>JABLTM010110090.1_pt1 | contig 64667 bp, 45 predicted proteins | sample 7160121 | NCBI WGS metagenome assembly JABLTM01 (sample SAMN14651224, study PRJNA627086) | human gut metagenome | isolation source: feces | host: Homo sapiens
AATCGAAACCTACTTGCAGACCTGCACCCCACGTCCGATTCGAAATCGAACGGCATTACACAACTGCACCCTACGGTCGATTCTCAATCGAAACCTACTTGCAGACCTGCACCCCACGTTCGATTCGAAATCGAACGGCATTACACAACTGCACCCTACGGTCGATTCAAAATCGAAACCTACTTGCAGACCTGCACCCCACGTCCGATTCGAAATCGAACGGCATGGCACACGGAGATGACCCAGGCCAGAAATCACAGAAGGGATGGAAAGAATACTTTGGGGACTATGGGGAGACTCGATTAGCATCTGCTTTCCACAAAAACACTTACAAACTGTCCTTTATACAATAAAGTAAGCCTCTTGTCGGTTTCTGTATTAGTAAAGGGAAGAACGGCTGCGAGTTCGGCTCTTCCCATTTGATTCATCTCCAACTCATCTTATTTCTATGTTAGCATATACTTACATCCGTCAAGGCGTATTTGAAATGACGGAAAAACCCAAGCCACAACTCATTGATCCGAAGGATGCCCTTGTCCGTGTCACTTTGAGCAGCATTTGCAGCAGTGACCTACATATAAAGCACGGCAGTGTACCCCGCGCTGTGCCGGGCATTACGGTAGGCCACGAAATGGTAGGTGTGGTCGAGGAGGTGGGCGAAGCGGTGAAGACCGTGAAACCTGGTGACCGCGTGACGGTGAACGTGGAAACTTTCTGTGGCGAATGCTTCTTCTGCCAACATGGCTATGTCAATAACTGTACCGACCCGCACGGCGGTTGGGCTTTGGGATGCCGCATTGACGGCGGACAGACCGAATATGTACGCGTGCCCTATGCAGACCAGGGATTAAACCGCATTCCCGACACGGTGAGCAACGAACAAGCTCTCTTGGTGGGCGATGTGTTGGCCACGGGATTTTGGGCAACACGCATTTCTGAAATAACACCCGAAGACACGGTGCTGATTATCGGTGCCGGACCGACGGGCATCTGTACCCTACTCTGCACATTGCTTCAAAAGCCGCGCCGCATCATCGTCTGCGAAGCGTCTGCCGAACGCCGCCGCTTTGTCAACGAGCACTACCCGTCGGTGTTGACGGTAACACCCGATGACTGTCGTGACTTTGTCTGCAAGCACAGCGACCACGGTGGAGCAGACGTGGTCATTGAGGTGGCAGGTGCCCCCACGACATTCCGTCTGGCCTGGGAATGCGCCCGCCCCAATGCCCTCGTCACGGTTGTGGCACTTTATGACCAACCTCAACAATTGCCCCTGCCCGATATGTACGGAAAAAATCTGACCTTTAAGACGGGCGGTGTAGACGGTTGCGACTGTGCCGAAATACTCCAACTGATTGCCGAAGGTAAGATTGACACTACGCCACTCATCACCCATCGCTTTCCCCTCAACCGCATCGAAGAAGCCTACCGCTTGTTTGAAGCCAAGGAAGACGGCGTGATTAAGGTGGCCATTACGCCACGACAATAAATAAGTGTTGAGGAGTTGAAGGATAAAAAGCTTAAGTAGGTGTTGAAAGTCATTGCTTGATAGATAAACTCTTTACTCCTAAACTATAATTCATAGCTCCCTTTAGATACTTATGTTTCCCAAACGATACGCATTGCTGGCTTTATCGGCTGCGCTTTCACTCAGCCTTGCCGCTCAGTCATACGAACGCCCCACCATGGGATGGAGTTCTTGGAATACCTATCGCGTCAATATTCATGCCGACCTCATTTTGAAACAGGCCGAGGCAATGGTCAGCCAAGGCCTTAAGGAGGTGGGCTACCAATACATCAACATAGACGATGGATTCTTTGGTGGACGTGATGCGCAAGGCAAACTGCGTGTGCATCCCGAACGCTTCCCCCAAGGACTCCAGCCCCTCATTGACCGCATTCACCACTTAGGGTTGAAAGCGGGCATTTATTCCGATGCCGGACGAAACACTTGCGGGCATTATTGGGATCAAGACAAACTGGGGAGGGATGTTGGCTTTTACGGTCACGACCAACAGGACGCTGACTTCTTCTTCAAACAACATGATTTTGACTTTATCAAAATAGACTTCTGCGGTGGCGATGCGCGTCAAAACGCCGAGCACTTGGATTTGGACGAACGCGAACGGTACACGGCGATTCGCAAAGCCATTGACCAAACGGGGCGCAAGGATGTGCGCGTCAACGTGTGTCGATGGAATTTCCCGGGTACCTGGGTACACCAAATCGGTTCGTCCTGGCGAATTGATGCGGACATTACAGCCGATTGGGATGCCGTGAAACGCATCATCAGCAAGAACCGTTACCTCTCGGCCTATGCTACCGAAGGGCATTACAACGATATGGACATGTTGGAGATCGGACGTGGACTATCGGAAGCTGAAGAACGCACTCACCTGGGAATGTGGTGCATACAAAGTTCGCCGTTGCTGATTGGCTGTGACTTGACAACAATTGCTCCCTCCTCTTTGGCATTACTCAAAAACCGCGAGCTCATCGCCATCAACCAAGACCCGTTGGCCTTACAAGCGTATGTGGTGAAGGTCGTAGGCGGCGTATATCTATACGTAAAAGATGTACAGACGCTGCAAGGTACCCGACGCGCCGTAGCCATCTACAATCCAACGGAACAATCCCGGTCGTTTATGCTGAACATGGCTGATGTTGACCTAACGGGAAATGTCACTGTGCGCGATGTCTTTGCCCAAAAGAATCTGCAGGAAGTCACTACGGGAAAACTTACGGTCGAAGTTCCCAAACATGACACACGTATTTTCATTCTTCAGGCAGAGGGACGTCAGGAACGCACCGTCTACGAGGCTGAAACGGCCTGGTTGGAACGTTTTCAGTGTTTAGGCATCAATCATCGACTGGGGCATGCCGCCTACCAGGATGCGCCCAACTGTTCGGGTGGCGGCAAAGTGAGCTGGTTGGGCAATCACCCTGACAATTACTTGGAATGGCGCAATGTATATAGCCTAAAAGGCGGTTCGTACACGATGACCTTGGACTATCTGACGGAAGAAGCGGGCGAGGTCTACTGCCGTATCAACGACGGGAAAGAGTTTCCAATCCAGGTAACGGATGGCGCGAAAGGGCAAGTACAGTCAATCAAGATACCGATTGTACTGAAAAAGGGGAAGAATGTCATCCGCCTTAGCAACGCAGCTGCCTGGTGTCCCGAAATCGACCGAATGACGCTCGAACCGGAACGTTCTAAGTAAGGTAGGATATCCGACTGGAGTGACTCTCCCCAACCTTCCCCTACTCCCTCCTCCTAATTACTTTATAAAACGCGCAAGCCCCTCTTATAAACCAATCATTAAGCATCGTTATAGACCAATGGAGCGCACCAAAAAAGGGAAACGCAGATTGGTACGTAAAAAAGAAATGCTTAATTTTGCGCGCAATTAAAATCCCGACTTGTTATGACTTCTGATTTTATTGCAGACAAAATCGTTATGGACGGTCTCACGTTTGATGACGTCCTTTTAGTTCCCGCTTACTCTGAAGTTCTTCCCCGTGAAGTATCCTTGGCCACGAAGTTCTCTCGCAACATTGACTTGCAGATTCCCTTCGTGACAGCAGCCATGGACACTGTTACCGAAGCTCGCATGGCCATTGCCATTGCACGCGAAGGTGGTATCGGTGTGATTCACAAGAACATGAGTATCGAAGACCAGGCTCGCCAAGTAGCCATCGTAAAGCGTGCCGAGAATGGTATGATTTACGACCCCGTGACCATCAAGCGTTATAAGACGGTGCAGGATGCCCTCTCACTGATGAGTGAATACCATATTGGCGGTATCCCCGTAGTAGACGATGATATGCACTTGGTAGGTATCGTTACCAACCGTGACTTGCGCTTTGAAACGCAAATGGACAAGCGCATTGACGAAGTAATGACTCGTGAAAACCTTGTTACAACGACGCAGCAAACCGACCTGCATGCAGCTGCACAAATTCTTCAGAAGAACAAGATTGAAAAGTTGCCTGTTGTAGACAGCGACAACCGTTTGGTCGGACTTATCACTTACAAAGACATTACCAAAGCTAAAGATAAACCCATGGCATGTAAGGACGCCAAGGGTCGTCTTCGCGTTGCCGCTGGTGTAGGCGTAACGGCTGACACCTTGCAGCGTATGGAGGCTTTGATTCAGGCTGGTGCTGATGCCATCATCATTGACACGGCTCACGGACACTCTAAGTCTGTGATTGAAAAGCTCCGCGAAGCAAAGTCATGCTTCACGGGAGTTGATATCGTAGTGGGCAATGTGGCAACGGGCGATGCCGCTCGTATGCTCGTAGAAGCTGGTGCTGATGCGATTAAGGTAGGTATCGGTCCGGGTTCTATCTGTACGACACGCGTGGTAGCAGGTGTGGGCGTTCCGCAGCTTTCTGCTGTTTACGACGTGGCTTGCGCACTGAAGGGCACGGGTGTACCCCTCATCGCTGACGGTGGCTTGCGCTATTCAGGCGATATTGTCAAGGCTTTGGCAGCCGGTGGTAACTGTGTCATGATTGGTTCACTCGTTGCTGGTACGGAAGAAAGTCCGGGCGAAACGATTATCTTCAACGGCCGTAAGTTTAAGACCTATCGCGGTATGGGTTCACTCGAAGCTATGGAAAATGGTTCAAAGGACCGTTACTTCCAGGGCGCAGTAAACGACGTGAAGAAACTCGTTCCCGAGGGTATCGCCGGACGCGTTCCTTACAAGGGCTCAGTTCAGGAAGTTATTTACCAGATGGTCGGCGGTCTGCGTTCGGGTATGGGTTACTGCGGCGCAGCGACGATTGATTTGCTCCACAACGCTAAATTTACTCGTATCACGGGTGCTGGCGTCATGGAGAGCCACCCGCACGATATTACCATTACGAGCGAGGCTCCCAACTATAGCCGCCGTGGAGAATAATATCCTCCACTCTTGATACTTACCTCACAAAACCGTGGACACGTATACACCCTTCCCGTGTTACGTGCCCACGGTTTACCTACTCATTACCAATGAAAAGAAAATTCGTTCTCCCCTCACTCTTTGCCTTGGCACTCACTGCTGGCGCACAGGTTGCCAACGACCCCGTTTTGATGACTATCAACGGAAAACCGGTGACCAAGGCGGAATTTGAATACTCCTTCCACAAAAACGGTAGCGTAGAAGGTGCTGTCGAAAAGAAGTCTGTCGAAGAATACGCACAGATGTTTATCAACTACAAGTTGAAAGTAGCAGCGGCTGAAGCGGCGGGTCTTGACACGCTGTCTTCCTTCCGAAAGGAATTCCTTACTTACCGTGATATGCAGCTCACGCCGTACATGGTCGATCAGTCGTTTATCGACTCTATCTGCCATTTGGTCTACGACAACACGGTAAAGAATTTGGGCGGAAAGGATCTCATTGAGACGGCTCACATTCTCATCCACCTCAACCAAAAGGCAGACAGCAAAGCACAAGCTGCTGCGAAAGAAAAAGCGGACTCTATCTACCAGGCATTGCTCAACGGTGCGGACTTTGCCGAAATGGCCAAGAAGTTCTCGGGCGATCCGGGAAGTGCCGTGAAGGGTGGTCAGTTGCCCTTGGTGGGTCCGGGAGCTTTTGTCAAGGAATACGAGGAGGCAGCCTATGCGCTGAAGAAGGGCGAAATGTCAAAGCCTATACTCTCTCCCTTTGGCTATCACATTATCAAGATGACCAATCGCAAACCGCTCGATCCGTACGAGAAGGTGTTGCCCGAAATCATGGAGATGCTGAAGAAGCAAAACATTGAGGAGGCTTCGAGTGAATACCGTATTCGCAAAATCGTAGAGGCTTCAAAGGGTAAACTGACTCGCGAGGCAGTACTTGACAGTGTCATGAATGCGGAAATCAAGGGAAACAGCGACCTGCGTTACCTCATTCAGGAATACCACGACGGTCTGCTCCTTTACGAAGCTAGCAAACGCCAGGTATGGGACGTTGCGGCAACGGATACAACGGGACTCGAAAAGTGGTATAAGGCTCACAAGAAGCAATATGCTTGGAAACAGCCGCGCTTTAAGGGCTTCGTGTTCCACTGCAAGCAGGCAAAGGACGAAAAGGCGGTCAAGAAAATGCTCAAAAAATACGGTGAACAGACCATCGAATGGCGCAAGCAACTGAAACAGCAATTTAATAAGGATTCGGTCACGGTCGTTATCAGCGGTCCTTACCTCTGCCAACAGGGCGAGAATCCTTATGTCGATGCCTATGCTTTCCGCTCGGGCGAAAAGAAGACCATGACTGGCTACACGCTGACAAACGTTTGCGGCAAGGTGCAGAAGAAGCCCAAGTCTGTATGGGACGTAAAGGCTCAAGTAACGGCTGACTACCAGGCTGCCAAAGAAAAAGAATGGGTGGAAGGACTCCGCAAGAAATTCACGTTTAACGTGAACGAAGCGGTCTTGAAGACCATCCGATAAATGAGGAGTTGAGGAGTCTAAGAGTGAAGGAGTTGAGGAGTTTAGAGATTCGTAGTTAACAGCAAACTGCTACACTCCTAAACCTCAAAACTCATAAACTTCTCAGCTCATAGACTTCTCTACTCAAAGACTCTTCATTTTACTCACACAAATACTCCGCAATGACAAAACTCCCTCTGTTTTTGTGCTCCCTTCTTGCCTCCTTCTCGACGGCTACTCTGGCACAAACGACAACTTCCGCACAGAAGAACACGGACTTCAGTAAACACAACGTGGTGGACGAAATCATCTGGGTCGTTGGTGACGAACCTATTCTGCTCTCGGACGTTGAGGAAATGCGTATCAGTTCGGAACTGATGGGTACTCCCGTTGAAAATCCTTATTGTACCATTCCCGAACAAATTGCTATCAACAAGCTCTTTCTGCACCAAGCGGAACTCGACAGTGTCGAGGTGAGCGAAGGGGATATCATCCGCTCGGTGGACGAACGTATCAATAACTACATCCAGACCTACGGTTCACGCGAAACGGTGGAACAGATGATGGGACGTAAGATTTCGCAGATGCGTGAGATTCTCAAAAAGCAGGCGCGCGAAAGCGAAATGGTCAACAGCGTGCAACGCAAGATTGCCCAAAACGTGAAGGCGACTCCTGCCGAAGTACGCGAATTCTTCAAGAAGATGCCTACGGACAGCCTCCCCTTCATCCCTACGCAAGTTGAAGTGCAGATTATTACGTCTGTCCCCAAGGTTTCACGCGCGGAAGTGGAACGCGTGGAAGCTCGTTTGCGCGACTTTGCTCAACGTGTGAACAGCGGCGAATCAGAGTTTTCGACCCTGGCTAAGTTCTACTCAGACGATAAAGGCTCTGCCCGTAACGGTGGTGAACTCGGCTACTCGGGTCGTAACCAGTGGGTGCCCGAATTTGCCAACGTAGCCTTCACGCTCAACGACCCAAAGAAGGTGTCGAAGATCGTTCGTTCTGAATACGGTTTCCACATCATCCAGCTCATCGACAAGCGCGGTGACAAGGTCAATGTACGCCACATTTTGCTGAAACCTGAGATTGAAGAAAGCGAATACGAACGCGGCATTGCTCGTTTGGACTCCATCCGTAACGACATCGAAGCTGGTAAGTTTACCTTCAACGATGCAGCTCAAGCCCTTTCGGACGACAAGGATACGCGCAACAACCACGGCCTCATGGCAAACATCAATCCGCGTACAGGCGACATTACTTCACGCTTCGAAATGAAGGACCTGCCGCAGGACGTGGCCAAAGTGGTTGACACACTCAAAGTAGGAGAAATGTCACGCGCCTTCCGCATGACGAACGACAAGGGCCAAACGGTCTGTGCCATTGTGCTCCTCAAAAACCGTATCGAAGGCCACCACGCCAGCTTGACGGAAGACTTCCAAACGCTGCGCGATGAGGTGGTCGGCAAACGCCGCGAAGAGAAGATTGAACAGTGGATTAAGAACAAAATCAAGAAGACTTACGTCCGCATCAATCCTGACTGGCGCGGTTGTACATTTAAATATGAAGGTTGGGTGAAGTAAAAGCTCCCATAACCCCTGAAGGGCTGAAAACACCTTAGCCTAAGGTGGATCGAAGCGAAACCCTGAGTGAATAACAACAGCCCCTTTAATAAGTATCGAGCCCTGTAGGAGCGACACATCTATTCCTTGTCATGAAGGTAAAGTGTCACCCTTACAGGGCTCGAATTGTTGGGTATAGAAGGTAATAATGTAGATTGAGGTCGCGCTCTTTCCTTTCTTATGTTGCCCTTTTCAAGGCTAATAGGAACACACTTAATAAAGTAGGGGAAGGCTCAATGAACGAGTCTTTTCTCCCTAAACTATCGGGTAAGCCGAAGATTAGGCGGCACCTCGGCAAAGGGAAAGCAATAAGCTTGCTTCTTTCTTTCCCTTTGCGCTCGGTTTGCACTATCTTTGCAACTCATTTATAATAAGATTACCCTTGAGAAAGCTTTTATTCTACTCGCTACTTAGTATTGTCTGTACAGCTACGGCTCTGCCAGACCTTCAACAAAAGCCTCGAAAGAAAAAGGCAGAGGATGAACGTATCACCCTGAAACATGCGGACAACCTGCGCTTCAATAAATACGAAATGAATGGAGCACAGCGGTTCAGCGGCAACGTGGTGATGAGCCACGCGGGCATGACGATGAATTGCGACAGTGCGGTTTACTACGAACAGTCACAAACATTTGATGCCTTTGGCAACGTGAAAATCGTACAGGGAGATACGCTGACACTGACTGGCGAAAAGTTACACTACGATGGCGAAACACAAATCGCAGAAATGCGCCATAAGGTGGTGATGACGCATCGGGAACAAAAGCTCTTTACTGACAGCTTGAACTATGACCGACCGTACAACGTGGGATATTACTTCGACGGCGGAAGACTAAAAGATGGCAAGAATGACCTCAATTCGGATTGGGGCGAATACCATACGGATACACGACGGGCCACGTTCAACTACAACGTAGAACTGATTACGCCCAAATTTCGCTTGATTACGGATACCCTTCACTACGATACACAGACAAAATGGGCGGAAGTCGTAGGAGCTTCGAATATCTACTCAGGGGAAGACCGCATGTATACGGAACACGGCTTCTATAATTCTGAAAAGGACTCTGTACGTCTGTTTAAAAACACGCAGGCTTTTGGTAAAGACCGGGTGATGACGGGCGATACGGTTTATTACGATAAGAAGTCGGGTATCATGGAGGCACACCGCAATGTGTCGTGTCTGGACTTGAAGAATAAGAATTGCTTAACGGGACACTATGCCTGGTACAACGAATTGACGGGCGAGGCATTGGCTACAGACAGTGCCTTAGCACGCGATTTTTCACAGGGCAAGGATACGCTCTATGTACACGCTGACACATTGCGCATGTTTACGTATAACATGAATACGGATTCGGTCTACCGTGTGTTGCACGGCTATTTCCACACACGTGCCTACCGCAAGGACATGCAAGCTGTAGCTGACTCGCTGGTATTTACAACAAAGACAAATAAAGTAACGCTCTATCGTGATCCGATTGTATGGAATGACACGAAGCAAATTGTGGGGGAAGAAATCAATGTGTTCCTCAACGATTCAACAATCGACTCGGTTTATGTCGATCGGCAAGCTTTGATGGTCGAACGATTGGATTCGGTTCACTTTAACCAAGTGGGAGCTCAACAGATGCGCAGTTACTTCGAACGAGGCGAACTGAAGGAAAACCAAGCTTTAGGCAACGTAATGGTGGTGAACTTCCCATTGGAACGTGACAGCCTCATTCTCTACCAAAACTATGTGGAAACAGCCAAGGCACGGATGTTTATGGAAAAACGCCGCTTGAAAAAGATTTGGGCTCCTGCTTCCCACGGTTACTTCTACCCCATCGGCCTGGCTCCTGAAAACCGTACGAAGTTGCCCGGATTTGCTTGGTTTGACTACATCCGTCCGCTTTCGCCCGAAGATGTATTCCACTGGCGTGGCAAAAAGGCGGGTACGGAACTCAAACCGAGTATCCGCCGCGAAGCGCCGTTACAGAAGCTGTAAGCGATACGGAAATGTGTGCCGACTTCTACAAGATTATTCTGGTATAGGAATTAGTTTATTTACGTAAGTCTTGGTCACCATCGCAACCATGTTCTTCTACCTCTAAACTCTTAATGGTCTTACTCTCTAAACATCCAAATACCTCCTTTCTATGTCTGACATTATTCATCTTCTCCCTGACTCCGTTGCCAACCAAATCGCAGCGGGCGAAGTGATTCAGCGTCCAGCTTCTATCATAAAAGAATTGGTAGAAAATGCACTGGATGCTGGAGCAACACGCATTCAAGTGGTTGTAGAGGATGCTGGAAAATCACTGGTACAGGTCATTGATAATGGTTCGGGTATGAGTGCGACCGATGCCCGTTTGGCCTTTGAACGCCATGCCACTTCGAAAATTAAACAGGCTACGGATCTCTTTGCGCTTCAAACAATGGGATTCCGTGGCGAAGCATTGGCTTCGATAGCCGCTGTGGCACAGGTAGAGCTACGCACCCGAAAAGCGGACGAAGAACTGGGAACAAGTATTCAGATTGAAGGCTCGAAAGTTGTAGCACAAGAAGCAACGGCATGTCCTGTAGGAGCAAACTTCGCCGTACGCAATCTGTTCTTTAATATTCCTGCTCGAAGAAAGTTTCTCAAATCGAATCAGACTGAACTAACCAACATTTTATCTGAATTCGAGCGCATTGCCTTGGCACATCCCAACGTCGCTTTCTCGCTCCACTCGGGTGGGAATCTGATGATGGATTTACCCTGTGGCAATTTCCGACAACGCATCGTGAATATCTTCGGCAGACGAATTGACAGCCAAATAGTCCCGATACAAATTGAAACAACCTTAGCCCATATCAAGGGCTTCGTGGGACAACCTTCCTCGTCCCGTAAGAAAAATGCCCATCAATATCTTTTCGTCAACGGACGCTATATGCGCCACCCGTATTTTGCGAAGGCGATTCAGATGGCTTACGAGCGACTGATTCCCGAAGGACAGCAAATCCCCTTCTTTGTTTGCTTCGAAGTGGACCCGGCACGCATTGATGTCAACATTCACCCCACGAAAACGGAAATCAAGTTTGAGGACGACAACGCTATATTCCAAATTCTGCTCGCTGCAACTCGTGAGGCTTTAGGAAAATATGGTGCCGTACCTACACTCGACTTTGACGTAGAAGGTAGGCCCGACATTCCCACCTTTACGGAAGGAGGAAGTGATGCCCCACCCATTAACCCGCCTTGCATTCATATCAACGATACATTCAATCCTTTTGAACAATCCCCTGTTCCCCAAACGACAGCAACAGCAACCGCTCCCTCTGCTTCAGTTGGATTGAGCAACACGTTTCCCTCCACCCATTCTACAAAGGATACAATGGGATGGAAGGAGCTCTATGACGACATCAAGGATCAAAGTAGCCAAGAAGATTTTTCAGATTCTCAGCTCGAACCGTGGGAGATGCCTGTTCACCACGAAGAAGAACAGGAAGAAGCTACACTGTATACTCACTTGGAGAACAAAGAGCAAAACACCTGGCAACAATCAGGAACTCAAGACTTCATACAGTATAACGGGCGCTACATCATTACCCCACTTCATTCCGGGCTCGGCATCATCGACCAACATCGAGCACACATCCGCATTCTTTATGAACGCTACATGAAACAGCTCGAAAATCACCAAGCCCCCTCTCAACGGTTGCTATTTCCCGAAATGCTGACAGTTTCCCCCTCAGAAGCTGTTGCACTGGAAGGAATTATTCCGCAGCTTCAAGAGGTAGGCTTTGATCTTTCTCCTTTAGGCAATGGCAGTTATTCCATTCTCGCAACTCCATTAGAGGCAGAAGGAATCAGTCCCGTGCTACTCGTAACATCCTTACTCCATGATGCCATGACAGGAGAAAGCAATGCACAAGAAACCATTGCGCACATCATTGCTTCAGCTCTGGCAAAGAAAATAGCGATGCCCATAGGTCAAGCTCTCAATGCGGAAGAGATGGCACAATTTATTGAGCAACTCTTTACCTGCAAAATCCCTAACTTGACCCCTGATGGGAAACCGACATTGACGATTCTCAATCCAGAGAAGCTTGTATAAAATCGCAATCCGAAAAAGAGTCATACGGACAAAAAGCAATCCCCATTAAATGGGATTCTTTTTCTGTTCTGAAAACTCATAATGCTACATTGGTTATACTTTCGCTTTAGTTATTCCATTTGTCTGCGAGCTAAATCCCAAAATAAGAATTCATCATTTTATGAGTGGTTTTTCTAATTTTATTTGCTTCAAATCACTTGGAATCTCTATCTTTGCCCACAAATCTGAAGAATAAAAATACTTTTAGACTTCAGGCTTTACATATATCACTCAATATTAATAGTTTAATCATCTGTCTGTTTATGAAAAAGTTTTTATTTGCTCTTGCCCTTTTAGGCATGACCACAACGACAGTATCTGCTCAGGAAACTGAAGTGCCTACCAAGAAGTATAGTGTAGCCACTAACTCATTCTGGGCCAATTGGTTCATTAGTGCTGGTATCAGCGGTAACGCTTTCTACACTTCTCAGGAAGCTAGCGAAATGAACGGTAATCCTTTCAGCGACAAGCGTGGTACCCTCGGTTTCACGGTTGCTGTAGGTAAGTGGTTTACTCCCAGCATCGGTCTTCGTACCAAGTTCGATGGCGTTTGGGGTAAGCAGGTTAACTCTGACAAGAATCACCCGCTTTATAACATGGTGAACATTCACGAAGATGTATTGTTCAACCTCTCTAACATGTTCTGCGGCTACAACGAAAAGCGTGTTTGGAACTTCATTCCTTACGCTGGTATTGGTTGGGGTCGTAACTGCTCTGTTAAGACGAGCGAAATTACTTACCACTTCGGTTTGCTCAACAACTTCCGCGTAAGCAAGCGTGTTCAAATCTTCGCTGACCTCAATGCTACGTATGTTGAAGGTAACTTCGACCGCGCTGCTAACGATGGTTGGTCAACTGTATGGCAGAACACGCGCGCTCGCCACTGGGACAAGATTCTTCGTCTCGATGTAGGTGTAACTTATAACCTTGGCAAGTGCAACTGGGAAAAGACTCCTGATGTAGACGCTCTTATGGCTATGAACAAGGAGCAGATGGATGCACTCAACCAGTCACTCAAGGAACAGCAGGACGAAAATGCACGTCTCCGCGACATGCTTGCTGCTGCTAAGAACCAACAGACTCCTGTTGTTGAAAACAAGACTGAGTTCGTAGGTACTTCTGCAAGTGTATTCTTCAACATCAACTCTGCAAAGGTTGCTAGCCGCAAGGATCTCGTTAACGTGAAGGAACTTGCTGAATATGCTAAGGGTAACAATGCGAAGATTGTTGTAACGGGTTATGCTGACAGCAAGACGGGTTCTGCAGAATACAACCAGGCTCTCTCTCAGAAGCGTGCTGAAACGGTTGTTAATGAGCTCGTGAAGATGGGTGTTAACCGCGACAACATCGTTATCGAAGCTAAGGGTGGTGTAAACAACCTCGAACCCTTCTCTTACAACCGTCGTGCTACTGTAAAGATTCAGTAATCACTTGTAGTGAATCTATAACAGCGTAATATTAGATTCTAATTAAAAAGGGAGGTAGCTATCTTCATTGATAGCTACCTCCCTTTTTTCATGAAGAACTTCAAGTTTTTTGAAAGAGCCAATCTTACTCACATAAAGCACCAAGAAGGGCGACATACTTTGCAGTATATCGCCCTTCTTACTATAAATAATATTTGTTACTTACTTATTAATTGGCAGAAGCCGAAGCTTCTACCTGAAGTTTGTGAAGTTCGCTCATCAGAGCTTGACACTTGACTCCGTTACCCATTGATTTGTAACGATTGATTTGATAACGAATCATCAAAACCAGTTTGTTTTTGTCCATCATTGTTGTGTTACGTCTTTATGTCCTCCGCCTTTCGGAGAACGGGTTATCTTATTCTTTAAATCGATGCAAAGGTAACACTATCTGACTGAACTACCTATTTATATAAGCCCGAAAGCTCATTTGTAATCCATTTTTAGCAAGGATTCCATGCACTGACATGCAATCCTTACAAAAAGGAGACTCCTAACAATAAGCTTGAAGATGCAGCACACTTATCCATGCTCCGAAATACGATGAAGTGCCTCGATATCGTAGAACTTGATATACCTACCATGAGCATCCAAGATGCCTTCATCACCAAAGATGGACAAGGTACGTATAGCATTACTGGTTGTCATGTTCGATAAATTAGCCAAATCCTCGCGCGTAATGTGGAATGCCAAACTCTGTCCATCGCTTCCTACACCATAAATATCCAAAAGAGAAAGGAGGGCTTCAGCTAAACGTCCACGTAAATGCTTCTGAGTCAAACTTACAATACGCTGATCAGCTATTCCTAAATCGGCTGCTAAATAGCGAATGAAGAACAAACAGAGCGCATTGTTTTGCTTCAATACCTCGTATACACAATTCATCGGAACTGCAATAATCGTACTCTCTTCAAAAGCAGATGCCGCCGTCACATAGGGCTCATTGGCCATCGAGGCACGATAACCAAAGTATTGTACCGGACGCAATACTCGATTGATAAGCATACGTCCAGCAACACCATCACGATAAATCTTTACTTTGCCATTGTGCAGGCACAACAGACGTTCAGGCATCTCACCTTCACGATAAATATATTCATTTCGCCTATAACGCTCTACGCTCACAACGGAGGCAAAGAGCTCACGCTCCTGATCCGTCAGAATTTCATAAATACCCTTCATGGAGCGTACAGCCATTTGTGCATCAAAATGCTCTAATTTAATCATTCTATTTCCACTGATTGATGATTCGATCTTTCTTCACCTCAGCTCCATTCCATTAAAGTATCCTAATTTCTTAAGTACTAAACTCCAACAGTAGCGTCAGCATTATCTTAAGGCATACTTTAAATAGGCTTTACCAGGAAGGAAAGCCCAATGAATGAAAAAGCAAAGAGAGGAAAAGGGTGCGTATTAGTAAGTCTAATTAGCAGACGCAAAAGTAACAAAATGGCTGTGAGGAAACAAGTTTTTTCTATCTATAATCCACTGAGTTAAAGAAAAACACGACTATCCATACTTTTCCCCAGAAAAAGCTTCTTTGTCCTTACATTTTTGTCTAATTTTGAGAGCCAATTTAAGGTTCCCTACAATCTTTCTCCTCTTTCTGTTGGAAGATTGCATCGATAAAGTCCTATTTTTGAATACATTAGCTATAAATATAAACCTTAAAATCACATATAACCATGTGCTACTTAAGATTCGATAAAGCGCAAATGACCAACTTGCAGGAGTCTCTCTACAAAGAGTTGCTCATCACCAATCGTACAGGAGCCTACTGCTCTACTTCATTGGTCGGTTGCAACATCCGCAAGTACGACGGGCTTCTTGTCATCCCCGTTCCCGAATTAGATGACGAGAACCATGTGTTACTCTCATCGCTTGACGAAACCATCATCCAACATGGAGCTGAGTTTAATCTCGGACTCCATAAATACCAAGGTGACAATTTCAGTCCCAAGGGGCACAAGTATATTGTAAGTTTTGAGTGGGAACAAGTTCCTACATGGGTTTATCGTGTAGGTGGTGTTCTCTTGAAGAAAGAAATCGCATTTGATACCTCTATCCATCGCCTCTACATTCGCTATACACTTTTGGATGCACATTCTGCCACGACACTTCGTCTAAAGCCCTTCTTAGCTTTCCGTAGTGTTAGACAATGGACTCATGAGAACAGCATTGCCGACCGTAGCTATAAGGAAGTTGACAATGGTGTGAGCATGTGCCTCTATCAGGGTTATCCTGACCTCTATATGCAAACGAGTAAAAAGGCAGATTGGGTCTATGCGCCCGATTGGTACCGTGGTTTTGAATACCCCAAGGAAAGCGAACGCGGTTACAATGCTACTGAAGACCTGCTTGTACCTGGTTATTTTGAGATGCCCATTCAAAAAGGAGAAAGCATCACCTTCAGTGCGGGTATTGCACCGATTGCTCCCGATGAAATCAACCTCCTGTTAGAAAAAGAGATTGACAGTCTTGACCACCGCGATAGTTTCTACCACTGCCTGGTCAATGCGGCTCATCAGCTGCGTGTGACCAAGGATGGTGAGAACTACATCCTCGCAGGTTATCCTTGGTTTAAACCAAGAGCTCGCGATACTTTTACAGCAATGCCTGGACTCACCCTGTCTATCGGTGAGAAGGAACGCTTTGAGCTGTATATGGCAACGGCAACGAAAGCCATCTACAACTTTATACGCAAAGAACAGATGTCTGTTGACATCTATGAAATGGAACAACCCGACACTCTTATGTGGGCGGTTTGGACTCTTCAGCAATATGCCAAATATACTTCACGCTATGTATGCTACAAGAAGTATGGGCAATTACTGAAAGATATAATGGAATTTATCTGGAGCGGAAAACACCCCAATTTGCAAATTCATGACAACGGACTGGTTTATGCCAACGGTAAAGACCACGCCATCACTTGGATGAACTCCTCTGTAAACGGACGCCCGATTATCCCGCGTTCCGGATATATCGTAGAGTTTAATGCTTTGTGGTACAACGCACTCAAATTCTTCGAACAGATTCTCACGGAAAATGAAGGTGCAGAAAATGCTGAATTGGCTAAGAAAGCTACTGAATATGCAGAAGTAGCCAGCAGATCGTTTAAAGAAGTATTCCTCAACGAATATGGTTATCTCCTCGACTATGTTGACGGCCAGATGATGGATTGGAGCGTTCGTCCCAATCAGCTTTTTGCTATTGCACTCGATTTCTCACCGCTCGACATGAAGGAACGCAAATCCGTACTCGACATTTGTACCAAAGAGCTGGTTACGCCCAAGGGTATCCGTTCTTTATCACCGAAGAGCGGCGGTTACAATCCCATGTATGTCGGCACCCAGTCACAACGCGACTACGCTTATCATCAGGGAACGGCTTGGCCTGCCCTGACAGGTTTCTACCTCGAAGCCTATTTGCGCGTTTACAAGATGAGCGGCGTCAACTACATCGAGCGTCAGCTGATCGGATTTGAAGAAGAACTCTTCTATCACTGCATCGGAACAATCCCCGAACTCTTCGATGGTAATCCTCCCTTCCACGGACGCGGTGCCATCTCCTTCGCAGCCAATGTCAGTGGTATCCTTCGCGCCCTGAAAATGCTTGATAAATATAATAATGCCATGGAATAATGATCTGTGCTGGAACTGAATGGATTCCTACGAAGACTGGGAAGTACATCCATCCACTTAATCCTGCATAGCTAACTACAACGCTTTATGAAAGTTCTTATGTTTGGCTGGGAATTTCCACCGCATATTCTCGGCGGTTTGGGAACAGCCAGTTACGGCATCACCAAAGGCTTAGCAGCACAGCCCGACGTGCAGATTACCTTCTGTCTGCCCCGTCCCTGGGGAGATGAAGATAAGAGTTTTATGAACATCATCGGTCTGAGCGAAACTCCTATTGTATGGCGTGATGTGAATTATGACTACGTCAAGGAACGACTGGGAACTAAAATGGATCCCCAGCTCTACTACGACCTGCGTGACCATATCTATGCCGACTTCAACTATCGTCAAACCAACGACTTGGGGTGCATCGAATTCTCGGGTAAATATCCGGAAAACCTACAAGACGAAATCAACAACTACTCCATCGTAGCAGGCGTTATAGCTCGTCAACAGCAGTATGACATCATCCACGCTCACGACTGGTTGACCTACCCCGCCGGCATTCATGCCAAAAATGTTAGCGGAAAGCCACTCGTCATCCACGTGCATGCGACCGACTTTGACCGTTCGCGTGGCCATGTCAACCCAACCGTTTACCGCATTGAGAAGGACGGTATGGACCATGCCGACTGCATCATGTGTGTATCAGAGCTGACACGCCAGACGGTTATCAACCACTACCATCAAGACCCTGCGAAGTGTATCACCATGCACAACGCGGTTTACCCACTCTCGCAGGACATCCTCAAAATGGTAGAAGAACGCCGCAAGGAACACACTCACCGCAAGGAGAAAATAGTAACCTTCCTCGGACGCATCACCATGCAAAAGGGACCCGAATACTTCGTTGAAGCTGCAGCCCTTGTCTTGCAGCGCACACGCAACATTCGTTTCTGCATGGCCGGTTCTGGCGACATGATGAACGACATGATCAACATGGCTGCTGCACGCGGCATTGCCGATCGTTTCCATTTCCCTGGCTTCATGCGTGGACAGCAAGTTTACGAAGCCTTTGCCGATTCTGATGTATACGTCATGCCCTCGGTCAGCGAGCCCTTCGGCATCTCTCCGCTCGAAGCCATGCAATGTGGTGTGCCCTCTATCATCTCCAAGCAAAGCGGATGTGCTGAGATTCTCGACAAATGTATTAAAACAGACTATTGGGACATCTATGCTATGGCCGATGCCATGTACTCCCTTTGTACGAACGACTCGCTCCATGAATACCTCAAGGTGGAGGGCAAAAACGAAGTCGATCAAATCACTTGGGAAAAGGTGGGCAAACGCATTTACGATGTCTACAACCAGTTAATTCACTAAAATCCGGAATACCGAAACAATCACAAACATCATGAAAACAGTTTGTTTATATTTTGAGATACACCAAAACATTCATCTCAAAAGATACCGCTTCTTCGACATAGGCACGGATCACTACTATTACGATGACTACGAAAACGCACGTTCCATCACCGAAACGGCTGAACGTTCCTATGTCCCCGCACTGGAAGCCCTCATCGAAATGGCGCAAGCCAATCCTGGTGAATTTAAATGTGCGATTTCGCTCTCAGGTTGTGCCATCGAGCAATTAGAGAACCACGCTCCCCAAGTTATTGAGCTTCTTCAGAAACTCAACGATACGGGTTGCGTTGAATTCCTTGCCGAACCCTACTCTCACGGCTTCTCCTCACTCAAGAACGAAGCAACTTTCCGCGATGAAGTAGAACGTCTTTGCAAGAAAGTCAAGTCACTCTTCAACCAAGAGCCCAAGATTTTCCGCAACTCCTGCCTGGTCTACTCTGATGACATCGGCGAACTCGTAGCCTCTATGGGCTTCAAGGGTATGCTTGCAGAAGGAGCAAAACACGTATTGGGATGGAAGAGTCCGCACTTCGTTTATAGTTGCAACCGCGACCCGCGTCTCAAGCTCCTGCTCCGCGATTACTCTCTTTCTGAAGACATTTCCTATCGTTTCAACGATTCCTCTTGGAGCGAATATCCTCTCTTCGCCGACACCTATGCCAATTGGATTGCCAATCTGCCCGAAGAGGAACAGGTCATCAATATCTTCATGGAGCTTTGCGCACTGGGCATCTTCCAGCCGCTTTCATCCAACATTCTGGAGTTCATGAAGGCACTTCCCGCCAAATTCAAGGAGCGCGGCATTACGTTCAGCACCCCGTCAGAGATTTGCGCGAAGGTGAAACCTGCAGGCGAGCTCACCGTCTCCTATCCCACTTCATGGGTAGACGAAGAGCGCGACCTCTCTCCCTGGTTGGGTAACGGCATGCAGCGCGAAGCCTTCGAAAAGATTTACTCCATTGCCGACCGCGTACGCATCTGCCGCGACAAGCGTTTGATGCAAGACTTCGACTACCTCCAGGCTTCCAACAACCTCCGGTTCATGAGCACGAAGCCCAGCAGTTACGGCGGCTACCGAGGTATCTACGATTCGCCCTACGATGCATTTACCAACTACATGAACATCCTCGGCGACTTCATCACCCGCGTCAACGATCGCTACCCGCTCGACATTGACAACGAGGAACTCAACTCCCTGCTCACGACTATCAAGAACCAAGGTGACGAACTCGAACTGAAGAACAAGGAAATCTCCAAACTTCAGAACATGCTCGCCCGCTTGGAGAAAGAAGCGAAAGCGAATAATAAGGAAGACCAAGCGGAATCGACCGCAACGAAGGCCGCTCCCAAGAAGACCGTAACCCGCGCGAAGAAGAAATAAACCGCTTTCCTTCGCCTACCCTCACGGGAATCGAACAAAAACTATCTCAAAGATGTGCCGCCTGCAACATCCCAAGGCGGCACATCTTTTCTAACTTAACACATTGATGTAGTCGTGACGCATGGCAGAACTTCCCCGCACTACGCCGCGTCAGCTCTTTACACGACTCACACTTTTCTTATTATCTTGAAAACTACTAACACACTATCATTATGGTCTACTCATTTTTAGTCACATTCGAACTCAGAAACAAGAAGAGAAAGTATACCTCCTTCTACAAAAAACTGGAATCCATGGGCAACGACCGCCGCAAGCTCTTCAACAACTGCTGGTATATTAAGGTGGAACCGCCCATCGAAAAACTCGACGTTTCGCATACGGGAACGAATTGGGAAGTATCCCGAAGAAAGGAAAAGCCCAAAAGTGCTCAAGACCTTTTTGAAGAACTTGAAGCCACACTCAGCCCAGGCGACTCAATTTATGTCACCCAGCTGGTCAAAAACTATGACTACGGCCTGCTCTCCAAAGATAACTGGAGTTGGATTCGCGAATAATCCCAGTACGTAACCTATCCCCATTTACCCCAATGCGGCGACTGACTTCCCTACGAAGGAAAACAGTCGCCGCATTGAGGTTTATAAACGAGGTGTAGAAAGCAACATGATAAATCTCCCCGCTCCTGCCCAGTGTGTGTGTCTATTCATTATCATCAGGTATAACTGAAGCACGGAGCTTTATCGCAGCATCCAATACAATCGAACGGTTAGGAGAAGCAAGATTCTTAATCTTTTCAAGTATCAATTCTGCTGCACTCCGTCCCATCTGATAGAGCGGAGGTTCAACCGTTGTCAAAGGTGGAAATACAATTGTTGAAAGTGCAGTTCCTGAGAAACTGGCAATAGCCACATCGTCCGGAACCTTCACACCATGCTCACGCAGACGGTTCATCAGACCGATTGCCAACGTGTCAGTAAAGGCAAAGACTGCGTCGAAGTCAGACACATGGCTTATCAGCCAGTCTGCAATGCAACTACCTTCCTCAAAACTCATCCCAGAGGCACAGATTGTCCGGGCTGACGCTGAGAGATGAAACTTCTCCATAGCATCGCTATATCCCTTGGCGCGCTCTATGGCATTGTATATATCGACAGGTCCTTGTATATGAACTATTTTTTTCCGTCCGCTTCTTATGAGTTCCTCTACCAGGAAGAATGCCTTCATATAATCATCGACCAGTACTTGTGATACTTCCAGCCCATGAGGAATCCGGTCATAAAAGACTAAAGGCATTTCCGCCTTGAGCAGTCGCAGATATTCATCCTTGTTTTGCTTATAGCTACATTGGCTGATAATGATGCCGTCTACCATAAAACGTTCCATCATTTTCAGATTTTCCCTTTCCTTATCTGGATCCTCCTCAGAATTAGCCATAATGACCTTGATACCATGAGCATAAAGTACGTCCTGAATTCCGTTGACTACTGTCGAAGCAAAGGGAGTAACCATTTCAGGTACAATAATTCCCACCGTATTGCTGTGGCCAAACTTCAAATTAGTAGCTACTGGGTTAGGCTTATACCCTAACTTTTCAGCCATTTCGATAACCTTCTCTCTGGTTTCTCTTCGGATATTCTTTTCGCCGGCCAGGGCACGCGATACAGTTGAAACAGAAATACAAAGCTCTTGAGCTATATCTTTGATTGTAATGTGTCTCATGGTCTTCTATCTTTAACAGATTATCAAACGCAGATTTACCCTGTATCGTATAAAGGGTATTACTAAAAACGCCAATTCCGAATTCAACAAGTCTTTGAATTCCCCACCCCAACACCTCGATAATCAACATCACTCTACCCCACTCCAGAGAGTCCCTTCAACCATCAGCAGGGTAAAATCACACAGCAGAACCATTTCCCCACTTCATCACCCGGCTATTGCGGGAACGTTTGCAGATTTTGCAAACGTTCCCGCAATCGTTTGCAGCCATTCTGAAAGAAAAAAAATTCTGCTTCCTCATCCTTTCCCCTACATTTGCAACATCCCAAACAACATCAGTAATCAGTAATCATTAACAACAAAAGCCATGAAAAGAAACATCATTGACTATTCGTACCATCGCGACACCATCGAAGCTGGAATTCTCCACTTTGGTGTCGGCAACTTTCACCGTGCCCATGAAGCATACTTCACCAACCTCTTGTTACATGACGAAGACCAACAACAATGGGGCATACACGGAGCCATGTTACTGCCTGGTGACGAACGGTTGTATCAAGCCCTAAGCAGTCAGGCAGGCGAATACACACTTACCGTATGCGGTCGCAACGGGAAAGACGAGGTTCACCGTATCGGTTCGCTGATTGACCTGGATTGGGCTATGGAAAATCCGGAAGCCATCCTTTCCGCCATTGCAGACAAACGCATCCGTATCATCACGCTCACCATCACAGAGGGAGGCTACAATCTCGACAAGTCAACAGGCGAATTTATGACCGACCATCCGACCGTAAAGCACGACCTGCAAAACCCTCACACACCGCAAACAGTCTTTGGTTATGTGGCCGAAGGCTTACGTCGCCGCAGGGATACAGGAAACGGGCCTATCACGATCCTGTCATGTGACAACCTGCAACACAACGGACAGACAGCATGCAAAGCCTTCACGAGCTTCATGCAAGCTCAAGATGCCGAATTGGCCGATTGGGTAAAGGAACACGTGACTTTTCCCAACAGTATGGTAGACCGCATCACGCCCGCCACCCGTAACGAAGACATCGTCCGTCTCAACACTCAAAACGGGACAACCGACCAAGCACCTGTTTATTGCGAAGACTTCATACAGTGGGTCATTGAGGACAACTTCATTGCAGGGCGTCCGGCCTGGGAACGTGTAGGCGTAGAATTTACCGACGATGTCACAGCTTATGAAAACATGAAGCTAAGCCTGCTGAATGCTTCCCATACCCTGCTTTCTTATCCGTCATTCCTTAGCGGATACCGCAAGGTTGACGATGCGATGCATGATGCCCGCATCGCCCGTTTCGTCCGCACATTTATGGACAAAGACATTACTCCATATGTTCCGGTACCCAGCCACACCGACCTTGAGCTTTACAAGCAGACACTGATTGAACGTTTTGGCAACCGTGCCGTAAGTGACCAGATTGCCCGTCTCTGCCTGGATGGCATTTCCAAGTTTCCGGTTTACATCATGCCCAATCTGATCAAGATGATTCGCGACCATGCCGACACCGTCAGAGTAGCCTATCTAATAGCCTCCTACCGGCACTACTTGAAGTATAAGACTGACGACAAGGGCCAGTCCTTTGACATCGCCGAACCTTGGCTCACTCCGGCAGACGAACAGTTGATTGCCAGCAACGCCCCCATCGACTTCCTCGGTCTCTCTGCTTTCCAAAGCACGGACTTGAAGCAAGCCGACGCATTCGTTCAAGCCTACCTGCAAATGGCTGAACAAATCAGCCAGCACGGTGCGATGTCTGTCCTCGAAAGCATTCTCTAAAGACATCAGCTTCCCTGTCTGCTGAAGAGTTGAGAGTTGATTAGCCCAAGAAACGAACCATGATAAGTATAGGCTCGTAACGTCACGTTTAACGAGACAAACGCCTCGGCTCTCAACTCTTCTACAAACTATACCCAATACAACCATCAATCTACCCCATGAATACCAAACCAACTTATAGTCTGGGACCATTTGCCGTCCTGACCTTTATCTACTTCATCGTAGGTTTTCTTACCACCGTCAACGGGCAGTTTCAAGGACCGCTAAAGATAGCCTTCCTCTCTGAGGCTGACGAACTGAGGAACACACTGACCACGCTCATCTCCTTCTTCTTCTTCTTGGGCTATTTGGTCAACAGTTCGCTCGGTAGCCGATGGATCAATGCCTATGGTTACAAAACCACCCTGCTGCGAGCACTGGGCGTGATGACAGCCAGTCTGCTGATGTACGCCCTCTCATCGCAGGTCGTTACCCTGTGTCCCAAGGCCTGTTGTAGCTTGGGCACCGATCGTGTCCCTTACGGTTACTTCATTTTTCTCTTCGGCTCGTTCCTCATGGGTACTTCGGCCGCCTTGCTGCAAGTCGTCATCAACCCCTACGTAGCGGCCTATCAATTGCCCCACACACAACCCGTACAGCGAGTCAACATTGTCTGCGCCATCAATTCTCTGGGTACGACCCTCGCTCCATTCTTTGTCACGGGAATCATTTTTTCAGGTACTCCCCTTACTCTCGTCACGGCAGACCAGTTACTGCAACCCTTCCTCATCCTGGCTAGCTCCATCCTACTGACCATCCTCATCACCTCACGTCTGTTCTTGCCTGACCTTGAAGAGACACGCACCCATGCCTGCCTCTCTCCGAAGCGCAGCATCTGGTCCTTCCGTCACTTGGCACTGGGCGCCGTCGCCATATTCTTCTATGTCGGTACCGAAGTGGCCATCGGAGTCAATGTCAACCTCCATGCCATGGAACAAGTCGAAAGCGGTCGACAGTTAGCCTTCTTCGGCCATGAACACCTTGTGATAGGCGGCATGGACTTAGGCATTCCCGCCCTGCTCGCAACCCTCTACTGGGGTGGACTGATGATTGGGCGAATGGTGTTCAGCTTCTTCGGCGGCATCTCGGCCCGCATCCTGCTTGTCTGTACTACCTCAGTGGCAACCCTGCTCATACTGACCGCCATGCTGACTGACAACCTGTGGATACTGATTTCAGCCGGACTTTGCCACTCCGTCATGTGGGGATGCATCTTCACCCTGGCTGTAAAAGGCTTAGGCGAATACACCTCAAAGGCCTCAGGCATCTTTATGACAGGAGTTTTTGGCGGTGCAGTCATTCCCCTGCTGCAAGGCATGTTGGCCGACACTTTGGGCAGTTGGCAATGGACATGGAGCCTGGCAATGGTTTGCGAACTCATCATGCTGGCCTACGCACTATGGGGATGCCAGGTCCAGGAAAATAAAAGTGAGAATTGACAGTTTATAAACATAGGTACACCTCCCTCTTTGCAGGCCCTGCACCAGAGAGAACAAGCAACTGCCCATCCCCCATCAGTCAATCAAAACAATCAACAGATATGAATCACAACAACAAGTATGTAGTCGGTATAGGCGAAGTGTTATGGGACGTACTGCCCGAAGGTAAAAAAATAGGCGGCGCACCAGCCAACTTTGCATACCACGTGTCCCAGTTTGGACTGGAAAGCCGCGTAGTCAGTGCCATCGGTGACGACAGGCTGGGAGCCGAAATAGAACAAGACTTCGCAAGCAAAGGCCTCAACGGCATGATTGAAAAAGTGGCATACCCCACAGGTACCGTCCAGGTAGTACTCGATGACGAAGGCATTCCCAATTATACCATCAAGGAAAACGTGGCCTGGGACAACATTCCCTTTACCCCCTCCTTGCACAAACTGGCGCAACAGACCTGCGCCGTGTCCTACGGCTCGCTGGCCCAACGCAACATCGTTTCACGCGAAACCATCCACGCCTTTCTTGATGCAATGCCCGATGGTGAAGGGCAATACAAGATATTCGACATCAATCTGCGCCAGGGATTTTACACGAAAGAGACTGTCTGCCAGTCATTGGAGCGTTGCAACGTATTAAAAATCAATGACGAAGAACTTGTCACACTCAGCCGCCTCTTCGGCTACCCGGGCATCGACCTGCAAGACAAGTGCTGGATTCTACTCGCCAAGTACAATCTGAAGATGCTCATCCTGACCTGTGGAGTCAACGGCAGTTACGTTTTCACCCCCGGCAATTTTTCCTTTGTCGAAACACCCCGCGTAAAAGTGGCCGACACCGTCGGAGCAGGCGACTCCTTTACGGCCTCCTTCATCGCAGCGACCCTCAAGGGCATGCCCGTGAGCGAAGCCCACAAGCTGGCAGTAAACGTCTCAGCCTATGTCTGTACTCAAAACGGTGCCATGCCCGTCATCCCCGAAAATTATCTGGAAAGGTTGGACAAAGCTGATGACTAAGGCTCAGCATACCACCATAAGGGGGCGATATTCCAATGCCCCCAATGCTTGGCAACCCCACAACACACGAAGTAAGGAAAGCTGTTGCCCATGCCCGTTGCGGTGTCTGACAAGGTAAAATTCCTCAGCTTTCTCCTCCATTATTTTGCTCAAGCCGGCTTCAGTTAAAGGTGCAGCGTCACCTCTTCAACTGAAGCCGGCTTCTATGAATTAATGCCTGTTATCACCCTTCAGGCATCTGTATTCCTTCGCCGCTGCACACAGGATGTTCCTTTCCTTCCCCTAACTTTTCGGTCTATGTTGCAAGTCAAACAAAAGGGACTAAACGGATAATAAAGATCAAGCACACCTATGTTTTTTTGACAAGACCCGATATCGTACCAACGTAGATTTGCGTAAGTTTGTTCCGAATTTGTTTCAACACGACGCGGGCAGATTCTATCCGTTGTCACCCCGAGCGACCTCATCCAGTTGGTTATAAGCAGGAGCAGTCTCTTCCTGTACTGCATGCCTTGCCAGCCTGAAGTGAGCGTTCTCTCTCAACCGACAACCATAGAGCCTGCCCCAATTATGTCTAACAACCTACTGACCAATGCTGATCATCAAACGCAACGGGACAACAGAGCCCTACAATAAAGAAAAAATCGTGACCGCCGTACGCAAGAACTTTGCCAGCACGGGCAAGGTGCTTACCGACGAAGTAATCCACGCACTCATCGCGCAAGTTGAGCGTATGCTCAACGAGCAGGCGGACTCACGCAGCGTGGAGTGCATCCAAGACGAAGTCGAACGGTGCCTTATGGAACAGGGATTTTATGCAGAAGCCAAGAGTTACATCCTCTACCGTTGGCAACGCACCGAAAAGCGTAACGCGATCAACCAACTCGTAACAGCTACCCAAACTCCCGAAATAGCTGAAATACTCAAGCTCATACAGACCGATTTCCCTGCCGAAGAATACAGTCTGAAGCTCTTGGCTGAAAAGTTTACCAGCTTCCGCAAGACCGGAATGGGAACTGAAGAGAGCCTTACGGCATTGACGAAGGCAGCTGTCGAACTGACTACCCAGGAGGCCCCCGACTGGGAGTTTATTGCCGCCCGTCTGCTCGACTACCAACTCACACGCAGGCTCCGTCTGCAGGAAGAGAAGCTCGGCCTCCCTACCTTCTACGACAAACTCCGTTATCTCACCGACGAAGGACTTTATGGCGACTACATCCTCTCCGCCTATTCGCCCGAAGAAATCGGTCAGGCTGCCAGCTTCATCCGTCCCGAACGCAACCGCCTCTTCAACTACTCCGGCCTCGACCTCCTCACCAAGCGTTACCTCATCCGCACCCACCGCCACGAACTCTTAGAGTCGGTACAGGAAATGTACCTCGGCATAGCCCTCCACCTCGCCATGCCCGAACCCACCAACCGCATGCACTGGGTACAACAGTTTTACGACATGCTGAGTTGCCTCGAAGTCACCATGGCCACGCCCACCCTCTCCAATGCGCGCAAGCCCTACCACCAACTCTCGAGTTGCTTCATCGACACCGTGCCCGACAGCCTCGAAGGCATCTATCGCAGCAACGACAACTTCGCACAAGTCAGCAAGATGGGCGGCGGCATGGGACTCTATTTTGGCAAAGTACGTGCTGCCGGTAGCGACATCCGTGGCTTCAAGGGTGTAGCAGGAGGTGTGATCCGCTGGATGAAGCTCGTCAACGACACCGCCGTTGCAGTCGACCAACTCGGCATGCGCCAAGGAGCCGTAGCCGTCTACCTCGACGTGTGGCACAAAGACCTGCCCGAGTTTCTTCAGCTTCGCACCAACAACGGCGACGACCGCATGAAGGCACACGACATCTTCCCCGCCGTCTGTTATCCCGACCTCTTTTGGAAAATGGCCAAGGAAGACCTCAACCAGCCTTGGTACCTCTTCTGTCCTCATGAAATCAAGACCATCAAAGGTTACTCGCTGGAGGACTGTTACGGCGAAGAATGGGAGCGCAAATACCGCGACTGCATCAACGACCAACGCCTTTCGCGCCGCGTCATTACCCTCAAGGACATCGTTCGCCTTGTTCTGCGTTCGGCAGTCGAAACAGGCACTCCCTTCACCTTCAACCGCGACACCGTCAATCGCGCCAACCCCAACGGCCACCGGGGCATGATCTACTGCTCCAACCTCTGCACCGAGATTGCGCAAAACATGGCACCCTCTGAAAGTGTTTCGACCGAAATCCGCACCCACGAAGGCGACACCGTTGTGGTCAAGACCATCCGTCCGGGCGACTTCGTCGTCTGCAACCTGGCCAGCCTCTCGCTCGGTCACCTGCCCCTCGACGACAGCGAAGCCCTGCGACAAAAGGTAGCCACCGTCGTGCGCGCCCTCGACAACGTCATCGACCTCAACCTCTACCCCGTGCCCTATGCCCAAATCACCAACCACCGTTACCGCAGCATCGGTCTGGGCGTAAGTGGTTACCACCACGCACTTGCCCTACGCGGCATCCGTTGGGAAAGCGAAGAGCACCTGCAGTTTGTCGACCAACTCTTTGAGCAAATCAACTTTGCCGCCATCGAGGCCAGCAACCAGCTGGCTCGCGAAAAGGGCAGCTACACCCACTTCGAGGGTAGCGACTGGCAGACGGGCACCTACTTCACCAAACGCGGTTACTGCTCTGCCCGTTGGCAAGCGTTGGCCCAGCAAGTGGCAACCCACGGTATGCGCAATGCCTACTTGCTTGCCGTGGCTCCGACCAGCAGCACGAGCATCATTGCAGGCACCACGGCAGGCATTGACCCAGTGATGAAACGTTTCTTCCTTGAAGAAAAGAAGGGCGCCATGCTCCCCCGCGTAGCCCCTGCCCTTTCTCCCAAGACCTTCTGGGTCTACAAAGCCGCCCACCTGCTCGACCAAAAGTGGAGCGTCCGTGCCGCCGGCATTCGCCAACGCCACATCGACCAAGCCCAGAGCCTCAACCTCTACATCACCAACGAATTCACCATGCGTCAAGTGCTCAACCTCTACCTCCTCGCCTGGGAATGCGGCGTCAAGACCATCTACTACGTGCGCAGCAAGTCCCTCGAAGTCGAAGAATGCGAAAGCTGCGCATCGTAACTAATTCCCCTCATACCCATGACACTATTTCGCTCCATCACGTACCTTCGTCCTGTTGCACTGATGCTCTTAACAGCCGTCAGCCAACTTCCCCTCCATGCACAACAAAGCGAAGAGTGCCACACCAATAAATGGGAGGCTAACTTCCTCTTAGGTCTCAATTCCGACGGCTACGACTACTCAATAAGCTGTGCCTGGTTCCCCATCCGCTATGCAGGTGTAAGACTAGAACTGGGCTTTGCCGGCGAAATCGAAGGACTCCAAGACTGGGGGAGGGAGGAAGACGATGACAAGTATTGCATACGCGTTAAGCTGATGCCTTCCGTAGAACTCCGCACACCGACGCTCATCAACTGGCGGTCAATGGATGCCACCATTCATGCCTTCGCCAATCCCGGCCTTTCATTCTCTCCGGGAGGAGCTGGAAGCAAAGGCGCAGAGTGGTTCAATTGGCAACTGCGAACCGGGCTTTCCCTCCAAGCAGACAATCTGCGTTTCTCGCTCGGCTACGGCATTTCAGACTATCAACTCTTCTCGGGCAATGCCCGTAGCGGACACGACGGAACGAATTTGCCCTGCCGCAAATGGACACACTCCGCCTTCCTGGCAGTCGGGGTGACATTCTGATAATTCAAACCTATCCTCCTCTCATACAACAACCCACACCCACTCATGCAACAACAACCCCTTCACAAAAACCCGCTCTTCAACCCTGCGGGCGATACCGATCTCCGTCTCCGACGAATGATTGGCGGCAATACGACCAACCTCAACGACTTCAACAACATGCGCTACCCCTGGGTGAGCGACTGGTACCGTCAGGCGATGAACAACTTCTGGATTCCCGAAGAAATCAACCTCACGCAGGACGTCAAGGACTATCCGCAACTCAGCCCCGCCGAACACACAGCGTACGACAAGATACTGAGTTTCCTCGTCTTCCTCGACTCGCTACAGAGCAACAACCTGCCGACCATCAGTGAGTACATCACCGCCAACGAAGTCAATCTCTGCCTGCACATCCAAGCCTTCCAGGAGTGCGTACACAGCCAGAGCTACAGCTACATGCTCGACTCCATCTGCAGCCCCGAACAGCGCAACGACATCCTCTACCAATGGAAGACCGACGAACACCTCTTGCGCCGCAATACCTTCATCGGCGACTGTTACAACGACTTCCAGCAACAGCAGGACGGCTTCACGCTGATGAAGACCCTCATCGCCAACTACATCCTCGAGGGCATCTACTTCTACAGCGGATTTATGTTCTTCTACAACCTCAGCCGCAACGGCAAGATGTCGGGTTCTGCCCAAGAAATCCGCTACATCAACCGCGACGAGAACACTCACCTCTGGCTCTTCCGCAACCTCATCCTTGAGCTCAAGAAGGAAGAGCCCCAGCTCTTCACCCCCGAGTGTATCGCCACCTACGAGTCCCTGATGCGCGAAGGCGTTCGTCAGGAGATAGCCTGGGGTCAATACGTCATCGGCGACGACATCCCCGGTCTCAACAGCCAGATGGTGTCCGACTACATCCACTACCTCGGCAACCTGCGTTGGAACAGCCTCGGCTTCGGCTACCTCTACGACGACCACCGCAAAGAGCCCGAAAGCATGCAGTGGGTTGCCCAATACTCCAACGCCAACATGGTCAAGACCGACTTCTTCGAAGCCAAAAGCACTGCCTACGCCAAGAGTACGGCACTGATTGATGATTTGTAGGAGGCCCAGTCCCGTACGTACCACATCGTTTTCGGATAGGACGTGAGCCCTGTCAGCATTTCCCTCCCCCGTTTTTAAAAACCATTCAAGCCCCGAAGCGGGCGACATAACGAGTCATAAGACGTAAGCCCTATGGCAAACAACCGAGTCATTATGTCGCCCCCGCTTCGGGGCTTGTGGGTGAATTGAGAGCGTTCGTCCGATAGGTCGTAAACCCAATCCTGAGTGATGACATCCCTACGGGACTGGGTAAATAAGTACCATTCCTGGCATTTTATTCTTGAAATTGCTTCTTTGTCTTCTCAAATTCGCATACATTTGCGTTCGTTGACCACGTGAGACCGCTGGGGTTCGCCAGGTCGACACCATTTAATTCACGAAGTGGATGATTCGCCGCAACAGGAGCTCGCAAGAGCACGCTTTCTCGGAAGCTCAGACGTTATTTGACAGATTGGAAGTAGGCACTCTCTGAACGAGTCGCCATGCGATGAACAAGGCACAAGGGATTTGTACAAGAAGGTCTAAAGACTAAAATCCACTTGTACAGCTCAGAGCAAGAAGGTTTAAAGACTAAAATCCACTTGTACAGCTCGGGGCAAGAAGGTTTAAAGACTAAAATCTACTTGTACAGCTCGGGGCAAGAAGGTTTAAAGACTAAAATCTGCTTGTACAGCTCAGAGCAAGAAGGTTTAAAGACTAAAATCTACTTGTACAGCTCGGGGCAAGAAGGTTTAAAGACTAAAATCTGCTTGTACAGCTTGGGGCAAGAAGATTTAAAGACTAAAACCTACTTGTACAGCTCGGGGCAAGCTGATTATAAAGCCTAAACCTACTTGCCACAGCAAGGGCAAGAAGATTTAAAGACTAAAACCTACTTGTACAGCTCGGGGCAAGAAGATTATAAAGTCTAAACCTACTTGCCACAGCAGGGGCAAGCTGATTATAAAGCCTAAACCTACTTGTACAGCCTTCTATAAGGTTGTTTTTACTCCAAAAACCTACTTCCCAACTTCATAAAGGTCAGAATACTTTCGGTCAAGACTCATGCCACTTCTATTATTCACTCCTTAACTCATTGGAACCATGACACCACTAGTAACAAGAATCAATCTCCGCAGTTTAGACAATGACCGCCACTTCGAGTTCATGAAATCGTGTGTAGATTACTTTGCAGAAAAGAAGTATGAGCAGGAATTGACGAAAGAAAAGATTGCAGCATTAAAGGCTGCCGTGGAAATCGAAGACAAAAACTTGAAGTTGCTCCAAGCCAATCAAACGCTCTCTACGGTAAAAGAACATGACACGCTCCGCGACAGCTGCTATGTGGCACTTCGTGATTGTATCAAGGGGCACTCCAGCTGCGCGGTATCGCCCGTTTATGAGGTGGCCAAGCAGATGTATGTCTTAGTGAAACACAACAACGTATCGATTCAAGCGGCTTTTGACAAGGAAACGGCACAGATTCACAATCTGGCAGGCGACTTGGCGAAGGAAGAATTTCAGACGGCACTCACGACCATCGGCTTGAAGCCCATCTACGACGAAATGGTAAAGGCAAACAATGCGGTGGCAGCTGCTCAGGCTCAGCGCATTGCCGAAGACGTTGACCGCGGAACGGGTACGCTGCGCGATGCACGCAATGCCTCCGACAAGGCCTACAACGAATTTATCCATGTCATCGAATCGGCCGCTGTCATTCTGGGCGATCCCTTTACCACAGACCTCAAATACTGGAGCGGCAAGGTGGACTACACGAAGGCTAACCTTGAACTCAAGGAGTCAATCAGTGCCGCCCGCCGCAAAAAGGAGGAACAACAGGGCGGACAGACGGACGTAAACCCCGAAGACCCGAACCAAAATCTGAACACGGACAAGAACCCGGGTGGCACGGACAAGAACCCGAGCACGGGCGTGAGTCCCGAAGACCCCGACAAGAAGCCTACCGAGGGCGGCGGCATCATTACGCCCGCTGAACCCGAGGCCTAACCCCTTCCCTGCAAGGTCCTAACCCGATAAGGGGACGGATGGCTTGAAACCGTACGGTCGCGACATGCCGCGACTCCAAGCAGAAGTAACTTGGGTTCTCCCAATGGGATTGGGTGAAGGGACGTCCTTCCCGAAGGGGGAAATACATAAACAGCGATTCCGTTTTATCCTCATATCTTCCGAAACAATATGGAAGAAACAGGATGAAACGGAATCGCTGTTTGTATAGGTAACTGAAGGCTTATTTCCCCTTCGCCTCTTGCATGGCCTTGAGCTGAGCGTATGCCTTGTAAAGTCCTAACTGACCAGCACGGCTGAAGTCGCTGACGGCTTTGTCGCGCTGGTCTTGATGGAGGTAGAGCATGGCGCGGTTGTAATAGGCTTCTGCCAAACGGGAGTCAAGACGAATGGCACGGGTGAAGGCTTCGAGGGCCTCGGTGGTGAGCTTTTGCTGAGCCAGCAGGCAACCTTGATTGTAGGCTACGTAGGCACTCTGCGGACTGAACGATTCGGCCTGACGCAAATCGGCTGTGGCTAAGGCTAAACGGGCCTTGGCTTCGTCGGGGGCAAGGGTGGAACTGGCTACGCTACGCGCCAAGATGGAGGCTCGCTGCATACGAGCGACCAAACTCGTGGAATCAGCACGCACGGCTTGGTTGGCCTCGTTGAGGGCGGAGGTGTAATCATAGCGGGCGGCGGCAATGGCTGAACGTACCAAGGTCTGTTCGAGCAGGGACCATTGGGCCATCTTGCTTTCTAAATGACGGGCATCATGGTCGGCATCGCTGGCTGCGGTAGCATCGGCCTCGGCTGTCAGACAGAGTTTGCGGCCTTCACTCTTTGCACTGACGAACTTCGCAACTTCGGGCAAGAAACCAATGCTGTGATAACCTTTGGTAAAGACGGGACGGAAACTCAAAGCGTACATGGGAAGAAGATCACTACCGACTTTCTCATTTTGTACCTTGCCATAGAGGGTACCAAAGACATTGCGCACGGTGTCGGGATCTTCAGCAACCAATTGCTGATATTGCTCCAAGGCATGTTCGGAACGTAGGCGTACCTTTTTCCCCTTCGTGGGCTTCGCCTTTCCATAAGCGAGGTCGAGGTTGCGGCGTGCCACCCACGTTTCGTCAGCCACAGCTCCTTTGACATCGCCTATCTTACGGCGACATTCGGCTCGCGCCAGGTAACCGTATGAGAATTGGGGATATTCCTTTATCAACGTGGTATAATCGGCAATGGCTCCACGAAAATCGCCTACTTGGGCACGAAGCTGGGCACGGTTGTAAATAGCGAGGGTATTGTCGGGCTCAATGGAGAGTACAAAGTCGAAGTCCTTGATGGCGCGGTTGAGGTCGCCGACAAAGGAACGGAGCAAACCCCGATTGTAGTGGGCTACGAAATGTTGGGGTTGGAGTTGGATGGCTTGGTCGTAATCGGCAATGGCCTGCCCAAATCGACCTAAAGCATGAAGAGCTTGGGCGCGGCTGACATAGAGTTCGAAGTCTTTGGGTTGCAGAAGAAGAGCTTGGGTCAGACAGGAATCTGCCAAGGCATAATGTTCTCGACTCAACTCGTAACGTCCCTTGAAACTCCATGCTGCAGCCTCCTTGGGATTCTTGACCAACAAACTGTCTACCCAACGCATTCCGCCGACGGTGTCTTTCTGCTCCAAGGCTACCTGTGCCTTAATCATGTAAGTGCGGTAATACTTGGGCCAACGCTGAAGCATATAGTCCAGGTCTGCATTGGCTTGAGGGTATTCCTTGAGTTGCAGGTAACAAAGGGCACGGTTGTAACGGGCTCCTTGTTCGTCGGGAAGTTCGCGCAGGGTACGGGTATAGTCAGAAACAGCACCGGTGAAGTCTTCGTTGTGGATGCGGCAAAGGGCACGAAGCTGATAGACTTCGACGATAAAGGGATTAAGCTCGATGCTTCGGTCACAGTCTGCTGCCGCCCCCGTATAGTCTTCGAGGGTGAATTTGGCATAAGCACGATAATAGTACGGACGCGAAAGGAAGGGTTTGGCTTCGATGGCTTGATTGAAATAACGGATGGCGGTGAGGTAGTCGTCAACACTCAAGGCGTTGCGCCCCATGATGGTCACCATCTCAGCATCGACTTGTGCACGCACACTTCCTCCCGAAAGCAGGAGAAAGAGGGATAAAAAAAAGATACGCACTGCCGAGAAAGCAGTTGCTCCGGCTGTGCGTACCTGATGTTTCGGTGGGATATTCGTATTCATAAGAGTGGAAGAGTTTATCAGTTGAGGAGTCAAAAGGTTGAGGAGTTGAGAGTCGAAAGGTTGAAGGATGTAGCTCAGCTCACCTTCGTCACTTCTGAATGATGACACTCCTTCACTTCTAAACTTCTGACCTTCTGGTCTCCTTCCTACTTCGGTGACTTCACCTTGTAAGCGCAACGGAACTTGCCCTTCAGTATCTGGGTCAGCTTGCTGCGTACCATTTGTTTACGAAGGGGAGCTAAACGGTCTACGAAAAGATGACCGTCGAGGTGGTCGAACTCGTGTTGCATCACTCGGGCTAGATAGCCTTCTACCCATTCGTCGTGTTCCTGGAAGTCTTCATCCATGTACTTCACACGGATACGGGTCGGACGGCGCACGGGTTCGTGAATGCCCGGCACACTGAGACAACCCTCTTCCATTGACTTCGTTTCGGTATCGTCGTATTCGAGGATATGCGGATTGATGTAAGCCTTATTAAATCCGGCATATTCAGGATAGTCGTCTTTCAGAACATCGAGCGTAATGACAACCAAACGAATGGGTTTGCCAATCTGCGGAGCTGCCAAACCCACGCCGTCACTGCGATACATGGTTTCAAACATATCGGCAATGAGTTGCTTGAGTTCAGGATAGTCGGGGGTAATGTCCTCAGCTTCCTTGCGAAGCACGGGCATACCGTAGGTATAAATAGGGAGAATCATGGGGATATAGGGATTATTCCTCTACGCCTCTCTTCGAAGGTAGAAGTTATTAATGAGGGTACGGGATTATGGGGAGATAAGGAAAGTCGTATGAACGACTTTCGGCTTTAAGCCGGTAGTCGACTCTGTGAACGAATCGAGCGCTTTCACCTTCTCTCGCTTATCTTCCTCTACTTTCCAGATAGCTTTGCAAAATGATACAGGCACTGATTTCGTCGACCAGCCCTTTATCCTGTCTGCGACGCTTCTTACCGATGCCACTGTCCAAAATGGCTTGATGAGCCAAGACGGAAGTGAAACGCTCGTCATAAAATTCGACGGGAATCTGCGGAAAGACCTTGGCCAATTTTTCAGCAAAAGCCTGGACACGAGGCAGATTGTCAGAAGGCTGACCGTTGGGTTGGGTCGGAAGTCCCAACACGAAGCGTTCGACCGCTTCCTTTGCAGTATATTCCTTCAAGAACTTGATGAGATCAGACGTATCGACAGTAGTCAGTCCGTTGGCAATAATCTGCAAGGAATCAGTGACAGCAATACCCGTCCGTTTCTTACCATAATCAATTGAAAGAATGCGCATAAATGGGAAGGAGTTAAAGAGGAAAGGAAAGAGAGTATAGAAATATAGAAGTAGAAGAGATGAAAGCTTAAAGAGTTGAGAAGCTAAGAAGTTGAAGAGTTAAGGAGTCGAGAGTTTGCATGAAACCAATCTCTGAACTCCTAAACTTATAAACTTCTAAGCCTCTCAACTCTTCAACTGATTATGTATAGAACCAGTCCTTACTTAATCATATCACATCCCATGTAAGGCTGCAATGCCTTCGGGATACGGATGCCTTCGGGGGTCTGGAAGTCTTCGAGCAAAGCGGCCACGATACGGGGCAAAGCCAAAGCTGAACCGTTGAGTGTATGGCAGAGCTGAATCTTCTTGTCTGCTCCACGGTAACGGCACTGCAAACGGTTGGCCTGATAAGTATCGAAATTGGAAACAGAGCTAACTTCCAACCAACGCTTCTGGGCCTCGCTGTATACTTCGAAGTCGTAGCAGATAGCAGCCGTAAAGCTCATGTCGCCACCACACAGACGGAGAATGCGATAAGGCAACTCTAACTTCTGCAAAAGGCCTTCTACGTGAGCCAACATTTCCTGGTGTGACTGTTCGGAATGTTCGGGCTTGTCGATGCGTACGATTTCAATCTTAGAGAACTCATGCAGACGGTTCAAACCGCGCACGTCCTTACCATAGCTACCAGCCTCGCGACGGAAGCACTGTGTGTAAGCACAATTCTTGATAGGCAATTGGTCTTCGTTGAGAATTACATCACGGTAGATGTTGGTAACGGGCACCTCAGCCGTGGGGATGAGGTAAAGGTCATCCAACTCACAGTGGTACATCTGACCTTCCTTATCGGGCAACTGTCCTGTACCATAACCTGAAGCTTGGTTAACTACCGTCGGAGGCATGATTTCCGTATAACCAGCAGCACGGGCTTCATCGAGGAAGAAGTTAATCAATGCACGTTGCAAACGAGCACCCTGACCAATATAAACGGGGAAACCTGCACCCGAAATCTTTACGCCCAAATCGAAGTCGATGAGGTTGTACTTCTTGGCCAGTTCCCAGTGAGGAAGTGCATTTTCGGGAAGAACCGTATCATGACCACCCGTTTTTACAATCAGGTTGTCCTCGGCACTCTTACCCTCGGGAACCAAATCGTAAGGTACATTGGGGATGGTGCACAGCAAATCGCGCTTATCGTCCTCTGCCTGCTTCATGACTTCTTCAAGTTCCTTGGTCTTAGCCTTGATGTCAGCCACCTGCTGCTTCACCGTTTCAGCTTCGTCCTTCTTGCCTTCCTTCATCAGACCACCGATGCTCTTGGAAAGGCTGTTCACCTGAGCCTTGAGTGCATCCACCTGCACCTGGGCTTCCTTGCGTTTATTATCGATTTCCAACACGCGATCAATAGCTTCACGCGCACCTTTGAATTGTTTCTTTTCCAAGCCGCGAATCACGGCTTCTTTGTCTTCAATGATTTGTTTGATAGTAAGCATAGCTTCTTCTATTTGATTTGAGCGCAAAATTAGTAATTTCTCCCGACCTTTTGCCGTAAGAAGAAGAGGGAGATGCAACCGGACGGTTAAAATACACCTGTCACTACCCTTTTAGAAGAAAGAAATAACGGACGAAAGCAGGCTTCCTTATGCGGAATCACCTACTGTCGTCCGTTACCTAACGTTGATTGAAGCGTTCCCTTATCCGAACGGCCTCAAGTGTTTTTACATCTTGACTTGATGCAAAGAGTAATTGTCCATGATACGCGAACGGTCTACATTGCCTCGAATGCCCGGAATAGAACCAGTTGCCGTGTACTGCCACATGATGTAATCCTTGCCATCATTCAGTGTGGGCGAATCCGTACGATAACGCGCAATCATGAAATGGTAATCCTTAAACTCACCGAGCAAGTAGCGGTTGTAGAAATTGTGGTACGTATAGAGCAAGGGCTTCTTACCATAGAACTCCGTCACCTTCTGAATGAAGGTACGCAAATCGGATATAAAAGTCTCATAGCTCACCGAGCCTCGATGTTCGATGTCAATGATGGGCACCAAGTCTTGTTCACTGGGCTTCACTACGGAAGTCATGTTGTCAAACTGTTTGCGCCAATCGATGTTGGGACGATAGAAATGGTAACTGCCCACACTCAAGCCTACCCGACGCGCCTCCGAAAGATTGCGCTCATAGGTTTTGTCCACCAAGGAAGCTCCCTCCGTAGCCTTCAGATAGGCATACGAAATGGAAGTACCATTGACTACTTCATCCCAATCGATACTTCCCTGGTAATGGGAGACATCGATACCTTCCTTATATTTGGAATTGATGCGGGCATGCGACTGATGAATGAACACGGCTGCTGCGTGCTCTACTCTCCGTTCACCTTCTGCCTTTACAGCCATCACATCCGGCTCGATAGCCATGTACGCGGCCATACCCTGCCCCGGATTTTTGTCTTTCTTACGAGCCAAAGCGGGAGCAGGAGCAAACATCAACAACGAGAGTGCCAAAGCACAGCTATTGTGCATATTGAAAAAGCGAGATAAGGTCTTCTGAAATTCCATGGCGGCAAAGATAAAAAATATATTCGGCACCTGCGTAAACGATTTCTCTTAAAAGTCAAACGCTTCGCACTTTTTAAAACGAGAAAGTACGAAGCGTTTGAGAGTAATAAAAAAGAAGAAACGAACAATTCGGTTCACGCATGAGAATTAAATCCTTCATAGGAAAAGCGTCCAATGCGCTATGGAATCTCATCCAAGCAAAGACGCCGAAGGTCATACATCGAACCATTGTAGATATTCAAGTCTACCTTTCCCTTAATACCAGCCACTTTGCCACAGTCCGTATGCTGCCAAAACTTCCAAGGACCTTTATAAGTGAGACTGGGCACATAGTAATGAGCAATCCAATAAGGATAACGCTCAAATTCTTTCGTATTGAGATAATCGACTTTGAACTTATAGTTTGTATAGAGAATCGGTGGCACATTATAACGCTTCTCTACAGCTTTCAACCAGGTTAAACTGGCTTTGCGTAAGTCTTCGGGTGTCAGATTGCCCACTTCCTCTATATCGAGTACCGGCGGCAAATCACCTTCTTCCAAATGCACCTGCTTCAAGAAGTAACGCGCTTGTTTGTCGGCAGAAACATTCGGTTTAAAATAATGATAGGCTCCGCGTATGAGACCATGCTCACGCGCTTCGTAAAAATTCTCATTGAAGTTTTCATCCAAGAAGTCCTGACCTTCCGTTGCCTTGATAAATACAAACGAAATAGGTTCATTCCCTACAGCCGAACGGGATAATTTTTCCCAATTGATATCACCCTGATGATGACTTACGTCTACTCCTCGAATCGAAAATCCCTCTGGGTAAACTTCTTTACCATAGAGTGCCTGCCACTTGAGGGTATAAGGTCTGACGAAGTAAATGTACATCAGGTAACAAAAAAGCCCCACTCCCAATACCATCAACAAACGCAAGAAGATAGAACGCGCCTTTAACTCAATGGCATGGAGTTTCAATCGAGCAGAACTCTGATAAGCCTTTGTTGCACGTCGTTTACCCGTTGCGCGCTGTGGTCCGCGTACCGTTCGAGAGTTTTTTACCGACATAAGTGATGAGGTGATTCGGTGATAAGGTGATGAGGTTCTGAAGCGATTGAAGGATAAGGTAATGCAGCCTGGAATTAGGATTCAATCATCTACCTTTCCTACGCCTCAAAAGGAGAATGGATAAGCGAAATAAAAGAAGGATTAGGAATACACTACCTCCTTAGAAACACACGGCGCACTTCAAAAAGAATGAAGCGACCAAGCCATTGAATGCGTTTCAAATGAAGTGTTGATTCCTAATCCTTTAAAGTCTTACGAGCAAAGATTACTTACCCTGCTCAAGCTTCAGCGTCATCGTGCACTGGTCGCAAACTTCCGTCGGACCGAAGTACTGGATAGGACCGGGGTAAACAAATGCAGTCTGTTCAGCCCATTCCTCACGGTGAGCAGCAAATGCCTTGAAGGGAGCACCATCCAAACGAACAAGTGCCTTCTTGATTACGGGCTTCATCTTACCGTTACGACGCTCCATGTTCATCATCATCGTGATAGGCACACCACCAGCAATCCACTGTTCAGCAGGAGCCGTCGTGTTCTTTACGATAGCCATGTAACCCGTCTTGCCATTAGCAACGAGCTGAGCGGCGCTGGTACCGAGTGCATAGCAGTAGTCGGCATCGTAGTTAGAAGGAGCGGCGCAACGACCTTCGTAACCGAAGAAGTGATGCTGAGCAGCAAACTTACCTACGAACTTACCTTCCTGCTTCCAAGCAGCGAGCTTGCTAGCAACCATTTCTGAGAGGAGCTTTTCAGTCTCGATGAGTGAAACCTGTACGTTACCGTGGGGGTCACGCTCCATCGTGAGCTGCTTAGCCACACCTTCGGGAAGGCTTTCATAGATAGCAGCATTTTCCTTAGAGAGCTTACCGAGAATCCATGCACGCTGTTCCGTAGCAGCAACATTAGCAGCTTCAGGAGTAGCGAGCAAGTCGTTCAACTCAGCGATGAGCTTCTTCATAGCGGGGATGAACTCGATCAAACCTTCGGGAATCAATACCGTACCAAAGTTGTTACCGTTAGCTGCACGCTTAGCTACAACACCTGCAATGTAAGTAACGATATCGTCGAGCGTCTGGTTCTTCTCTTCAACCTCTTCACTTACGATGCACACGTTGGGCTGGCACTGGAGTGCACATTCCAAAGCAATGTGGCTAGCAGAACGACCCATCAACTTAATGAAGTGCCAGTACTTGCGAGCTGAGTTAGCGTCACGCTGAATGTTACCAATAACTTCAGCATAAGTCTTACAAGCCGTGTCGAAGCCGAAAGAAGTTTCAATCTGCTCGTTCTTCAAGTCACCGTCAATCGTCTTGGGGCAACCAATAACCTGTACGCCATAGTTGTGAGCAGCGTAGTACTCAGCCAATACACAAGCGTTCGTATTAGAGTCGTCACCACCAATGATAACTACAGCCTTGATACCGAGTTCACGGATAATCTTCAAGCCGCTTTCGAACTGATCTTCTTCTTCGAGCTTCGTACGACCAGAACCGATCATATCGAAACCACCTGTGTTACGATATTCATCGATGACAGCGTCAGTCAGTTCGATATACTTGTGATCAACCAAGCCGCCAGGACCCATCAAGAAGCCGTAGAGCTTGTTAGCTGCATTCTGCTTCTTCAATTCGTCGTAAAGGCCGCAGATTACGTTGTGACCACCAGGAGCCTGACCACCAGAAAGGATGATACCGATGTTCATCGGAGCATATTCCTTCTTTTCAGAACTGGGTACAAACTCAACGAGAGGCATACCGTACGTATTGGGGAAGAGATTCTTGATTTCTTCCTGATCGCCCACGCTCTGAGTGGGTTCACCTTCCTTGATGCTCACATTGCCACGAAGACCAGCGGGGAGTTTGGGCTGGTAAGCGGCACGTGCAATCTGTAATGCGCTTTTTTCCATAAGAGTTATTGAGAAATAGTGAGTTTTATAATCGATTGAATGAACTGTTGATGCGTAGAACGAGGAGAAGCAGTGCCTAAGCCCCTGTAGGCAATTGCCCCAGGCTTTCATCTAACAACTTCCCAACTTCCAGTTCTGCTATCAACTTATTTATTTGATGATTTCCAATTCACGGAACACCTTGCCGAGTGAAGCAACGGCACGGTCTACCTGTTCTTTGGTGTGCGTAGCCATCAACGCCACACGAACGAGGGTATCGTGGGGAGCACAAGCAGGAGGAATCACGGGGTTAATAAACACGCCTTCCTCGAAAGCACGGGCTGTAGCCACAAAGGTCTTCTCAGTGTCACGCACATAAAGCGGGATAATCGGAGATTCCGTATCGCCAATTTCAAAGCCTTCCTCACGGAAACGCTTCAAGGCATAACGCGTCACGTCCCAAAGTGCTTCGATACGTTCGGGCTCCTGTTGAATGATGTGGAGTGCCTCACGAGCACATGCCGTAGCGGCAGGTGTATTGGAAGCTGAGAAGATATAGGTACGTGAGTTGTGACGCAACCAGTTGATGATGCTCTTGTCTGCAGCGATGAAGCCACCGATCGAAGCCAAAGACTTACTGAAGGTACCCATAATCAAGTCTACCTCGTCAGTCAATCCGAAATAGTCACACACACCACGACCTTGACGACCAAACACACCGATACCGTGTGCTTCGTCAACCATAATTGTTGCGTTATACTTATGCTTCAGTTTAACGATTTCGGGCAACTTAGCCAAATCACCTTCCATGGAGAACACACCGTCTACCACAATCAGCTTGACTGCTTCCGGAGCACACTTCTGAAGCTGACGTTCGAGGTCAGCCATATCGTTGTGCTTGTACTTCAAGCAAGTTGAAAAGGAAAGGCGGCGACCGTCTACGATAGAAGCATGGTCGCGGTCGTCACAAATAATATAGTCTTCACGACCCGTCAAACAAGAGATTACGCCAGAGTTAACCGTAAAACCGGTGGAATAGCAAAGGGCATCTTCCTTACCTACGAACTCAGCCAACTCTTTCTCCAATTGTACGTGAAGATCGAGCGTACCGTTCAAGAAACGAGAGCCCGCACAGCCTGAGCCATATTTCTTCATAGCTTCGATACCAGCATTGATGATGCGCTCATCACCAGGCAGGCCTGTATAAGCATTTGAACCGAACATCAATACGTGATGTCCGCCCATTTCCACTTCAGTGCCTTGTTTACCTTCTATTTCACGGAAATAAGGATATACTCCTTTCGCTTGATACTCTTGCGGTAAAGTGTACTTTGCTAATCTGTCTTGTAAAATACCCATTTTAGTGTTCATTGATAGAGGTTGACAAGGCTATAAAACCTGCACCCCAACGATAATTTTGTGCAAAGGTACACTTTTTCAGATAAAACCCTTATACCCTGTCAAGAAAATCCGTCTATCCAAGACAATGAAGATTCGCTAACAAAATGTTTCGGACATTTCTTCTATTTATCAAGAAAAGCCTTCTACTTCAAGAGTTCGGAAGGCCTTCGTAAGCATTTCTCTCTTTTTGATAAGGTGCCAATGAAAGCTTTCTCCATAAGCTTCACCCACCGACCTTTTTCTTTCCTTCCAACCCATTGCTCACAAACCCTAAAAGGCATACAATAAAAATCCACTACTAAATGGATACATTTGCGTATATTGAGCAGTAATAACTATCTGTCCATTTGGGTCTTTTGCTCTATATCCCCCATTGTCTTCGTATATGTTAAGTAATTGTTCTTTCTCATGATGATTACATATTTATATATGATACTGGATTTTGTCTTCTCCCTACAATGTGAGAAATATCCATATGTAAATACGGAGATTCCAACATCTCTTCACCCTCAAATTCCCAGCGGCCGATATACTCAACTGAATCTGTGAGAAACCAACGTATGGGTTTAAAGACTCCTACGATGTTGCCCGAGCTGATTGCAAAAACGTATTCTGCTTTTTTTGCTCGTTCACCATTCAATCGCCAATACTTTCTTACACATTCGTATAAATCGGGTCTTTCACCCTGTGAATATGTTCGTGTTACATTGAAACATATGATTCGATTGTTCGAATCATTTTCAAATCTACCATAATCTTGAAATACATTTTCCATAAGTGCTTTTTTACTGCTATATAATGCAAAGATAAAAATCTCTTAGATTCTATATGCCTTATTTATTGCAAAGGATGTTTCTTGAGAATTTGACTAATTTCTCTTATAGACCTTAAGGATTCCATCTAACCAACACCCCATAACCACAATAGGTAGTTTCCTCCCTTATATTTATACTGCACCTTGATATAGTAAGCTCAGACGCTTCCGTCCAGTGATTGATCTCATAGTATTCCCCATTTTTTAGATTGGTCAATCCGAACTGTTTATGTCTATTCCGTCAAAGCAGCGAACGAAACCAACTCATTTCCTGTATGGACTGCGCCAATACAATCCTTGGATATTGAATGCCATTTCGGACAGCAATAATAGACTATCGTCGCAATCAGCCTCCTTTCTTCCTTAAACCTATCTGTTCGAATGACGGTATCCGACCTCACCTTACAAACCGTCTCTGAAACTGCTATCCCCAACGGAGCTTTTACTGTCTTTTTCGCCCACATTACGCCTTTTTCCTATCTTTGCAACCTATGAAAAAGAGAATACTCTATCTCATCAACCCCATCTCGGGAACGAGCCGCAAACAAGGCATCGCAGAAAAAGCGCAACGTCTGACTGACGCTGCGCGCTACGACGTGGAAATTGCCTATACACAATACGCCGGACACGCTACCGTGTTGGCGCATGAAGCTGTAGACAAAGGCTTTGATGTTGTCGTTGCCGTAGGTGGCGATGGTACGGTCAATGAGGTAGGAAGATCCTTGATACATTCTGATGCTGCCTTAGCTATCATTCCCTGTGGTTCGGGCAACGGACTGGCACGCCACCTGCACATTCCGCTTCATCCCGAACGTGCCATTGAGATCATCAATGAAGGAGTGATTCATGCCTTGGACTATGGTACCATCAATGACCGTCCCTTCTTCTGTACCTGCGGCGTAGGCTTCGATGCGTTTATCAGCGAGAAGTTTGCAACTGCCGGTAAACGTGGTTTGTTGACTTACGTTGAGAATACGCTCCGTTCAGGATTGCAATACAAACCCCAGACCTACATTATAGAAGATGAGAATGGAGCGGAATCTTGCCGTGCCTTTCTCATAGCCTGTGCCAATGCTTCGCAATATGGCAACGATGCCTACATTGCTCCACATGCCAGCATGAAAGACGGGTTACTCGATGTTGTAGTCATGACACCATTTACTACCATCGAATCTCCCCAAGTGGCTTTACAACTCTTCAATGGCACGCTTCCTAAGAACAGCCACGTTCGCACCTTCAAGGCTGAACGTCTGCTCATTCGTCGGGAAGGTGAAGGCGTTGCGCACTACGACGGCGACCCCTTCTTTACGGGCGACACCATCGAAGTCGCCATTCACCGCAATGCTTTCAAAGTTGTCGTCAACAATTCGCCCAAGAAGGTACATCCCCTTCTTCCTACACCCAACCTCCTGCAACTGGTTCCAGAGTTCTTCAACGAATGGCGAAAAATGCCGGAAGAACTACTTACCAAAACAGGTAACGACATCAAGCGAATCAATCGCAACCTCCTCAATAAGATTAAGAATCTCCCGCCCCGATAAATGCACACAGCCGCAAAGAGACGGTTAGTTTCTACAACAAAAGGTTCTGTAACCAGTCGAACATTTTCATGTTCACTCGTTACAGAACCTTTTTATATGCAGTTAAAGAGCGAGGCCGAAGCGTTTCTCATAAGCGTTCCGATACGGACTCGCTCCGAAGAGTATGTTGCTACTTCTCATCTTCCTCTACCCGACGCAGAACTACAGCCGAACGGGCAGGCAAATAAAGTTTAAGCCAACCTTTACCGTCCCGTTTGAGAAGCGGGTCAAAGTTTGTCAAGTGGCGCACACTGTCATCTGCCAATCCGTTGCCACCATACTGTTTGGCATCAGTATTCATGACTACCTCATAGGCTCCTTCGGGTACCATGAAACCATATCCTTCATAAGAACGTACAGGCGAGAAGTTAAACACAAAGAGCAAGGAGCCACGGGCATAAGCCAATATTTGGTCTCCGTCATTGTGCCAAATCTCCTGTACTGGATACTTACGGATGTCGGTCGTATACGAACGAAGCAAATGGATCATATCCCGATCAAAGTCACCTAAATAATGGTAGCAAAGCTCTTTATTGTCTACAAGATTCCACTGACGACGGGCATACTTGTAACTCCACCCATTTCCTTCACGTGGGAAGTCAATCCATTCAGGATGACCAAACTCATTGCCCATAAAGTTCAAGTAACCACCGTTAAGGGTCGAAGCCGTAACCAAACGAATCATCTTATGCAAGGCAATACCACGGTGTACCGTACCATTCTCATCCCCCTTGCGGAAGTGCCAATACATGTCGGCATCAATGAGACGGAATATCAAAGTCTTGTCACCGACCAAAGCCTGGTCATGACTTTCACAATACGAGATGGTACGCTCATCGGCACGACGGTTCGTGATTTCCCAGAAAATCGAAGAAGGCTTCCAATCCTCGTCCCGACATTCCTTGATTGTCTTAATCCAATAGTCGGGCACATTCATTGCCATGCGGTAATCAAAGCCATAACCACCGTCAGCAAACGGAGCTGCTAAGCCCGGCATTCCGCTCACCTCTTCGGCTATGGTAATCGCCGTGGGTTTCACTTCGTGAATGAGGAGGTTAGCCAGGGTTAAATAAGCGATGGCATTGTCATCCTGATGCCCATTGAAATAATCACCATAACCACAGAAAGCTTCCCCCAAACCGTGACTGTAATACAACATGGAAGTAACCCCGTCAAAACGGAAACCATCAAAGTTGTATTCCGTCAACCAATACTTACAGTTAGACAACAAGAAGTGAAGCACTTCATTCTTACCATAGTCAAAGCAAAGGCTGTCCCAAGCGGAATGTTCGTGACGGTCGCCAGGATAGAAGAACTGATTCGGATCGCCGCAGTAATTGCCCAATCCTTCCACTTCATTCTTCACCGCATGGCTGTGTACGAGGTCCATAATCACCGCAATCCCCGCCTTGTGTGCCGCATCAATGAGTTCCTTCAACTCATCGGGGGTACCAAAACGACTGGAAGCAGCAAAGAACGAGCTGACATGGTAACCGAAACTGCCGTAATAAGGATGTTCGGCAATGGCCATAATCTGAATGCAATTATAACCGTCGGCAATTACACGAGGCAACACCTTCTCGCGGAACTCCGTATAAGAGCCCACCTTTTCAGCATCCTGTCCCATACCGATGTGACACTCATAGATAAAGAGGGGTGCTTTCTTCGGACGGAAGGCAGGCTTTTTCCATTCGTACGGTTTTTCCGGATTCCAAACCTGTGCACTAAAGATCTTCGTCTGTTCATCCTGTACAACACGGGTTGCCCAGGCCGGTACACGTTCACCCTGACCTCCTTCCCAATGAATGGAAAGCTTATAGAGATCCAAGTGTTTAAGTGCACGGAGCGGAAGTTTCAATTCCCAGTTTCCCGTACCTGCTTCACGAGTGAAAGCATACTTCTCGTCTTCCTGCCATTTGTTGAAGTCACCAATCAAGTAAATGGCCGTTGCGTTCGGAGCCCATTCGCGCAACACCCATTGGCGTGCCGTACGATGCAATCCGAAGTAAAGATGACCGTCAGCAAATTCAGAGAGTTTACCTTTACCGCCAGTCAGCTCATTTATCTTATAAAGTACATGGTCGTGACGACCTTGAATGGCACCTTCAAAGGGCTCCAACCAAGAGTCATTCTTGACGATGGCCAAACGCTGAGGGGCTTTCTTAACAGCAGCCTTCTTACGAGTAGTCGTCGTGCGTCGTTGGGTTGTTTTCTTTGTGGCAGTCGTCTTTGCTGCCTGCTTTTCGGTTGTTTTAGCTTTCATGGCTTTATTGAGTTTAAGAGAATTCCAAAAGGAGGAACGGAGCAGTGAACGAACAAGCATTCGAGGAGGAAGGTGGAGAATGAAAGAATCTATGCCGACATAAAGTTGCAACGACAGACTCAAACCTAAAGCTTGGAATATAACCACCTTTCATGGTCTACCCCACCCTTCACATCGTTACAGGGAAACCATCCAACCTTCCACGGCTCGTCACCAAGGTCCTACTGCACCACTCTTCCGTTACTGTATTCGCCTTTCTTTACCACGTTTCCGTTGGCATCATATTCTACGTATTTTCCGTGCTTCAGTCCTTCCCGATACGTACAGTCAATGCGCGTACCGTCAGCACGCACCTCCACCGACTTACCGTCACGCTTTCCTTCACGGAATTGGCCTTTGAAACGAGAACCGTCGGCAAAGCGAAGCGTACCTTCACCATCCATGCGGTTTTCCTTCCATTCGCCTTGATATTCGTCACCGTTCTTCCACTTGTAAGTACCGCGACCTTCCATCATGTTATTCTTCCATTCTCCGGTATACGTAGCGACTCCCTTCCAGTGGAAAGTACCTTGTCCGCTTTGTTCGCCGTTCAAGAAGTTACCCACATAGGTATCACCATTGGCAAAGCGAAACGTACCTTCACCCGTTCGTTCACCCATCAGGTATTCACCTTCATACACGTCGCCGTTACGGAACTTGTAAATACCGCGACCATCCTGCATGTCTTTCTTCCAGTCGCCGCTATACGAATCACCGTCAGCATAGGTATATACTCCTCTGCCGCTACGTTGGTTGTTCAGCCACGAGCCGTTATAGGTTGAACCGTCATTCCAGTCAAAGAATCCTTTGCCACATTTCTGGTCATCGACCCATTCACCTTTGTAATAGGCACCGCTCTTGTAAGTATAGGTACCCTTACCATTGCGACGGTCATCCTTCCACGATCCTACATACTTGTCACCGTTATAGTAATACATCGTGCCGTGCCCTTCCTTACAGTTACGGTACCACACCCCTTCATAACGGTTGTTATTGACCGCATAGAACACGCCGCGCCCGTTCCGCTCGTTTTTTGTCCAGTTACCTTCATAACGGGAACCGTCGGCTGCCGTAAACGTACCTTCTCCGTGGCGCAATCCTTTATAGAATGCACCCTCATAGGTATCGCCGTTTTCGTATTGCACTCTTCCCTTTCCGGTCGGTTTGCCACTTACCAGATCACCGGTATAAATACCGCCGTCTTTGAGTGTACACGAACCCACCACAATTTTTTGTGCCGATACAGGCTCAAGCAAAGAGAGGGAAAGAAGCGTTGTCAGAAATATATATCGCATAGAGATGAAACTTAGAGAGAAGCTATTGGAATAAGGAGGTCAACATCAGTGTTGGTATGCCGGCGATTATACTCGCTTTATCGCATACCTGTTTTGACCCATCAAATACTACAGTTCAGGATGAGCAGCAAGGAAACGTTCCGCAGCGGCCAAATCCTCGGGCGTATCAATACCGATGGTTTCGACCTCCGTCGTTGCCACACGGATGCGCAGACCAGCCTGCAACCAGCGTAACTGCTCCAAGGATTCGCATTTTTCTAAATCGCCTTGCGGCAAAGCAGTGATGCGGCGCAACGCCTCTGCCCGATAAGCATAAAGACCGATGTGCTTCAGATAGGTGTGGTGAGCGGCCCACTCGTTACGATCGACCCCACGCAGATAGGGAATGACACTGCGTGAGAAGTAGAGTGCCTGCCCTTCGTCACCGACAACCACCTTGGGAGTATTCGGATTTTCAAGCACATCGATCGACGTATCCGAAGCAAAGGGCTTCACCAAAGTCGCAATTTCGGTCGTTTCGTCCTCAAAGCAGGACATCACCGCCTCTAACTGTGAGGCTGCAATGAAAGGTTCATCTCCCTGTACATTGACAATCACATCGGCGTCGCTACCCAAATTCGTGTAAGCTTCAAAACAACGGTCGGTGCCGCTCCGATGACTTTCTGAAGTCATCACAGCCCTGCCTCCAAACTGTGTTACAGTCTGGAAGATGCGGTCATCATCCGTAGCTACACACACATCGGGAAAGACGCGCGCCACACGTTCATACACACGTTGAATGATGGGTTTACCTCCCAATGTAGCCAACGGCTTAGCGGGAAAACGTGTAGAAGCATAACGAGCTGGTATCAGTGCTAAGAATTTCATTACTTGAAGATTTGTAAGAGTAAAGCGTTTACGATGAAGTAGCCGGACGGGCACATACAGCCCCACCGAGGCCCTCACGACGGAAAGCTCCAGCCAAGGGCGTCCTCCCTCAAGCCATCCTTCCCTTCGGACAGTCCACCCGGATGAATCCGTTTCGTGGCACGCTATTCAAAATATTTTTCAGCCGAAGCATTTGACTTCGGTTGAGATGCGGGTTCTTTCGGAGCAGGCTTCGGTTCGGTCTTTTCCTGTTCAGACGATTCAGGCAGCGGATGTTCCTCCCCTCCCTGAATGGAGTCTGCCAGATGCAAATGATCTTCTGCCACCTCTGGTTTAGGGAAGTCCGCATTGATATCATAGCCCAAAGCCTTGTTACCATAAACCTTCTTCATGTAGAGTGCCCATATCGGCAAGGCCGTAGCGGCACCCTGTCCCAAAGAAGTCGAGTTAAAGTGGATGTCTCGTTCGTCACCACCAACCCATACAGCCGTTACCAGCTGAGGAACGCAGCCTACGAACCACCCATCGGAGTTGTCATTCGTTGTACCCGTCTTACCTGCAATCGGGTTCTTCAGGTTATAGGCATAGCGCAAACGGCGACCCGTACCGTGGTCGATTACCGCCTTCATCATGTCAATCATGTTGTAGGCCGTTTCTTCGCTATATACCTCATTTGTTCGCGGCGTAAACTCCGCCACAATATTTCCTTCATTGTCCTCGATACGCGTCACCAGCAAGGGAGCACGGCGAATACCTCGTTCCACGAAAGCCGTATAAGCTGATGCCAGTTCAGCCGGTGTCACATCACACGTACCCAAGCAGAGCGGCAACGACGGATACATATTGTCACTGGCTACTCCCAGGTCGTGGAGGTCACGAACCAATCCTTGTCCCGTAGGGTCTATCTGGAACATCAAGCCCGCCGTCACCCAGTTGTTTGACTGACTCAAGCCCCACTTCAAGGTAACCATTTCGCCATAGCGTGAATGGCTGCCGTTACGCGGTGTCCAGTCCCCATACGTACGTTGGGCATTCATAATCGTGGTTTGAGGAGTCATGCCTCCCTGCAAGCCCATGGCGTAAACGAAAGGCTTCATCGTCGAACCAATCTGACGACGACCAACCAAGGCCATGTCGTACTGGAAATGCGTAAAGTCCAGTCCGCCCACATAGGCTTTAACCTGTCCGGTACGCGGCTCGATCGATACCAAAGCCGAACGCAAGAACTTCTTATAGTAGAGAATCGAATCGCGCGGCGTCATCACCATGTCCACATCACCGTGGTAGGAGAATACACGCATCGGCACCTTCGTATTAAATGCCTTTCTGATTTCCTCGTCCGTTGCACCGGCCGCCTTCATCACGCGGTAGCGTTCAGACTGCTTAATTGCCCTTTCGATACGGCGTTTCACGTCCTTCGGAGCCAATTTGGCATTATAGGGGAAGTTGGGTGAAGTCTGCTTCTGCTGTTCAAAGAGCGGTTGCAACTTCTTGCCCAAATGACGGTAGACAGCCTCCTCGGCATATTGTTGCATACGGGAGTCAATGGTGGTATACACCTTCAAACCGTCGGTATAGATGTCATAGTTATTGCCGTCGCGCTTGAAGTTTTTCTTACACCAACCATACAAGGGGTCATTGGCCCAAGCCAGCGAATCTTCATAATATTGCTGACGTTGCCACTGGCGGTAATGATCCGGATTGGGTTTGTCAGCCATCATGATGCGACGAAGGTATTCACGCACGTAAGCTCCCAATCCCTCTTTGTGGTCAATGCGGTGGAAGTTCAACTTCAGCGGTTCTTCGGACAGGGTAGCATATTCCGTTTCCGACAGCTTGCCTGCTTTCACCATCTGATGAAGCACCACGTTACGACGTTGGCGACAGCGTTCGGGTTCGCGTACCGGGTTAAAGTAAGAAGGATTCTTACACATACCGACCAACAAGGCGCATTCCGTCAAGGTCAACTCCTTGGGCGACTTGCCAAAATAGACATTGGCAGCCGTCTTGATGCCCACCGCGTTGTGCAGGAAGTCAAAGTAATTGAGATACAGCGTAAGGATTTCCTCCTTCGTATAGTGACGTTCCAACTCCACGGCAATCACCCATTCAATGGGTTTCTGCATCAAACGCTGCATCGTTGTTTCTGCCGTTGAAGAATAAAGCTGCTTCGCCAACTGCTGCGTGATGGTACTTCCGCCACCCGCTTCCTTGTGTCCCAATACACCGCGCTTAACCACCGCACGCATCAAGGCTCGGAAGTCAATACCGGAATGGTCATAGAAACGCACATCCTCTGTGGCCACCAAGGCATCAAACATGTGCGGGGAAATGCTGTCATAACCTACGAACACACGGTTTTCATTGCGTGACCAAGTACCCATCAATCGACCGTCGGCACTGATTACCTGGGAAGCATACTTATTAATTGGAGACTGCAATTCTGCAATAGGAGGCATATAACCAATCCAACCACGCTTTACTCCCCATACACCAGCTACGCCTGCCAGTACGAGCAAAGCAAATACACACCACAGAAAAGCAACGAATTTCTTTCTCATTTTAGCAAAGAGGAGAATCAGGCTGGACGTAACCCTTCTCCGGTTTGAATAGATTCAACATGAACAACGGCAAAACACATTCACAAACAGGTGAATGTCTCTTAGTAAGCAGGTGATGAAATGAAACGGGCTGAAGGTTACTAGAGGTGCCCAAGCGGCTCCAAATGGAGTTCCTTTCAACCCTGGAAGTATAAACCCATCGGAATACCTCACTTACCGTCCAATTTTCGCCACTGCAAACTTACAAAAAAGTTTGTTTGACTGTTTCTTTCTCTCTGGTTTTTACCACGCTACGACCCGTCCGTCGTAGGCCAGTTCGACCGTGGGCGGTAAACGCAAGGAGGTTTCGGCATGCAGTCCGATACCGTGAGAAAAATGGGTTAGGAAACTGCGTTCGGGTTGCAGTTCTTCGATTAAGGTCAATGCCTCTTTCAAGGACTGATGGGTCGCATGAGGTTCGAAACGTAGCGCATTGACTACCAGCACCTTCAAGCCCTTCAACAAGGCTTTGCTACTTTCATTCATCACACTCATATCTGTGATGTAAGCCAGTTCACCGATACGGTACCCCACGATGGGCAACTTGCCATGCATGACCTCAAAAGGCAACACCTCACAACCCGCCACTTCAAAGGGCTGCCCTAAGGTCAAGTCATGCAAGACCAGACTGGGCACACCGGGATATTTCTTTTCTACAAAACAATACGGAATGCGCTCACGTAAATGGCGGGCACAGTAAGGGTCGGCATAAATTTCTGCTGCACCAAAGACAGAGAAGGGACGTAAATCGTCCAGTCCGCCCACATGGTCATAGTGCTCATGGGTCAGCAACACCGCCTCCATCGGACGGAAGGGTATGCTCAACATCTGTTGCCGAAAGTCAGGACCACAATCAATGAGAATCCGCCGTCCTTCGTCCGTTTCCAACATAGCGGAGGTACGAAGGCGGCGGTCACGCGGATCTGAAGAGGTACAGACCGGACAGGAGCATCCCATTTGGGGAACTCCTGTACTGGTACCTGTTCCAAGAAAATAGAGTTTGGGCATCGTTCGTAATATAAATGAGGCTGATGCTATGAATTATCTATTGAGGAGTTGAAGGTTGAAGAGTTTACATTGAAAGTCATTGACTTGATGAATCAACCTTAAACTCATCAACTCCTAAACTATAATTTATAGAACATCCCATGACAGAATTGGAATATAATCCTGCTACTCAATAAAGTTTACTTCGGGATGAATGCGGATGCCAAACTTCTCGTAGACATCTTGCTGCACAGCCTCACTGAGTTTCACCACATCTTCACCGGCAGCTCCTCCTAGGTTCACCAAGACCAATGCCTGCTTACTATACACGCCGGCAGGTCCGAGGCTACGCCCCTTCCAACCACATTGTTCTATCAGCCACCCGGCAGGCACCTTGACTCCGTCACCCATCGGATAATGGGGCACTTGCGGATATCGGCTCTGAAGTGCCACGAACTGCTCGTGCGAAATCACGGGATTCATAAAGAACGAACCGGCACTGCCCACCTCATCGGGGTCGGGCAATTTGCTTTGTCTTACTTCAATAATCAGGTTACGCAACAACTTGGGAGTCACTTGCTCCGCCTGAATCCCCCGAGCTTGGAGTTCACGGTGTATGGCAGCATATTCCAAATCGGGTACAAAGCAAAGTGAAAGCCGATAGACCACCGCCGTCACAATGTACTGTCCCTTGAGCTGGTGTTTAAACACACTGCTCCGATAGGCATACGCACACTCCTGTTGTGTAAATGTACGCATTTCGCCTGTAGCAACTTCGAGGGTTTCCACACTGTCTATCAGGTTACCGGCTTCCACCCCGTAAGCACCCACATTCTGCACGGCACTCGCTCCGACTTCTCCCGGAATGTACGAAAGGTTCTCAAGACCGTAATATCCCCGTTCCAGACAGGTTGCTACAAAGTCATCCCACACACAACCGGCTCCTGCACGCACCCATATGGTGAGTCCATCGCGGCGCACCTCTTCGATGCCGCGTATACCCGAGTGAAGGATGGTACCCTTAAAGTCATTGACAAACAGCAAGTTACTGCCGCTACCGATGTGCAACCAACGGTCAGCACGCAGTTCGGGCAATAACTCCCGAAGCTCTTCTACACTGTTATATTCCTTGAAGTCGCGACACCAGGCATCAATGCCAAAGGTGTTATGATGAAGTAATGAGTACATTGCTACGGATATTTTAAGGTGATACAGGGATGAAGTTAGGTTAGGCAAGAATACGTTAGGGCTGGTTCTATAAATGAGAAGTCGAGAAGTTGAAGAGTTGAGATTGAAAGTCGTCGGTTTGAAACATAAACTCTTAAACTCATAATAAACTCACAAGCTCTTAAACCTTAAACACCTAAACTATCATTCATAGCACTTCCTTCCTGTTAATTCTCCAGGCTTTCCAACATCCACGTACCTTTTTTATGGGTAAAGGTCAGCGAGCAGCCCATGCCGCCCGACAAACTACAAATCATCAGCACACGCTGCGGACTGTTTGCATAGCTTTGTCCGTAATTAATATTCGTAATGACCCGCTGGGGCAAAACGGGCTTAAAGTCTTGCCACTGATTGACATCCAACAGTCCTTCCAGGTTCTGGAAGTTATCGTAATCGTAAGTCTTAAAGCGGAAGGGATTCTCAATATGCCTCAGCTGGTAAGCAGGGTCTGAAGAGAACTGACGGTAAAAGTGATAGAAGTCACTGTTTTCGTTACGACGAAGCGAATGACTGTCCAACCCGGTCAAATGCCACTGTCCTTGCCGTTTCTTAAACAGGTATTGCTTCACCCGTTTCTGATCCAGGTACACCCATTCTACGGTTACTTGCTTGACAGCCGTATCCTTTTCGGCATTCAACGACTGGTCGCCATCCAAAATCATCGTATACACGTCTTGATTCTTATACAGCCAGTCGTGTTTCCAGTCCTTCCGCGCTATCGGATGATTTTTCCCATCCACCCGATTGGGCAAGGGAAAGTCTGTACGCTCCAGCTGAAAGGCACGGTTCGCCATATAGGAATAAACAAAATCGTCAAACAGTCCGTCGGCCGCATAAGGAGGCTCCGAATCTGAAGCTTCCATTTGCTGACTGCTGTCTGCAGTCACCGTATCAGCACGCTCTACCTGAGGGTCTGAAACTTTCGAACCACCGCAAGCCGCCAACATGAGTACAACGGCTACGCTACATACTGTCTTTTTCATTACGTTGCAAAAGTAGTAAAATAGCCTCAACCTGTATCGAGCGAATAAATAAAAGTTTGTCCTGTAACGGGGCTTTCTTTGGGGCGAACTCGTAAGGGAGAAGAGGGGGACAAACCTCAACGATGAGAAGGAAGCAGAAAGGAAAGGAGAAAACAAACCAATGAGCCAAGTAACAAGAACCTAAGTAGGTGTTGAAAATTAGTTATACATAAAATTGCGTTGTTGTGCAAGCAATTAAACTGATGATATAAACTAATTTTCAGCACCTACTTACATGCTTAAAGCATTAAATCTTGTATGGTGGTATACTGTGCATCATACCGGGTTGTGAGTGAATACGATTTCTTTTTTGAATGGAGCTGGCTGGCATCGAGTTCCGTTGTCGGATCGATGTCTGCAACCACGTACATTTCGGTAGTCTTCAGGTGGCAGTAGCGTTGTTCCTCCAATTCTTCGGCAGACTTTATCATACATTCGCCCCTTACGGCATAGAGATGCTGGTCGAAGTTACTGCGGTGATGGAACAATACATAGCCGATGGACTGCAAGTGCTCAACGATTTCCATACTGTCTCTGGTGTATTTGATACCGATGGCCAGTTTGCCGTGCGACAGAAAACTCGCCTTCTCCTTTTCGAAATTTTCCATCATCACTAAGAGTACCCCATCTTTCTTTCCCTCTGGTGAAGGTGCAACTCCCTGGGCAATGACATTCCCCAAAACTGTTTCGGGCTGGCATCCGAGCGGACAGTCTGCCAAATAGAAGTGCTGGGACAATTGTCGGAGAAGCCTATTGTTTTCAGCTTCATGAACCTCGTCTTTGTCCAATGCCAATGAGTAAATAGCTTTATCCACAAATGGAGTATATACTTTACCGAGCAGCTCTTTGAAATGTTGTTTGATGTATTCTTCTCCGTTTACATCGGGGTGTGCTTTCATCACATGGAAGTGGTAATCCTTTTGCAGCCATTCCTGAATTTCCATGCGGAATTTCTCTCGGACTTTGCCCTTCCAGCTTTGCTTCTGACTGGTATTATTGCGAGCATAGAGCGACAGCACAAAAAGGAAGTTTACATCATAGTGGAATAGCAGCAGGGTATCGCGATCGAACAGACGGTTGGCAAACTGCACCTGCTTGTGCCTGTTCTTTCTTCTGTCCGTTTTCTCAATGCCGTCATGGGTATAATCAAAGTGTTCATCCATCTTGGCTGATACAAAGAAGTTGGGAATAATGTTGTAACCTTCGGTGAGTTCATCGCGCAGCCGGATGCCGGATGCCGGTATCTGTCCGCTGTTGAAGATGTCCAGATTCCATTGAATCACATTTCTGGCATAGGTATACTGTTTGTAGATGGACTCAGAACCCAACTCATGCCCCATTTTATAGTACTTGCTATCACCTATATAGTAGGTCTGCCTGCTTTCGCTGTCTATCAGACTTTGTGCGGTAAACAGGTGGTCTACTATCTTTCCGTCTTCCTGTTTCTTCCCCATGCCATCGGGCAGTGGATTATCACCTACCAGCTCATCTATAATGGCTTCAAATACGATATGGAAACTCTTTACAAGCAGGTATTCTCGCTGTTCGGTATGAATATGGACTATGCGGGCTTCGTCGAAGAAGGCATAACACAAATCCCACAGTTGCAGGGCTTTGTCCGAGTAGTATTTATACTTTATCTGTCGCAATCGGGTTTTGCCGAAGCCGTTCAGATAGGTTCCGAACCGTTTCCCGGTTATCAGCTGGAACTGACAGCACAGCTCCTTGGGGAATCCATAGGTATCTGCTATGTAATTCAGGATGGAGAAGTAAATAACGAGCAGCTCTTCATCAAAGTTTATCTGCCGTTTTTTATTGACCGGATTCAGATAAATGGGACGGCCTTGCTGCACAATGGCTGTTTGGGTAGCCATCGTGCGCGTCCAGTTTATTTTGTTCAGACCGCTATGCAGGTTCTTGATGACAAAGAAGAAGAAGCTTTGGTTTTCGCGGTTAAACTGAATGAGAGACAGGAGAATATCCAAATACGTGTTGCTCAGCCGTTTCCGTCCGTTTCCTATTTGGTTGATAGTGGCATGATACACGATGTCGGTATCGTTCCGCTTATCGTTTTTATACACTACGATGGCGCGATAAATCCACACGGCAAACTTATACAGAAAGGTGCGCTCTTCGCTGTTCAGCGGATTGTCGGCATCGAGGTTGACGATGGCTTCGGGAGTATATTTACCAAAGGCCAGTTCCTTTCCTTCCTTTCCGTCTTTCAGCAGCACTTTGGGCAGGATAAACACACAGTCCTTGAGAAGCGTATTGTAGTAATAGCCAACATAGTGGACAGACACACGGCCCTCCACATTCTCCAGGGCATCGATACCGTGGAGAATCTCCTTCACAGCAGCTGCCTCATAGGGATATTCTTCTATCAGTATTCTCATGACTCTTTTGTTTTATTGGTCATCCATAGGAAGTTGGGGCAACTCGTCCTCACCCCGGTTGAACCTGTCAAAGTCGCTGCTGAACAGCTTGTCCTGAATTATCCGGTACTTCTCGAATTCGGTTTCGGCATATTGTTTGGCAAACTCATGGCTTACTTTGCCGGAATCTGGCAGCAGCGGACGCTCGTCACTCGAAAGATAGGCATCTATACGTGTAGCCCAGTCCTCCATGGTCATGGGTATGTGCCGTTTGGCACGTCTTTCAGCAAACTCCAGTATGGCTGTTACAATGCCGCCCATGTCCTCCAGTTCGTTTTGCTTCAGGTAATTCTTGGCTATACTTACATCGGTCTTGACGATTTTTCCGTCCGGTGCATTTTCCCAGGATGTTAATCCCATGTGTTCCTTTCCGGCATCGGCACGTGCCACAATGAGTTCCGCAGCCGTATGCTCATGCACGGCATAGTGCATCTTATTCTGAATTTTACGGAAGAACTGTCGGGTAGTGGGTGCATCTTTATTGTAGTCTATACTGGTGGCATAGATGTCTGTCAGTTTCTGATAGAATCTGCGTTCCGATAAGCGTATCTCCCGTATCTCTGCCAGCAGGTGCTCAAAATAGTCTTCCCCGATGAACGAGCCGTTCTCCATCCGTTTTTTGTCAATCACATAACCTCGCAAGGCAAACTGGCGTAGCACATAGGTACACCATTGTCTGAATTGAGTGGCACGGATGGAGTTTACGCGATACCCTACCGAGATGATGACATCCAGATTATAAAGCTGGACCGTTCGTTTAACTTCACGTTCTCCTTCCATTTGAACTACCGAGGATTTCTCGGTAGTTGCCTCCTCTATCAATTCCCCTGTTTTGAAAATGTTCTTCAGATGCAGGCTGATATTGTCGGTGGAGCAATCGAATAAAGTCGCCATGGCCTTTTGGGTGGCCCAGATAGTTTCGTTCTTATAGAGCACCTGGATGCCTTCTTCTTTTCCGGCAGCTATAAAAGTCAGAAATTCCGCTGTGCTGTTTCTTATTTCATGTTTCATGGCCATTTCCGTTCAATAAAGTCATACTTTAGCAATGGTCAGATTCCAAGGTTGAGCGTTCACTTTTTCCATGAAGTCTTCTATACGTGGCACATTGAACTGATTACTTACGTAAATAACTTCATGTGAAGGAAGTTCTAACATCTTGGACCTTTGGTCAAAACGACTATCTGATTTTTCTTTTTTTCTCTGTTCATGCACAACTGCAGTTTCTACCAGATTTGGCACTTTGATTCCTATATTGAGCCAAGTATTCACTATTTCATCTGCTGTGCTTTCGGGGTGAGTTTCAACATAACATTTGACTGTTTCATACACGATACCTCCCTTGCTATAGCTTCCTTTTCCGTTCAATGAATATTTTGAATAATCCATCTTTTTATCAAAGTCAGAAATTAAGTCTGGGGTATTCTCTGTATCAGGTTCAATAAAAACGGGTTGCATTCCTAAGTTTTGGAGAAACAAGGCCACCTTTTTCGCTACCACCTTCGAATTCCTACCTTCTTCGGTATAGAACTTGTCAAAACTCAGTTTGCTGCCGTCTTCATCATTGAAGATGGCATCACCAAACTCGTAGTCCTTAAATACATCGTTCCACAGGTAGAAGATAACCTTGCCGACAAATTTCTGGGCGGAAATCACGTTATTTTCCGCTTTGCAGAAGAAATAGCCGAGTTTCTTGTCCTCCGAACTGGTCATGGAGCTGATTTTAGCATTGATAAGTGTTAGGAACTCCCACCAGTCATAGTGCTGTTCGTCCAACTCGATGGTCCATTCCTTATGTGCATCCGAGATGGGCATATAGGTCCAATCCCACCTGCGCTTAAAGGCACTGTCAATCGGGAACAGGCTTTGGTCGCTGGTGTTCATGGTGGCCCAAATGTACAGATTGTTGGGCAGCAGTAGGATGTCGCCATTCATCACTTCGTCAGCTACCTTTCTTCCTTTGTACAGATGGTTGAGCGTTTCCTTGTTCGGCAGTTCCAACCCGCTGAATGCCTTCTGCAGCTGTCGCTTCATGTCGGTATCCGCTTGGATGGGGTAATCTGAGAATCCGCTGTCGTTACGGTCCAATAGCTGGAACAAGTCCCCGAAGATTTGAGCACAATTACCCCGGTTGATTTCCTCGATGACCAGGTACTGCTTCTTCGATTCACCTTCGGCTTGTGCATATTTCTTCCAGGCTTCCACATAGGCTTGCAGAAAAGCTTGCGCTACGAACTCATAGACAATCTTCGACTCCGTGCGAAGTGTTCCGTCTGCATTCTCCACTGGAACGGCTTTCGTTCCGATAACTGTCATCACGGTTTCCTCCAGGGTGGTGGGCTTATAAGCTCCTACAAAAGTAGAATAGTCTGTGTCGGGATGGAAGGTAGTACGGATGACATCTTCTCCTGCGGTCTCTTCATTAATGGTGTGGGACTTTCCGGTGCCGGGAGCCCCGTAGAAGATTTGCTGGAGAGAGGATGGTGAAGATGAAAGTTTAGAGTTGAATACTTGCTCTGTATGAGCCTGTAATGATTTCTCTATTTTTTTCAGAAAATAGGCTCTTGCGTTAATAAAACAGGCATAATGCATGATACTCCCCGATCTCCAACCTTGATTTTTATCGTTATCCAGTTGTATAAAGTCAGAATCATCCAACAAGGCATTTACTATTCTTGACAGCTTATCAGGATCGGTAATGTCATAGATGCATTCAATGTCTTTCCATTTTTCCGGGTTGTAATCAAAGAGTCTATTGACATCAAGAAAAGACAGGAAACTTTGTACGGCTGTTGGCTGTAGATTATATCCCTTTTCTGTTCTTCTGGCTGATTTGGCTACATGGGTAAGATAAAAGGTAAACTCCTCTTTTATCTCTTTTCTTTTTTCAACTAACTCTGTATAGTTTTTACCTTGTTCCATTCCTCTTAAATTCTTCAAACCGCACTAAGTCGGCAAGTTCAACATCGAGTAATTTAGCAATTTGCATCAGACTGGCCAAGTCTGGCTGATAAGCATTTGTACACCATTTGGAGATGGTGGTTTGGTCTTTACCTAACTGCTCTGCCAGCCATTGGTTGGTACGCTTCTTTTCAGCGAGAACAACTTTAAGCCGATTTAAATCTTGATTTTCCATTTTGAGAGAAGTTGATTGTACGCGAAAGTACGAATTTAATCTGATATGGTTATAATTTATGAGGGAGGGGGGCTATCCAATCACTTCTCCTGCTTACCACATCAAAAGCATTGCATCCCAACAGGTCGCGGCTTGACGCTACCCATTGGGATGCATTCATGATGTTCGTTAGCCTACACTACTTACCCTTTTTCGCATCAAAGCGGTAAACAAAAGAGGCCCAGAAATAATGGTGACGATAATAACGGTGCATCTCTTGACGCGAATAGGCATTGACATAGCCATAAACCCTATTATCCTTGTTAAGCAAGTCGTTGAAGCCCACTTTCAAGACGGCCTTGTTGCGAAGGAACTTATACTCGGCACGCACATTCCACAAGGGAACCAGGCGGTTGAGTTCAGGCGACAAGTACCCCGAATAACCTTGCAGGCGAAAGTCGGTGCCAAAGGTAAAGCTGCGCCAACGGTATTCGGCATTAAGGTTGGCATTGTAGCTCATCGTCTGATCAAAGCTTGCCTTATAGGCATTATTGTCGTAACGCCTAAAGACATATTCACCCCCAAGACTCACGTTGAAGGCATCCGCACGGTAAGTCACTCGGGGTGCTTCACTCACTTCGTAACTGCGGTGACGGTTGAGCAACGGTTGCGGCATGTGTTCCGTCTGCTGCAAGTAAGAATAACTGGTAGCCATATACAAGGAGAGGTTGTTCGTAAACTCCCAGGCTTCCTTGAAGTACTGCGTGTAGTTACTGCGGAAACGCCAAGTTTCTCCCCCGCGAATGTGTACAGGCTTCGTGTGGTAAGCTCCCGTCTGTGTGTTGTAACGTACGAGATTGGAAATGCTATGCACATTCTTGCCATACTCCAAGCCAAAGCGCAACACTTGCTGGTGTTTCTGCAAATTGGCCCGGTAACTAAGCGCAGCACGGTGTGCCCCCGAACGACGCAAAGCGGGATTGCCCTCACTCGTGTGCAATGGATTGGTATCGTCATAGTAAGCCAGTGTGGAATAGAGCGCAGGCATCCATTCGTCATAAAAATAAGAAGCTTCCCATACTGAAGTCTTGGACGGAGCAAAGACCAGGTTCATACTGGGCTTCACAAGCCAGTAATGACGCGTAGCAAGCGTGTCGAGCTTTCCTCGGTTATAGTCCGTCTGCTCACGTTCGTAACTCAGCTTGACTGAGGGCGAAAGCCGCCATTTACCCAAGTTTACCTCCCAACCGATGTTTAGCTCATGACTTGACGTCTCCAGTTCATCCCGATAAGAGTTTCCCTTATCAAGCACATCCTTCAACAAGGCTTCGGGCACCGGACGTGTAGGTTCGTAGGCAGAGGCCAACAAGTGAAGGTCATAGAGGTTAAGACTCTCGGTTTGGTTCCTATAGTTCGAACGGTAACCGACTGAAAACTGCACCTTCTCGCCCCACCACTGACGGTATCTGGCTGACAGTCCAAACCAATGGCGATGCATCGGTTTACGCCCCATCTGGTGTTCACGCAGGTCGTTCTGCGTATCCGTAAAATAGTCAAAGTAGCGGTCGGTATACGACGTTTCGCGCTGCTCATAATATCGGTAATATGCATCCATGCCGATTTCTCCCTTTCGTTTCAGCTGCCGGTTGTAGTTGACATTCACTTCGCCGTTGAAGCTTTTTGTACGCGAGGCATCCTCTATCAACGAGCGCAATGTCGTGATGGGCAGGAGTTCGATACTGTCGGGATGACTGAACAAGGCATCGAGCGGACGCGAGCTGAGCTCATACGGATTGCTCGTAAACACGCCTTCACGATTCATCTGGGCATAACGTCGTTTCTCATAGCGTGCCTTGGCTTCGACCTTCACACGGGTCAGGGTGTCGGGACGCAAACTAAGTTCCACCCGCCCCTCTGGTTGCAGCATGTGGTTCCACGTATGACTGAAGTTATGGGTAAACTTCTTGTCGATTCCAGGCATAAAGTCTTCGGTAGCCGAAGCATTATCATTCCAGCTGTCCGTATGATTCATGTTAAAGTCGGCGGTCACGTAGCTTTCAAGCGTACGGTCTCCCTGCTTACGGTCCCAGGCATGTTTGTATGCCACGGCTCCCATTTGCTGTTTGCCTCCCGTTCCGCCTCCGCTCATGGAGTAACTGTTGATGGTACGGTTACTGACAAAGCGGTTGTTGTTGGCCACATTGAATGAAATCAATAGAGGGTTATGGGTCGAAAGGTAGGTAGCATCACCACGTACCTTGTATTTATCCTTGGTTTCATACCCCGTCTCAGCCTCTCCATACCAGCGTTCGAGAAAACCGGGTTTAATTTTGAGATCGAGCACATAGTCTTCCTTCCCATCCTTCTTACCCGTACGTTCTTCGAGGTCGTCCGCCTTGTCATAAGCCTTGATACGTTCCACAGCTTCGGCAGGCAAGGTTTGGGTCAAGAGTGCGGTGTTACCAAACAATTCCTTCCCCTCCATCAAGATGCGTATCGGTTTGCCCATCCACTGCAGGCTTCCATCCTTTTCGGTCACACCGGGCAATTTCGAAATAAGCTCGTTCAGTCGTGCTCCCTCTGCCAGCCGGAATGCCTGCGGATTAAACACCACCGTGTCACCCCGAACGATAAACGTGCGTGCCTTCGCCCGTACCTCAGCATTACGCAACAGGATATCCGAAAGACGCAGACGAATGTCGTCCAGGCGCAACGTGTCCTTTTCACCACCCAGAAGCATCAGTTCCTTCTTCTGTGAATGGTAACCAATCAAGCTAAAACTGAGGCTCGTGCGTTCTCCATAAGCGTTGACTGTCGTAAAGCGTCCGAGGCTGTCTGTCACTGTGCGGTATATAGAGGTAGTCGTCCCTCTTTGATCAAGCAATTCGACCTGCACCTGTTCGAGCGGTTCACCCGACTCTTTGTCTACCACGCGCCCGGTAATCACATCGGCCCGAAGAGAGGATACACTTGCCAGAGTGAAGAGGAAAATCAGCGACACCAGACGTGTTCCCCCACGCAGCGGAATTAAAGCTTTTAATCCCTCACAAAAAAGTAAATAGGAATGCTTCATGGTATGGAATATTACTAAAAAAATTATTTTATCGAGAGCAAATTTGTTTATTCCATTTTATTTAA
>JABLTM010049245.1_pt1 | contig 64584 bp, 97 predicted proteins | sample 7160121 | NCBI WGS metagenome assembly JABLTM01 (sample SAMN14651224, study PRJNA627086) | human gut metagenome | isolation source: feces | host: Homo sapiens
ATGATCCTGCTGCAGCTGTTCTGGAGCTTTCTGCAGATCGGCCTGTTCAGCTTCGGCGGTGGCTACGCGGCCATGCCGCTCATTCAGGCACAGATCGTCACCGAGCACCAGTGGCTGTCCATGAGCGAATTTACCGATCTCGTGACCATCGCGGAAATGACCCCCGGCCCTATCGCCGTCAACTCCGCAACCTTCGTGGGAACGAAAATCGCCGGTGTTCCGGGGGCACTGGTGGCTACCGCTGGCTGCATTCTCCCCGCCTGCATTCTGGTGACGCTGATTGCAAAGCTCTACCTAAAGTACCGCAATATCGCGGTCTTGCAGAGCGTTCTCGGCTCACTGCGTCCGGCAGTGGTCGCCATGATCGCTTCGGCGGGGGTGCTGATTCTGCGCAATGCCTTCTGGAGCGGCGCGATCCGTCTTTCCGGCACGAACTGGAATATGGTCGCCCTGTTCGCCGCGGCGTTTCTGCTCCTGCGGAGGACAAAGCTCAGTCCCATTCTGGTGATGCTGCTGGCGGGAGCGGCCAATCTGGTCATATCCCTGATTACACCGTAAAAAATCTCGAAAAAACCACTTCCGCCGCCGACAGGACGCCCATGTTGGGAGTGTCCGCCACCGGGAGAATGCGGGTGTCATTCCTGCCCCGGTACAGCGCTTTCGCGCCAATCTCCCGCTGGAGCCGCCCGATCAGAAGCTCGTGCCGACAGCAGATGTCCCCCGCGAGATAAATACTGTCCACGGGGATCAGATTCAACAGGTTAATTAAGCCTGCCGACAGATACACCGCTTCCTGATTGAGAAGTTTTTGCGCTTCCGGGTCGTCTGCATGGTCAACGAGGTCGAACCAGTCCCGGAAGCCGGAACCCTCCAGCAGCGCCGGGATCGAGGCGTAGGTTTCCAGACACCCCCGGTTGCCGCAGGCGCACAGCCGCCCGTCGAAGCGGATGGTGGTGTGACCCAGCTCGCCGGTAAAATTCCCCAGCAGCTCCCCGCCGGACACAATGGCCGCGCCGATGCCGATGTCAATGAACAGCAGCATAAAGTTCCGGCTCTGCCCAGTGCTTCGCTGATGCAGCGCCATGGCGCAGACGTCGTGTTCCAGATATGCGGGCAGCCCCAGCGCGTCCGACAGGCGTTTGCCGATATCCATGCCGTGCCAGCGCTCGAACCGGGGCGGATTGAGAATGCGGCCGTTTTCGCAGTCCAGCGGGCCGGGGGCGCTGATGCCGATGCCCAGCACCTTGCGCCTGTCCACGGATTCCAGCAGGGACGCAAGCGCCCTGGCGATGGCGTCCGTCATGTCGCTTTGCTCCGGCAGCTCCCGGCATTGCAGCAGGTTGCCGCCGATATCGCACAGTCCCACCGTGCAGCCCTTTCTGGCCAAGTCCACCGCGAGGGCGTAATAGCTGTCCGGGCGCAGAGCCAACGGTGTGGCACTGCGCCCCCGTCCGGCGGACTGGGGGGCAAGTTCCGTCACAACGCCTGCGTTCAGAAGCTCCTCCACGATCAAAGAAGCCGCCGCCCGTGTCAGACCCGTAGCCCGCGCCAACTCTGCCCGGCTCATGGCCTGACGGCGGAGAATCCGGAGAACTGCCTTGCGGTTGTATTCTCTTGTATAGTCGGCATTGCGCGGTTTCTGCGTCATTGGAATCCCCTCAATTTCATAGCTATAATGACCCGGGACGTGTCGCCCCGGGTCAGAATTTATCCCATTGCCTTCAGAACCGCGTCCTTTTCACGGATGCTGGGAATGCCGCCGGAATGCTCTGTGGACAGGCTGGCCGCCGCGGCGGCGAAGCTGCCGATGTATTTGAGGTCATCTTCCGTCAGCGCGCTGACGGGCTTGTCCAGCTCCAGCAGCCTTGCCATGGCGCTGCCGCCGAAGATGTCCCCCGCGCCGGTAGTGTCCACGGGATGCACCTTGGGGCAGACGGCGCGGAAAGCCGCCGTCCTCGTTTTCAGCAGGCAGCCGTCAGGCCCCAGCGTCACCATGGCGAGGGACACGCCGAACTCCGTCAGCAGCTTGTCCGCGCCCTCCTCCGGGGTGCAGTTCCAGAGGAATTCCACCTCGTTGTCGCTGATCTTCACCACGTCCGCCTGACGCAGACTCCAGAGCATCTGCTCCTTCGCCGCGTCCGCATCCGGCCACAGGGGAAGCCGCAGATTGGGGTCGCAGCTGATGAGCTTCCCCTGCGCTTTGGCGTAGGCAACCGCCTTTTGGGTCGCCGTGCGGACAGGTTCGTCCGTCAGGCTCAGGGTGCCGAAGTGGAACACCTTCGCCTCATCAATGAGGGACTTGTCCACTTCCTCCCACCGCAGCTGGGTATCCGCGCCGGGCTTCCGGGCGAAGGAGAAGGCGCGGTCGCCGCTTTCATCGAAGGTCACAAAGGCCAGGGTGGTAAACACGCTGTCGTCCACCAGAATGCCTTTCGTCTCAATTCCGGCGGCGTTCAGCGTCCCCAGCAGCAGATTGCCGAAAGCGTCGTTTCCCACCTTGCCCAGAAACGCGGTCTTTCTGCCGTAGGCGTTCAGCGCGGCCAGAAAATTGCCGGGGGCGCCGCCGGGGTTGGCGGCCATGGTGGGGTATCCGGCGCTGTCCGTGGACTTTGCCGCAAAATCAATGAGCAGTTCGCCCAGCGCTACTACGTCGATCATCGCACGCACCCACTCAGTCCTTGGCCGCGGGGTACTCGGTGCAGAGCAGACGGTAAGGCGCTTCGTCCTCCTCAATGGCCGGGAAGCGACCCATGGGCGGGTTGAAGCGGTTGTCCTTGGCATCGTCATTGCACTGGCTGACCTCGCCCAGCAGCACGTCGCCCGTACCCGGCTCCACCTCGAAATCGTGGTACAGGTACTGCTGAATGTAGATGGACTCGCCGGGAGTCAGGCGGATCTGGGTTCCGGCGGGGACGGTATAAGTCCTGCCGTCAGTATGGACGGTGACATCGCTTTCATAGTCGATGGACTCGTCGGGGTGGGAATTGTACACCCGGATCAGCACGTTTCCGCCGCCCCGGTTGATGATGTCCTCGGTCTTGTACCAGTGGAAGTGGTTGGGGGAATACTGTCCCTCTTTCAGGAACAGCAGCTTCTCGGCGTAGACCTTGGGGTATTTTTCCCGCATGGTCTGGCTGCCGTTGCGGATGGTGATGAGGGAGAATCCGATCTTATCGAAATTCCCCTGACCGTAGTCCGTGATGTCCCAGCCCAGACAGCAGTCCCGGACTTCGTCGTATTCGTGACCTTTGGTTTCCCATTCCTCCGGGGTAAAATGGCAGAAGGGGGGCAGGTAGCAGCGGTATTTCTGGCACATGGCCTCCAGCTCCCGCAGCGCTTTGTTGACTTCGGAACGCTTCATGGTTTTCTCTCCTTTATAAATATGAATCCGGGAACCCCGGCCTTGCTCTGGTTTTACTGTACCATTTACCCGGTAATTTGTCAAGCGAATTGACAATTAAGAGACTGATTTTCTGCGAAGGAATCCCGCTTTTATAGCATATTTACAAATTTTAATATACTTTTTTGTGCATAATTACCACTGCTGCATGTGAAAGCCCCTGACACAGTCATGATGCCTGTGTCAGGGGCGTATTTGCGTCCGTTACCCGAGGCAGCTTCCGCAGGGCGTATAGCCCGCGTCGATCGCTTCCTCGTAGGTGTCGAAGATGATCCGGTTTTTCCCCGAGGGGAGGTTCGCGCAGTCGGGGGAGTGGAACTTATGGGAGTTGACGTTGCCGATGAACTGCACCGGCTGGGCAGGCTCCGCGTTTTCCGGGTTTGCCGACTGGTTGTCCCATGTGAACGTGACCTCTTTGCCGTCCGTGCGGGCGACGACGGTGCCAAGCTCGTCGGTGCGCAGAATGGTGACGCCCGCCTGATTCAGCCGGGACAGCGGTTCCTCATGGGGGTGACCGTAGGAGTTGCCCTTGCCCACGGAGATCACGGCGTAGTCGGGGCTTACCTCGTTGAGAAAGCGGTAGCCCGTGGAGGTGTCGGAGCCGTGATGCCCCACCTTCAGCACGTCTGCCTTCCAGGACATCCGGCTGCCCCAGTAGTCCAGCATGTCGTTTTCCGCGGCGGTCTCCATATCCCCGGTGAACAGGAAGGAGGTGCCGCCGTACCGGACGTTCAGGACGATGGAGGTATCGTTCTGGTCGGCGTAGGACTGCACCGGGCCGAGGACTGTGACGGAGGTTTCTCCCAGCGTCCAGCTGTCGCCGGGGGAGGGAATGGTGATCTCCAGCCGCTGCTGGTCGGCGTAATAGACGAAATCGTCGAACACCTTGGAAGCATAGGTCCTTGTGGGGGCGTACACGGCGTGGGTGGGATACACCGCCAGAACCGAGGGCAGACCGCCCACATGGTCTTCGTGGGCGTGGGTGCAGACCACGGCGGCCAGCTCCTCCACGCCCTGCTGTTCCAGATACGAAACGACCAGCTGGCCATCCTCCCGGTTGCCGCCGTCAATGAGCATGTACTCCCCGCCGCTTTCCAGCAGGGCGCAGTCCGCCTGCCCCACGTCGATAAAGTGGACGGTGAGGCCGGCAGGGGGGATCCGCTCCGGGAGAAGCCGGCAGCCGCAGAGCAGCAGCGACAGAGTCAGAAGGAGGGCAGGAATCCCCTTCCTCATTTCGTCGTAAGCCCCTTGTTGTTCTTTGCTTTTTTCTGCTGGTTAAGCCAGGTGTTCATCACCAGGCTGTGGGGCAGCAGCTTCACCAGGAACACCTGGAATTTGACGGGGAAGCCGTGGATGGAGCAGTCCTTTTTCGAGTGGTACAGGTCGTTAAGGCCGGTTTTGACCACGTCCTTGGCCTCGTACAGGCGGTTAAAGTAGCGCACCTCGTTATCGGCGTTGGTCTGGAACGCATGATTGAAGAATTCCGTTTTCACCCAGCCGGGGTTCATGGCCATGACCCGGATGCCCTTGGCTTTCAGCTCCCGGTTCATGGAGCGGCTGTAGCTGAGGACGAAAGCCTTGGTGGCGGCGTAGGTGGTGATGTACGGCACTGGCTGGAAGGCAGACAGGCTGTCCAGCTCCAGAATGTGGCTGCCGGGCTGCATGTAGGGGACACACAGCCGGGTCATGAGCAGCAGCGCCTTGCAGTTCAGGTCGATCATGCGGCAGTCGTCCTCTGCGGGGACCTTCTGGTAAGCGCCGAATTTGCCGAAGCCCGCGGCGTTGACAAGCAGCCTGACATTGGGCTTTTCGGATTCCAGCAGGGCTTCCAGTTCTGTAAAGCTGGATTCTTCCAGCAAGTCCAGCACGATGGGGCGAACCGGGACGCTTGCTTCGGCTTTCAGGGTTTCCAGAGCCGACGCCCGGCGGGCGACCGCCCAAATTTCATCCACGGAAACGTATCCGCCCAGCTGGCGGACGAATTCCCGCCCCATGCCGGAGCTGGCTCCCGTGACAATGGCAATGTTCATATGATTGCAGCCTCCTTGTGTGTAAATTAAGCTGTGGTTATATTTCGTAGTTTATCCGGTATTCTCTGCACTTTTGGATAGCCAGATCGTGTCCCTGCTGTGCCGCCGCTTTATACCAGTATTTCGCTTTTTCCAAATCCTGTGCAACGCCGACACCGTCTTCATAGAAAGAACCAAGATTGTACTGACCGTCCCAATCGCCGTGCGTGGCGGCTCTTTCCGTCCAGTAAAAGGCTTTTGGCAAATCTTTTTCGACGCCAAGCCCTTCCAAATAGAAGTATCCGACCTGACATTCCGCCAAGGGGTAGCCTTTCTCCGCCAGTTCCATGTGACCGGCAAAGCACTTGTCATATTGTTTGCTTTCCCAATATTTTTCGATCAGTTCATTGCACCTGTAAAATTCGGCGCAGGGCTTATAATAGGATTCTGCCATATCAGTACCTCCAGAAATTCTGGTTTATTTCGAAGAAATACCGTCGTTCGCAACTCTCTGCTTTGCCCTGTCCAGCAGCGCCTGACGCTCGTTTGGCAGCGTCTCGTCCAGCACCCCTTCCAGCAGGGCGTTCAGGGTCTCGCCGATGGCTTTTCCCTGATATCCCAGCGCCAGAAGATCGTTTCCGTTGACCGCCAGATCTTTTACCGTCAGGCAGGCGTTCTCTGCCCGAATCTCCGCCAGAACAGCCCGGATCTTCGGGAACACATCCAGTTCCTCCGCTTCGCCGGTACCCTTGCCGCCCATGTCCGCCTCCTGGAGCGACAGCAGCGCGTCCAGCGTGTCCCAGCCCAGACGGCTGATCCGGCGGCGCAGCAGCTTCTTATCCGGGGTCAGCAGTGCCATGTGCTGGCCGATGAGCAGCACCGCCTGCTCCCGCAGAGCCGTGGGGGCTTTCAGCCGCCGGAAAACGTCGTCGGCAATCTCCGCGCTCTTCTGGGCGTGGCCGTAAAAATGCCCCCGGCCGGTGGCGTCCCGGGTAAAGGTGGCGACTTTGCCGGTGTCGTGAAGCAGCGCCGCCCAGCGCAGCGTCAGATCGGCGCTGACGCCCGCCGTCACGTGGGCAGTGTGGGTGAACAGGTCGTAGGCGTGGTGGGGACTGTGCTGGTCGAAGCCGATCATGGGCTGCAATTCGGGAATTACAGCCCCCAGAATCGGGGCAAAGCGGCATAAGTCCTCCGCGCTGACCAGTGGGAGAAGTTTACATAATTCGTCAAAAATCCGTTCCTCCGCCAGATTGTCCATCAACTGCGCCTGAGACGCCATGGCGTCCTCCGTCGCCGGGTCAACGCTCAGGCCGTATTTCACGGCGAACCGCACTCCTCGCAGAATCCGCAGGGAGTCCTCCTGAAACCGGGTCACAGGGTCGCCCACCGCCCGCAGCACTTTTGATTCCAAATCCACCCGGCCGTCGAAGGGGTCGGCAAAGCCCCGGGTGGGGGAATAGGCCATGGCGTTCACAGTGTAGTCCCGCCGCGCAAGATCGCTTTCCACGCTGTCCACAAATTTCACCCAGTCCGGGTGCCGGTTGTCCCGGTACGCGCCCTCCGTGCGGAAGGTGGTGATCTCCACCACGCCCCCCGCCGTGACCACGCCTACGGTGCCGTGTTTTTCTCCTGCCAGCACCAGCTTTTTCCCGGCGAAGACCGCTTCGGTCTGCTGCGGGACGGCGGCGGTGCAGATGTCATAGTCGTGGGGCTGTAAGCCGAGGCAGGCGTCCCGCACGCAGCCGCCCACCACGTAGGCAGGATATCCGGCAGCCTCCAGCGCGTTCAGGCATTCCAAAACATACGAGGGGAGCTTCATGCGGCGTTCTCCTGTTTGGGTTTGGGCGTCAGGCTGCACAGGTCGGTCAGCGCCCACACCGCGCACCCGAAATACAGAATCAGATAGCCGGAGCCGGACAGCGCCGCGCAGCCGAGATAGGCGGCCATCAGCCCCGTGGCCAGCTGCATCCGCCGCCGGCCAAGACCAACGTCAAAGGCGGCTTCGTAGAAAGCAAACAGCGCCATCAGCGCGCTGGCGGACAGGTCCAGCCAGCAGTCCTGAAGCTGGGGATTGCTGCACCAGATGCCGTAATTGCCCAGCATATGGACGACGAAAAAGGCGCACACAGCCAGATGTGTCAGAAACAGCGGACATTTCCCCGCCCTGCGGCAGCGTCCGGCCACGATCAGCCCCACCGCCGACGCAGCGCCCAGCACCCGGCGCAGAAGCAGCAGCCGACCCTCCATCCACCATGGCAGCAGCACCGTCAGCAGGATTCCCGCCGCGGCGATGTAATGCCCAACGGCGGCCATCAGGGAGGGCTGGAAATTATCCTCATATTTCGCCGAGCCGTCCAGCTTCCACACGGAAGCGATGATCCACGCGGCGGCAATCGCGGTGAGAACCCACAGGACGATTTCCAGCGGGTGATTCACCGGCAGCAGATTTTTCACGTCCACGGCCACGGCGTAGAGCACGCGCCGCAGAACCAGTGCGCAGCAGCCCAGCACGACGGTGACTATGGGCAGACGGTTTTGTTTGCATGTTTGTTTCATAGCGGAATCCTCCATGGACACAAATATCCGGTAAATGGGGGCAGCAGGCTGCCCCGGCACTTTTTTCATTATTATACCAGTCTATTCCCCTAATTTCCAGCCCTTTGTAAAAAAACTCTTTGTGTAGAATTTCTTCTTGTTTCACACGGAAAATCGGAGTATAATGGGATTAAGATTCAGGTGGGGAGGAAAACCATGTTGTTGAAGGGAATTGCCGCCGTGTCCGCGGTTGCGGCGGTTTTGATCTGTATTTGCGGCGGGGTGGCATTCTGGTGGCTCCCGGCGCTGTTCGTCGGGGCGTTTCTGGTTCTTACGCTGGCAGCCTTTGGTTTTCTGTGTCTGGTCTGCGCCTTCGTGGACATGGACAAGCCTCAGGAGCACGACAGCCCGTTTTACCGCAGGGTCACGCAGGTGTACATTGACGCATTGGTCAGCCTGCTTCGGGTGCGCATCCATACGACGGGCTTGGAGAAGGTTCCCACCGAGGGGCGGTTCGTGCTGGTGTGCAACCACCTGTTCATCGCCGACCCCTGTGTGCTGCTGCACTGCTTCCCAAAGAGCCAGCTGGCCTTTGTCACCAAGCAGGAGAATCAGAAGCTGTTCGTCGTGGGCAAGGTCATGCACAAAATTCTCTGCCAGCCCATCGACCGTGAAAATGACCGCGCTGCCCTGAAAACCATTATCAAGTGCATCCAGCTGCTGAAGGACGACGAAGCGTCCGTCGCCGTCTTCCCCGAGGGCTACACCAGCAAGGACGGCAAGCTCCACCATTTCCGCAGCGGCGTGTTCAAGATTGCCCAGAAGGCGAATGTCCCCATCGTGGTATGCACCATCCAGAACACCCGGCAGATCTTCCGCAACGTCACCCATCTGAAGCCCACCGACGTGGAGCTGCATCTTCTGGACGTGATCCCGGCGGAGAACCTGAAGGGCAAGACCACCGTGGATATCGGGAGTCAGGTGTACGAAATGATGATCGGCGATTTGGGAGAATCCTTCCGCATGGAAGAAGCTTGACCTTTGGGTCAGAACCGTGTATAATGAGTTTTCACCCCATAAATAACCATTTTTGGAGGAAATACAATGAAAAACAGCGAAAAAACACTGGACATGATCGTGAACCTCTGCAAGAACCGGGGCTATGTCTACGCCGGTTCCGAAATCTACGGCGGTCTGGCCAACTCCTGGGACTACGGCCCCCTCGGCGTGGAATTCAAGAACAACGTGAAAAAGGCATGGCTGAAAAAGTTCGTGCAGGAGTCCGACTATAACGTGGGTCTGGACGCCGCCATCATCATGAACCCCCAGACTTGGGTCACCACCGGCCACGTGGGCAACTTCTCTGACCCGCTGGTGGACTGCAAGGGCTGCGGCTCCCGTCAACGGGCGGACAAGCTCATCGAGGCCGCCGAGTCCGGCAAAAGCGTCAATGTGGACGCCATGAGCTTTGACGAGATGGACGCTTTCATCGCAAGCCACGAGGACGTGGTCTGCCCCAACTGCGGCAAGCACAACTTTACCGCCATCCGCAAGTTCAACCTGATGTTCAAGACCCAGATTGGCGTCACAGAGGACACCGCCTCTACCTGCTATCTCCGTCCCGAGACGGCGCAGGGCATTTTTGTGAACTTCGCCAACATCCAGCGCACCACCCGCCGCAAGCTGCCCTTCGGCGTCTGTCAGGTTGGCAAGGCCTTCCGCAACGAGATCACCCCCGGCAATTTCACCTTCCGTACCCGGGAATTTGAGCAGATGGAGTGTGAGTTCTTCTGCCAGCCCGGCACCGACCTCGAGTGGTTCGCCTACTGGAAGGACTTCTGCAAAAACTGGCTGACGTCTCTTGGCATCAAGGAAGATTCCCTGCGTCTGCGGGATCACGAGCCTGCTGAGCTGGCCTTCTATTCCCGCGCCACCACCGATATCGAGTATCAGTTCCCCTTCGGCAACGGCTGGGGCGAGCTGTGGGGCATTGCCGACCGTACCAATTACGACCTTGGCCGCCATCAGGAGGCCTCCGGCAAGAGTCTGGAATACTACGATCAGGAGAAGGGCGAGCATTACATTCCCTACGTCATCGAGCCGTCTCTGGGCTGCGACCGTGTTGCGCTGGCGTTCCTGTGCGAAGCCTACGACGAGGAAGTGGTGGGCACCGACAAGAAGGGCAATGCCGACGTGCGCACCGTGCTTCGTCTGCATCCGGCGCTGGCGCCCTACAAGGCGGCCATTCTGCCCCTGTCCAAGAAGCTCAGCCCCAAGGCCGAGGAGATCTATCGGGAACTGCGCAAGGACTTCATGGTGGACTTTGACGACGCCGGTTCCATCGGCAAGCGCTACCGCCGGGAAGACGAAATCGGCACGCCGCTGTGCGTCACCGTGGACTTCCAGACCGTGGGCGACGAAAACACCCCTGCGGACAATTGCGTCACGGTTCGCGACCGGGACACCATGGAGCAGGTGCGTATCCCCATTGCCGAGCTGAAAAATTATATCGCGGAGAAGTGCGCATTCTGATTGCGCCGCTGACAGGCAAATAAAATGTGGCCGCCCCGGAAAATTCCCGGGGCGGCCTTTTCTGTACGGAAAATGTTGCGATATATTGACAGTGCGGCAATGGGGAACTGCTTTCAGGCAATAATCCAACTGCATACAGAGGGTTTCTCACGCCCACAGCCCTATGGCCTGCGTTCGTAAGAAACGGGAATCTCCCACGGCCAAAGGAAGCGCTGAATCAATCGCCTTCGGCTGAGCAGCGGATCTTTTTCCCTGCCCATGCGGCTTCAAAAGCGGGAAATACATACAGTATTCCTCCGCTTTTGAACCCTTCGCTCAGGGAAAAATCTCTCGCTGTCAGCTCTCGCCGATTGAATCAGCGCTTCCTAAAGTGTCCGCCGGACACTTTTTACCCGGCTGCGCCGGGACGGCCTTTCGATTCCCGGACGGGGAATCATGCAAAAATCCCGGTGCGAACGCACCGGGATTTTTACATGGTGACCCGTACGGGAATCGAACCCATGATTAAAAATCAAAAAAGCGTTGGTATACAACGATTTTTCAAAATCCGTGTCAAATGGCGTGTCAAATTTGTGCTTTTTTATCTGCGTTTGACACAAAGAAGTTTCGGAAATCCTGCGCCTGTTTTGCAATGTCTTTCTGCGCCAGATGTGTATATATTTTGTGCATCGTTTCGTCATCTGCCCACCCGCCAATTTTCATTGCTATCTTTTTCGGCATCTGGAGGTGATAAGCCAGAGACGCGAAGCTGTGCCGCAATCCGTGGTTCCCGACTTTCGGCAGGCCGTTGGCGGAACAAATCTCGTTTATCCTTGTGCATATCCACCCGCCGGTCAGGTTGACGATATAGCCTTCCTTGTTATCAACTGCCTTTAGTGCTTCCATCAGCGGCTCAATAATCGGCACCGTGCGCCGGGAAGAATCGTTTTTATTCTGCTTCTTGTGAACCAGCTTGCCGCCGTCCCCGGCCACTCTTGCCCCGTGGACATATATTATTTCGTTCTTGAAATCGACCTTGTCCCACGTCAGCGCCAGCATCTCAGACCTGCGCAAGCTGGATAATTCCAGCAGTGCAGCAATTTCTATCGATTCCCCTTTTATGGCTTCCAGGAACACCGGTATCTGATCCGGGTCAAGGTACGGCTTTTCGTTGTGTTCCTTTTCCGGCAGGGTCACCCGCGGCCTGCGTCCGGTTTCCTCGAATATCGCTGCGGAAATCAGCATCCACACGTTTTTGATATATTTCGGGGACAGCGATTTTGCTTCCCTGCGGATGGCGGCTTGCCACTGTTCGTCCGTGGTGGTGTACACGTCAGCCGCCATCATGCTTTGGAAACGCTGCTTGCGGTAGGATTCATACGCATAAATCGTTGACGGCGACTTGAACCCCTTCCGGGTCGAAATGTATTTGTCGAGAGCGTCCCCCAGGGGAACCCCGTGCTTTATGGGGGCGGTTTTCGCTTCAATAACCCCGTGCTTCATGGCGAGGTATTCCGCCGCGCATTCGTCGTACGTGGGCTTCGTAATGGATACCGTGCGGCCGTCGATATAGATTCTTGTTCGCCATGACCCTGACGGGAGTTGTATTATAGCCGGGAGTTTTACCCCCGGCTCTTTTTTCTTTCTTCCCATAGCGTATCCCTCTTTTTTGATAATTTGCTTACAGTGAAGTGCAGAAGGCCGAACAGCAGTACAATAACAGCCGCCGCACCTGCCCATACGACCGGAGAAACATTATCAGACTGTATCAGCCCCTGGTCTGGCGCTTGGCTATCCAGAGCCACATAGATTGCCAACACAAATGTCAGCGTAATGCAAACGCCGCACAGCCCGTACACAAGGATTTTGTATGAGCTGCGGACATTCTTTATTTCTTCATTTTGTTTGCCGATGCGGTCATCTCTGGCCGCGACACCAGCCTCCATAATGCGGCTCCTGTCCAGTAGGCGGTCTATCGCCGCGTCCTTCTCGGCAATTATCTCGTCCTTGTATGCTATCTCCTGCCGGAGCTGGTCTATTTCCGCCCGACCTCCGCTTTGGTGAACACCTGCAACGGAATCCATTGACACGTCCATAGCGGCGCACAGCGCGGCGATATGGAAAAAGCCAGGGTTCGATACGGCACCGGAAAGAATCCGGCTTGTTGTGGCGATGGGAACGCCGGACACGTCGGAAAGCTGCTGATTCGTCAGATGGTTCCGGAATTTCTCGTCTTTCAGCCTTCCCGGGAGGGCATCGAAATTCGGCTGCATTTCCTCGATGAATGTTTGGCCTGTATTTGAATCCATAATTCGCCCTCCTATTAAATTTGATACTGGATTGTTCACATTTGATTCCGACGGAATCAGATGTGTGGTTTACTTTCTATAGCTGAAAATGCTATGGTGATATTGCAACCGGCAAGGGACACACGTCGTTACCGGCGGCAAGCCCCGTCACCTTGTGGCACGGGTGGCGGGGCAATTTAAAAAATTTTCAAAAAGCCCCAATCAGTCCGGTTTATTGGACACATGACGTGCTATTATGCGTTACGTAATCAAACAAACGTTTATAAATATATAGCGGGGGGACAAAACATGAAGGAAAGAGAAGAATTGAAACGGCTTATATCGGAAATGAACGACGCGCAATTTGAATGGTTCATTTCTCAAATGCGGCGTGTGCTATCTGAAGAAGCCGCCGCACCTGATCGTCAGAAATCGAATCGACTAGATCATGCATAGCTTTCCTATCTTCGGACAGCTCCCCTCTGGGGGGCTGTTCTTTTTTGTCGGCGCTGTCCCAACCCATAAGGAATGATGTCGTTACGCCGATTGCGCTTGCAATTTTTTCGAGTCGATCAATTGGAATCTTCTCCGTCTGCCCGGTAGCATACCGCTGTAAAGCAGACTTTGGAATACCTGTTTTATCCGATAAATCACCATAGGAAATATCCTTGCAAGTTATCGTTTCTAGGATTCTCTTTGAAATATCGCTCATAATGGCACCTCCCTTCTGCGTATAGAATAACACGGTTATCCCAAAATTGCAATACCGGAGCAAAAAATTTTTTAAAATTGTCCCAATTTTGGGTTGACAAATGAGAAGAAGCGTGATAGTATAAAGACGTCCCAAAAATGAGACGGAAGGAGGGCAAAGCATGTCGACGAACAAGTTAAAAGGGAAGATTGTAGAAGCGGGATTTACTCAGCGGTCTCTGGCTCTGGAAATCGGTATGTCCAAAAACACATTGAATTCCAAGGTGAACGGGAAGATTCCGTTTAACACTATCGAGATAGAGGCTATATGCGAGAAGCTGGGCATCACCGACCCGGCAGAAAAGGCACTTATTTTTTTACACTAATCGTCCCAAAAATGGGACAAGCCTGGGAGGGGGGGTGAGGGAATGGAACCTATCGAAATAGCATCGCTTGGCCTGGGCATTGCCAGCATCATTCTAGGTACTCTAACAGCGATACAAAACATCCGCAACTCTCTGGGAGAGCAAGAGCCCTGGAAACAACGCGGCCGCGAGATGTTCCGAGAACCACCTTGCAAGGGTCACCGGACACCGGAAGGACATGTTCCGTCCGAAGAAGAACGCGCGATGATCCGAGCGGGGCAATATACAGGGGGAGAATCTCGGTGTTGATAACTGGCCTTTTATTCAGCTCCGGGTGGGTATAAGTGTACAGTGTTGTTGACTGTTCTCCAAAAGGAACGCCGTTGATCTCACCGCGTGTGACGGAAATTCCAAGCTGGGATTTGTTTGTAAACTCGACTAGCATAACCGTGAATTTGGCCTCATTGTAGATTTGCTTGACCGAAATACAGAGCCGTTTGTGATTGGCAATCAGGCTCTTTACAAAATTGTAAATCGACAGTGCAAAGCCAACGACCGCTATCCAGAACGTAATACAATTCGCAATTGACACAAAATCGCCTCTTCCTGTGCTTTTCCACCAGAATAGCACAGCGAAGGACAATATGCAATAAAAAAGACGTGAATAAACGAATTACGGATTATATGAGAGGAGGTGCAGACAATGCCTAGAATCCGGCAGTATGCCGAGCGCTACGCAGTGGATGATTTTTGGAAGGAAATCGACCGCTGCTGTCCCCTGGCGGGGATTCAGAGCGATAACGCTGTAGCGCTAGAAGAAAAAACCGGGGTAGACCATCAGACCCTTCGGAACTATCGGAAGGGCAAAACCGAAATGCGGGTAAGCGTCCTGAAAAAGCTGGTGACCACCCTCCACCCCAACCCGGCGGTGATTCTGAAAACCCTGGGGTACTCTGAGAAGGAGATACGGGCGTTTGCAAGGGAATGGCAGTGATTTGAAATCTACGGCAGAATGCCGAAATTGAAAGGAGTTATTTATGGCGAAATACAAAGTTGGGGATAAGGTGCGGATTGTGAGTGAGCGGCCAAAAGATTTTGCATACACTGACAACATGGGGAAATACCTCGGGAAAACATTTATTGTAAGCATGGTGAAGTGGCATCCGCTCTTCGGGAATTTATACTCTCTCGAAGGGGCAATCATTGAGCGTGGCGCTTGCGCCGGCTCATCATGGGTTTTCAAAGAAAGCTGGATTTCCGGCCTTGCGGAGCCTGAGCGGGAACCCTGCACCGTGGAACTCCGCTTTGACGGGATGATTACCACGGCCGTCTTGAAACGGGGCGGGCGGGACGTAAAGACCGCAGAAGCCCGGTGCAATCCGAAGGATACCTACAGCAGAGCGGAGGGCGCAAGGGTCGCCGTTGAGCGGCTGTTTGAGAAGAAGCGCAAGGAGGACAAGCCAAAGGAGAGCAAGCCGAAGATGTGGGACAAGTTCGTTGTCGCGAAAGAGGACGGTAAGTATGGTCATCTCTTCAATACCGGTGAAATCGTAACGTTGCTAAAGGCCCTCAAGAACGGAAATTTAAGGCTTGTTAATGAAGCGGGCTTAGTTCAACTGCTTCCCCCGAGTGAGGTTCGCCCCTACAAGGAGAAATCCAAATGATGCCAAGATGAAGGGAGATTGAAAGTGATGAAAAAGCGGCTTGCAAAGAAGCGCGCAAAGGCATTTCTGGAAGGCCGGATGGCGTACCCAAAAATTGAGGATACGTTCCTCTATAGCACCGATGGTGACTACTGCGTAAAGGTGGTTGCCGTGATGCCGGAACCTGTTCGGCGGGAGGTTTACGCCTACGCCCGCCGTGCTGGGTGGGATGGCAACCACTGGGACGCGCCGGATGTGCTGAGCACTTTGTATCCGGATGAGGCGGCAAAATGATGCCGAACGAGGTTGCCCAGCTTCGCACCATGGCGGAGATATTCCGCCGCTTGCGGGAGGAAAACGTCAAGTTGCGGGAATCCTTGGGCATGGAAACGGAGGAAAGCAAGGCGTTCGACGATGAGAACGCGGAGCTTTTTGCCGTAGTCCACCGAAATCATGCGGTCAGGGGGTGATGATATGGCAAGCAGGAATAAACCCATGGATGCTCGGTGGGAGCCGGTGCCGGAGAACCGGAAGCCGTTCAGTATCAGGGAATGCGTTTTCCGTGTTTGCCCCTATGCGGGGCTGAATCTGGTGCTTTTCTGGTGGCAGCAAGCCGATTTGCTGGCAGACAGGGCGGCAGTTCCCGCAATGTGGGTGTGCGCCATCCTGATGGGTGCCGGTATCGGGCGGTGCATCAGAGGGCGATAAAAAGCCGCCCCCGATGTTGCAGCACCGGGGACGGCAAGACACAGAGATAACGAACATAGTCGCATCTACAATATATCAAATAAAGAAAGGAAAGTCAATGGACGTTTTTGATAGCATGGAGCCGTGGCGACAGGCTGAACAGTTGGCGGCGGATGCCGACTTTCGGGAATCGGTACTCCCGAAGTGTGCCAGGTGCGGACGTCCCATCACAGACAGCAAACTGGTATATATCCCGGCGCATGATGAGTTCTACTGCCTGGATTGCATCGATTCCATGACGGAGTTCAACGAGGAAGCGGAGGTGGAGTGATATGCCTAACTTTATTGACCGCACAGGGCAAAGGTTTGGAGGCTTGACGGTTGTAAGCCTATACAGCCGTTGCTCAAGGAAAGAAAACAAGCAAACACAGTGGCTTTGCAAATGCGATTGCGGCAACGAGGTTGTAGTTAGGAATGGGAACCTGGTTTCTGGCAACACAAAAAGTTGTGGATGCCTTAGATTCAAGTCGCAGGGAGCATATGTGCCAAACAAAAATCGTGTGTACAACTCATGGCACGCAATGAAAGCAAGGTGCTACTCTCCGTGTAACAACCGATACCATTTGTATGGAGGCCGTGGTATCCGTGTCTGTGATGAATGGAAGAGCTCTTTTGATGCTTTCAAAGAATGGGCTTTTTCCCACGGATATGCAGAAAACCTGACAATTGACCGTATTGACCCAGACGGGAATTATTGCCCGGAGAATTGCAGATGGATTCCACCGGAAATGCAGTCTTCAACAAGGAGGTGTGCAAAGCGTGCATGAAACAATTTCCTTTGTTTCGACGGCTGATATGCCCCATGAAGAATGGCTACGCCGTAGAAAGCATTCAATCGGCGGGTCTGACGCCGCAGCAGTAGTTGGCCTAAATCCCTATATTTCCCAATACGCCCTATGGGCGGAAAAAACAGGGAAAGTCCCTGGATTTGAAGGAAATTTGGCGACGGAGGTTGGAGCCTTCCTTGAGGAATTTGTTGCAAAAAAATTTGAGAGTGAGACAGGAAAGAGGGTCAAGCGCAGGAATGCTTTCATCTACAACAGCAAATACCCTTGGGCCCATGCGAACGTGGACAGAGTGATTGTTGGAGAGGATGCGCTATTAGAGATAAAGACCTGCGATTCCCTGAGTATGAGGAAATTCGCAAATGGCGAGTATCCGTCAAACTATTACGCCCAAATGGTGCATTACTTGGCAGTAACAGAGAAAAAGCGTTGCTATCTGGCTGTACTCATTGGTAACAAGCAATTTAAGTGGTTCGCAGTCGAGCGGGATGAAGCTGAAATATCCGCTCTGATGATGGCGGAAGAAAGCTTCTGGGAGAACGTTCAGAGCGAAACACCCCCGGCCATTGACGGCATGGATTCCACCATTGACGCCCTGAACGCAGAGTTCCCAGCCAGCGATCCGGACACCGAAATGGATTTGACCGGCTGCGCCGTCGACCTGGCGATCATGGACGAATGCAGCCAGCAGATCAAGGCGCTGGAAGAAAAGAAAGCCGCCGCTCAGGCACGTATCATGGAGACCATGGGAACCGCCGAGCGGGGCGGATACGGGAGTTACAGCGTCACATGGAAGACGCAGAAACGCTCCACGTTCGATAGAAAGAAGTGGGAGAAAGACCACGGAGAAATCCCACAGGACTATTTCAAATCTTCGGAAAGCAGAACTTTCCGGTTCAAAAAGGATGAACAATAATGGGAAAAACAAATATGGTAGAAATCGACACTTCCGCCACAAGAGAAGCCGTGTATGATTCCGGAAAGACGTTGGCAGTTCTCTCCGAGGAAATCGGGCGCTGCCCCAGCTATCTCAGCTACGCAGTCAATAAAGGGCAGATTCCGGAATATGCGTTCCGCAGGCTGTGTGTGCTCCTCGGTGTACCGGAAGGTGACCTGCTGAAAAAGCAGGCAGCTACCCCCCCTCAAAAAGTGGAGGCGGAAGCCGTTTCGGGCTGTGAAACCATCGGATACTCCGTAAAACTGGACGTCTACCCCAAAAAGGTACGGTTCGCGGTTCTTTTCAACGGGGAAGAAATCATTCACGCATGGAGCAGCGTCCGCGGGGCGCGGGAGCTTGACCTCATGCAGTCCATCAGCTACGCGGCGCATATGTGCTACAAGCAGAAAGAAATGAAAGTTATCGAGGAGGAAGAATAAAAAATGGCAAACATGATTCAGAACGCCGCCGCTTCCACACAGGCGGTAGCAAAAAGCAAGAAACCCAGCAGCATTCAGGACTACATTGAGGTTATGAAGCCCGCCATTCAGGCGGCACTGCCCAGCGTGATGACCCCGGAGCGGTTCAGCCGCATTACCCTGTCTGCACTGAGCGCCAACCCGAAGCTCAAGGAATGCACCCCTCAGTCTTTCCTTGGCGCTATGATGACCGCCGCCCAGTTGGGCTTGGAGCCGAATACTCCTCTTGGGCAGGCTTACCTGATTCCCTTCCGCAATCACGGCCAGATGGAGTGCCAATTCCAGCTTGGCTATAAGGGGCTTATTGATCTGGCCTACCGTTCCGGTGAGGTTTCCATCATTCAGGCGCACGCCGTATACGAAAACGACGAGTTTGAGTATGCCCTTGGCCTTGACCCGAAGCTGCGGCACGTCCCCGCCAAGAGCAACCGCGGCAAGCCAATTGCCTACTACGCCATGTTCAAGACCAAGGACGGAGGCTACGGATTTCAGGTTATGAGCATCGAGGAAGTTACCGAGCACGCGAGAAAGTTCTCTAAGAGCTTCGGGAATGGCCCATGGCAGACCAATTTTGACGAGATGGCAAAGAAAACCGTTCTGAAAAAGGTGCTGAAATACGCCCCGCTGAAATCCGACTTTGTGCGCGGTATGGCTCAGGACGGCACCACAAAGACGGATATTTCCTCCGACATGACAGATATCCCGGACATGACTGAGTACATCGACGTTGACCAGGACACCGGCGAGGTGATTTCTCAGGAGGCCGCAAATGCTTAACCAAATCAGCGTGCAGGGAAGAATCGTCCGAGACCCGGAGCTTCGCCGCACTGCTTCCGGAAAGGCTGTGACTAGCTTCACGCTGGCCTGTGACCGGGATTTCAAGAATCAGCAGACCGGCGAGAAGGAAGTTGACTTTATTGAATGTGTCGCATGGGGCGGCACCGCCGAAATGGTGGAGAAGTACTTCCATAAAGGCCAGATGGCCGTAGCGACCGGCAGATTACAGTTGCGGGACTGGACGGACAAGAACGGCCAGAAGCGCCGTCAGGCGGAGATTCTTGTAAACAACATCTATTTCTGCGGCAGCAAGGAAAGCGGCACTCAGGCCAGCTCTGGGGCTGACAACGGATACAGCACACCGGCGTATCAGGCTCCCGCCCCTGCGGCGAACTTCGCGGAGCTGGATGGAGAGGACGAACAATTGCCGTTCTAGGCCGGAAAAAGCAATCTTTCCCTAAAAAGATTGACAGTATAGTTTGCATTTTCCCTTGGCGGTGGGAGGTTAAACCGCCAACTCCAAAAGGAGGAGAATCGTGGCAAAAGAAGTTTTCAGAATCGCCTACCCGAAGACCGGCGCGGAAAAGAAGAAGTGGGCGAAGGAGTACGGCATGAATGCGTACTACGCCGGGAAGCACTGGGCATTGCGGAAGAAAGACGCTGAGTTATGGCACTGGCTTACATTGGCGGCCATGAACGCCCAGGGCATTCGCAGAACACCCTTTAAACTGCCTGTAGCCGTGACGTTCTACTGGAATGACCGGCTGGATATCGACAACCATGCAATCATGGGAAAGATGATCGTGGATGCCATGAAAGGCCGTGTCATCGAGGACGATAACCGGCGCTGGCTGAAAAGCGTTTCCCACAATTTCCACGACGAGGATTACATACAGGTTGAAATACGGGAGGTAAGGCCGTGACACAGTGTGAGATGGAAGACGAAGCAAGAAGCCAATTCACTTTTTACCGCTCATTTTTTGAAGCGGTTTTCAAGATAAAAAACAAGGCCGCAAGGGCAGAAGCCTATGACGCTATTTGCAAATACGCTCTGTTTAACGATGCCCAGGACGTAGACAAAATGTCTGACGCCGCCGCCATTGCCTTTATGCTTATCAAGCCGAATCTGGACGCAAGCAGACGGAAAGCAAAGTCTGGGAAAAACGGCGGAACCAGTAAGCAAACCGCAAGTAAAGCGGAAGCAAACGGTAAGCAAAACGGAAGCAAACAAGAAGCAAACTGCAAGCAAGAAGAAGGCGAAAGCGAGAAAGAGAAGGAGAAAGAGAGAGAGAAAGAGAACGAATGTTATCCCCCTAACCCCCTTGCAGGGGGAAGCGAAAAGAAAAAGCGATTCACCCCGCCTACGGTGGAGCAGGTGTCGGAGTATTGCCAGGAAAAGGGGTACCGCATTGACCCGGAAGCCTTTGTAGCGTTCTATGCGTCGAAAGGCTGGATGGTTGGCAAAAGCCCCATGAAGGACTGGAAGTCCGCCGTTGTCACCTGGACGAAGAGCGAAAGGCAGAGAATAGGCAACGCAAATACCCGCAGCGGCTATACCAGCGGCGTTGACCGTTTGGCAGAAATGTACAGGGAGGAATTTGGGAATGGATAAACAGGAAGCGTACCAGATTCTCACGCTTTTACAGGCAAATTATCCCGATTCTTTTCGGGGGATGTCCAAAGAGGCGGCAAACGTGAAAGTCAATCTTTGGGCAGATATGTTCTCCGAGGAGCCATTTGAGGCCGTTGCCGCCGCTGCAAAAGCGTACATAGCGACGGATACCGGCGGCTTTATGCCCACCATCGGGAAGCTGAAAGATATGCTACATCGGATGCAGTCGCCCCAGCAGATGACCCAGATGGAGGCATGGGGGCTGGTTGCCGGTGCGCTGAGAAACAGCGTGTACGGCGCAGATGACGAGTTCCGTAAGCTGCCACCGGCGGTACAGCGGACGGTTGGAAGCCCCGCCCAGCTCAAGGAATGGGCGCTGATGGACGCAGAAACGGTGCAGTCAGTGGTTGCATCGAATTTCCAGAGATCGTTCCAAGTGTGCCAGAAGCGGGAGGACGATTACCAGAAGCTCCCCGGAGCGGTAAAGAGCTTTATCGCCGAACTGGCCGGGAAGATGGACTTTGAAATGCTACCGGAAGGCGGTGGAGTATGAAAAACGAAGTAGACAAGGAAAAGGAACGCCCTGGCCAGTACATCGATTCGGAAAGCCCATTTTGCAGGAACTGCACGCGGGACGATTGCCCCACCAACGGGGACGGATGCAAGGCGTGGGAAGCATATTTCATCGATAACTGGAACAAAAACATCATGAAATCAATTGGAAACCACAAAAAACAACGCCAATTTTTCCGGTATGAGCACCCTGATTTGGTGAGAGAGGGGATTGTTATCGAGAATGAATGACTTGGAGCAGATGGCAATCGATCGTCTGAAAGCCGCCTCTGAAATGTCGCTCATGGCGTATCAGCAGCCTTTGGTGATCTGCATTTCAGGCGGCAAAGATTCCGGGGTTATCACCGAGCTTGCGGTGCGCTCCGGTATCCCCTGCGAGTTCCAACACAACCACACCACGGCTGATGCCCCAGAAACGGTGCGGTTTGTCAGAAGTGAGTTCAAGCGGCTAGAGGGAAAAGGATACAAGTGCACCGTGAACATGCCGGTTTACAAGGGGAAGCGGGTATCTATGTGGAGCTTAATTCCTCAAGTGCTCATACCGCCATCCCGGTGGATGCGGTACTGCTGTTCCGTCTTGAAAGAAACAGGTGGCGCAGGGCGGTTTATCTGCACCGGCGTTCGCTGGGCTGAATCTGTATCCAGGAAAAACAACCGTGGAATCTACGAAAAACTGGGTGCAACCAAGGATAAAAATATCATTCTTGCCAACGACAATGACGAAAAGCGAATGCTTTTTGAAAACTGCCGCCTGAAAGCAAAACGAGTTGTAAACCCGATTATCGACTGGACAGACAAGGATGTGTACGGCTTCTTAGAAGATGCGAAAGTCCCGATGAACCCGCTATACGCCGAGGGGCAATGCCGGGTTGGGTGTATCGGATGCCCCCTGGCTGGCAGAAAAGGCCGGGAAACCGAGTTCACCCGGTGGCCGAAGTACAAAAATCTCTATCTGCGTGCGTTCGATAGGATGCTGGAGGAACGCAGACGGCGGAACAAGGAACCGGCTTGGGCTACCGAAGATTGGACTACCGCAGAAGATGTGTTCCGCTGGTGGATGGAGTACGATGTGCTACCGGGGCAGACAAGTATGGAGGATTTTCAGTGAGCAAAGCGAAAATGTACGGCTGTTTCAAGCCGGTGGGGGAATAAAGGAAAACAGAAAGGAAATGGGAAATGAAAAATGAGCTATGCACCAGCTGCAAGTACCGAATTGCCCCGGGTGGATGGGCGGCTTGTGACGGCTGCATTCACGATGAAGGCTTGAAAGATAGGTATGAGCCGATGACCAACGCCGACCGCATCCGGAACATGACGGACGAGGAGCTGGCAAAGTTACTCAGCACCGGAACGTTTATTTGCGAGGGTCGTAAAGATATCTGCGAGAATATGCCGGGATGCGAGGAATGCAGGTTGGCATGGCTCAAAGCCCCGGCAGAAAGCAAGGGGGAAAAATGAAAGTCCTGATAGCCTGCGAGGAATCGCAAACTGTTTGCAAGGCGTTCCGGGAGCGTGGGCATGAAGCCTACTCCTGCGACATCCAGGAACCCAGCGGGGGGCACCCGGAATGGCACATCTTAGGGGATGCGCTAAAAGCCTTAGAGGGGGGGCAAGTGACCACCATGGACGGACAGGTACATGTCATTCCCCGCTTTGGATGGGATTTAGTTATTGTACACCCTCCATGCACGTTTATTTCCAACGCCGGGGCTTGCCGACTGTACCCAAAGAAAGGAGTTCTTAATTTGGAACGGTTTGCAAAGGGACTGCAAGCAAAACTGTTTTTCATGGTGTTCTACCTTTACGGCTACTTTGGTGTTGGAAAAATCTGCATTGAAAACCCTGTGCCAAGCAAGGTGTTTGAGATGCCGGAACACACCCAGGTTGTGCAGCCGTTTGAATACGGCGACCCGTTCAGCAAGAAAACATTGCTGTGGGAGTTTGGCTTAAATCCGCTAGTTCCAACTAATGTTCTCACGGAGTATAAGCCTCTTGTTTCCTGCGGAACGAGCCGCAACAAGGGAAACCGGGACAAGGCCGGAGTGAGCAGAAAGGGCGGCGCAAGCAAGGCCAGGAGCAAATTCTCCCCCGGCATCGCCGCCGCAATGGCGGAACAGTGGGGCGAATTGGTTTAACCGCGGTGAATCCGAACGCACATGTTTTGTGAATCCGGATGTAATATGTGATTTTACAAATTTGCCGTTCGATGATAACCAATTCGCTCTTGTGGTTTTCGATCCTCCACATCTTGTAAATATTGGTGATAAATCATGGATGTGCAAAAAGTACGGGAAACTAGATGAAAACTGGCCCAAAATGTTGCACGATGGATTCCGGGAATGTATGCGGGTTCTAAAACCAGATGGCGTGCTGGTATTCAAATGGTCCGAGGCGCAGATCCCGGCGAACGATGTGTGGAAAGCGATCGGGGAAAAACCGTTGTTTGGGCATCACAGCGGGAAAAAATCACAGACCTTTTGGGGATGCTTTATGAAGCTGGAGGATGCATGAACAGTTGGGATAACACAAGCCCGGGGCAACCCGGGCGGGAAGGAGATAACGATGGAAGAAACCAAATTGAAGCCATGCCCGTTTTGTGGGGGAACAAAGATTTTTGTTGGAAGTGTTGCGGAAATTGAGCTTATGGACAAATACGATGAAAACTACGACTTATATAACAGCCAGTTTCAGGTTGTTTGTGACTCCATTGCTGGAGGATGCGGGGCTTCAAGTGGCTGCTGTAAGAACAAAGCCGCGGCAATTGAGGCTTGGAACCGGAGGGCTGACAATGGCTAAATCGGTACTTATCAGCATCCGCCCGGAGTGGAGGAACTATAATGGCCTTACGTAAACTTGCTCTGATGCACCGGTTTTTCGGCGTTTTGGATGGGCATACGTGCCGGGAGTGTAGCAACTTCATAAAGGGCAAGTATCACGATAAAGTGCTTTGCAAATGCAAAGTATACGGGCTTACCCATAGTGAAGCGACGGACTGGGCGGGACGATGGATGGCTTGTGGGGCATTCAATCGGGCAATAAGCCGCCAGCCCCTTGTGAGAGAAGTCGTCCCGGAACGGAAGCGGAAAGAGGCCGACAATACGCCCATTGATGGGCAGATTAGTTTGGAGGAATTGAAATGAGTGATTACATTAGCCGGGAGGCGGCCATGGAAATCGTAAAGCGCACAAGCGGCGATTATGCGGCGGCTTTTTCCGAGATACGCAAACTTCCCGCCGCCGATGCGGAGCCGGTGCGGCATGGGAACTGGAATATCCGGCTTGCGGACGAATCTACCTTATGCCTGGAATGCTCCATCTGCGGGCGCAAGGTAGACAATATCGACTTGCACAACCTGCTGGAAGCCGGAGAATACGGCGAGGCCTGCCGGAGATACCCATATTGCCATTGCGGCGCAAAAATGGATTTGGAGGAGTAATTATGGATTTATTTATGAAAGCATCAATTTTTGGAGCTGCATTAACGGACGTTTACAAAGATGAGGAAGATTGTGAGCTACCGGCACTCCCAAAGATGGATTTGGGCGGCGATTTCACGGAGGATTTAACCGCTATGCTGTTCGCAATGTGCAGTGTTGCGGGGCGAATTACCCATAACAGTTGGGATATTTTGGAATTTACACACGTTTTGAACACGCTCGCTGTTCAGCACCTCTTGGAGGATAAGGAGGATAAGGGCGATGACGATTGACCGAGCGATTGAAATTCTGAACCCGGAACACCGGGAGCATTATGACGGCATGGACGAGGTGAACGAAGCCTGCCGAATGGGCATGGAGGCGTTGGAGCGGACACGGTGGGTTCCGTGCAGTGAGAGGTTGCCAGATTTGAAACCCCAAAAAGCAGGAATAGGACTGGATTACACTTACAGCGATGTTGTCTATGTTTGGACTACTGGGGGGAAGGCCATGACAGGCATCTGGGATGGCATCACTTGGATTGCTCCATTCCCTTTCTGGGATGCGTGGGAGGAGCGGATCACCCACTGGAAGCCTATCTATCCGCCGAAGGGGTGACGGAAAGTGACAGACTGCTTCAATTACCTATGCTTGTGCAGAGGGGGGAACGAGAGCAAGCCTCCCTACAAGTGCGAGTGCGTGGCTTGCCCCAACAGGGTTACAGGATCACATATTATCATGAGCAACCGAACGCTGGTGCAAGAAGAAATTAAATATCTTACGAAAAATGGAGGTATTGGGAATGAGTGAAAGGCAAGAACACCGTCAGCGCCTTAACGCTAGAATTGCTTACGCCGCCGCAATTGAGCGGTGGGCGAGGAATCAGCCGTCACGCATTCGGTTCTTTGCCGTCAGACGCTGGCTGAAAGAGATGCCGAGGAGGGAGGATTTTTATGCGGCTGATTGAGGGGCGATCATTTTACAAAGAGCCGTGGTACGGTAGTTATCATTCGATGATGGACAGATGTTACAGGAAGAAAGCACATAATTACCCCCAGTATGGCGGACGTGGTATTGCTGTTTGCGAAGAATGGCATGATATCGAATTGTTTGAGCAATGGGTAAAAGGCTCAAAATATAAGCCGGGGATGTCGTTGGAACGAATAAATGTCAACGCTGATTATTCTCCTGAAAATTGCACTTGGGCAACAGCAAAGGAACAAGCGAATAACCGGAGAAACACGGTGAGAATCAAGTACATGGGCGAAAACCGCACTGTAGGAGAGTGGGCAGAGGCTTTAGGAATGAGTAGGAGTACAATTTCCAGCCGATATTACCGAGGGCTTCCCATTGAAAAAGTGCTTGCGAAGGAGAATTTGAGATGCCACGCTTAATTGATGCAGAGGAATTGGAACTCCAATTTGATGTTTCCGACGAAGATATTATAGCAAAGGAGATAATCCGGAATGCCCCCACCGTGGATGCCGTCCCCGTGGTAAGGTGCCGGGACTGCATTGAATTTGAGGAAATAGGCAAGTACCTAACCAACAAAGGAGGAACGCCATTTGGGTATTGCTATCATTGGCAATATGAGCAGGGCATGTCCCCTAACGAGGTAGACGGCAATGCTTTTTGCAGTTATGGGGAGCGAAAGGTGGATGAAAATGGAAGAACTTAACGGCTACACACCACCTGCCAGCTTGAATTTAAGCGACTTCCAGGATGCTATCGGAGATGCCGTAGTACAGGCGATTATAAAAATTGGTATCCGGGTGAATCGGGAAGAACTTCTGAAAGCTCTGAAATATGACAGAGACAGGAAAAATAAGGAATTGGAGGTACATGAATAATGGCAGAACAGGATTTCAAATTTGATGATGCGTTGCTCATGAAGACTGCACGCGAGATGCTTGCAAAAAAATTGACCGAAACAGTGAAAGAGGTCGCCAAGTCCGGGGAATGGGAGATAACCACCATCGAGCAGGAAGAATCTGACCCGGAAAAGATTCTCCGGAGGATGTTTGCAAAATACGCCTACGGCAACGTCCCGGAGTGGTTTGCCTCTGCGGTATCTGCGACGTCCTATGTGCTGTCTGTGGACAAGGGAAAGGGGATCGAGTGTATTTCCGTCTTGCACACGGCAACGGAACGGGCACCGGCTGAAATTCGGATGACGGCGCAGACAAGACTGCTTATGATATGCCAAGAAACCGGGATGCTTGGCGGGATTGGGAGCCTGCCTGTTCTCTAGGGGCAATATGGAATACAAGGATAGCAGGAAGTATTGCGTCGGGTGCCGGTATTTCTTCGGATACTACGAAGGCAGCCGGTGCTGCAATTACATATTCGTCCGCGGGGGAAAGCGGCCTTGCCCGCCTGGGAAGGATTGTACAGAAAGGAGGGCGAAAACGAAAAACAGGAGACGGAATTTAATATTATAGCTTTATCCCTGTATAGTATATATTAAATATAATCTTATATCTTGTGTCTATGCTGTTATAGTTCTATACAGGGATTTACTAAGAAAAGAAAGGAAAACAACATGACAAATTGTCCGAACTGCGGCGCCCCTATCAGCGGAACAAAGTGCGAGTATTGCGGGACAGCATTTCTTGACATGGTTGACATTTCAACGGGTGGAACCTGCATTGTCCGCTTGCGGCATGGGGATAAAATTATCACCGGAAAAATGTATGTAGGCAACATTAACGCATGGGTGAATTACGCAGAGCCGGTAATTGGCAGAGATAGTACCAGTAGACTTCGTATAGAAGCACCTACGCCAATAGTCAAAATGAATATAAACCTTATTTCCATCGGAGAGATAACGGCAGAAAGGAGCGGGTGAAATGGCAAAGAACACTTTTCTTGCCAAACAGGAAGCAATTCAGAAAGCTTGCTTTGAAGATGGCTGGGCGTTGGGCGTGCAGCAGATGTGCGACTATATCTCCCTGGCCTTGCGAGACCCGGAGACCATGGGCAAGGACACATTTAGCGGCGCAAGAATCCTGAAAGTCCTGAAGAAAACCAGCGAAATCATGCAGTATTTCCGCCCGGCGTTCCTGCCAAACGATGAAGCGGATTGGTATCAAGAACAACTGGACAAGGCTCTCATGGAAGCGTATAATGGAAACGGTGAGACGTTCTTCCCGTTCCGGGAGCGGTACGATTGCCTGAAAGAGTACGACTATAAGATCGGGAAATGGAGGGGATAGTGTGAATCTTTTGAATGAAACCTTGAATATTCTCAAAGAAAACGGCAAAACCCCTGCGGATGTTCGGTGGGTTGGCAGAGAATCTATCAATGCGAAGTGCAGTTGGGACGACTTTGCAAAACAAGCAAACTTTGAGTACGACAATGGATACGGCATTGCGGAAATACCCGGAGACCTGATTGTGGCCGGTGACGATTGGTGGCTTGAGAGAGCGGAGTATGACGGCTCTGAGCGGTGGGAGTTTAAGGCCGTGCCAGCAGAGCCGGATTTGGACAGCCACGCATCCAGCCGGTGCCTTGGCCTTGGAGTGGAAGATAGGCTGAGGATAACGCAAGGGCGTAGAAACGGATACTATGAACTTTTACAAGCACCGGAGGGCGTTAGGCTCAAGGGAAATGGTGCCTCGGAGCAGGACGGCGAAAAACCATCACTCGATGGGAGAGGAGGGCCTAGAGTATATTCTTTCAGTATAAAGTCCCGTGAGGATGTACGCATAAACGCTAATGAATTTTTGGGCTTAATTGGGAAAGATCGCAAATTTGCGTTTACTACCAAGAGCGATGACGGAGCTGCGGCAAAAGAACTCACAGGAACGACCAAATCAGTCTCGTTCTACGGTGGGAACGTGGTTAAAATCACAGTCGAGTTTCCAGCGGAAGTCAAAGAATGAGCTGCTTCTTATTAACAAGATATATTTAATATATAATATATATAAATCTTATATCTTGTAGTGTGTATGTGTTATGGTAAAGAATATGAGTAAATCTACTAAGATAGTAAAGGAGGACAACTACTTTGGCGGAAAGCAATAAACTCAAAAAGAAGCCTTATCAAGTTCCTGATCTGGAACCAGGAGACAATACCAAGTACATTAACCATTCCATGACCATCATGAAGTGGGACAAGCCGGACATGGACAGCTTGGAGGCGGTGCAGAAACGGTGCTTCGACTATTTCAGCCTGTGCGCTGAGAATGATATGAAGCCGACTTTCGCAGGATTCGCTTTGGCGTTCGGTGTAGACAGGATGACTATGTGGCGGTGGTGCAACGATCACCCGGAAAGTAGGAAATTAAGCGGCCCTATTCGTGACACCATCAAAAAAGCGCGGGATTTAATCAACGCTCAGATGGAGGATTTCATGCAAAATGGCAAGATTAACCCCGTTGCCGGAATTTTTTTGATGAAAAACAATATGAACTACACCGACCAGCAGGAAGTGGTCTTAAAGCCGGATAATCCGCTTGGAGAGCGGGCAGACCCGGAGAAGCTGCGGCAGAAGTATCTGGAAGATGTTCGCGGTAGCGGTGCGACTATCATTGACGCGGAGGGTGGAACGGAATGAGAGAAAAGACGGAATACGCCATCGAACGAATGTGCACAGAGGTTGCCCAAATCCGGATGCTGATGGAGGGCGGCGCTAGGAAACCCGCCTGCGACTTTTGCAGAGAGTGTGTGAACAAACCGGAAACATTCACCGTGGTTGCCCATAGCGGGCGGCAAATGACGGTGACTTGGAATTTTTGCCCAGTGTGCGGTCGGAAGCTCGAGCGACTATAACAGCGACTTTGACCCAGCGACTATAGCGACTATGAAAACGCCCCGGAGGTCTTGCGACTTTCGGGGCGACTTTCTGCGACTATGAAACGGGAATTTTCGGCTGCGACTTTGCGACTATGGCTCACGAGCTGGGAGCCTTGCGGGGATTTTCAGCCCTGACGAAAAAACCTGACGGGAAATCTGGCTGGAATCGGGGTTGCCTCTGGCGGATCGTGGGGTGGCGCCCCTGCCCCGTCGCAGAGGGCAGAACGTCAGAGGGCGCAGAAAGCTATCAGACGGGCGAAAAGCTGCGGGGGCGTCCTAGCATACCCGGCGCAGCAATAGGGGCAATCGCGGGCGCTCAGCGCCCCACACGCTGCATAAAATGCCGTGCGGCATTGCGTGGCGTCCATACGTGCCCAATTTAAGGCGGGAACGATACTCAACGTTAATTTATATTGCAAGAATAAAAGCCGCTTAGAAAGCCGCTGAAAGCCTTACAGGGCATAGCAAGAGAAATCCCCGCCACGTTGGCATGGCAAACGGACAACGCCGCGCCTGATCTGGACGCGGACAGAAAGAAAAGCCGCCCGGACAATGCCCGGACGGCTTGAACATTATTTACTTATTTTCAGCAGCTCCGCCAGCACAAGCAGCGGGAAAAACAGGATTGCAAGTAGTGCCACGGCTACACCCCCAATCTAAAAAGGATGTTGTAAACGATGGAATCCAGATAATTTTTAATTTTTTGTTCTTCCCGGCGGGGGCAATATAAAACCTTTTCCCAATCCGGACTACTTGCAGACGATCCAGGGCTAAAACTTTCAATGCCGATTCTAATAGGCGTTCCGCCGTCTGCGTCCTTTCTAATCCAATCTGTTACGGTAACGCGGCAATTATAATGCCATTCGCAAATATACACGATTTACACCCCCTAACCCACGCACACCCAAACAAAAGCGGGGTTATATTTCCGGCCTTTATAGGGCTTTACAACGATATTGCAAAAGCAATTTGCAACCCCTTGCGCCCATGTAACATAGCGTATAAAGTCCGCTACATTATCCGGGGCGATCAGATAGCAGCTTGCGCCGCCGTGCTTTTTCCTTGCGTATACCATACTTTACACCCCCATTCTGATACATTCATTCAGCGGCACCCGGTACCCATGCACCCGGAAAAACGCCGCCCCGTTTCGGGTATACTGTATCTTGCAGCGGTGAAAAGCTTTACCGCCGCCCCATGCCCCGGAAACGCAGTAAATATAATCGTCAATGCCGTATTCAATGCCTTTGATTTCAAGCCCGTTCAAGCCGCTATAATAGGCAATGCTTTCATGGGCCATGCAATATTCCTTTTTAGTCATTATCAGCGCCCCCCATCACGGGATACCCGGGAATACAAGCGGGCCACACGGTTGCAAGCCTGGAATAACGCTCTTGCCTGAGTGTCTAGCCATTCTTCCCGGCTGTTTGGCCTGCGCTCACCGTTGCGGGTTTTCTTGAGTTCGGACGGGCAGCAAAGCCGCTCCGCGATGTCGCCGTTATAGATCAGGGAAGAACCGCCCCAGCTGTATTGCTCCCAGTCCTGCGCCCCGTTCAACATCCATTCCCGGCACTCTTTCTCGGATTCAGGGCCCCGGCCTTCGTATTCCGCCCGTTCTTTCAGTTCTTCTACCAGCTCCAGGGCGTAGACATTGACACCCTTGTCCCATGCGCTGCGATCCTTCCGGGCTTCCAGCTCGGCGGTGATTTTATCATAGATTGCCATTTTTATTTCCTCCTTGTAATTCTGCGGAGGCCGTGCTATAATAGCGGTGCCTCCTTGTGTGGTGCGCTCCCGGTTTGCTTGCTACGGCTTCGGGGGCGCTTTTTGTTTACGGTGATACTATATCACGATTTACCGTAATTGTCAATAGGCAATTCAAGATTTATCGTAATTTTTACCGTATTTTTCAGTTCAGGGGTTGGGCTGTCCGGCACTGTTCAGCGGTTCCGGCTGCTGCCGGATAGCACCGGGGGCGGGGGATATGCGCCCGGGCATTTCCGCGCGGTAAGCCCCCCAAATAGATTTCAGCCAAAAAGGCTTCCTTCCCTTCTCGAAAAATCCCGAAAAAGAAAAAAAGACCTCCAAACGGAAGTCTTGAAAGATTGGGAATGTGGGAAAAATCTAAAAAAGTTATTAAAAAATTATTTGACAACGCTTCTGTAAAGGTCTATAATAATAACACAGGGAACACCTGCTGGTAACAGATGTCCCCTGCGGTGGGAACCCAGACGGTTGCCACGAGCATACAAGTTAGTAGGTCGAGAGCTTAGCGCTCAAACAACCGTGAGCCGTTCTGCTGTGAACAGACGGCTCACTTCTTTCTGTTATGGAACTTGTCCCACGCTTGGACGAGAATCCAGCAGATAGACACAATCCAGAAAACATCTTGAAGAGTTATGTATGGTCACCTCCATGAGAAATAAATTTCCCGCGAGGGCTATACACACGCCTCCATTCCGCACTCGCGGGATGACAGGCAACCGTCTTTTTAACCGTACACCGTCTACAAAGGAGATAGGCTATGGCAAGCCAGGAAACTCGACGCGGACGGTGGGTTCCACGGAATTTATTATACACAGATTGTCGAATAATGTCAACTTAATGAGAGCCATCCTTTGCGGGGGTTCTCTTATTTTTTATGCTGCACAAAATCAACATTTCAAAAATCCCGCAAAAACAAAAAAGGAACTACCAATCCTAAAAAATCGCCAAAAATCAAAAAGAGAATTTATGCAGTCATACAAAAAGAGTTTACGGTATTGACTTCATGCCGTAATTATGGTAATATGTTATCGTAACAAAAGGAGGTAAGCGGATATGAAGAATGTCATTGCTTATGTGAGAGTTAGCACCGATGCTCAGGCTATGGGCGATAAGTTTGGAATCGAAGCGCAGAAGGAGCTTATCACAAGCTACTGTGATAGCCATGATATGATGGTATCTGAGTGGTTCGTGGATAAGGGCGAAAGCGGCGTAAAAGAAAACCGGCCTCAGCTTGATGCCATCCTTTACGGAGAAATGAAGAATCCGCCTATTGAGGCCGTGGTCGTTGCGAAGTCTGACAGAATGGCAAGAGACATCAAGTTGTACTATTACTTTATGATGCTGCTTGAAAAGCGTGGAATGAAGCTAATCAGTGCAACAGAGGAAGTAGTCAATGACGATACCGGCTTAGGAAATGTCTACAAGGCTCTCATGCTGTTTGTGGCAGAGCAGGAGCGAAACAATATCACCAAGAGAACAAGCGGCGGTCGTGCTGTTAAGTCGGCTAGTGGCGGCTATAGCGGCGGCAGGACACCTTACGGGTACAGAGCAGAAAACCGCCAAATGGTCATTGTTCCGGAGGAAGCAGAAACAGTTCGTGAAATCTTTAGGATGAAAGATGCCGAAGGCATGACATATCGAGATGTGACAGATGCACTAAACCGTGCCGGGAAACTGAACAAAAGCGGGAAGCCGTTTATTATCAGCACGGTTCAGACGATCTATGAAAACAAGAAAGTTTACCAAGGGTTCTATCGCTACGGAAAGCGGTCTAATAAGGACGCTGAATGGGTAAAAGGTCAGCACGAACCGATTTTGAAGGAGGAATAACCAAATGCAGAGAGTATGCAGCAAATGCGGAAGCGAATTACCCGATGGAGCAAAGTTCTGTTCCAAGTGCGGAACGGCGGTTACGGAGGATGTAGGGAGCGGTGTTAGATGCCCTAAGTGCAATTCCACGAATGTCACGGCAACACCGAAAGAGTATAAGCCAAAGCTGACAGTGCCACTTGTGATGACATTCGGCGGGTTCGGGTTGATGTTTTTAGGGGTTATCGGCTTGGCTGTTGGCGCTTTACTTGGGCTGGTTATCGGTGCAATCGTAAACGGTTTAGTTCCGCAGACATATCAGACGGTCATCACTTGTTCTGACTGCGGGTATTCAGGAGTATGCAAGGATGTGAAAAAGTAGATGGAATTTCTCTTGATTCTCCTGTTCCCCATATTCGTGCTGATAGAGATCATGAAGCATACAAAGTAATAAGCCTCCTGCAAGGGCAGGAGGAAAGCCGAAGGGCTGCTTGTGCTGAGATACGCACGGGCAGCCCTTATTTTTGTATCAGGAGGGAATTTATGAAAATCGACGTTTTGGGAGCAGAATATACGCTTACAGTAATTCGGGGAAGCAAAGAGCCAAGGCTCAAGGATTGTGACGGTTTCTGTGATGAAACTACGAAAGAAATGCTGGTCGAAAATTACGAAGACAGCAAGTGGGAACCAAATTGCAAGCAAAACCTTCCGGCTCAGACAAACAAGGTGAAGCGGCATGAGATCATTCACGCATTTCTATTTGAAAGCGGCCTTGCTGAAAACTCTTACTGGGCGCAGAACGAGGAAATGGTGGATTTCTTCGCAATCCAGTTTCCAAAACTGCTGAAAGCATTTGAACAAGCGGACGCTCTGTGAGGTGAGAGTATGGATTATGAGAAATTGTCAACCTCCATTCTGAGGGCTATCGAGAACAGACCGGGTGATATCGGGGCATACGAAGACCTGTTTTCCCTGTGTCAGGCATGGGCTGAGACTGATTTCACGGCGGCACATCGGGCGAATAAACAATTGAAGGATATGTGCGACCGAATGATGGATAAAGTGCCCATGTCTCAGGTGGAGGGGTTCTACAGCCTTTGGCGGCGGGGGCTATTGTTTGAGGCTCCATATGACTTTGACAGCTATCTCACCTATATGGAGCTGGACAGGCAGGCGAAAAAGCGGTTTTATCAGCCACGGAAGAAGCAGCTAAAGCCCGTGGTGGACGCGCTGCAAGCGCTGTGCGGGGATGACAAGCTGGATTTGCTGGCGGTTAGTTTGCCCCCCGGCGTAGGAAAGACCACGCTTGCAATCTTCCTGCTGACCTGGATTGCCGGACGCGACCCAAACAACCCGAATCTGACGGGCAGCCACTCCAATTCCTTTGTGCGGGGCGTGTATGACGAATGTCTGCGGCTGTTTGACTCAAAGGGGGAATATCTATGGCATGATGTCTTCCCTGCCGTTCAGGTGTCCAGCACCAACGCAAAGGACTGCCGAATTGACCTTGATAAGCGTCAGCGATTTGAAACGCTGGAATTTACCTCCATAGGAACGGGAAATGCCGGTCTGTACCGGGCGGCAAACCTGCTGTACTGCGACGATCTGGTATCTGGTATTGAGGTCGCGCTATCCAAAGAGCGGCTGGACAAGCTGTGGGAGACTTACACCACCGACCTGCGGCAGCGTAAAATCGGTGACAAATGCAAAGAGCTTCATATTGCTACCCGGTGGAGCGTGCATGATGTGATCGGGCGGCTGGAACGGGAATATGAGAACAACCCCCGGGCGAAATTCATTCGGATTCCGGCCATGAACGAGGATGACGAAAGCAATTTTGATTATGAGTTTGGCGTGGGGTTCTCCACCAAGTTCTACCGGGAACAGCGGGATATTATGGATAGCGTCAGTTGGAAAGCGCTGTATCAGAATCAACCCATTGAACGCGAGGGGCTTGTCTACCATCCTGACGAACTGCGGCGGTTCTTTGAGCTGCCAGCAGAGGAACCAGATGCCATTATCGGCGTGTGCGATACCAAGGACAAGGGCGCTGACTACGCCTTCCTGCCGGTTGGATATGTATATGGGCAGGACTACTATATCGGGGACTGTATCTGCGACAATGGGCTTCCTGACACAGTTGATGCAAGACTGTCTGAAATTCTGGTGCGGGACAAGGTGAAAATGTGCCGGTTTGAAAGTAACTCCGCTGGCCGCCGGGTCGCTGAAAAGATTCAGAACGAAGTGAAGAAACTGGGTGGCATCACAAACATCACGACGAAGTTCACCACGGCAAATAAAGAGACAAAGATCATTGTAAATTCGGCGTGGGTGAAGGAACACTGCCTGTTTCTGGATGAAAGCAAGTATAAGCGGAACACGGATTACGGCAGGATGATGGATATGCTATGTTCCTACACTGTAGCGGGAAAGAATAAGCACGATGACGTTCCAGACGGAATGGCTATGTTTGCTGAGTTTGCCCAAAGCTTAAACGGGGCGGTTATAGAGGTTTTCAGCAGGCCGTTTTAGCCAGAAAGTAGCCGATGGTTTACGAACGAGAATTAAGTAGACAACCATCCGCCACTGTGGTATAATGGTAAATGAGAAAATAGATTTCCGGAAAAGGGGGTGCGTAATACGGAGAGCAGGCGGTTATTCGGGCGTCGGGTAATTTACACCGAGGTTACGGATATAAACGAGGGGAATATCATCGACGTGCTACAAAAGGCACTGTTTACGCACCTGCAAAATCAGGCAGAGATTGATTACCTGTACTGGTATTACAAGGGAGAGCAGCCAATCCTTAACCGCGTAAAGGAAGTCCGCCCGGAAATCAACAACATGGTTGTGGAGAACCGAGCAAATGAGATCGTATCTTTCAAATCGGCCTATCAGGTCGGCGAACCAATCCAGTACGTAAGCCGTGGCGGGGACGAAGACATTTCCTCCGAAGTGCTGAAACTGAATGACTATATGCTGTCCGAAGACAAGCCGGAAAAGGATAAGGAACTTGCCGATTGGCTCTTCACTTGCGGTACCTCTTATCGAATGACTTTGCCGGACGTTCTGGCCGATGTGGAAGAAGACGAAGCGCCCTTTGAAATCTTCACTCTTGACCCAAGATACGCATTCGTGGTGTACTCTGTAGGGCTTGGACATAAGCCTATGATGGGTGTACGGTATGTTCTAAAAGAGGACGGAACGCTCGTTTTCTCCTGTTGGACAGAAACCAGGTATTTCGAGGTCTGGAACACATGGGCTGTTATTCGCGCAGAAGATCAGATTTTGGGAATCCCGATTGTGGAGTACCCGGCGAACATGGCTCGTTTAGGAGCATTTGAAATCGTGATTCCGTTGCTTGACGCAATCAACATGACGGAGAGCAACCGAATTGACGGCGTAGAGCAGTTCGTTCAAGCACTGATGCTGTTCCATAATGTTGACATCAGCAGCGAGGACTACAAGAAACTGCGGGACGAGGGCGCAATCAAGTTCAGGGATATTGACGCCACACTGAAAGCGGAGATTCAATATCTGACCTCCGAAATGAACCAGACCCAGACGCAGACCCTTGTGGACAGCATGTATGAAACGGTGCTGACAATCTGCGGAATGCCAAACCGGAACGGAGGGACTTCTACCTCTGACACCGGATCAGCGGTCATCATGCGGGACGGCTGGTCGGCAGCGGAAGCCAGAGCCAAGGACACGGAGCTGATTTTCAAGAAGTCCGAAAAGGAATTTTTGAAGCTGGTGCTGCGTATCTGCCGGGACATGGGGCATCTGAGCCTGAAACTATCGGCACTGGAAATCCGGTTCACGCGGCGGAATTATGAGAATATCGCGCAGAAATCAACGGTTCTAACCCAGATGCTTGCTTGCGAGAAGATCGCCCCTGAACTGGCATTTACACATTGCGGGTTATTTTCCGACCCGCAGTTGGCCTACCGAATGAGCATGGATTACATGGCCGAGCAGGAGAAAAAAGCGGCGAAGCTTGCCGCGCAGAACGGAGGGAACGGCGATGGAAGCGGAAACCAGACCGGCGGTCAGAGTGACGGCGAAGGAAATTCGGGCGATTGAGGAAATCATCCACCGCCGGAATCAGGCGGAAATCAAAGTCGAACAAGGCCAGATCGTGGTCATTGAGATTCGGCGCAAGAAGGTTAACTGACTGTTTGGCAAAGAGCGCCGCACCTTTCGCGGAAGAGCCACACCAAATGGTATAATTTGTGACTGCTCTAGGGAGCAGCGAACAGCCGAAGGGCTTCTGATACCAGAAATGGTATTGGAAGCCCTTCTTTTTTTACACTGCGGCATAGCCAAAAAGTAAGGCACATGGTTTTGACCCATGTAATGGAAGTTCGATTCTTTCTGCCGCAACCAGCGGGGGGCTGGACAATTCAAGCACGCCGGTAACTGCTGTATGCGCAAGGCAGCCAAAGCGAAGGAGAAGGAACAGCATTGTGTGATAAGTGTACATAAGCGCACGATAGCTCAAAGTAGCTTGCCCCGTCCCGCAAAAACATTCCCTCGGCCACAAGCCGAGTACATGAAGAATAGAAGACTAAAATTTGGCGCGGCAGACAGCGAGTGGGGTTCACCTCTCCCCCCACAGAAGGACGTTCAAATCGGCCTCGCGCCATATATATCGCCGATGGCCTCCCTATCGGCGATGAAACCCGGAAACGGGCAAAGCGGTTCCCCGGCACCGTAAGCCGGGGATATGTGGGTTGTTAGCTCAGTTGGTAGAGCAACGGACTGTTAATCCGCAGGTCACAGGATCGAAGCCTGTACAGCCCTCCATAACAGCAGCAGGGAAGCTGCTCTATCAAAAACGCAGACGGGAGACAACCCGTAAAAACAGAGATCACGGCGGAGGGAACCGCCTCACCAAACGCAGGAGGAATAATTATGGCAAAAATCGACACAAATCTCATTGAAGGTTATGCGGACATGACCCCGGAACAGAAGCTTGCCGCTTTGGAGGGCTTTGAGTACGAGGACAACGCCGTAGAGCTGGAAAGGCAGAAAAACGCGCTGTCCAAGGCCAATTCCGAGGCTGCGGAATGGAAGCGTAAGCACAATGCGCTTCTGACTGACGAGCAGAGGAAGCAACAGGAGCAGGCCGAAAAGTGGGAGAACATGGAAAAGGAACTGGCCGGTCTGCGGAAGGAAAAAACCGTTGCCGGTTACAAAGCAAAGCTGGTTGCGCAGGGCTATGATGAAGCCCTTGCGGACGCTACTGCGGCGGCCATGGAATCCGGAGATATGGCTACGGTTTTTGCCAACAACCAGACGTTTTTGGAAAAATACGCCCAAAAAGTCATTGCGGACAAGCTGAAAAGAACGCCCAGAGGCGCGGATGGAAACCCCGGCGGCGCAATGACCAAGGCGGATTTCCTGAAACTCGACACCAAATCCCAGATGGAGTTTATCAAGAACAATCCTGACTGGAAAACAATTTTGAAATGATTATGGAGGTAAAACATTATGGCTACTTATCTTGGCTTTCCGTTTGACCCCGAGCTGTTTAACTACAACTGGGCAAATGCGAAAGACCCCACCCTGACCGCGATGTTTGAGAGCGGCGCTGTCGCCCCGAACGCAGAGCTGGCGAGTTTGATTTCCAACGGCTCCGATTTCTACACCCTGCCGTTCTACAAAGTTATTGGCGGCACTCCTGAGAACTACGATGGCGCGACTGACATCACCCTGACCGACCCCGAAGGCAGCGCTCAGAATGGTATCGTGTTTGGCCGCGCCCACGGCTGGAAGGAGAAGGACTTCATCGTTGATTACAACAGCGGTGCCGACCCCATGCAGCAGATCGTGTCTCAGGTGTCCAAGTATTGGCAGAAGCAGCGCCAGTCCATCATGCTGAAAATCCTGAATGCGGTGTTCGGTGTGACCGGCAGCGGTGAGTTTGCCGGTTGGGCGAACCACATCACTGACCTGTCTTCCGCATCCACCACTGTTGCGGATGCAAACAAGATGGGTGCGACCACCATTGGCGATGCGATTCAGAAGGCCGTGGGCGACAATCAGGACGCTTTCCGGCTGGTGTTCATGCACAGTAAGGTCGCCACCAATATGGCTGGCCTGAAGCTGCTGGACTTCCTGAAATACACCGACGCCAACGGCGTTGAGCGCCCCCTCCGCATTGGCACCGTGAATGGCATGACTGTTGTCGTAGATGACAGCTGCCCCGCCACCGCCGCTACCAGCGGAGAAAGTGCGAAAGCGGCCACCTACACCACCTACGTCCTCGGCCTTGGCGCAATTCAGTACGCCCCCGCTCCCGTGAAGGTTCCTTCCGAACTGACCCGTGACGCGCTCAAGGGCGGCGGCTATGACGCGCTGGTCACCCGTATCCGTGAAACCATGCACCCCAACGGTTTCAGCTTTACCAAGCCCACTTCCGGCTACACCGCTTCTCCCACGGATGCACAGCTTGCGGAATCTGCCAACTGGTCTATCGTGGCCGACCCGAAGACCATTGCTCTGGCAAAGATCATCACCAACGGCTAAGGAGGTTCACCATGTTCTATGTTTCTGACGGGAAAGTGTATGTGCGCGAGGGAGATCACTTTCGCAACGTGGGCTTTACCGCAAAGGACAAGGTGATTACCCGGCGCGAACTGGAGAGCACTTCTGTGGTGATGGGAACGGTAGTCGTTGATACACTCAACGACCCCGTACCGCTCACCCGCGAGGAAGTTATCACCAAGTTTGGTTTATCGGAGAATAATCCTATTCCCGTTATCAAGAAACCACGCAAGAAGGCGGGAGAACCCGTAGAATGAAAGGAGGTAAGAAACCGTGCAGGAAGCCGAGAAAAACGCATTGGTAAAAGCCATGGCGAATGAAACCGACGAAAGCACGGTTTCTGCCTACCTTGGCATTGCGGCAAGTAAGATTTGCCGCAGGGCATACCCGTTTGACCCTTCCATTATGGAGGTTCCGGAGCAGTACAGCTATCTACAGGTGGAGATTGCTACGTATCTTCTGAACAAGCGGGGCGGAGAGGGTGAGCTGTCTCACAGCGAGAACGGAATTTCCCGTTCCTACGAGAACGGGGACGTTCCGGAATCCATGATGCGACAGATCGTTCCCATGGCCGGGGTTCTGTGAGGTGACAGTATGAGAATCATGGAGCGAAACAAGCAAAGCTTCTGGTATCTGCTGTACGACCGGAAAGTGCCTGTCACCGACGAAGACGGCAACGAAACCGGCGAGGAAACTGTTGTGTACAAACCTGCCGTTTCCTTCCGCGCCAACGTATCCGCTGCGACCGGGGCTTCTCAGGTGGAGCAGTTCGGCAATCTTGCCGGGTATGACAAGGTCATCGTTACGGATGACATGACCTGCCCCGTTGACGAGAATACCGTGCTATTTCTGGACAAGGAGCCTGTGTATGACGAGGACGGGAAGCCCCTGTATGACTACATGGTCAGACGGGTGGCAAAGTCTCTGAACTCAGTGTCCATCGCCGTTACGAAGGTGAGCGTGTCGTGAGCTACAAGAAAATTGTGGTTCCGCTGTCGGTTTCCGGCATTCAGAAGATTCAGGATGAATTGAAGGAATACAAACGCTGGCAGAAGGACAAGGCAAAGGAACTGGCCGAAAGGCTGGCAATGCTGGGTGCTTCTGTGGCTTCCATCCGGTTCTCACGGGCTGTTTACACCGGGATGAGGGATGCAACCGTGTCCGTCGTGGCAATCCCGAATGGTTACGCCGTAAAGGCCGATGGGGAATCCGTTCTTTTCATTGAATTTGGAGCCGGTATCACCTACGGAACCGGGCACCCGGAAGCGTCGGAGTTTGGCATGGGGGCTGGCACCTACCCGGACGGGAAAGGTCATTGGGACGACCCCAAAGGCTGGTATCTGCCCAAAGACAAGGGCGGCGGCCACACATACGGAAATCCTCCTGCAATGCCCATGTATGAGGCGAGAAAAGCGATTGAGCAGGAGCTTCCGAGAATCGTTATGGAGGTGTTCAGGGCTTGACTGATATTGAAAAGCTGATCTATACCCCCATTGCCGAGGCTCTGCGAAAGCGCTTCAAGGGCATTGCGGTATCCGGCGAATATGTGAACGCTCCTCCAAAATTCCCCTATGTAAGCATCGTAGAGCAGGACAATTATATGTCCGCGAACAGGCTGGACAGCAGCGACCGGGAAAAGTTCTCAACGCTGATGTACGAAGTCAATGTGTACTCCGACAAGGCAGGAAGCAAGAAAAGCGTATGCCGGGAGATTATGGGCGTTATAGACGAAATGCTCTACAAACGGAATTTCACGCGAATTTCGTTGTCCCCTGTTCCGAATATGGAAAACGGGACGATTTACCGTCTGGTAGCCCGGTATCGGGCGGAGACGGACGGCGGAACAATTTACCGCAGGTAAATATGCTTTACCTTTCCGCAAGGGCGGAAAGAGAGCCGAAGGGCTGCTTCACAGGAGGCAGCCCGTTTTTATTACAACGAAAGGATGATTAAACATGGCCATAAGCACGTATAAAGTTTTCCTGATGAAAAAGGGAACCACCGGCAACACCTACGAAAAGCTCATTGACATCAAGGAATTCCCTGATCTGGGCGGCGATCCGGAGATGCTGGAAACCACTACCCTGTCTGACAAGATGCAGACCTACATCGCCGGTATCCAGTCCTTGGATGCCCTCTCCTTCACGGCGAACTACACCTTGGATGACTACAAGAAGCTGGTGGCTCTCAACGGAAAGACCGAGAGCTACGCTGTGTGGTTCGGCGGAACCGGTGACGGCACGAACCTGACCCCTACCGGCTCTGACGGCAAGTTCAAGTTCGATGGTCAGCTGACTTGCTACCCCACCGGCGGCGGCGTCAACGAGGTTGTAGACCTGAACATTTCCATTGCCCCGTCCACGCCCATTGAGCTGGACGACGCGACCTGAGCCAAAACACAGACCACACATTTTTAAGGAGGATTAGCGATGGCTAAGAAAATCTGCATTCCCTACAACGGCAAGAAGTACACGCTGGAATTCACCCGCTCCACGGTTTCCGCCATGGAGAAGACCGGGTTCTCCATCAATGAGCTTGGCGACAAGCCCGCTACCATGATTCCCATGCTGTTCAGCGGCGCTTTCGCGGCCAATCATCCCAACACCAAGGTTGCTACCATCAACAAGATTTACGACGGTCTGAGCAATAAGACTGGCTTGGTAAAGGCGCTGACGGAAATGTACTCCGAGGCCGTGTACACCCTGCTTTCCGATGATGAAGAGGAAAACGAGGGAAACCCCGGCTGGGAAGCAGTCGAGTAAGCGAACTTCTTTCCGAAAACGGAGGGGGTGGGGAGACCCCTACCCCCTCTTACGCTTACACAAATATCTTCAAGAAGTTATTCCCGTACTATCTTGCAATCGGAATGACCTATGACCAGTTCTGGAATCAGGACGTGGAACTGGTGAAAGCCTACCGGGAGGCTGACAAGATCAAACGGGACTTGAAGAATCAGGATATGTGGATGCAAGGGGCTTATTACTATGAAGCCCTTCTGGATGCCGCCCCGGTTCTGCGGTTCAGTTTCAGCAAGAAGCCTCCGAAGCCGGTTCCCTACCGGGAGCAACCATTTGAGCTGCACACTGGGCAGCGGAAAGCGGCGGATAGTGGAGAAAAGCAGCTGACCCAGCAGGAAAAGAGCGACAAAAAGGCGAAAGCCATGATGGAGATGTTTATGGTATCCATCAACAAGAAATTTGAGAAGAAGGGCGGTGAAGGGAATGGCTGACAATGTGGAAATGCAGGGCATTGAATTTCAGATTGTGAATGACAGTGCCGCGGCATCTGCGGGTGTAGAGCAGCTGGCCAAGAAACTGGCGGCGCTGAAATCATCCATCAGCGGTTCCACAACTGCCCTTTCCAAAGTTGCAGCGGGAATTTCGCAGATCAAGAATGCCGTGAACAACATGAATACCGGCGATTTTGCGAACAAGATAAACCGCATTAGCAGCTCCCTGGGCAATCTGAAAGACCAGACGGATAGCCTGAAAATCTCCGCGTCCATCGGAAACCAGCTGGCGGCCATCAATCAGGCAATCACCAATCTGCCGGACACCCCCGGAGAAAAACTGCGGAATCTGGCATCCGGATTGCAGCCTCTGTCCGAGCTTGGCCGGTCTAATATGACTTCCTTCATCAACCAGCTGAAAAAGCTGCCAGAGGTCATCCAGGGGCTTGAAAAAGCGGACATTGGCAAGTTCACTCAGCAGATGAAAGACTTGGCTTCGGCCATGAAACCGTTTGCTGACGAAATGAACAAGGTTTCCTCCGGGTTTTCGGCATTTCCAAGCAGAATTCAAAGGCTGATTACATCGACGGAGCAGTACAACGGTACGGTAAGGCGGGCAACCACAAGCACAAATGCTTGGAGCAGTGCGCTCAAAGCAATCAGCTTTGCGGCCATATACCGGGCGGCGGCAAAGCTCCTGGGTATCGCAATTGCAAAATCGTCCCAGTATACGGAGGATTTGAACCTGTTCACCGTTTCAATGGGAAAGTACGCCGAAGAAGCCTATAACTACGCCCAGAAGGTTTCTGAGGTAATGGGCATTGACCCCGCTGAATGGATGCGGAATCAGGGCGTCTTTAACACCATTATCACAGGTTTCGGTGTGGCTGGTGACAAGGCAGCGTTCATGGCCAAGAACCTGACGCAGTTGGGTTATGACCTTGCCTCCTTCTATAATATCGATTTTGAATCGGCAATGCAGAAGGTTCAGTCCGGTATTTCCGGAGAACTCGAACCTCTGCGGCGGCTGGGCTACGACCTGTCTGTTGCCCGGTTGGAGCAGGAACGCTTGAATCTTGGAATTGACAAGAGCGTTTCCAGCATGACGCAGGCGGAGAAATCCCAGCTGCGGTACTACGCCATGATGACGCAGGTAACGCAGGTGCAAGGTGATATGGCGCGAACGCTGGAAAATCCGGCAAACATGCTGCGGGTACTACGGGCGGAACTGGAACAAGCCGCACGTGCCGTTGGAAACATCTTTATTCCGATTCTGACGAAGGTTCTGCCAATTGCTATTGCCGTGGCAAGCGCCTTGCAGGAAATCATAGCGGCCATTGCCGCCCTGTTCGGGGTAACGGTAAAGTCCCCGAAATGGGGGGATGCGATTGGGAGCGCTTCTGCCGGGAGCGGCGCCATTGCCGACAACATGGACAGTGCCGCTGGGTCTGCCAAGGAGCTAAAACGCTACCTCGCCGGGTTTGACGAACTGAATGTTCTCCCCGACCAGAATCAGGGCGGCAGTGGAAGCGGAGCCGGTGTAGGCGGTGGAGACCTTGGCTTGGACTTGCCGGGGTATGATTTCCTGAAAAATGCAGTAACCACACAGATTGACGAGTGGAAAAAGAAACTGGAGCCGCTTGTTTCCTTTGTTAAGGAAAATCTGAAAGAGATCCTGGAGCTTATTGCCACAATCGGAATTGCGCTACTTGCATGGAAGCTGTCAAACAATTTCCTTAACGGAATTATGGCGCTCAAAACGCTTGGGAAAAACGGCCTTTCCATTCCGCTTACGATTTCCGCAGGCGTGATTCTAACCGCCACAGGATTTACAATCGAGTTCAGCGGCATCAAAGATGCTATCGAGAAAAAACTCAACAGTTTCAATTTCGGAGAAATTATTCTTGGTGGCCTTACTGGAACAGCTGGTGCCGGACTTTTGGGGAAGGGCATCGGGCAGTTTATAGCAAAAGCGTTTGGGGAAAGCGCCGTGGCAAAGGCAATCACAGCTGGTGGTGGAACGATAAGCACAGGGCTTATCGGGGCAGCTATCGGTGGAATTGTTGCTGGAATCCCAATGTTCGTTACCGGTGTATACGACGCAATCATGAATGGCCTGAATATCTTGAATGGATTGCTGATTCCTGCCGGGGCAACAATGGCGGGCGCTGGAATCGGTGCCATTATCGGCTCCATAGGAGGCCCGATTGGCACCGGAATAGGCGCGTTGATTGGCCTAGCAGTAGGAGCACTGACAGACCTTGGCATTCTGATTTACCAGAAGTGGGATGAAATCTGCGCATTCTTTGCACCCGTTGCGGAATGGTTCAATGTAAACGTTGTGCAACCAATATCCGGATTCTTCTCCGGACTTTGGACGGACATTGTTAAAACATTTTCACCAGCTGTTACATGGTTCTCTGATCTGTGGAAAAGCGTAAGCCAGACATTTGAGGATGTCTTCTATAACATCGGGGTGCTTGTGAGCGGAACGTGGGAAACCATCAAGATTGTTTGGGGTATCGTTTCTGGCTGGTTCGATACAAACGTTATACAACCGCTTTCCAATCTGTTTTCTTCCCTTTGGGATGGAATCAAAAAGCGGGCTTCTGATGCATGGGCTAAGATTCGCGACGGATTCTTGTCAGCATACAACTACATTGACACCCGCTTCTTAAAGCCTTTGAGGGTAGCTGTATCAACTGTATTTGACGGGATGGTTGGTGCAGTGAAAGCGGCGCTGAATGGCGTAATATCTGTACTCAATTCTGCACTGCGCTGGATATTCGGCGGAATCAACAGTATTTTAAGTGATCTGAAGAATTTCAGCATTGCCGGATATTCGCCATTTGCGGGGCTGAGAACAATTAGCGTTCCTCAAATTCCGATGCTTGCCGACGGTGGTTTCGTAGACCAAGGCCAGCTGTTCATAGCCCGTGAAGCGGGCGCAGAAATGGTTGGCTCCATTGGCAGACGGACAGCGGTTGCCAACAATGACCAGATCGTTGATGGTATCACCTACGGCGTTCGGGAAGCCAATGACGACGTTGTTACCGCTATCTATGCTGTCGCTCAGCAGATTATCGCGGAAATGCGCAATCAGGACAACGGAGGTGGCGGCGGATATGACTTCGACCGGGCTGTCCGGGATGCTCAGCGCAGGAACGCAAGAATGTATGGATAAGCGAAAGGAGTGAAAACGGCATGAAGATGATGCTCAAGATAAACGGCGTGGACTTCATGCCGTTCATCGCCAAACAGGGCGTAAAGTGGCAGCGCAACGACATTGACGCACCCAATTCTGGGCGCACAATGGACGGAACAATGCAGCGTGGCCGGGTGACAACCAAAATCCGTCTGGACATCACCTGCCGCCCGCTAACGGCTGAGGAAGCTATGACCGTGCTACATACCATTCTCCCGGAATATGTGACCGTGGACTACTACGACCCTATGAGCGGGTACCGCAACAATGTGACCATGTACTCCAACAATAACCCTGCATCTTTCCTGATAGAGAAGCCGGAAGACGATTGGTGGAGCGGCATTACCTTTCCCCTGATTGAGAGGTGACGGGCGCTTATGCAGAACGTATCGCAGGAATACCGGGACATTGTAGCTGGCAACCACTGGTTTGAAAACCGCCTCTGCATCGGTGATACCGGAAAGCTAATTGACAAAAGCGGAAGCGCAATCACGTTCGGCGGGGTACGTATTCTGGTGGATAGTGGCGGCGCTGAAACCGGCTACGGTGAAGAACTGCTGATATCCATGGAGCAGAAGCAACCGCTTCTTTCCGATTCTCCTGACGTTGGAAAAACCTGCGCCGGTGAGATCAACGTTGAAATGATTCATCCCTATGGCGATATCCCAAAACGCGCGCTTCTTCGGCCATATATCAGAGCTGCAAATGAGAATGCCGCCTCTGAATGGCTGCCACAAGGAAAGTATTACATTGACAAACGGAGCGAAGGAGAGATCGGTGACCGGACAAAGCTAACGCTCCACGGATACGACGGAATGCTTCTTCTGGAAGAAGACTATCCGGCAGAATCTTCCCTTAACTGGCCTGCAAGTGACATTGAAGTTCTGAAAGAGATTTCCGATGCAGTCGGCATCTCGCTGGATAGTCGGGTATATCAAATCGTGACATCTGGTTACGAAATCCCGTACCCTGCCGGGTACAGCTGCCGTGAGGTCATCGGCTATATCGGCGCTATGTACACCGGTTCCTGGGCTATGACGGCCACCGGAGAATTGATGCTGGTCACGCTCACGGGGCTTCCGAAGGAAACCAACTATCTGATTGTTGGCGGAAGCGATAACAGAGCGATCACGTTTGGAGGTGTCAGAATCCTTGTTTGATAAGTTTATCATCGGGTCTGCCGCCGACAGCCTAAAAATATCAGACCCACTCAGCGCGTACAGCCGCGTCACGTTGAAGGTTGCTGACGGCGTGGAGTATACGGCGGGTACAGACAGCGGCAAGGAACTGATCTCCGAAAACCCTTTCGGAACTCAGAAAATGGCAAACGATATGTTGGCCAGAATCAACGGCTATTCCTACCAGACGTATACGGCTACAGGCGCAATCTTAGACCCGGCGGCGGAGATTGGAGACGCGGTTCAGGTTGATGGAACCTATGGCGGCATTTACAGCGTGTCAAAGTCCTACGGGAAAATGATACGCGCGGATGTTTCCGCCCCCGGCTCTGAGGAAATCGACGAATCCGTTCCCTATAAATCCCACGAAACACGTAAGGTAGAACGTCAGTTTATAGAAACCCGGGCGCAACTGAAAATTCAGGCCGACCAGATTTCCGCCGAAGTCTCTGCCCGTATCGAGCAAGGGAACGAACTCACCTCGCGGCTGGACATTCAGAGTGACCAGATTTCTGCGCGGGTGACCAAAACCGGCGGTAGTAGTTCGTCCTTCGGCTGGGAGCTGCTTGACGATTCCTGGACGGTCAAGGCCAACAATACCACGGTGTTCCAGATCACCAAGTCCGGCGCAGAAGTCCGTGGAAAGATCACCGCCTTAAGCGGCAAAATCGGCGGTTTTGACATTCAATCCGACTACCTAAGCTATAACAATCAGGTCTGGAACGGCACCAACAGCCGGGGTATTTACATTGGTGTCAACGGCATTCAGTGCGGCTCTGAGGCTAACGGCGTGCAGATTACGCCGACTGGGAATCTGTACGCTGAGAATGGCTATTTCCGGGGAAGCGTCAGCGCCGGAAGAATTGACTATGGCGGCGACGATGGCTATTTCAACGGCGGCGGCATTACTTCCGGCAGTATCTCAGGCGGCTACGGCGGGCAGATATATGGCGGTTCTATCGGCAATTACGCAGTATCCGGCGGTATCAACACCTCCCTTGGGTATGCGGATTTTGCAAATGGTGTGTTCAATGGATGGAATACAGCGACTAGTTTATCAACCGAAGATAAAGGACTGGTAATTGGAGGCCATACGATAGCTATAGCTTCTATATCGTTCAGGGATGGAAACGGCGGAACAATATCTATAAAATACCTAACATGGATTTGATATGACTGATTATAATAGGAGGTTTCGATGGAAAAACTGAAAACCGCAACAGGCAAAGAATTCGACTGCGATTATTTCAACCCCTTTCCCCTGGTGGGGCAGATAAACATCCGTATTCTCGGGGAATCCCTGGCGACGATTGCCACGGTATTTGCAAACCCCGCTGAGACGGTGCAAATGTGGTGGGAAGGGCAGTACGCCGCCCAATATACGAAGATAATCGCTATCGTACCGGAAACCGGCGCGGTGCGCGTCGTGCTGGGAAAGGAGTAGAAAATGAACCCTGTAATGAAACTCAGGGCAGTCCTGAATACCCTTGAGGGCGTTCAGGTCGCAGGCCGGGAAAACTGGGACAGGATGCTGGGCAGTATGCAGGCCGTTGAGGAAGTGGTGCAGGAGCTGTCTGCGCCTCCTGCGCCCGAAAAAGAGACTGACGTTGAGGAGGGATGACTTATCGCAGATAAAGCAATATCCGAGCTGATTGCCGCTGAACAGGTAAAAGCAACCGACCTTCTTGTAATGGAGCAGGACGGCGCGGCAAAGAAGCTGACGGGACAAATTCTGCTGAACTGGCTGACCGCCGCCGCTGACGGCCATGGCGGTATCAGCAGCATCGTGAAGCAGTCCACCAGCGGCCTTACGGATACATACCGTATCACCATGGCGGACACCACGACCTTTGATTTTCCCGTTAAAAACGGAAGGAGCATTACCGGAGTTTCCAAAATCTCCGCCAGCGGGCTGGTAGACACGTACCGTATTACCTATAACGATAATACCACCAGCACGTTTACCATCACGAACGGCGCGAAAGGTGACAAAGGCGACAACGCATACGTCTGGATTCGGTACGCGGCGCAGAAGCCCACGGCAGCTTCTCACAGCTTCGGTGTTCTCCCTGACAACTGGATGGGCGTATACAGCGGCAATTCCGCAACCGCCCCAACAGACTGGACGAAGTATCAGTGGTTCGAGATCAAGGGCGAAAAGGGCGACATCGGGAACCCGGCGCTGTTGACCAGCCAGTCCGTAACATATCAAGCCAGCACATCCGGGAATGTTATACCGTCCGGAAACTGGCAAGGCAGCATTCCCACGGTAGCACAGGGCGCTTACCTGTGGACGCGAATTGCAATGACGTTCAATTCCGGAGACCCGATTTATGCCTACTCCGTCTCCCGTATGGGCTTGGATGGCACTGGAGCTGTATCCAAAGTGTGCGGCAAAGAACCTAACTCCAATGGCAACGTTGAGCTAGAAGCTGAAAATGTTGGGGCGTTGCCTAGTGCTGGCGGTTTAATGACTGGAAATATTGTCATGAACTCCCACCAAATCAAAGTATTAGGTGCGCCCACGGACAGCGCTGATGCTGCAACCAAGGGGTACGTGGATACGGCGTTAAGTAATGCCAAAACGATTGTAAAGACCGCAACGTTAACTGCTGCCGGTTGGTCTGCCAGCGCCCCGTATACCCAGTCTGTTACGGTCTCCGGGCTGACGGATACAAAGCGTGCGATGGCTTATCCAGTATACGGGAGCAACACGGCCACCAATCTTGCGCTGAAAGAGGCGTGCGGCATGGTCAGTTTCGCTTCCCGGTCGGGCAGCACGCTGACGTTTACCTGCCTTGAGGACAAGCCCACGGTGGATATTCCGATTACGGTGGAGGTGTACGTATGAGCATTGCAGTGCCTTTATATGGATTTGGAGCCAGCGGTGGCGGTTCCGGCGGCACCCTTACCGTCACAGCCCCGGCGAACGTCACTGTGACTGTTTCCAAAGACGGCAAGACGAAGACCAAAAACTCCGGCACCAGTGGTGTGGTGGTCTTTAAGGGACTTGCAAGTGGGACGTGGACACTTACGATTACGGATGGGTCACAAACCTCATCTAAGCCTGTTGTCGTCACTGCCGATTATTCAACCGTGATTGCATTTTTCACAGCCACCATCAACATCACCTACCCTGCCGGTTCGACCTGCACTTGCTCTGACGGCACAACGACTCTATCCGCCCCTGATACCAGTGGTACATGGGCTTGCATCGTACCGAATGCCGGAACTTGGACTGCAGCCGCTACAGATGGGGTAGAAAACACAAGTGAATCTGTATCTATAACTACAGATGGTCAAATCGTGGCTATTGAGCTTAGCTATTTGCTCTGGCTGTATAAAAGCGGAAATACCTATAATGCAGTAACCGGAGGCTGGTCAGTAGCCGAGCATGGCTCAACTGGTGGAAGTTTTGACAGTGTGCTTACTCTAAACGACGATAGCATGCTATTATCTACAGAAGTATGGGGTGGCAGCGTAGCATACGCAAATGCATTCACGAATAACTCGATTGATTTGACAGGAGTAAATACTCTGAAATTCAAAATAACGGGTATTGGTAATACTGCATACTCGGACAAAGAGGGCAATACACATAAGTTCCGATTCAGTCTTGTTGTGGCAAATGAACGGCCTACCAAGCAAAACCCAACATTTGCCGCAGATATGAAGATCCTGGCAACCGGCGAGTATTCTGTTGACGTTTCAGCTGTAACCACGGGATACGTTGGTATATGGATAACCACTGTAGGATACATCAAAACGACGCTGACAATATCTGAGATATGGGGTGAAGAATGATGATTTACATTGATTCTGACTTTAAGTGCTACGTCACCTCTGGCGAAGGCCTTACACCTATTGAAACAGATGTCTTCGATGGTAAGTGCAGTGTTTATATTCAGGGCTATCGCTTCATTCCTGCGGGACAGACATGGACACGTGCTGATGGCGTAGTGTTTACCGGTGAAATGATAGCTCCGTGGAAGCCCTGGACAGAGCTTGATGCCGCTCAGCGGGAGTATGAGCGGGAGCAATACCAGACGGTTGTTGCTCAGAATACCGAATATGAATCTGCGCTGACTGAAATTGAAACTGCTCTGGGGGTGAATAACGCATGATGACCATCGAAGAGCGTAAAAACGCTATCCTTGAAAAAATCAGGGAGATAAAAGCCAGCGGTGGTGAGGAACAGCTGAAAGAGCTGGATGAAGCTTATAAGAAAGGGGTTGACAGTCTGTGACGCAAGAGGAAAGAAAAAGCATCATGTATGCCCAGGGGCGGGCGAACGCGCTTGCCTTGCAGGAGAAAGCCCCGGACATGACAGGCACCGAACTGAACGCGGCGGATAGCGACATTCCCAGTTTCAAGGCTGCTGTCGCAAACAAAAACATGCTGGAGCGCAAGGCCGGGTTTGTGTGTCAATCGTCTGCTGGACGTGTGGTGCGACTGGTGCAGCCCTATGACAGCACTATCTACACCCGGGAACCTGAGGAACTTCCCGCACAGTGGGGTTTTGTTTGGAGCACCGACCCAGCAAAAGCGTTGCCGTTCGTCGCTATGTCTACTAGCCCCTATAATAAGGGCGACTGCTGCACGGAAGGCGGTAAAGTATACCGTTCAACGATGGGCAATAATGTATGGTCGCCGTCCGCATACCCCAAGGGCTGGGAAGAGGTGAACGTATGACGGTAAAGCAAATTCAATGCCTTCTGACCTATCTGGACTATTCTCCCGGCTCGATTGACGGCGTTGATGGCAGGAATACCCAAGGGGCAATTCGGGCGTTTCAGGCCGACTACGGGCTTACCGTGGACGGGATTCCGGGTGCGGCTACTCAGAAAATGCTGATTGGCGCGATTGCCGGGACGGCGGTAAAGGTAGAGAAGCCGGAGAGCAGCGACGCGCCGAAAACTGGGACGTTCTGGGACGATATCCGGTATTTCACCCGGAAGGAATTCCGGTGCCCCTGCGGCAGGTGCGGCGGGTTTCCGGTGGAGCCGCAGGAATCCATGGTGCGTACTGTGGATGAAATCCGACACCGGCTGGGCATCCCGATTTCCATTGTGGACGGCGGTGGTTCCGGCGTCCGGTGTGCGGCTCACAATGCCGAGGTTGGCGGCGTGGCTAACTCTCAGCATCTGTTTGGGCTTGCCGCTGATCTGCACAGTGCTGTAAGTCCGGCGCAGATGAAAGCCGTGGCGGAGGATGTCATGGGGCGCACTGGCGGCATTGGGCTGTACAGCTGGGGCATTCATGTGGACACCCGTCCCGGCTATGCCCGGTGGAATGGATAAGAAAGAAGGAACGAGATGCACGAATTGGTAAAAACTGCCGTTACGATTCTAATCACGCTGATTGGGTCGGCGGGCTTCTGGAGCTATCTGGATGCCCGCCGGACAAAGAAAAGCGCAAACACCCGCCTGCTGGTGGGAATCGCGCATGATAGGATCGTATTTCTCGGAATGAAGTACGTGGAGCGCGGGTATATCACCAGTGATGAGTACGAGAACCTGAACGATTATCTTTATGCGCCATATGCAGAAGCCGGAGGCAACGGCTCTGCGAAACGTGTAATGGAGGAAGTGCGGAAACTTCCGCTGCATAATTAAAGGAGGAAAACAAAATGATTAACTGGATTGTACGTGTCAAAAACAAAAACTTCTGGCTGGCCGCGATTCCCGCGCTGCTTCTGCTGGTGCAGACGGTAGCCGCCCTGTTCGGCTTTACGCTGGATTTGGGTGAGATCGGCGACAAGCTGCTGGCCGTGGTGAACGCCGTGTTTGCCCTGCTGGTGATTCTGGGCGTGGTCAATGATCCTACCACCGCCGGTATCGCTGACAGCAAACTGGCAAGAACCTACAGCTCCCCCAAGGAGGACTGATGTGATAAGTGGATAAAGTCCCGTGGAATCGGGTAATTCTGGATGAGTTCTGTTCTCTGGCGATTCTTACGCCGCTAGAGGAAAAGATCATCCGCACCCGAGCCGCCGGATGGAGCCAGACAAAACAGTGCCACAAGTTTTGTGTGTCCCAAGCCACTATCACAAGAACGGTTAAAAAGTTGCGGATAGAATACGAATTGTGCAGAAAGTACAGTGACAAGCTCCCTGAAAATCTGAAATTCTGATTCTGCGTGATGATTTAATGACGATTTATTGACGAAATCCCGACGAGTAGATGATGATTCTGCCGTCGGGATTTTTGTTATTCTATAGGTAGAAGGTGGCCACCTCCTAATATTTTGAAGGAGGACTTCTATTTATGGTTGAAGTCGAAAAGGAATATGCCTCCAAAGGTGTCGCTGGTGCCGGTCTTGGTACTGGCATTGCTGGTTTGGCCTTGGGCGTGATGAATGCTGCGGGCGGCCTGGGCGCTCTGGCTCTCGGCAACCGCAATGCCGTTCCCACCGCTCCCGCTATGCCCGCCATGCCCTATGGCTATGGCTGGGGCGGGTGCAGCGAGAACATGCCCGTGAGTCGGTATGAACTGGATCGTGAGCAGCAGCTCGCCGCCAAGGATTCCGAAATCGCGCTGTTGAAGGCAAACGCCTACAACGACCAGAAATCCATTGAGCTGTACGCTTACATTGACGGACAGCTCAAGGACATTCGCAAGACCCTGTGCGATCAGGCCGTACACAATCAGCGCACTGAGGACAGCTTCGCGCTGGTTCGTCAGGACGTGGAATGCGTTCGGGCTGATCTGTCCAAGGACATCAAGATCGAGGCGGAGCGGCGCTGCTGCGGTGACAATTCCATCGTGACCTACGCAAACGCAACCTTCTATCCAAAGATGGTTGCAGACGTGACCACTGGAACCACCACCACGGCTCAGTCCCTCTACAACCCTCTGCCCAAGTGCGGCGGTGGGTGCTGCAACGGCAACTGATTTCCAGCCAAAGGGGCGGCAACCGCCGCCCCACATTTTCAAGGAGGTAATTTTTATGGTTTCTATGGATACCGTCCAGTCTGGAATTGCAAAATTCATTGACCGAGATATTGCCCCAAGCCTAAACGGCTGGGACAGAGTTCTGATTGCCGGAGCCGGTGGCCTCTTGACGGCCAACATTCCGAATATTATCGCCCAGTATGCGGAGCACCCCATGTTTAAGGCTCTGGGCGTTTACGATAAAGGGCGCAACGCAGTCGATGTAGACGCTCTGTACAACGCCGCCAAGCCGTACATCAGCGACCCTATCCCTGTGGAAATCCCGATGCTGAAAATTACGATCAAAATAGGGAAGAAAGAGCTGGATACGCTGTATGCGTACATCAAGGAAGGAGCGTAAGGCTATATGAAAGAAATCAAACTGCTGATGGAGCACATTGAGGACGAGCTGGAAGACGCGCACACCTACGCGGAGCTGGCCGTGGAATACAAGCACGACGACCCGGAGCTGGCAGACCTGTTTTACAGGCTGAGCGGGGAGGAAATGAACCACATGAACGCCCTGCACAAGGCCGTTGTTTCCCACATTGAGGAATACCGCAAGCAGAAGGGCGAGCCGCCTGCGGCCATGATGGCCGTCTATGAGTACCTGCACAAGCGGGATATTGAACGGGCGGAGAACGTCGGAGTGGTGCAGGGACTGTATAAGCGGTAAGCGTGGCAAATTTCGTGTCAAATGGCGTGTCAAATTTGTGCCCTAAAAACGTACCGCACGCAGAAAAATATTAAAATCTGCGGTAATATTTTCCCACAGAATAGTTCGGAGAACGTGGGAATATAGCTGATAAAGCAATAAAAAAGCCCTAGAATTGATTTCTAGGGCTTTTTCTGCATGGTGACCCGTACGGGAATCGAACCCATGTTACCGCCGTGAAAGGGCGGTGTCTTAACCGCTTGACCAACGGGCCTGGTAGCGGCAATCTGATTCGAACAGATGACATACCGGGTATGAACCGGCTACTCTACCAACTGAGTTATGCCGCCATGTGGTCAAAGGATTTCGGCACCGCCGAAATCAGCTTCATTATTGTATCCGAACAGGCGGTCATTGTCAAGACATTTTTTCGTTTTTTTGCTGGAATTTTTGGCAATACTTCCTCCGAGGTGAAAATATATGGCTTTTCTCAAGAAATGTCTGCTCTTCTGCATCGGCGGCGGGGCTTACGTGGGGTTGGAGCTGCTCTGGCGGGGGTACAGCCATATCAGCATGTTCGCGGCAGGCGGGGTGTGCTTCCTGCTCATCGGGCAGCTCGGGCAGGTTCAGCCCGTTCTGCCATGGCCGCTGCGGGCGGTTATAGGCGCGGGGATCATCACCATGGTGGAGCTGGCGGCGGGACTGCTGGTGAACCAGCACTACCAGATCTGGGACTACCGCGGCCGCCCCGGGAATTTTCTGGGGCAAATATGCCCCGCCTTTACCCTGCTGTGGATTCCGGTCGCCCTGATGGCCATGGGATTGTACCGGTGGCTGGATTGGCGACTTGACCGGATGCTTGGCGTGTAGAGACGGATATGCCCCCGTCCATTTGATGGGTGGTCGTAAGTAGTGAATGGAGCGTATCAACATGCTATGCAGCCCCTTGGCTCTCCCTCCGGGAGAGCTGTCACCGAAGGTGACTGAGAGGGCGTTGCAGTCTCGTATCCCCTCTCCGTCTTCGCGTTGCTCAGCCACCTCTCCCACAGGGAGAGGCAAGTGGTGCAGGTCAATTATCCCACTGTGCCTGTTGACGGTCTAATGCCCCCGCCCAAAAGGGCGGGGGCATGTCGGCTATTTGTCGTATTCGGGGGAAAGCGGCGTCACGACGGGGGTACCGTCGGGCTTGAGCAGGGGCGTCAGCCCGCCGCCGTAGCCGCTGGACTGCCACAGATAATTCACGCCGGTCTCCCGGTCTACCCAGATCTGCAGCGTGGTGAAGCTGCCCTGAGAGTAGATTTTTACAAAGCGGTCGCTCTGCCTTGCCATGGCTTACTCCTTCGTGCCTTCCACAATGCCGTTTGCCAGACCCACCAGACCCTGCATCTCGGAGGGAATGATGATCTTGGTGGCCTTGCCGTCGGCGACCTTCTGCATGGCCTCGATGGACTTCAGCTTGATGACCTGATCGCTGGGGGCGGACTTGTTCAGCATTTCCAGAGAATCGGCAAGCGCCTGCTGCACCTTGCGGATGGCTTCGGCTTCGCCCTCAGCCTTCAGAATGGCGGCCTGCTTCTCGGCGTCGGCGCGGAGAATGGCGGATTCCTTTTCGCCCTCGGCAATGAGGATGGCGGACTTCTTCTGGCCTTCCGCCTGCAGGATCGCCTGACGGCGGTCACGCTCGGCCTTCATCTGCTTCTCCATGGAGTTCTGGATGTCCTGCGGCGGCAGGATGTTTTTCAGCTCCACGCGGTTGACCTTGATGCCCCACGGGTCAGTGGCCTCGTCCAGAATGGAACGCATTTTGGTGTTGACCACATCACGGGAGGTCAGGGTCTGATCCAGCTCCAGATCGCCGATGATGTTACGCAGGGTGGTAGCCGTCAGAGTCTCCATGGCCGCCATGGGCTGCTCCACGCCGTAGGCGTACAGCTTGGGGTCGGTGATCTGGAAATACACGACGGTGTCGATCTGCATGGTGACATTATCCTTGGTGATAACGGGCTGGGGGGGATAGTCCAGAACCTGCTCCTTCAGGCTGACCCGGCGGGCAATGCGGTCAATGAAGGGGACCTTGAAGTGCATACCCACGCCCCACACGCTGTGGAACGCGCCCAGACGCTCAATGACGTAAGCCCGGGACTGCTGGACAACAGAAATGTTGGTAATGACGACAATGAACGCGATTACGATGATTGCTAAAATCACAAAACCCATAGTAAAACCTCCATGTAATGATTGATTCTCTTCTTAACGATTTCAGACGGTGACGGCAGCCTCTACAGGGGTCACATAGACCTTCACGCCTTCCACTCTGTCCACCCGGACTTCGGTTCCCACGCTGATGGGGTCGCCGGAGGTGCTTCTGGCCGTCCACTCCATGCCGCCCAGCTTCACCTGACCCCGTGCCTCCACATTGTCAATATCCGTCGTGACGCGGCCGACGGAGCCGACGACGGAGTCCACATTGGTGGCCGTGACCTTGGAATTCAGGAATTTCTTTGCCAGCGGCCACAGCAGCGCCAGCAGAACGCCGGACACCACCACGAACAGCGTGATTTGCAGCCACACCGGCGCGCTCAGTGCGGCGCACAGCAGCGCGACCAGCGCTCCCAGCGCAAACCATATGGAAACCAGATGGATCGGGCAGGCCGCCTCGGCGATCAGGAACACCACCAGCAGCACCAGCCAGAAAAAAGCAGCCGATTTCATGTTGTAATCTCCTTTCCATGATAGTGACTTCATTGTATCAGAGATACGGTGAAGTGTCAACAGACTTTCCGGGGTGCGCCCTTTGCCGTGATGTCTGTTTACGTCCTTATTATACCCCCTGCGCGGGGAAGCGTCCATAGCTGCAGCGGCAAAATAGACGGGGCTATTTCCACTCAAAAAGAAAAATAGCGGCGCAGGCAAATGGGGTGCATTTCTATACCGCCCAAGCACCCCTTGCCTCTCCCTTTGGGAGAGGTGGCTGAGCGAAGCGAAGACGGAGAGGGGAAATGGGTGCGGAAAGCCCTCTCAGTCACCTTCGGTGACAGCTCTCCCAGAGGGAGAGCCAAGGGGCTGGACATGTTGGCGCAAGAAATGGAGCATATCGATACCGATACGCTCCATCCACTGTTTTACGGCCGCCCATTCAATCTTCCGGCGCTTACGTTATTTCTGCTTTCTCGCCCGGTATGCATCCGGATCGATAATGCCGTTTACCAGCATTTTCTCCGCCCAGAGCTGCAGGGTTTCCACCGTTATGGAAATTTTCTCCAATTCCTCCTGAATCCGGATGAAATCGTCGATTTCGTCCCCCTCAATTTTGCCGTCTGCCGTGATTTCGATCAGGCGGTCCTTCTCCAGGTTGACGCAGTTCAAGGACGCCAGCATCTCCAGCACGATTGCCGACAGCTCCTTCATCTCGATCTCCGGCACATACGCCTGCCCGATGGGGCACTGGTTGGAGCAGTAGTAATTGCACAGGGAGGGACGGCGGTATTTTGCCGCCATGGTCAGCACCTCGTCGGGATGGGGGAGGGATTTTCCACTTTCGATCTTCTCAATGCGCTCCGGCGTGACCGCTTCCAGAAGCTCGCTGGCTTTTTCTCTGGAAAGCCCCAGCTCCTCCCGGACGAGCTGGTAGCGGTTCTTGTTGCTTTTCGTAGACGCTCTTCCCATGGCGCGGCCTCCTTACCCTTTTCCGTCATTTTAGGAAAGACGGCGGCGTTTGTCAATGGGTATCTGGCAAAGAACTGGAACAGATTCTTTACCGAATTTTTGCCAGCATACCAAACTTTTCCAGATGCGGGGTATGTTTTTCCGACAGAAAATGCTATAATAGATAAAAGAGGTGAGCATGATGAAGCAGCACAAGCGCGTTTTTCTGGACTTCGCTTACGCGGCGGTCATTCTGGTGACGGCATTTGCCCTGAATCTGGCGCTGCTCCAGTGGTTCCGTATCCCGTCCGTGACGCCCATGATCTTCGTGCTGGGCGTGTTCCTGATCGCATGGCGGACGCAGGGGTATTTCTGGGGGATCGTTTCCTCTCTGGCCAGCGTCATGGCCGTGAATTACGCCTTCACCTATCCCTACTGGGCGTTCAACCTGATCCGCCCGGAGTGTCTGGCCTCTGCGGTGGTGATGCTGATGGTGTCCATCATGACCAGCACCATGACAACCCAGATCAAGCGGCAGGAGCAGATGAAGGCCGAGGCGGAAAAGGAGCGGATGCGGGGCAATCTCCTTCGGGCGGTGTCCCACGACCTGCGCACGCCCCTGACCTCCATTTACGGCGCATGTTCCGCCATGCGGGACAATTTCGATGCCCTTCCCCGGCAGACCCACATGAAGCTTCTGTCGGACGTCTGCGCCGACGCCCAATGGCTGGTGCGGATGGTGGAAAATCTGCTGTCCGTGACCCGCGTTGACACCTCCACTGTCCGTCTTTCCAAGAACGACACCGTTCTGGAGGAGCTGATCGACGCGGTGCTGGTGAAATTCCACAAGCACTACCCGGACATAGACGTTCATGTGGAGATCCCGGAGGAATTTGTCAGCATCCCCATGGACGCCATGCTGATCTCTCAGGTGCTGATGAATCTGCTGGAAAACGCGGTTTTCCACGCCAAAGGCATGAAAAATCTCTGGCTTCGGGTAGAAGTCAAGGGCCTCTGGGCGTATTTTTACGTAGAGGACGACGGCTGCGGCATTCCGGAGGAAAAGCTCCCCAAGCTGTTTACGGGGATGCTGGGCAGCGAAGCGCCCATGGATCAAAGCCGCAGCAGCATGGGTATCGGCCTGAGTGTGTGCAGCGCCATTATCAAGGCACACGGCGGGGAAATCTGGGCAAACAAGCGGGTCGGCGGCGGAACCGAGGTCGGCTTCCGGCTGGAAATGGAGGACGAAAATGGGGAATAACAAATATAAGGTACTTATCGTGGAGGACGACCAGAGCATTCTGGGCTTTGTCCAGACGATTCTGGAGACCAACGGCTATCAGGTACTGACTGCCGAGCGGTGCCGTCAGGGACTGCTGATCTTTTCCTCCTACACGCCGGATCTGGTGGTGCTGGATTTGGGGCTTCCGGATATGGACGGCGGCGAATTTATCCGGCAGGTGCGCCTTTTCAGCACGGTTCCCATCATCGTCCTGTCCGCCCGGACGGAGGAGAACGACAAGGTCTCCGCGCTGGATCTGGGCGCCAACGACTACATAACCAAGCCCTTCGGGACGGCGGAGCTGCTTGCGCGGGTGCGGGCGGCGCTTCGCGCAAGCCGGAACCGGACGCGGGTCGCGCCCTCCAACCTGTTCACCGTGGACGATCTGGTCATCGACTATGACCGGCGGCAGGTGAGCGTCGGGGGAAGCCCGGTTCACCTGACCCAGACGGAATACAACATTCTGGCGCTTCTGAGCCAGCACACAGGCAAGGTGCTGACCTACGCCACCATCATCCGCTCCGTCTGGGGCAGCATGGACGACGGGAGCGTGAAAAAATTACAGGTGAACATGGCGAACATCCGCAAGAAGCTGGGCTGCCGTCCGGGGGACAGCCGGTACGTCATCAATGAGCTGGGCGTGGGATATCGAATCGCCGACGAATAAACTTGAACGAAAACGCTCTCCGAAGAAGCCGCTGCGGCCTTTTCGGAGGGCGTTTCTGTGTCCGGCAAATTTTTACCCCATTTTTACCGCCGGTACGTTATAATGAAGCCCAGTTCGTGCGGCGACGGGTTGCCGCAAAAGGAGTTTATTTATGGAAGTGCTTGTGGAAAACCTGACGTTTCTGACCTGGCAGCAGGTGCTGATGTGGCTCATCGGCGGCGTGCTGATCTACCTCGCCATCGTCAAGGAGATGGAGCCGTCGCTGCTGCTGCCCATGGGCTTCGGCGCGATTCTGGTAAACCTGCCCAATTCCGGCGCAGCAGAGGTCATCGCCCACCTGTTTGAGCTTGGCATCGCGGGACATGAGCTGTTCCCGCTGCTGCTGTTCATCGGCATCGGCGCGATGATCGATTTCCAGCCGCTGCTGGCAAATCCAAAGCTGATGATCTTTGGCGCGGCAGCGCAGTTCGGTATTTTCTTCACGTTGGGACTGGCATCCTTACTGGGATTTGAACTGAACGACGCGGCCTCCATCGCCATCATCGGCGCGGCGGACGGCCCCACGTCCATCTTCGTCGCCCAGCAGCTGGGTTCCGGCTACACGGCGGCCATTATGGTGGCGGCCTATTCCTACATGGCGCTGGTGCCGATGGTGCAGCCGCCGGTGATCCGGCTGTGTACAACGCAGGCGGAGCGGAAGATCAAGATGACCTACAAAGGCCGTCCCGTGTCCAAGACCACGAAAATCCTGTTCCCCATTGCGGTGACGGTCATCGTTGGTCTCGTCGCGCCGCAGGCCGTGGCACTGATCGGATTTCTCATGTTCGGGAATCTGATCCGGGAGTGCGGCGTGCTGAATTCCCTGTCGGAGACGGCGCAGAACGTGCTGGCGAACCTGATTACCATCCTGCTGGGGCTGACCATCGCCTCCCGGATGAACGCGGCGGAGTTCCTGCGGGTGGAGACGCTGCTGATTCTGGGGCTTGGGCTGGTCGCCTTCGTGATGGACACCGTGGGCGGCGTAATGATCGCGAAGCTGATGAATCTGTTCCTGAAGGAAAAGATCAACCCCATGATCGGCGCGGCGGGGATTTCCGCTTTCCCAATGTCCGCCCGTGTGGTGCATAAAATGGGTCTGGCGGAGGATAAGCAGAATTTCCTGCTGATGCACGCCGCCGGGGTCAACGTTTCCGGCCAGATCGCCTCCGTCATTGCGGGCGGCCTGATTCTAGCGCTGGTAGGAGGTTAAAAATGGAGCTGCATGTGGATTATCTGATGAACGTTCTGCCCATCGTGGGCACGGGAATGCTGGGCGTTTTCCTGGTCACAGGCGTGATCATCGCCGGTGTGAGCCTGCTGAACGCGCTCACTTCCAAAGAAAAATAATGACGGGGGTCAGGCATTCGCCTGACCCCCTGCGCGTTATTTCATGAACTTATCGATCGCCTGGCACAGGTCGTCGATGGCGTCCTGGTCACCGGCGGCTACCGCGTCTACCATGCAGTGGCGCATGTGGTCTTTCAGGATCACCTTGCCGGTGTTGTCCAGCGCGGAACGCACCGCCGCCAGCTGGATGAGCACCTCCGAGCAGTCGTGCCCTTCCTCCACCATCCGCTTCACCTTTTCCAGATGGCCGATGGCGCGGGACAGCCGGTTCAGTACGGCCTTCTGATTTTCGTGGACATGGCCGTGGCTGTGGGGAATGCCATGGGCATGGAGATAGGCATGGTCATGCTCGTGGTCGTGGTCATGGGCGTCGCAGCATTCGTGGGTGTGGTCGGTCATCGTCTTGCCCCTCTTTCTCGGGTGAAACATATTTTTTATAGTATACCTTTTTTCTGCGTATTTCGCAAGCCCTCCCGGGGGATATCTGCACAAAAATAAATGTTTTGACAGATGCGCTTTCCGCGGGTATAATATTAGGGAACCTCTGAACAAATCGTCTGCGGCCGTGAGCGGATCTTTTCCGCCCACTCTTCGGTATCGAAAACGGGAAATACACAAAGTATTCCGCCGCTTTCGATGCCTCGATTGGCCGAAAAATCTCTCGCTCACAGCTCTTGCCGATTTATTCAGAGCTTCCTTAGAAAAACTCAAGGAGGCTATCCTATGCATATCGATTCCGACCACGTGGCCGGCGGCCATGACCACGAGCATGAGCACACCCATACCCACGAGCATACCCATGACGGCGTTGCCCACACCCACCCCCATACCCATGAGCATACCCACGACCACGAACATCCCCACGATCACGCCCACCTCCACGCCGACGGCGCGGAGCATACCCACTCCCATGACTGCGGTCAGGACTGCGCGTCCTGCGCCAGCACCTGCGAGCACACGCCCATGGAGGAGCTGGTGGCGCTGATGAAGTACATGGTCGGCCACAACGCCGCCCATGCCAAAGAGCTGGCCGATCTGGCAGTCCAGCTGGACAAGGCGGGCGACCACACCGCTTACGAGCAGGTCATGGCCGCCGTATCCGACTTTGAGAAGGGCAACATGCGCCTGAGCGTTGTGCTGTCCAGCCTTGAGGTCAAGTAAAGGAGGGACAGACAATGTGTCTTTCTACCGTTTATAAGAACAAGCTTACCCCCGAAACGGTCATGATGCGCAACGTCATGAAGATCGAGTGCCGGGACGGCATGGTGATCCTCACCGACCTGATGGAACGCCAGATGGCCGTGGAGGGTACGCTGGAAATGGCAAATCTGGTAGACGGCGTTGCCGTTGTGAAAGAGAATATTCCCGCATGATTTTTCTCCCGGATGGCGTAGCCGTCCGGGAGAATTTTCGTATATCCCGCCGCTTTTTGGAGACTCTAAGCTCCAAGAGGTGACGGGTTTTGATTATGTCTTATGTGCGCACCATCGCGCTGTATCTGGTGCTGATCGTCTGCGTCCGGCTGATGGGCAAGCGGCAGATCGGGGAGATGGAGCCGACGGAGTTTGTTGTGACCATGCTGCTGGCAAATCTGGCGGCAATTCCCATGCAGGACGGGGCGATCCCCCTGTATTCCGGGCTTGTGCCGATATTGACGGTTCTGGGGTCGGAGCTGGTGCTGTCCGGGCTGATCCTGTACAGCGTGAAATTCCGGCAGCTGCTGTGCGGCAAGCCGGTGATCCTGATTGAAAACGGGAAGCTGATGCAGGACAATCTCCGCCGCACCCGGGTGACGCTGGACGAGCTGACGGGGCACCTGCGGGAAAAGGACGTGCTGGACATCACCGCCGTGCAGTACGCCATTCTGGAAACCGACGGAAATCTTTCCGTGTTCCCCTTCCCCAAGGAGCGTCCCGCCAGCGCCAAGGATGCGGGCATTCACCCCAAGCCCCAGTTCCTCCCCGTGACCATCGTGGAGGACGGCTTCCTTTCCAGAGAGAATCTGGGCAGAGCCGGGAAGGATGAAGCATGGCTGAAGCAGGTCCTGCAGGAGCACCGCGCGGAAATCGCGGACACCCTGCTGCTGACGGTGGACGCTGGGAACAAGGTCGTGTGGCTGGGAAAGGAGTACGGCAGATGAAACGCAGTTGGATCGGATTCGTTCTGCTTCTCGTCCTGCTGGCCGGGGGCATTGCCGCCACATGGGGCATGGCCAAGTGCCATGAGCCAATCGCAAGGGATCTGGAAAACGCCGCGAAAACGGCGCTTCAGGGAGACATGGCGCAGGGAGAAGTGCTGATGCTTCAGGCGCGGGAAGCATGGGGGCGCAGCCGCCATCTGGGCGCCTGCTTTGCCGACCACACGCCCATGGAGGAGATTGACGCGCTGTTTGCCGAGGTGGAGGTCTACGCCGCCGCCCGGGAGGAAACCGACTTCGCCGCCGGGTGCGCCGCCCTTTCCAGAAAGGTGGAGGCCATGGGGCAGGCTCACGGGGCGTCGTGGTGGAATCTGTTTTAAAAAAGCCGTACCCCTTGCCGTGCAAGTTGAAGTGTACCCCATGTCAAGGACATTTTAGGGTCTATCTGAAAACCGTCAACACGCCCAAACAGCGGGTCTTTTCCGTCTGCTGTGCACCATTTTCCCTTGTAATACACAAAGTATTCCTGCGGAAAAATGGCTTCAGCAGGCGAAAAATCCCTCGCTGTTGGTCATA
>JABLTM010070684.1_pt1 | contig 62525 bp, 56 predicted proteins | sample 7160121 | NCBI WGS metagenome assembly JABLTM01 (sample SAMN14651224, study PRJNA627086) | human gut metagenome | isolation source: feces | host: Homo sapiens
CAGGTGTTCTTTTTCTGCCCATTTCTTTTTCCTCCATTCGTTTGCTTTTATTATACACTGTTTATGGAGTTTACACAAGATTTGGGGTGGTATCAACCGGCTCGCAGCAGAGCCGGTTTTCTTGGGCCTATTGACATTTATTTGGTTAATTCTACCACAATTTTTCCTAACAATTTATATTCATCATCGGAAAGTTCCTTATCAAATCCATTTTTAACACGAAACTGCTGTGTCAGAATTTCAATAATTTCCTTCTGGTTGTCACTTAATCCGAATGTTGAAACAGTTGATCTTTTTTCCGTTCCATAAAGAAAGTCCATAGATACATTGAAAACAGAGGCAATGGTTCTCATGGTTTCAAACGGCGGCATGGCTGTTCCGCATTCATATTTGCTTATGGTTGCTTCTGTAACACTGAGTTTGTCAGCAAGGGTCTTTTGCTTCATGTGCGCATCGTTTCTGAGTTCCTTTAATAGTGTGCCAAAGTGATATATCTCCATTTGCACTTTCCTTTCGGGATTTTTTTCTGTTTTCACTTGAATCTTATTCAATTATATGCTATACTATAATCGCGTTGCGATTATAGTATATATAAAAACGGAATTTTATTCCGATTTGTGATATTGGGGATAAAGTCAGGAGAGGGTATATTGACTCAAAAAAAATACAGCGCCGGATTAATGTCACAGTCCTTCTGGTTTATTGAGTTTAAGAAAGTTCTTCCAATGGTGATGGAAGGTAAAGCCCAGGATGAAATCAAGAAGTACTGCATTGAGCAGAACATTTTCGGCGCAGTGAATGCTAACCGCTCCAGGAGGGTAACAAACTACATTACCAACAGGGCGATGGCTCTTGATGAAACGGAACTAAAGCTGTTTCAGGATTCAGACCTGTCAACGCAGAAAATCATTAATCTCATAGCTATTATGAGAACAGACAGGCTTTTATCCGAGTTCGTGTACGAAGTGTACCGCACCAGGAAAATACTTGGATTCAGCGAGATAACCGCTGCTGACATAAAGCAGTTTTTCAGGGATAAGGAATTGCAGGAGCCTCTTATTGAGGGCTGGATCGATTCCACTAAAAATCGGCTGTCCGGATGTTATTTCAACTTTCTGACGGAAGCAGGACTTCTCACCACAGATGGGAAAAGGCACATCATTACCCCGCCACTTCTGGACATATCTCTTGAACGATATCTTGAAGTTAAAGGCGAAACTGCGATGATCAAAGCACTTACGGGGGTCAACTGAAATGGCTGCATTAGATGAAAGGCTTGATAAAGCCGAAGAAATGATTGCTAAGCCTTCATTCCGGGAGAATAAGGGGCTTGGCAACGAGGTCGGGTATTATATTTTCGACTATATGCCAAAGGACGAACTTATTGTACGCAAGCGTGTGGAGTATATCCGCCAAAAACACGAGGATTCACCGGACGGTTTTAAGGTCGTTGTATTTGACCTCTACGACATAACTATCGAGATACTGAAAGAAAAGGGCTATCTTGAAAAGTGTTTCGACCTTGAAAAAAACAAAGGTCTTGACCGTGTTATAAGAGCTGTGGGGAATACGCTCCGGCTGACCGGAGATGACAACCTTATCGTAAAGTATATTCAGGAGCGGACGCCTGAAAAATCTGTCGTATTCATAATCGGGATAGGAAAGTGCTATCCCCTCATTCGTTCGCATACTGTTCTGAACAATCTTCATCAGGTATTGGACAACGTTCCTGTGGTTATGTTCTATCCCGGAAAATATGACGGGCAGGAGCTGGTCCTTTTTGGCGAGGTCAAGGACGATAACTACTATCGTGCTTTCAAATTGGTTGAGTAAGGAGAATATCAATGATCATCAGGGATATGTTCGCAAAGCCCATTGACCGTGACATCAAGGGAGTTATCAAGGTTGGACAGGGCGATGACTCCAACATCAGGCAGGAACTTGAAGAGTACGTTGTCACAAGAGAGCTCCAGAAGCATTTCAGAGGCTTTTTCGAAAGCTATAAGAACGGCATAACCGGAAATACGGACAAGATGGGTGTGTGGATCTCCGGCTTCTTTGGAAGCGGTAAATCTCACTTTCTGAAGATACTGTCCTATGTCCTTGAAAACAAGGTTGTTGACGGCAAATCCGCCATTGACTATTTCGTTGATGACGACAAGATTGCAGACCCGATGGTTCTTGCGGATATGAAGCTTGCAGCCTCTGTTCCGACTGACGCTATCCTGTTCAATATCGACTCCAAAAGCGAATCTAACGGCAAGGAAAACAATGACGCTATCGTTTCTGTGTTCCTTAAAGTGTTCAATAAGATGCAGGGCTTTTGCAGCTCCAATTTTGCGCTTGCAGACCTGGAGCGCAGACTTTTCGGCGAAGGCAAATATGATGAGTTCCGCAGCACATTTGAAAATTCCTATGGTCAGCCCTGGGAAGAAGCCCGTGATGAGTTCGACTTTATCCAGGACGATGTAATTGACGCTCTGGTAGACATCGGCTATATGAGCGCCGAGTCAGCCCGCAGCTGGAGCGATAAGGCTCTGGAGCCGTATTCAATATCCATCGAGGACTTTGCAAAGCTTGTAAAGAAGTACATTGACTCAAAGGGAAAGAACCATCACGTTGTTTTTCTGGTCGATGAAGTCGGTCAGTACATAGGCGATAACTCAAAGCTGATGCTCAATCTCCAGACCGTAACCGAGGAACTTGGTATAGCCTGCCGCGGCAAGGCATGGGTAGTTGTGACCAGCCAGCAGGATATCGACTCAATAACCAAGATAAAGGGCAATGACTTTTCAAAAATCCAGGGGCGTTTTGATACAAGGCTGTCGCTTTCCTCATCCAATGTGGACGAGGTCATCAAGAAGAGGATCCTTGCCAAGAACGATTCCGGCAATGCCACTCTTTCAGCGCTGTTTGATACCAAGGACACTATCATCAAGAATCTTATCGTGTTCAACGACGGCGTTGAAAAGAAACTCTATCAGAACGGTGACGACTTCGCCCTTGTATATCCGTTTATCCCGTATCAGTTCGACCTGCTAGGCAGCGTTCTGACTTCCATAAGAACGCATGGTGCGTCCGGAAAGCATCTTGCAGAGGGTGAGCGTTCCATGCTTGCGCTGTTCAAGGAATCCGCCGTCAGGCTGATGAACAAGGAACCAGGGGCGCTTGTTCCGTTCAATATGTTCTATGACGCACTGGAACAGTTCCTTGACCATTCTCACAAGGGCGTTATCACCAAGGCGCTTGACAATTCCTCTCTCAATTCCGCCCATGCGGAAGAGTGCTTTACCGTAAACGTGCTGAAAACTCTGTTTATGATCAAGTACGTCAAGGAGATCAGGGCAAACCTCAATAATATCACGAGCCTCATGGTTTCCGATATTGACGAGGACCGCAGAACACTCTCCGAGAGGGTGGAGGAAGCGCTTAACCGCCTTATCCGCCAGACGCTCGTACAGAAAAACGGCGATATCTATGTGTTCCTGACGAACGAGGAGCAGGAAATAAACAGAGCCATTGAAACGCAGCCGATAGAATCCTCTGATGTGACAAACAGGGTTTCCGGTATGATTTTCGACGATATCTACCCTGAGAACAAGTTCAGGCTGAACAGGTTCAATAACAGGTATCAGTTCAGCTTCTGCCAGTTCGTAGACGACCACCCGTTCAAGGCAAATCAGAATTACGACATCAAGCTCCGCATACTCACACCGAACAGCGATGAGGTCGGTGATGAGAACACGCTGCGCCTGTCGTCCGGTCAGGATAATGTTGTTCTTGTGGTACTTCCCGGCGACAGGTCGTATCTTGACGAAGTGACCTCCATGCTGAAAATCGAGAAGTTCCTGCGCATGGACGCCGCAAACACTGCTGTCAACACCGAATCGCTGAAATCACAGAAGCGCGCGGAAATACAGGAACGCAGCCGGAATGCGAAAACGTATCTCTGCCAGGCTCTTGAAGAAGCCGATATCTACACCTGCGGCGACAAGGTCGAGTCTAAATCCAGGGATATCAGGACCCGCATAAACGAAGCGCTCGGAAAACTTATCAACTCTGTGTACCACAAGCTGTCCTACATTGACAGACCGGTCGGCGACGATGATATCCGCGCCCTGCTGCGTGACAATTCACAGCAGATCACCATTGATGGCACAATGCAGGAGTACAACGTGGAAGCTCTGAACGAGATGTCCAGATTCATCGCCGACAAGACGGCGCAGCATTTCAAGGTGTCTATGAAGTCGCTGATGGAGCGGTTTACAAAGGCTCCGTATGGCTATGTTGAAGCCGATGTTCAGTGGCTTGTTGCAAAGCTGTTCCGCAAGGGCGAGATTTCCCTGACAGTGAACAATGAACAGGTAACGCTCCAGTCCAGGACTTCCGAGGAGATTTTCCGTTTCATCACACGCAAGGAATACATCGAAAAGCTGATGGCTGAAAAGCGTGCAAAGGCAAGCGACAATCAGAAGAAAGTCGTCCGTGAGGTAATGAAGGAACTCTTCAATACTACGCCGAACAGCGACGATGACGACGCTGTAATGGCGGAGTTCGTCAGGTACGCAAACAACCTCAAGACCGAGATTGAACGAACCGAGGGCAACTACAATAATGGCGCAAGGTACCCGGGAAGACGTGTTCTTTCAAAAGCCAAGCAGCTTCTGACTGACATCTGCGATGTGAAATATCCAAATGAATTCTTCGGAATGATTTCTGCCAAGAAAGAAGATTTGCTTAACATGGCTGAGGATTACGAGCCTGTTAAAAAGTTCTTCGGCGGTCAGCAGAAGAGTATCTTTGACAATGCCGTAAGACAGATGGATATTTTTGAGAGCAGTAAGACCTTTATCGTGAACGACGAGGTCGAGGGATATGTAAGCCAGATAAATACTATCCTGAACAAGTCGGAACCTTATAATGAAATGCACAAGCTCCCCGATCTGATTGAAAAGTACCTGACCGCTTATAATGCGGAGCTTGACAAGCATATGGAACCGGCTCTTGAAGCAGTTGACGAAGCCCGCAGACGTGTGTTTGACGAGCTCGATGGCAAGGAGTGCAGGCCGCAGCTTTCTGATAAATTTGTAAAGAGCTTTTCAGACCTTTCAGACAAGGCGCAGGCTTGCGACAATATAGCTAACCTGAAAAATATAAGCGTTGAAGCAGACGCTCTTATGACCCGTTCTCTTAATGAAATTTTTGCCGCCGAGAAGAAAATTGCAGACTCAAAGGCAGCTAAGATTACTCCGCCGATTCAGCCCGAAGACGACGCGGGCGCAGCGCCTGTACAGCCTGTCGCTCCGGTAGTGCCGAAAATGAAGAAGCGCAAGGCGGTCAGCATAAAGTCGCTCAATTCATCCAGCTCGTGGCAGCTTGAAAGCGCAGCGGACGTGGACAAGTACCTCGCCGACTTAAAAAACAAGCTGATGAACACCCTTGAAGAGGACACCATCATCACAATAGAATTTTAAGGAGAGATCAGGATGAATAAGACAGCACTCAAAAATTTTGCAATATGGGCAAGAAAAAAGCTCATATCCGATATTACATACAGCGCAGGACTGCTCGCCGTAAATGAGAACGGCATCGGCGAGCCGCTCCCGCAGTCCAGGAGCGATTTGCAGCTGTTCGATATCGGAACAAAGGATTACGCCGAGGTAAAGGGAGAGCGTATCTCGCAGCGTAACTCCCTTGTTTCTGCGATAAGGGCAAAGGCGGAGGAGCTGGACAACTACAAGGTTGCTTTCGAGTACATCGTCGAGGAAGTCGCCTATACCTGGTTCAACCGTATGATAGCTATTCGTTTCATGGAAGTGAACGGCTATCTGCCTATACGAGTGCTGTCCTCTGAATCCGGCAAGCATGAGCCGGATATAGTTACCACGCCATTTGACGCAGGACTTGAATTTACAGGCGAGGAAAGCGGCCGTATATATGAGCTCCGTGACAATAACAGGCTGGAAGAACTGTTCCGTATGCTGTTCATCAGGGAGTGCAACCACCTGCATGATATTCTGCCGGAGCTGTTTGAGGCTACGAATGACTACTCGGAACTCCTGCTCTCCCTGTCGTATACAGACAAGGACGGCGTTGTGTTCCATCTGGTGAACGATATTTCCGAGGACGATTTCAATATTGAGAAAGAGGGTCAGGTCGAGATAATCGGCTGGATGTACCAGTACTACAACACTGAACCGAAGGACAAGGTGTTTGCAGCTCTCAAAAAGAACGTCAAAATCACAAAGGAAAATATACCGGCTGCGACCCAGCTGTTTACGCCGCATTGGATAGTCCGCTACATGGTCGAGAACTCCCTCGGCAGACTGTGGATAGAGGGACACCCTGACGATGATCTGCGTCAGTGCTGGGAGTACTACCTTGACGAAGCGGAACAGGAGCCGCAGGTTCAGGCGCAGCTTGAAGAAATTCGTGCAGGGTGCAGGGAGATATCTCCGGAGGATATCCGCATAATAGACCCGTGCATGGGCTCGGGTCATATACTAGTGTACGCTTTTGACGTGCTCATGCAGATATACTCTGCACAGGGTTACTCCGAGCGTGACGCTGCGAAACTTATCGTGGAGAAGAATCTCTGGGGTCTGGATATTGACAGGCGTGCGTATCAGCTGGCATATTTCGCTGTAATGATGAAAGCCAGGCAGTACAACCGACGTATTCTGACTTCCGGAATAAAGCCGAATCTGTTCGTTATTGACGATAACCGCGCGCTGACTCCCGAAATCATAGAGTACATAGCGGACGGCGACAGCAAGATAGCAGCCGACCTGCGCTCCATTTCAAATGACCTTACAAACGCCCGTGAGTACGGCAGTATTATAAATGTTCAGCCCGTTGATTTCAGCGGGCTAATTGAGCGTATAGGGGTAATTGCACAGAGCGACGAGCTGAACCTCATTGCGATGGAAAACAAGCGCATTGTATGTGAGAAAATTTTGCCGCTGGTGAAGCAGGCGCAGACGCTTTCGCAGAAGTATGACGTGGTTTGCACTAATCCGCCGTATATGGGCGGGTCTGGTATGAATAGTGTGCTGTCAGAATATGTGAAGAGATGCTATTCCGAGGCAAAGTCGGATTTGTTTGCAGCTATTATTATAAAATGTCTTGAATTTACAAAGCAAAATGGATATTCCAGTTTGGTAACAATGCAGTCATGGATGTTCTTGTCCAGTTTTGAGGAAATGAGAACAAAATTACTTACACTAAACACATTGACAACACTCATGCACATGGAAAACATGGTTATGGGTATTGCTTTCGGCACTGCTGTGTCTGTTTTCAGAAAAGGTGCGGTTAAGGGTTATAAGGGGACGTACAATCAGATAAAACTTGCCGATATCGAAAATGCAAAACCAAAATCTTTTCCTGTCGCAGGAAATAGATTTGCACAAGTAAGCAGTGACAATTTCTCAAAAATACCCGGTATGCCGGTGGCTTATTGGGTGAGTGTGAATACAATTAATGCATTTGATAAACCGAAACTTGAATCTGGAGTTAATGCTGTTAAAGGTTTGGATACTTGTGATAATGATACATTTGTTCGTTTTTGGAACGAAGTAGATATTCATAATATTAATTTTTCAGCTAGGTCATCGGAAGACACTTTTGAAGCAAAATGGTATCCATATTGCAAGGGTGGAGGATATAGCAAATGGTATGGCTTTATGGATAAAGTTGTAGATTGGAAAGACGATGGTAATATATTAAGGAATCTCCGAGATAGTAATGGCAAAATTAAATCTCGTCCTCAAAATATAAGATATTATTTTAAGGAAGGACTTACTTGGTCCACTATAACAAGCTATAAATTGTCCTTGCGATATATGAACCATTGCATATTTGGCGGTGGCGGCTCTGCAATGTTTATGTCAAGTAATCTGTACTACAACTTGTGCTTTGTTAATTCAAAAGTTACAGAATATTTTCTGTCTTTCATGAATCCAACACTCAATTTCCTTGTTGGTGATATACTTGGATTACCTATAATTATTGATGAAAGTAAAAAAGAAGTGGTAGAATCTTTGGCTAGGAATAATATTAATATATCAAAAATAGACTGGGACAGCTTTGAACCCAGCTGGGATTTCAAAACCCACCCCCTTCTAAAACCCGTCCCCCTTATCTCCGAAGCATTCGCGCAGTGGTCTGACGAATGCGAAAAGCGTTTCACCCGGCTAAAATCCAACGAAGAAGAACTCAACCGCATTTTCATAGACATCTACGGCTTGCAGGACGAGCTTACCCCCGAAGTCGAGGAAAAGGACGTAACCGTGCGCCGCGCCGACCTCACCCGTGATATAAAGTCGCTGGTAAGCTATGCTGTCGGCTGTATGTTCGGGCGGTATTCCCTTGACGTTGAGGGGCTGGCGTATGCGGGCGGCGAGTGGGACGGCAGTAAATACAAGACCTTTATTCCCGACCCGGATAACTGCATACCAGTCACCGATGAAGAATATTTCCGGGACGATATCGTAGTCCGTTTTGTGGATTTCATCAGAACGGTTTACGGCGCAGATACCCTTGAAGAAAACCTGACTTTCATAGCTGACGCACTCGGAACAAGGGGCAACACCAGCCGTGAAAGGATTCGGAACTACTTCCTGAACGATTTCATCAAAGACCACATCAAGATGTATCAGAAACGTCCTATCTACTGGATGTTCGACAGCGGCAAACAGAACGGCTTCAGGGCGCTTGTTTATATGCACCGCTGGAATGCTGACACCACCGGTAATGTGCGTGTGGAGTACCTGCACAAGCTCCAGCGTATTTACGAGAATGAGATACGCCAGGCACAGGACGTTGCAGAAACAGGCAGCGGACGTGAGGTTTCAGCTGCACAGAAGCGCATAGAAAAGCTGACAAAGCAGCTCAAGGAAACTCATGACTTCGATGAAAAAATAGCGCACCTGGCACTTTCCCGCATAGACATCGACCTTGACGACGGCGTTAAGGTGAACTATGAAAAGGTTCAGACCGGCGATGACGGGAAGAAGATCGAAGTGCTTACTAAAATCTGAGGAGATATCTCATGGCAGTACTTAACCTGAAACAAATTTCCGACAAACTGAACGAAGAGTTCGCCGGAGATGAACGCAGGCTCATTTTCTGGTTTGACGCAAAAGCGGAGTTTGTCGATGACATAGACGCTCTGGAGCTGAATAATGCGAAGATACTCCACCTGGAGCTGCATGAGCAGCTTCGCATGAAATACTTTCTGGAGTGCGAAGATACGCAGACGAATTACCTCATTTATGCACCGTACGCAAAACCGCCGGTGCAGGAGAACCACCTTGCGGATATGATCTTTTACTCGAAGGAGTTCCACACTGATAAGGCGTCGGTCGTGGCTTCCGACCTCGGCATAGATGAACGGTTCAAGCCCGTTATCGAGCATTACATAAAGTTCTTCGGAGAGAAAACCAGAACGCAGAAGTTCTATGAGCTTGAAATCGACCATTTCAACAAGGCAACGATAGAGGTTGCCCTTATGAGCATTCTATGCAAGAATAAATCGGTTTCTTTTGAAGAAGTTGTCCGCTGTGTGCTGACAGATGACAAACCGGAGGATAATAAGTACCTTGTCGAGTTTGCAAGGTACGGCCTGCTGCGGTCGTTCTGGCAGATGGTTGAGGAACAGTTCGGATATGTTGACGCAGATCCGACATTACATCGTTTCATTATGACCCTCTTTGCGACCTACGCTTCCAAGACTATTTCCGCTGAAATGCCGAAAGCATGGGAGCCGTTCATTTCATTCAAGGCGGGCAATATTATCACGTTCCTGGATAATCTGATGAACAATATTCTCTATTCCGATAATTATGACGACCTCTCAGCGCAGGCGTTTGATTCTCTCGGAGCGGCAGACCAGCTCCAGAAAATGCCTGTCGATTCTCTTGTCAGTTGCTGCGTTTTCCGTGGAATTGATGATGTTATAATAAGCTGGATCCGTGAGCGGCTGGAGGCTGAGGACACCGACACCAGACTCGGAGGAAAATCCATACCGGAAGTCTGCGTTCTGAGAAGAAAAATGCACTTCGGCAGCGAGTTCAGAAACAGATATTTTGTTCTGGAGAACGCATACTGGCTGGTTCAGCCGGAGAAATATCAGCCACTTACCGGCATAAAGGCTGTTGTAAAGCAGTATACAGACAAAAACTACACCATAGACCGCAGGTACAGGTATTTCTATTATTACTTTGATAAACTGGACAACAACAGCGAGTTCGACGATCTGCGCCAGCTCGTTGAAAATATCTACACCAACGATTACCTGAATGCACAGTGCGTAAACTGGAATCAGAATTTCGTGGCTGCGGACGGTGATACCGGATTGCCGCACCAGCTCAATTTCTATAACGATTTTGTCCGCAGCAACAAGGAGCGTACAGTCGTTATCATTTCAGACGCTATGCGCTACGAGGTGGGACGCTCGCTTTTCGAGAAACTGCAGGCGGACGCAAAGTGCACTGCTTCCATCTCCGCGATGCAGAGCGTACTTCCGTCCTATACCAAGTTCGGAATGGCTGCGCTCCTTCCTCATAACACTATTGAGGTCCTGCCGGATTCCCGCACGCTTGCAGACGGAAAGCCGACAGACGACATAAAACAGCGTGAGGCAGTATTGCAGGCGGCAAACCCGGACAGCCGCTGTGTAAAGTATGACGATATAAAATCAATGAATGTTTCTGCGCTTCGTGACGTGTTCACCGGACAGAATGTCGTGTACGTTTATCACGACCAGATCGACGCCAGAGGCGACCATGCCTCTACTGAGAATGAGGTATTCAATGCCTGTGAGGAAGCGGTCGAGGAGATTTATTTCCTCGTAAGAAAGCTTACGTCCAGCGCAAATACTATCCACTACATCATTACCGCAGACCATGGATTTATCTACAAGAGAGATAAGCTCTCCGAGAGCGATAAGATAAGCGGGATACCGGACGCAGACCGCAGATATGCGCTCACCGACCGTGATGTGCAGGGCGAAGGAGTTGCAAGCCTGCCGTTCAGCTCGATCATCGGCGCTGACGATTCCCGCAGAGTGTATTTTCCGATGGGAAGCGACCTGTTCAAGAAACCGGGTTCCGGATTAAATTATACCCACGGCGGCAGCTCTCCGCAGGAGATGATCATTCCGCTGATAGACGTCAGAACCGAGAAAGGCCGCTGCGAAACCACTAATGCCGAGATACGCTTCATCAGCCTGACCAGGAAGATAACGAATCTGGTTACAGTGCTGGATTTCATGCAGACGGAACCTGTCAGCGACGTGGTAAAGGAAACCAGATATCATGTTTACTTTGTTGATGAAAAGGGAAACAGAATATCGAACGAATGTATATATATTGCCGACAAAAAGGACGCGGACACATCCAAGCGTATTTTTAAGCTGCGTTTTTCTTTCAGAAATATTAAATATGATATCAATAAAAAGTACTATCTTGTAGCATTTGAGGAGAAAACCAGCCTTGAAGTACTGCGCCATGAGATGATGATCGATATTGCATTTGCAGATGATTTCGGTTTCTGATAAAAGGGGGATATAATCAATGTGCGAATTTGAAAATACTGAGACCAGCCTTAGCAGACATGATATCATAAAGCAGAAGCTGAGGGAACATTTTGACGGAAAAATAGTGCGCAAGGATCTGACCAAGAAGATGAAAGAGGGAGCGAACGTCCCGGTATATGTACTGGAATTCCTCCTGGGGCAGTATTGCAGCTCTGACGATGAAGAAGTTGTCGAGGAGGGTGTAAATAATGTGAAGCGTATCCTTGCAGATAACTTTGTACGTCCTGATGAATCTCAGAAAATACTTTCGCAGCTGCGGAAAAAAGGCAGTCATACTATCATTGATATGGTAACGGTGCACCTTGATATGAACAAGAACTGTTTCTTTGCAGATTTTTCAAATCTGGGAGTTGGCGGAGTGCCAATTGATGACGCATATCCCGAAAAGTACGACAGGCTGCTGTGCGGTGGGATATGGTGCATTGTTCAGCTTGATTATGAATCCGATGACGAGGATCAGCCGGAAATAACTGATGAATACGGTAATCCGCTTCGCTCAAAAAAGAAAAAGAACAAGGATTATTCCCCGATAAGTATTCGGAAACTGACCCCGATACAGATGCCGCATATCGACATTGACGAGCTGAAATCAGGACGTGCTGCGTTTACCAAAGAGGAATGGCTGGATATAATGCTGCGCTCCACCGGTATGGAGCCTGACGGATTTACATACCGTGAGAAGTGGCTGCTGCTGACCAGAATGATACCACTTGTGGAGAACAACTTTAATCTTTGCGAACTCGGTCCCAGAAGCACCGGAAAATCGCATCTCTACAAGGAGATATCGCCTAACAGTATTCTTGTATCCGGCGGACAGACTACCGTTGCGAATTTATTTTATAATATGAGCAAAAGGACAGTCGGATTAGTAGGGCTGTGGGATTGCGTTGCCTTTGACGAGGTTGCGGGAATACGTTTCAAGGACAAGGACGGCGTTCAGATAATGAAAGATTATATGGCGTCCGGTTCATTTGCTCGCGGCAAGGAGGAGAAAGCGGCTTCCGCTTCCATGGTATTCGTAGGTAATATAAATCAGAGCGTTGACGTCCTGCTGAAAACCTCCAGTCTTTTTGACCCGTTTCCTCCTGAAATGGGGACTGATACTGCATTCCTGGACAGGATACACTGTTATCTTCCGGGTTGGGAGATACCAAAATTCAGACCGGAGCATTTCACGGACGATTACGGGTTCATCAGCGACTATCTTGCAGAATTTATCCGTGAACTCCGCAAAGAGCAGTACGGTGATGCGCTCGATCATTATTTCCGTCTTGGAAAAAATCTGAATCAGCGTGATACCATTGCCGTTCGCAGAATGATAGACGGCTATCTGAAGCTGATGTATCCTGACGGTAAATTCACAAAAGAAGAGCTGGAAGAGGTAGTTCAGATATCCCTGGAAATGCGCCGCCGCGTTAAGGAACAGCTTAAAAAGCTTGGCGGTATGGAATTTTACGATGTGAATTTTTCGTACATAGACAATGAAACACTGGAGGAACATTATGTGTCGGTGCCTGAGCAGGGAGGCGGAAAGCTGATTCCGGAAGGCATATGCAATCCCGGGCAGGTGTATACCGTTTCCCGTGGCAAGAGCGGAATGCTGGGAGTATTTCGGCTGGAAAGTCAGACGCTTAATGGAACAGGAAAATTTGAGCGTACGGGCATAGGCTCCGACCGTGAAGCAAGGGAATCCTCCAATGCGGCTTTCAGTTTCCTGAAAGCGAACGGTAACAGAATAAGTGGCAGTATCAGCACAGATGCCAAGGATTATATTGTAAATTATCAGGACCTCCAGGGAATAGGAATGACCGATAAGCTGGCTATACCGACTCTTATTGCCTTGTGTTCAATTGCACTTGGACGTCCCGTGCAAAGTTCTATGGCAGTCCTGGGTGAGATGAGTATAAGCGGTACTCTGATCCGGGTCGATGAGCTGGCAAATACATTGCAGGTATGTCTTGACAGTGGTGCAAAGAAGATTTTAATGCCTGCGATCAGTATGCCGGATTTTGCATCAGTCCCGGACGATCTTTCAACTGCATTTGATATTATTCTGTATAAAAATGCGGAAGAGGCCATAATTAAGGCGCTTAGTGTAGGATAAATATAGCAACCCCCACCTGCCAACCAGCAGGTGGGGGTTGCTTTGCCCGTTTTCCGGGCTGTTGTGGTGGAGCCGAAGCGGATTTACGTTTGCACACGTAAATCTGACTTCCTACACTCCGCATTGTAGTGCGGGCTCGGAAGTGTTTCACCAGAGTTTCGATTTTGTGATCCGGTGAGTATCGTTGCTTTGCTGATTTAATTATAGCATATTTCACTTTGAAAATCAAGCTATAATTTTATTTATACAGTATAGTATTTCTGCGAGCGGCTCCCCGGATTTTTAGGTTCGGAAAGTGCCAAAAGTCCGTTTTCCACCAGCGGCTCAACATATCGCTTTATACCGTAAGTCACTGATTTTATTTCCAGGAATTCTGCAAGCTCCTTTTTAGACCTCGGAGTACGGCAGAATTCCAGAATTTCAGTCGTTTTTTCGTCATCGGCAGCGGATATCACAGCGTTACGCAGGCAAACTCTGAACTCGCCGTGAATCGCGGTAAATTCAGGCTCCGGGTGGTTAGCAGATTTCATCTCACGGCGAATAGTAGGTATGCCGGAGTAGCGATTTTCAGTTACCTGCATGACCTCCAGTGCATTTGCGAGAACAGGATTTCTTGTGTCCGGCTGCGCATTCCCGAGCATATCTATGCTTAACCGGCCGTACAGCCCTCCGGGATTTCTCACTTCCAGGCGATCAGAGAACACAATGAGCTGCACGGGCATTCCTTCGGTATGAATGCTGTAATCACGATGAACCAGTGCGTTCAGTATGACCTCCCTGACGGCGTTCATCGGATAATCGGGGATATCGGTGCGCTTTCCGTCTTTGTCAATGACAGTACGCATGCGTGTGTTTGCGCGGACAAAATTCATAGCTCCTTCAAGCATTTCCGGGATAGTTCCCTCAATCCTCTTATTATCAGAAAAGCGTGAGCCGTCCGGCTGAGGTTCGCAGTATTCAGTACCCTGTACGGCTGTTGCAATTATCCCCAGCTGCGGGAAGAACGCCTGGGGATACAGTCCCCAGAGTAATTCAGCAGTAAGAGTGGGCTTTCCATCTCGTTCAACGCTCATAAGCTCCATTATCTGCTGGTCAGAAAGCTGTGCAAGGTTAGGCTTATTTTCTTTAAGACGGAACAGGTAGTTTTCAAGTTTTGGCGTGTTTAGTGATGACATATCCGCTCGTTCAACTATGCGGATATCATCCTGATATTTTTTGCGATAGGCTTCGTAGCTGTATATCTCATATTCCGTCATAGGAATATCCGCGTCGCCTACACGAATATACGAACCTTTGATGCGCCCCTTTGCCTTATTGAAACACGGGCGTTCCGAAATATCTATCGGCGGAATTTCAGCAGAAACCACATACTTACCGTCAATCTCTATACTTGTGAATACCGCACGTACGGGAGGCTCCATCTGATTGCACTGTTCCATTACTTTTTTCTGAAGCGCCTGCACATCAGATACTCCGGTTACTTTGAACCCCTCGTTTTCATATAGTCCGAACACGATAGTGCCTCCGCTGTTCTGGTTTGAAAATGAGGACAGAGTATCATACAATTTGTCTGGAGCACTTTTTTCTGCTCTTTTGACCTCGACAGTTTGAAATTCAGCTTTCGAGGTTTGTATTACATCTATTAAACTTAAAAGTTCGGTATCTGTCATTTCAAATTTCACTCCTTTCTTAAATTATATCATGTTATTTTAAAATGTCAAGGCAATATATTGTGAAAATTTAAATATCTTGTCAAAATTTAAAATCTCACACTCTTCTGATTTTAGTATATTCTTTTGAGCGTGGGGCGTCAGGATTTATTATACAACATCATCCAAGAAGATTGCAGACAGCCTTGTCTCCTTTGGGAGAAAGACTACTTCTGCAACCATTGAGAATTACATCACAGCGCTCACGGAGTCGTTTGTGCTCTACAAGGCAGGACGGTATGATGTCAAGGGAAAACAGCACCTGAAATCGCTGGAAAAATACTATGTTGTTGATACGGGTCTTCGCACGCTTCTTCTCGGTAAAAAGAACAGCGATATCGGACATATTCTTGAAAACATCGTGTATCTTGAGCTTATTCGCTGCGGATACTCCGTCAGCATAGGCAAGGTGGGAGAGCTGGAGATAGATTTCATAGCCGAAAAGAGCGGCTCAAAGGTCTACTATCAGGTGTCAGCGAGCGTTCTCGACCCGGTAACGTTTGAGCGTGAGATAACGCCGCTTCGCAGGGTCCAGGATAATTACCCCAAGTTTATCATCACAATGGACGATATTTCTTCGGATAACGAGGGAATACAGCAGGTCAATGTTGTTGATTTTTTGCTTGAGAATGCGTAATATGTAATAACAGGCTTATTTCTTGCTGATGAGAAATAAGCCTGTTATTTTATGAGCAATTGGCGGAAAGCATTTCTGCTACCGTTCTATCCGCCGGACACCATTCAAATGCCGTGAGCTCCCCCGGCGACACCCACCGCATTTTCTCATGAACAGAAAGCTGCGGTTCGCCGTAAATGATCTCTGCCTCGATAAACACAAACGAAAGTTCTCCGCAAACACTGCGACAGTACTCGCGAAGCGGCTTGATCTCGATATTCAGTTCCTCGCGGAGTTCGCGTGTAAGGCATTCAAACGGAGTTTCCCCCAGCTCTGTTTTTCCGCCGGGAAATTCCCACAGATGCGCGCAGGAGCCCTCTGCACGGCGGCAGATCAGTATTTTTCCATTGCGGCGAATTATCGCGGCTGTAACTTCTCTCATTATCCCACCACCAATTTATTAGTCTTTCTAAGGTACTTCGCCGGAATCGGCTCATGCAGTCTCCAGGTAATATTCATCGGCTTTGACCCGTTGACCGACAGAAAATCCGCAAGCCCAAGGAACGTATACAGCGCCGCGCCGAGCTTTCCGCTCTTGAATTCCCGAACGAACAGCAGTTCACGCACGCCCATGCTGCGGTGATTCATGTACCGCTGACCGGTCGTGCTGCTCTGCGACGTCGTGCTCTGGCTCTGCCAGTGGAACAGCACCTCGTTTATCGAGTAATCCTCGTACATCGTTGTCGGAGAGTAGTCCTTTTCCGCTTTGTTCAGCGTTACGAAATGCACGTCCGTTTTCTTGTCCAGGAGGTACTTCGTGCCCTCACGCACCGTGCCCGGCTTCATGAAATCCAATGCCGCAAGTATCTGGTCACGGGAGTAGGTGCAGTGCAGGTCAAGCGGACACTCAAATCCCAAATCGACTGGAGAATCCACGAAGTCGATACGGTCGTAATTGTAATACAGCACGTCCAGAATCTCACCGAGAAGCACCGGGCATTCCGACAGCCTGCGGAATCCCTCCAGCATATCTGAAAAGCCGCATTCCTGCCACGTTTTCTGCCAGATAGTGAATTGCAGCATTGTCAGCATACGAAGCTGCAACGGCGAGAAATCGCCTTCGCTGCGTGCTGAAATTTCCGGCAGATTATCCACTAGAAATTCGATCCACCTGCGTGAATCTATCGCGGAAATTCTCGGCAGCGCTTTTGTCACGATATCCTCCAGCGGCTCGGAGAAATCCTCCCTTGCGCCAGCCATTACGCACAGCCTTGAAAAGCTGAATTTTGTCGCATAAATCGCGGAGATATCAAGGCTGTAATAGGTCAGGAAATTCTCCAGAGTGAGCAGTTTTCCGGTATCCTCGGTGAATGTCGCAAGCTTCTGAACTATCGCATTTCTGTTTCCGAGAGAACGCTTGATATTGTCGAGAATATACTCCGCAGCCCTCTTTTCAAGCTGTAAATAACAGCCCTTCGGAAGCGCCACAAAGCCGTTCTTTATCTCGCCTTGAACCGAGCGCGAGCTGTCCGAAAGCAGCGCGCGGAACTTCTCCTCAAAGCGGTATTTCTTGTTCGCCTGCCCGATGAAATCAAGTACGGTCAGACATTCCTTGCCGTCGTACAAACGTAATCCACGGCCAAGCTGCTGCAAAAATACCGTCAGAGATTCCGTAGGACGCAGGAACATGATAGTGTTTATTGCCGGAATATCCACGCCCTCGTTAAACAGGTCAACCGTAAAAATAAACCGCAGTTCTCCGTCCGAAAGCCGCTTGCTTACGTTGCGGCGAAATTCGTTGTCGCTGTACGCAGTAAGGCACTCGGAGGCAATTCCGGCTTCGTTGAATTTATCAGACATATAGCGAGCGTGTTCCTTGCTGACGCAGAATCCCAGCCCTTTAACGCCGTCCATATCGGTGACGTATTTCCGGAGCTGTTTCAGTATCAGGAATACCCGCATATCGTTGCCGGTGTACACCTTTGAAAGCGCGGAACGCTCGTAACCTCCGCGGTTCCACTTTACGTCCGAGAGGTCAACGCTGTCTGAGATCCCGAAGTACTGGAACGGACACAGCAGTTTCCTGTCGATGGCTTCGGGGAGCCGGATTTCAGCGGCGATTCTGTTGTCGAACCAGCGAAGAATATTCTCGCCGTCCATACGTTCAGGAGTTGCGGTTAGTCCCAGCAGAATATGCGGTTTAAAGTAATTCAGAAGCTGCTGATATGTAGGTGCAGCGGCGTGGTGGAACTCGTCCACGATGATGAAATCGTAGAAATCCTCGCTGACGGCCTCGGTAAGCGCGCGGGAGTTCAGAGTCTGCACTGAAACGAACAGATTATCCAGCGAATCCGGACGATGTTCGCCAACGAACAGTTCGCCGAAATTCGGGTCGTGAAGTACCCCGCGGAAGCATTTTATGCTCTGTTCAAGGATCTCCTTACGGTGCGCTACAAACAACAGGCGGCAGGGCTTACCTGCATTTTCGCTGCGGAATCTGCGATAATCGAACGCGGAAATTACAGTTTTGCCTGTGCCGGTCGCGGCAACGACAAGATTGCGGAAATGCCTGCGGATATCGCGCTCGGCTTTCAGGCGGTCGAGTATCTCCTGCTGATAGGGATAGGGGTTGATGTCAAAAAGGTAATCCGCCGTTTCACCACTGTATTTTTCGGCTGAAAGCGCCTGCGACAGCTTCTGCACATCGTTCTCGGAATAGGGCGCAAATTCGTGGCTGTTCCAGTAGCTTTCAAATGTCGCGCTGATTTTGTCGAGGGTGGAGGGCTGGTCGTGCGCGGTGATTTTTAGGTTCCATTCAAGACCGCTTGAAATAGCGGCATTAGAGAGATTTGACGAGCCGACATAAGCAGTGCTGAATCCGGTCTCACGCCAGAAGACATAGGCTTTCGCGTGGAGCCTTGTGCGCTTGGTATCGTAGGAAATCCGTATATCCGTATTCGGGAGTTTTCGCAGTTCTTCGACTGCTTTAACATCGGTCGCACCCATGTATGAGGTCGTGATCACGCGCAGCTTTCCGCCTCGCTGTGTGAACTCCGAAAGTTCGTCGATGATGAGCCGCAGACCGCTCCACTTCACGAATGAAACCAGCATATCCACGCGGTCAGTGGACTGTATTTCCTTTTTAAGTTCGCTCATCATACTCGGCTCGTGGATAGAGCCGGTGAACAGGGAGCTTGCCGCGAGGGAGGTTTCCGGGCGTACCGGAGAAAACTCGCCGGTTACAACGGTGAGCGTGTTCTTCTTTTCGGCTACTGCAAGGAGCTGTTCGGCGCGTTCGGCAACGGACATTCCGTCAAAATCGCTGTCTCCGGTAACATCGGCTATGGCTGAAACTATCCTGTTCGCAAGCGAAAGCTGCCCCGAAATATCATCGGAGCTAACCTGACGAAGCCCTTTTTCCACCAGTTCGCTGATATAGTGCGAAAGTATCTGCGGAGCCTCGGCGCCGTCCAGCTTTCCGGTGCTTGTTACGATATCGTCAGAGCACTCCAGCTCACGGTCGAGAGATTTGTTGATTACCTGCTCGTATAATCCACGTTTCAGCATGATTTCCACCCCTTATCTTTGATAATCATTGTACCACAAACTGACTGTATGTGTCAAGGTGAATATGGTATCATTTTTGAAACAGATTTTTGTTGTCAATATCAATTTGTACATTGACATATTATCTCCATGTAGCTATAATATCAGCTATCCGTTTATAACGGCACACAGAAATTTCCCCGAAGCGTAATTGCTTCGGGGATTTTTTGTGCCCGGGAGAGGAGAAGAAGTATGTTCAACAATCAGCGTTATGTCACAAGAGGCATAACAAACACCGTGCCGCTCGTCACTCAGATAATACTCTGGGACTGCATTGACAGCATGAAAGTCGAGCGAAAAGATTACCTGCAAGTCTTTAAGCTCATAGCGAACGGCGCAAATCAGCAGGTAACGCACAGTCAGGAAGAACCAGCCTATGAGCGAACTTTTACATTCCCAACTGACAATCCAATCACAGCAAAAATCTTCGTCATAGACGACGAAACCCATTCCACTATGCTTTTGGCAGAAGAATATTGACTTAGGAGGACTACACCATGGACAACACCGAAAATACACGCCCCGTTTGCAGTTGCTGCGGAGCAACGATTGAAACCGATGACTACTACACATTTGAAGGCAGCATTTTATGCGATGACTGCTACCACAGCGAGACAGTCGTTTGCGAGCATTGCGGTGACAGAATCTGGGCTGACGACAATGCAGGCTCAGACAGTATGCCACTTTGCAATTCATGCTACGATGATTACTACACGACCTGTGAATGTTGCGGCAGAATCATTCATCGGGACTATGCTAACTACGATGGTGAAGACGATTACGCCTATTGCGACAGGTGCTATGAGGAACGTCAAAACAGTTATATTCACGAGTACAATTACAAACCCGCCCCGATATTTTATGGCGACAGCAAGCGCTATTTCGGCGTGGAACTTGAAATCGACGAGGGCGGCAAGAACAGCGACAACGCTGATACGCTTCTGGGTATCGGCAACAGGGTTGCGGAGCATATCTACATAAAATCTGACGGAAGTCTGTCGGACGGAATGGAAATTGTAACTCACCCCATGTCACTTCGTTATCACAAGGACAAAATGCCCTGGGCAGAAATCATGCGTTCTGCAATTCGCATGGACTACCGCAGCCACAAAACCTCGACTTGCGGATTACACATTCACGTCAACAGAACAGCATTTGGAGCAACCCGGGAAGCGCAGGACGAGTGCGTTTCCCGGGTTCTATATTTTGTGGAACACCACCGGCTGGAGCTACTTAAATTCAGCCGCAGAACCGAGTATCAGATGAACCGCTGGGCTGCACGTTACGGCTATAAGAACAGCCCGAAAGAAATTCTGGAGGACGCAAAGAAAGGCTGTAACGGTCGCTATGCTTGCGTAAACATCACGAACTACCACACCATTGAATTTCGTATGTTCCGCGGCACGCTGAAATACAATACGCTGATTGCAACTCTGGAACTCGTGGACAAGATTTGTGAGCTTGCAACAGATCTCACAGATTCTGAACTGAAATCTGTAAGCTGGTCAGACTTCGTAGGCTCGCTTGATGACAGTACCGAGCCCGAACTTATTACATACCTGAAAGAGCGCCAGCTCTACATAAATACGCCAATCACCAGTGAGGAGGACGATTAATATGTGTGCAATTTTCGGCTTGATAGACTACAACCATACCCTTAATGCGAAGCAGCGAGAGAAGCTGCTTCGTGTGCTTTCCGAGGAGTGCGAGGAGCGAGGAACCGATGCTACTGGTTACGCATTCAACCACAATGGCAAACTCACAATTTACAAGCGTCCGTATGCTGCTCACAAAGTGCACCTGCGCTTGCACGATGATTCCAATGTCATAATGGGACACACCCGAATGGCAACGCAGGGCAACAAGCTTGATAACCGTAATAACCATCCGTTCCCCGGCAAGGTTGGAAATACGAGCTTCGCTCTAGCGCACAACGGAGTGCTTCACAATGACGTCAGACTTCGCAAGCAGATGTCGCTGCCGAATACTCCAGTCAAGACGGATAGCTACATAGCTGTGCAGCTTCTGGAACAGCAGAAATCCCTCGACATACAGTCCATCTCCGAGATGGCTGAGCTTGTCGAGGGCTCTTTTGTGTTTACCGTGCTTGATGACAAGAATAACATCTATTTCGTCAAGGGCGATAATCCACTTGCATTGTACCATTACGAAACTTGCGGACTGTATGTCTACGCCAGCACGGAGGTGATTCTCGACCGTACTCTCACTAGGCTCGGAATCATAAGCATAGAGCACCAGAAAATCAACACTACCTGCGGAGACATTCTGAAAATCGACAGTACAGGCGCAATGGAACATGGAATGTTCGATACCACAAACCTGATGATGTACGACTATCGTTATTTCCGTCGTGATTGGTGGAATGTTCCCGAGCCATGCGAGAATGAACCGCAGGACATAAGGCAGCTCAAAGACTTCGCAAGCTCTATCGGAGTGTCACGGGAAGACATCGACCTGCTCCTCAGCTATGGATATTTCGTGGAGGAGATAGAAGAAATGCTCTACCAGCCCGGAGTGATTGAGGAAGCCTTGTGCGAAATTCTGAACGAATGCGCATACGACTATTGTGGTGAATTCTGAGTGTTCGGAAATCTCACCCACATTGCGGACATATCCGGAAAGCGCCGAACCGATATTTGCGAACGCAGAATCACGGCGCTTTCCGGTTTCCGCAAAAGTATACTTTATCGAACGGAGGAATCATGGGAAGAATATACGGATACGCCAGGGTTTCCAGCACGGAGCAGAACCTTGACCGTCAGATCGAGGCGCTCCTTGAATACGGCGTTGAGGAGCGTGACATCGTTACAGACAAGCAGTCCGGCAAGGATTTTCAGCGCAAGGGCTACCTTGCTTTGAAAAACCAGATGCTCCGACCCGGCGACACGCTGGTAATCAAGGAAATGGACAGGCTCGGCAGGGATTACGGCGCGATCAAGGACGAGTGGCTCGACATTCAGCGCATGGGCGTTGACATAGTGATAATCGACACGCCGATACTGAACACGAAAGAGAAATCCGACCTTGAAAAGAACATGATTTGCAGCATTGTCTTTGAGCTGCTCGCCTACACCGCCGAAAAGGAACGCCGTAAAATCCGCATTCGCCAGTCCGAGGGAATCAGACTGGCACTCGACAAAGGCGTAAAATTCGGCAGACCTGAAACTGCGCTTCCTGACAATTACGCCGAGGTAATTGAATTGTGGCAGTCCGGCAGCATTACAGCCGTAGAGGCTATGAAACGCCTGGACATGAAAAAGACCACATTCTACAAACTGGCTCGCAGGCTGACGAACAAATGATTATCAGCGGCTGAGCCGCTTTTATATAGATCAACCGGTGCTTCATTTGTGGAGCACCGGTTTTTTGATATATCATTTCGCAAGCTCCTTGTATGCTTTAAGATTTTTTTCGATCAGCCTGCGGGAAATTGCCTCAACATCGTCATCGGGAGCGGTTTGCAGCTTTTCCGCCTCGGGGAATTCCATAATGATGTAGCGCGGAACATTGTTCTTCAGAATGATTGCAGAGCCGTTTTCGTCAACTATCCGTGCTACTCTGGAAAAGTTCTGGTTCGCCTCAGTTATGGAAACAAGGGTGTTTGTGTTTACTGTCATGGTTCATTCCTCCTGTTATAATATATTTACCGGCAAAACCCTACAAGCCACGCAGGGATAGACCGGGCTTTGTAATCTTTCTTGATACTATTATACCACATTTATAGGAGAAATTCAACCTATTTTAATTAATTCTATGCTTTAATTGTATTCTCGCATGACCTTTTCCTTTTCACCTTCCCTTATATTGTAGCGAAAAATAATGGAAAGGTCAATGGACTAAGGGCAAAATTCATTTCTGTACTTTCGGTAAAAATGCGTATTTATGCAGATTTTACGAAACCGTTTTTTTACTTGCCGCTCTCTTCCCTTTTTCTGATATACTCATTCAGTGCGGCTTCTGTAATTTTCCAGCGCTTCCCTGTGCGGAATGCTTTAATCTTCTTCTCCGTTACCAGCTTGTACGCCTGGTTTCTTCCTATGCGGAGCCTGTCTTGTAATTCGTCTATTGTCAGGATTTTTTCGTCCACGGCGTTCACCTCCTCGCCAAAATGTATTTACAAAAATGTTTGCGCCGGCGACAGAAAATAAGATTATATAATTCACAAACAGTTTAGTAAATATCATAAAGGAGATACACTATTGTGTTAATATTGTACTCTATTGGTAACTAGGGTAAATAGCATTGTAATGGGATTTATCGGTGTTATTCTGAAAATAAAAACCGTAATAACCATACGCAACTATAACTATTAGGAGGAAGAACTATGAACTACTCAATTCACACCATAGGATTAAGAAAGACTTTCAAAAACCACATCGAATATCACAGGGCTGAAAAAGAATTATTCAGCAAAGCCAGGGGCAGGTTTGGCGTGGAAACTAACACTAAAGGAAACGAACATTACGCATTCATTTTTCAGGGCAAGGGTATCCGGGTGATTCTTAAAAAGACAAAAATCAGCGGATACTACGATTTTATTCTCAGCCTGAACGACCTGCTTGGAACAGAGGACAAGTCCCGGCTTATAGACCCACGGAATCTTAACGAAGCGCTTGATATTGCTGAAAGAATGCTGGTTCGCGAGTTCGGCGAAGATTACGCTGTCAACGCGCTTGAACTATATCGGGTTGACCAGTGCATAAACGTTGACGTCAGCTCAGCTGATAACGTCAGCGAATACATAAGTCTGATGTACCGCAGCGAAATGAAAAAGGGCTACGAGGTTTTAATAGATGATTCTCAGAACTTCGATTCCACCAGCAGTTTCACTGTCAGAAACAAAACCGAGGGACTGGAGGTCAGCTTCTACGATAAGAAGAAAGAGCTTGCCCAGCGGGACTGCGATTCAAAAACCGCCGAGGGAACTCTGCGTGTTGAGCTGCGAATTCTTAGAAGAAAGGCGCTTGAAAAACAGACTCCCGGCTGCAATTCCAACCGGGAACGTGTAGCTTACTGCATGGCAGCAAGCCGGGAAAAGATACTGGCTATGGCACACAGCCTGCTGCTGGACGCCGATTATTATCCGTATAAGAAAGCCTGCGCTAAGGTCAGGACAAGCATCAGAAACAAGAAGCTGAGAAGCCGTATGCTGGATATGCTACGGCTGACAAGAAAAAAGTCCAGCGTGAGAAAAGCAAAGGAAAAGATGTTCGAGCTTCACCCCAAGCTCAGGCATGAATACTACAATAAGATGATCAATGAGTTTGAGGGCATAGGGGTAAATGTCGTTACGCTTGATAAGGACAGCGAGGTGAAATTCCTGCCGAGCCTTTTTGAGTATCTAAGGTAAAAGTGCGCCGTGGTGGAGGCCACGGCGCATACTTTTATTCGTACCAGTTGTTTTCACTCATCGGGGGATTATTTCTAAGGCGAAATTCTGATACATTTTTTTTGCTCATTCCTTTAATGCGGCCTTTTTGCGAAAGATATTCAAGCAATGCTATTGCCGGACGATAGTTTTCCTCTACGGCATTAATAAGCCGTTTATACCCATCTTCTTTGTATGATTCGTAGTTTTCCCTTGATTTTATTTCGGGTGCAGTAATGTAATAACATGCAATAACTGTCCTTGAAAAGTTGTCAGTCTGAGACATTTTATGAACTTCTGAAATCAATTCAGGCGATGGAGAGTTAAGCTGCGTGCAATTAAGCAATTCGCAACATTTTATACGTTTTTCGGCAATGTTTTCAATATATGGGCTCTGTCCCTTATCCATTTCCTTAACTCTTGCATAAAGTGATATTGCTTTAGGGTAATCACGTACAGTATCAAAAGTATAAATACCTGCAAGGCAATCAGCAACTATCATAAGATAGCGGTCAGAATAAAGCGCCTTAGGGTCGTTGTGATCAGCAAGAAGTATCTTTTCAAGGCATTCTTTTCTAATCATTGATAAGGCTTTTGACTCAGTAAATGATATCAGGTCGATCAAACCGTCAATATCATATTGTGTTGCCTGATAAAATGCTTTCATTATCATTTCGTGGACTGATTGAACGAATAAATTCTCCTGTTCGATAATTTTTTCCCCGACTTCTTCAGAATCAATTTCCTGATCCTGACTAGGAACAAGTCCGGAAGGTTCGTTGGCATCAGAATTTTCTGAAGATTTCAAATGTTCAAGAAATTTCTGCGCCTCATCGTGATATGAACTTAATGGCACTTTCAAGTTTATTTTATTACTTGAATGGTTCAACACAGAAATTCCATCTTTAAGATTTGATGTTAACTTATAGAAGTTCATTTTAAATAGACCACCTTTCATTTCATTCGAGAAATCATCTCAGCCATTTTATGACAGTATTTCATAGCGCCGTCCTTCGAGATCCAATAGGTTAGATATTGTGTGCCCCTGTGTGTGATTCTCTTGCAGCCGTCCCGATTAGAATCTTTAATAATCAGATCAGCCTCGTTGAGCTTTTTAATTAGTGTTTTTATATCGGTTACTCCGATTTTCTTTGCCAAAATGTCTATCCGGTCTTTTTCGATATAATATGAATTTATATCTGCAAATCCCAATTCTTTGGTGTCAAGATCTTTAGAATCACTCGATACATGGAATTTATAGTTCCCATAACAGAGTTTCTGACAGAAAAGATATACAATGTCCTTTTCAATAATATCACGCTGGTATTCTTTTAAGTAGTTTAAGGCATAGTCATACAGCTGCTTAAATAAACTTTCGTCAGTGGCTATCTTCTTATCCGCCAGATACTTACAAAGGAACTCCTGATAGGCCGCAAGCAACCAGGCATATGCATCTACTCGACGTTCGCATGTATATTCGTGCTGCAGTTCTATTTTGTAATGTTGAAATGCTGCAAACATATTATCACACAATTCGTCTTTGCCCTTGGACTGTATCCATCTTATTATGGAAAGATAATGCAGAGCATACTTTTCTTTCTGCTCGGAAATTGCATTAAGATAGCACCAGTTTTCGGTCTGTGAATGAACATGCCACTCCACCATTCTGTTCAGGCTCGAATCAGAGAGGTCAGGAAGACATTCAGCAGTTATTATGATAGAGCCATTCATTTCAAACGAACCGCGAGCAGTCCTTTTACTTGAGTTATTTCCTCCAACTCTTGTCAGAGTTTCGACTAGCTCGTTGACCTGCTTTTTATGGCTGGGGTTGACCTTAAAATCATCAGTGAGGTAAATACAGTCAGAAGTTTCGGTAACAGAATCAAAGAATCCGGCTTCAGTGGATCCTGTGCTGATGTCGATCGTCGGAGAATATGATCTGTATCCAAGAAGCCAGTTGCATATACCAGTTTTTCCGATTGAGGGTTCACCGGTGAGAATAACAATAAAGCGTGGAGCACGACTTTCGTAACGCTCTCTGAGCGGGGTAGCCATGAGAGCTAGCAGATGATACAAATATAAATAGTAGAAAAGAGTTTTATCATTCAGCTTTTCCATATTCGAAAAAAGCAGATCTGCAGACGCTCGTTCCTGATCGGGGGTTACTTCGGAATTAGGGGCAATGTACAGCTTGTATTTGGTTATTCTGCTATCTATACTAAAATTGGCAGAATTTGTTTGACAGATAACTCCATTACCAAAAGCATAGCTTCCGTTGTCCTGCCAACCCGTTTTTTTGATGACGTAGGTTGTTGTTTTTTCGGCTAACTGGATCATTGCATTAAGGAGATCAAAAAACAATTGTTTGCTTTTAATTTGAAATAAAACATCAATTTTCTTTAGGAAAACAGCATTTGATCTGATATCATTTGATGTCAGCTTATAATCAAGCGGGTCATCATATGACAATATGTCTTTATCCCAAAAGATGCGACGGATAGACACATTTATGTACTGAGTCTTATTGCCCGAAGCGTCTATTACATATTCAATAGATTTAACAACAAAAAAGAAATTTCAGATTCTTACACGCTTGTTATCATCATCGTCAGCATCGTCATTTCTTCTTGATGATTTTGTCTCCAGCCATCCGAAGAGACCACCTTTTTCTATCTCGTAGACATTTTCTGGTATATATTTTGATTTAAATACAATATTATTTATGTAATCCATGTACTCCTTACAAGAAAAATTATCCCTAAAAGAAAAATCTGTTTTTTCCATATGAACTCCTTATCGGCTGGCTGTTTACAATTCTACATTTATTATACTTCGCTTAAGGGAGTGAGTCAAGTGATAGTTTGATGGCTTTATTATTATTTTTTACGAAAATGACAATTGAGGACAAGCATATGAAAAGAATTTTCATCAACATAGCGTTTGAATGGTTCTTCTTATAAATAGCATGAATTACAATAATTAACACCGTTTATTCATTTAATAAAAATATAATATATAAAATTACTGCCAAATATGACAACTTGTCATATTTGGCATAATGAAAATAATGATATAAATAAAATTATTCAGGAAAATACCGCACAAAGATCAATATTTGGTTCTTGTGCGTGTATTGCCTTAAATTTATCGTATCATTAAAGATTTCAACTATAAATTATTATCTGGTGATTGACTATCACATAATGCCGGGACGCAAAATCCCGAGAAGATGGAGGAAACCAGATGAAACGCAACTACAAGATAAACTCAGTCGTATTCTTTCCCAGAAACGCTGAGGATACCGGCATAATGCCGGACGACATTATTACATTAACCGAGGCGGACTGTACAGATGTTCCGCCGGAACGAATGGTCGCTTCCCTGCTTATTGAGATAATGAACGCTGACAGCGAGGAGGCGGCAGTATGATAAGGGCAGCAGCCTACGCACGGTACTCCAGCGACAATCAGCGTGACGAGAGTATTGACGCTCAGCTGAGAGCGATCCACAAATTTGCTGACGAAAACGGATATCAGATAGTCAGAGAATACATCGACCGTGCCAAAACGGGCACGAACGACCGCCGTGAGGAATTCCAGAGAATGATACGGGATTCCGACGACGGCGACTTTGAGGTGGTCATAGTCCACAAGCTGGACAGATTCGCACGCAAGCGCTATGACAGCGCAATATACAGAAAAGCCCTTGAGGAAAACGGCGTAAAACTGGTATCCGTACTGGAACAGTTTACCGACAGCCCCGAGGGCATAATTTTTGTGGGAATGAGCGAGGCAATGAGTGAATACTATTCCGCTAATCTCTCCCGCGAGGTCAAGAAAGGTCAGTATGAAAATGCTATCGCCTGCAAACATACAGGCGGTTTCGCTCCGCTGGGTTTCAGGGTCAATGCAGAGCTGAAATATGAGATCAACGATGAGGAAGCCGTTCATGTACGGTTCATTTTTCAGAGTATTCTGAGCGGCATGAATTACTCCCAGATAATCGAAGAGCTCAATCGCCGCGGTGTCAGGACACGGCGCGGCAGGGAGTTCGGGAGGAATTCCCTGCATGAGATACTCCGAAACGAGAAGTACACGGGCGTGTACATTTATCGCCGGAGCGCTTTGCCTGACAAGTTCGGGAAACGCAATAATCATGCTGACCGCTCCCGGAACGATATTATCCGCATCGAGGGCGGAGTTCCGCAGATAATCAGCCGGGAGGTATTCGACGCTGTTCAGGCGATAATGGATAAGCGCAAGATGGAGCCTTATGTCCGCTCGGACGCCAAGGAAGTTTATCTGCTTTCCGGCAAGGTGTTCTGCGGATTATGCGGCAACAGTTACTGCGGAAACCGAATGCACGGCGGCAGAAATAAATCGCTGTACATAACCTACAGATGTAATTCCCACTCCGGAAAAGGTTCCGGGAACTGCCGCAATAAGGACGTGAACCGTGATTATCTGGAGAACTACATACGGAAGCTACTTGCGGAAGTTCTGTTCGATGAGAGGCGCCTGGAGGGCGTTATCAGCGAGTACAACAAGATGGTCAATTCAAACGGCTCTGAGTACGACAGCGAGCTGAAATCCGTCAAGAGCATGATAAAAAAGACCAAAGGCGAGATAGATAATCTCATCGGAATACTGGCTGCCACTGGCTCAGCTTCGCTTGCGGAGGCAGTCAGCGAACGTGAGGAACGGCTTGCCATGCTCAAGGAAAAGCGCCGTGAGATAGAATCCAGGCGAGTGACCATCGAAACGAACCGTGAGGATATATCCGAGGCGTTCGGGCGTGGACGTGAAATGCTCCTGTCCGGGACTATCCCGCACCTCCGGCAGCTTATTCAGCTTTACGTTTCACGGATAGAGGTTTATCCGGATCATATCTCGGCAACGCTCAATTACCTGCCGGCTCTGAGGGCGGTAGGGTCTGATGAGGCTGTCGGGAATTACGGCAAGGCTGCTCACAATGCGCTGGAGGTTCGGGAGAATATCGGGCGGGAGGAGCTAAACCTGGAGTACAAATAAGTAAAACCGGCTCGCAGCAGAGCCGGTTTTTTATTTTGATTATCCTGAATAGAGTTAGACTTTGTTGATTGATTCCTGTATCAAAACATCTACTCTTCTGGGACCCTGAATATTACCTTTAAGCCCATTTTCAACCAGCATATCTCGGGTGAGTTCCGTACCTGCATATTCACGAATTAATTCGAGTTCCATGTGGTTACCGTAATTCTCATAGTTTTCACCGTTAATAACAAATTCGGAATCATCTATTTCAACTTTAGAAAGATTTGTTTTATTAACGCGGCATTTATATTTTATTGCTGAAATAGGTTTACCAACGTAAATATAAACTATATCCCCAACACATATGTTTTTGGCTGACTTCTTCCAGTCAATTGCCTTAAATTTAGAAAATGCGCCCTTTACATCATAGTACTTCAGATTGCAGGGGATTATCCACTCTGTCATTGTTTTTCTCCGATTCTGTCAATATGTAGGATAAATGATATTATAACCCCCACCTGCCGGTCGGCAGGTGGGGGTTGCTTTGCTCGTTTCCGGGCTGTTGTGGTGGAGCCGAGGGGAATTCTTCAATACCCATAAACTTCCACCTTGATATTTTGGCTTTATAAAGCCATTTGTTCCGTATAAGTTTCCCAAAACCTAAAAGTCAGTTTATGGGAAGGTTTATCATAGATATATTATACAGCACAATGTCTGTTTTGTAAAGCAAGGTTGAGTATAATACAAGAATTTCTACAATTGGTGGTAAATATTGCTCTAACCAGGAAATCAAGCTATGATTCAATAGTCACCTAAAAGCAAGAAATCTGCCAGATGAATGATTTTTACGCCGTTAATATTTCCTCCGGCGAGGTCGTCAAGCGTTACTACATATTTGGGATAGTGATCCTTTATTTCAAGAAGGTTTGCTATCTCACGGTCGGACTGCTCCGGAAGATTCCTGCATACCTGGACGTACACCTTTTCGTCACGGCGGATGGCAACAAAATCAATTTCCTTCGTCTCATTCTTGCCGACATAGACATCGTAGCCTTTCCTGCGCAGCTCAAAGAATACGATATTTTCGAGCATTGCGGCTACTGATCTCGGGTCGAAACCCATTATGCAGTATTTCAGTGAGGAATCCGCAAGGTAAAATTTCTCCTGTGTTTTCAGCAAGGATTTCCCTTGCATATCGTAACGGGAACAGCGGTATATTATGAACGCCTTTTCCAGCCACTCCAGGTAGTTGTACACGGTTTCCACCGACAGGGAGCGCCCCTCGCTCTTCAGAAACTTCACTATTGCGTTAGCCGAAAAGGTCTTTCCGACGTTTTCAACTATGAATCTGGCAACACGGTTGAACAACTCCTGATTGGTTATGTTATGTCGCCGAGCAATATCATTCGTTACAACGGAAGTGTATATTCCTTCCACTATCTGATAGGAGGAATGGTCGTCGAAATTCCCGAGTGCTACTATCGGAAATCCGCCTTTTCTGATGTATTCGTTCAGGAGTTCATTTTTCGTGAATTCGCTGTCCTTATGGAACTCCATATACTCAGCGAAAGACAGCGTATAAACCGGGATTGAGATGTACCGCCCGGTCAGGTAAGTGGATATCTCGCCGGACATTAGTTTCGAGTTGGAGCCGGTCACATAGATGTCCACGTTCATGTCCTCCAGCAGGGTGTTGACTGCCTTTTCCCAGCCGGTTACTTCCTGCACTTCGTCAAGTAGAAGATAGTACTTTCCTTGACCACTCATCTGTGACTTTATTTCATCGAACATTTCCTGCGCAGTCATGGAGCGGTTGAGAGTTTCAGCGGTGTAGCGTACGGAAATAATGTTGCTTTCAGAAACTCCGCTTTCCATCAGATCGTTCTTCAGCATTTCAAGGATCGTGGATTTGCCGCAGCGTCTTATTCCTGCAAGTATTTTGACCAGTGGTATATCGCGGTATTTCCTGAGGGTTTTAAGATATATGGGTCGGATTATCATGTTATCGCCTCCTATACTTATTATATCCAAAAAAGCCTGAAAAATCAAGAGTTTTTTCTTTAAATTAGCAAGAACTATTCAAAAAGTGATAATTATATAGGCGCTGGCAGAAAATGCAATTGACAGAAATGACGATGTTTTATGCCTTTTAACTCTAAATTGCCAATATTCCGTTGGCAGCTTCCAAAGATGTTTTGTGGTTTACACAGATTTTTTGGGAGAACCATTCTGGCTGACAGACCTCATCTGGCAGCTTGATTCAGTGCGCCTTGGCGAGCCTGATAGGTAATTCACACGAATTTCACGGCATGTCACCCTTTTTATGGCAATGGGCATTAATTGCGCGGTGTTGCCTTAATTCTTTTTCGAGTTCTTTTCTGGTGTTTATCTTACTAATCAGTTCTTCGGCTTTGTCCTGCGGAACATAGCTTTCCTTTCTTTTGCCGTCGATGCTGACACGGTGATAATAATAGACTTTTCCCTTGATTTTCTTTGTGGATACAGTTCCGGACGGAAGAGAATCTATCTGTCTTTTCAGTTCGTCTATACGTTCCTGAATTTCGTTTTGAACCACTGCTATTCACCTTCCGGTATCATTATACCCTGTTATACCCATTTCGCCAGGCGTAGGTGGGTATAACGCAATAATCTTTCGGCTGAAATTCGATGTAGTCTTATTCTAGCCGAAAATCAAAACCACAAGGAATAGTCACCGAATTATGTTTTGCTGGGTTTCATAGCATTCAAAAAATCTGCAAGAGCCATTTGTTCCTTGTCATTTAACCGCGTCAAAGCACTCATCAGATAAGGATTGATTTCGCTATCATCTTCACGGAAGAATTCCTCCAGGGTGACGCCGAGTGCGTCGCAGAAGTAGGACAGCGTTTCAACAGTAGGATTACGCAGTCCAAGCTCTATTTCACGCAGGTGGCTCTGGGAAATTCCCGCCATATTTGCGAGCTTGTTCGTGGTAAGCCCCTTTTGTTCTCTCAGATAGATTATTCTGGACGCAACATTCATGCCATTCACCTCTCCTTGTAGTATAATTATAAAGTATATAGTGATAATTTATTACTTTTATATAGTTGACAAGTTACATTTATTGTGATATAATTTTAACTGCATAGAGATAAATATCGAAATTTGCAAATGGTGAGGATGGAAAACATGAAGAAAAAGAAAGAACTTTTGATAACCTTAGCAGGAGCGGCTGTATTAGGTGGGATTATCGGAGCAATGTCCGGATGCAGCAATTCATATCGGGTAAGAACAGATCCCGAAATCATAGGGAGTTTTTATGAAATGGGCGGAAATAGCAGCTGCCTTGCATGCTTAGGCTGCGTCAGAAAATCGTCTGCGGCTGACTGCTGCGGAAATGTTGAGTACTCATACAACGGTTTTACAGATTGCTTCGGACTGACGGTAGATGACGACACAACGGCAGATGATATTTATATGTCATACTACATATGCAACGGAATGTACTGCGTTAATATGCCGGTTGAATCGGGTGACAGCGTAGTTCCCGTGTACGGCTGCTACACAGCTCACTGATATGCTTCCGATAATTCATATCGTACTGCCGATGTATGCAGTCTGCTGCGCTCTTGGTGTTATCGCAGCAGCAATATTGCTGATAAGCCGTGTCAAGAAATATGGAGTACCCCCGATTCATGCCATACAGGTTTGTATTTTTGCTGCTATCGGAACGGTTATTGGGAGTAAGCTGTTGTTTTTGCTGACTCAGCTTGATACGATAATCCCTGAGTTTTCTTTTGGACTGCTGATAGGACGTTTCATAAACAGCGGATTTGTATTTTACGGCGGATTGTTTGGTGCACTTGCGGGTGTAAAGATCTATTCCGCTGTAAGAAAATATGACAGTCTGATGCTGTTTAATATGCTCGTCCCGTGTTTCCTGATGTTCCACGCATTTGGGAGAGTGGGGTGCTTTATGTCGGGGTGTTGCTACGGCATTGAGTGTCCGTTTGGATTTGAAATGCTCATAAGTCCCGGTGTAACACGTTTTCCGGTTCAGCTTGCAGAGAGTGTCTGCGATATCCTTATCCTCGTTGCAGTGCTGATTATCGAAAATAAAAAGGGAACGCAGACCGATATTTTGCGTATTTACATGGTGTCGTATGCCGTGTGCCGATTCCTGCTGGAATTTTTGCGTGGAGATGAGATACGAGGACATTTTCTGTGCTTTTCTACGTCACAGTGGATAGTGCTAGGAGTAATTGTTTTCTATCTTGTAAGAGCTATAATGCACTCCACAAGAACGAAACAAGAGGTGAGCGACCAATGATAGAATATGTCATGCGGATAATCCAGAATGTCTTTAACAATGTAAATACGGCGGCTGAAACCCCACTCGGCGAAACTGTTGTTTCCATCATCGTCATAATTGTAGTAGGCATTATAGTCTGCATAATAGCAAGCGGAATCGGAATGATCGTTGCGTCGATTTTTAAGGGAATCCGGATAAATCTTGCGGGAATGCTCGCAGCGGTTATCGCAGAATTTGTCCTGCTGGGTTCCGTGCCGGAAAAGGGGCTGATCGAATACCTTATTGGCGGCTTGATAATACTTGCCGGGCTTGTCGGCTGTGGAATGACGCTGATTATAGGCAAGGAATACGGCTGGGGAAAATGCTCAAAGAAGCAGACGGGCGGCTATGCGTATTACTATGCCGCATTCATGCTGAGCCTGTTTGCGGTATCTCCGACGTGGTACGGAATGCTTCCGGGGAACGTCAATAAATGGTGTATATATGTGCCGCTCTTTTTGTCCGGAATGGTTGCCTGTGGTGAGCTTTTCGGCTCGTTCAGCGAGGAGGAACAGCAATGACGTTTTATGAACTTCTGAATGTGAGCCGTGACTCTTCCTCGGAGGAAATTGAGCTTGCCTTTTCGGTACGCCTTGCAGAATTCAGCCGTGAAGCCGCTTCGGGGTCAGAGGAAGCCGCTAAAAAAATCTCCGACCTGAAATACGCCAGGAAAATACTTACGGATCCCAAACTGCGAGCGGAATACGACAAAGCGCTGACGGCGGACGAAAATCTGAATGCTTCCCCGATAAATCTCCGGAAATCGCCGAGAGTTTCCCTCACAAAACCGGAAATCCCAGAAGAGGTATTCCCTGAGCCGGAGGTTCCGCAGACAAAGCCAGAACCTGTGCAAACTGAAGCTCCTCAGCCTGAGCAGATTGAAACGCATGATGAAAGCCCAAGCGTTTCGGCAGGAGCTTATTTTATTACAAATGCAATAGCACTTGTTGTGTTTATTGTGTTGATAATCATTGTATCAAATTCAGTATAACAGGAGGAAAGAGCAATGAAAAGACTGATGTGTGCCGCAATGGCAGGAATAACGGCTCTGACGAGTATTGTAATGACTGTACCGGCAGCGGCAGAAGAAAAAACAAACAGGTATGGTGATTTTGAATACCAGATCAATGGCTCAGAGGTCACTATCACGAAATATGTCGGCGATGACAGTAGTGTATATATTCCGGATTATATTGATGGAAGGAAAGTAACCCAAATTAGCCATAGCGCATTTGCTCTCTTAGATGAATTACAAAATAGCATTGAGTTTATTAGATTACCTGCATATCTAGAAGAAATTGAAGAATATAGCTTTATGGGCACAAATCTTAAGAGTATCGTTTTTCCGCAATCCTTACGTATAATAGGACAGGAAGCATTTGAATACTGCCATGAACTTCAAGAGATTATCTTTGGTGGTAATGTTTATTTGTGCTATGCTGCTTTTCAAAATTGCACTAATCTACAAGTGGTATCGCTATTTACGGGTGACAATTTTACTTATGGGTCCCAAAACGGGTATAAAGATATTTTTGCATTGTCAGATAATATATCTTCTGTATATTATTTTGGAACAGTTGATAACAATAATTATTTTCCGTGTATGTTTGATGAAATAGCGAGTACGGGTGGCGGATGTAAGATTTATGATAGTATAAATTATTATGCTTTTAATAATTTTGATTATACAGATCAAATTACAATTCAGAAATTCGACCCCAGAGACACCCACGCCTTGGTAACATTCAACACTAACGGCGGTGATACTGCTAACACGCAGATATATGCTCTCAAGGGACAGATGGTATCCGAAGCGATTCCTCCCGAGAAAAAGGACTGTGAATTTGTAGGCTGGTACGACAATAAAGCCTGCACCGGTGAGCCGTGGGACTTTACCACCGACAGAGTTTCCAGTGATATGACGCTGTATGCGAAGTTCATTCCGGCGCAGTATACCATCACATTTGATCCCCAGGGAGGAACCTGTGATACCAAGAGCGATGAATATTCCTTTGGTCAGGGCGTTGGTAATCTTCCTACCCCGACTAAAACAAATTATACGTTTCTTGGCTGGTATTCACGCCCGGAATGCGGAGGAACTAAATATACTGCAACAACTCCCATGCCGAGAACAAATATAACTCTGTATGCAGGCTGGCTCCAGAACGGAAAGAGCCTTGTCGTAAATTACAACGCAAACGGCGGAAAATGCGACAAAGAAAAGTCGCTGGTTCCTTTCAACGGAACTATCACTGATCTTCCTACTCCAAAGATGGAGGGTTATAGGTTCCTGGGCTGGTTTGATGAATCCGGAAAGCAGTACACTTCCTCTACCAAAGTTACAGACGATAACCTTGCGCTCACTGCCAAGTGGGAAGTACAGGGACTTTCAATAACTTTTGACGCAAACGGCGGCAGCTGTGACAAAACTGAAATGAAAGTGACTTACGGCAAGAAAGCAGGAAAGCTTCCTGAGCCTACAAGGGACGGATATTCATTCCTCGGCTGGTACTACACCAGAAACAGCCAGGAATACGCACTCACAAGCGATACAACTATCACTTCATCAATATCAGCATATGCAAAATGGGATGCTTTTGAATACATGATACTCCTTGACGCAAGGAGCGGAAAATGCGACGAGGAAAGTGTATTCGCATATTGTGGTGAAAAGATCGGCGATATTCCTACTCCGACGAGAAAGGGCTATTACTTTGGCGGCTGGTACACCAAGCCGGGCGGCAAGGGAACGCTGTATACAGATAAGTCCCTCATGCCCAGCAAGGATTTCACACTGTATGCAAAGTGGACGAAGATAAGCGGATATGCGTCAAAGGTGACTCTCAATTCCACAAAGGCAACGCTTGGCGTAGGACAGAAACTTACTCTCAAGCCCGTAACCACGCCGCAGTATACGCTGGATAAATTTACATGGACTTCAAGCAATCCTAAAGTTTGCTCCGTGAATGCCAACGGTCAGATAACCGCGCTCAAAAAGGGCACGGCTACAATTACTGTAAAGACGACAAAGGGCAAGACGGCTACCTGCAAGGTGACGGTAAAATCTCCGGCTACGTCAATAAAGCTCAACTACACCAAACGCACCGTATCAGCAGGTCAGGAGATCATTGTTAAGGCGACTGTAAAGGGTTACGGCGGAAAGCTTACCTGGAGCTGCAACAATTCCTGCGCCAAGGTCGATGACAACGGCAATATCACTGCTCTGAAAAAGGGTACGGCAATTATCACAGTTAAAACATACAATGGAAAGACTGCAAGCCTTACATTGACGATCAAGTAATATCAAACCTGCTCCGTCAAATCGAAATGGCGGGGCAGGTTTAATAAAAGGAGGAATATTGTAATGAAACGAAAATTGATACCTTTTTTCTTGTCGGCAGCTGTCCTGCTGACTTCGTGTTCATCTTCTGGAAATAAGACCACAGATGGTTCAATAACTGCGTCTGATGTATCCCAGACCGTTTCTGGGTCAACTCAAACAGAAAGCGTTTCTTCGGCAGAGGAAACTGAACAGGCAGATGGTCTAACCAAAACACTACAGATATATGATGGTATTGATATCATAAAGGAATATGATATCACGCCGGAATCTCCGTTGTGGTTTATCGGCGAAAAGCTCACAACTGTTGCGGAAATGATAGACGAAGAACCGGAGATCAGCGATTTCTATGCAGGTGGAATGGGCTGGGCGCTTGAATATAACGATTTTTTACTGTTCAGTTCTGATATGGAGTATGACTATGCACGTGTGACTACAGTTTCTCCATATACCGGGTGCGAACTTTTTGACGGGTATCGCATGGGTTATCTGAGACTGAGCGAGCTGAAAGATCTTCTTGGAAATTATGATGTGGAGCAGAACCTCGCAAGTGGTTATTATGTCCTGGCAAGCGAATTCAGGTTCAGGGAAGATCCGCAGAATTATTACAGCATGGTGTTTTCTTTTGAAAATGGATATGACACGGAACGCTGTACTATGCTGACAACATACGTTTCCAGTGAGCCGGTAGCATCGACTTCCGGGAATTATTATGATGACGGTGGATATGACGATTACTACGATGACAGCTATTATGACGATTATGATTATCCTGACGCAACTGAACCTACGTCAGGTCCATATGATGAAGTTATTCAGAATCTTCATGACAGAAGCGATGCAAGGTCTGTGATGTATAATTTCTACAGCTGCATTGATAACCATGATACAGATGGGGCATTAGCCTGCACCACACAAACAGATGATGCCCTGACTTACTCTATCCAATGCGCAGCTGATTCAGAAGCATTTTATGACACTGTCCCTGATGAAACTATCAAGCTCCTTCTCAAGGAAGTAATAATGCCGATGGAAGACGATTATGATTCCTACTATGAGATTGGTGATGTTGGGGCGGCAGATCAGATGGCAACCGCACATATCACAACAAATAACATTTCGTATTATGAAGCATTTAAGGCAATTGCCTGGGCTATGAAAGAGCTTACAGATTATGAACTTGAACAGTATGCAAATGAATTCGCAGATTCATATTCGGGAGGTCCGGAACCTACCTCTGATGATTTCACGCTGTTTGTGCTGAAAAAGCTGGCGCAAAAGGTAAGCCGCTCAACTGTCGTTCTTGGAAAATGCTTTGCTTATGATATTTATCTTGAAAAGATAAATGGTGAATGGTATGTTTCCGGATTCAGTGATAATACTGATTTCATAGACATGTATCTTGGCTGTTTCAGTGACCTTGCTCAGAATATGAATTATATTTCAAGCCTGTTTACCAGTTGATTTGTAGATTCAAAGCATTCTTCTGATATATGTCATTACGCATTCTTTGGGGATTCTCCACTGATTTCCTACCCTAAATGCATTAATCTCACCGCTCTGCACCAACCGCAGAGCGGTGTTTTTTCCTATGTGCAGAAGCTCCTGCAGCTCCTTTAGTGTCAGTATATCCTTTGTATTATTAAGCATTATAACACGCTCCTATTCGGTTTATTTAATCCCATGTTCGCCCGAAAACCCTCCAATCACAGAGATATATTATTCTGCTGAATGGAGGTGATCCGATGAAGGAATAAACGCACAAACGCTCGCTGCAATCATCGAAGCCGGAATAGTTGCAGTTTCCGGACTTATCGGGATAGTCAGCGAGCGGCGCAAGGACGAGAAGCGTAATCAGCTTCAGCAGAAAATCGACGACGCAGAACGTGAAATGAAACGCCTCGACAGCACGGATTTCCGGCTGAAGAAGTAGTTTATTACGGTTTATTCTGCACCGATTTTCTGTGTAAAAATGAATCCCCGCAGTTGTGATGTAAATTCACGACTGCGGGGATTTTGTTTTACCTTAAAATCGCATAACAGAGCCACTTAGGAGGTGTACAAATGTTTGAAAATCAGCGCTACTGCACAAAAGGAATAACAGAAAATGTTCCATTACTGACGCAGATAATTATCTGGGGGCTTATCGATTCAATGAAGATATCAGAAAAGGATTATTTGCAGGTGTTCAAGCTCACGGCAGAAAACAAAATGCAGCGCATAGTTCATTCGCAGGAACAGCCGCCGTATGAAAAAATGCACGAATTCCGCATAGATTCGCCGGTCACTGCGAAGATTTATGTGATCGACGACGAAACCCACACAACAATGCTTTTGGCAGAAGAATATTAAGGAGAAATCATGGAAGAGAAAATTGAATTACAGCACCTTGTCTGCAATTGCTGCGGCGAGGATATCGGAAACGATGATTATTATGAGTTCAACAGAAGTATCCTGTGTAACCTGTGTTTTCACAGTGAAACGGTTGAATGCTCGCATTGCGACGACAGAATCTGGGCGGACGACAATGCAGGCACTGACAGCATGCCGCTCTGCAATTCCTGCTATGATGACTATTACACCACATGCGAGTGCTGTGGGCGTATTATCCACCGCGACTACGCCAATTACGACGATGAGGACGATTACGCCTACTGCGATAGGTGCTACGAGGAACGTCAGAACAGCTCCATTCACGAGTACAATTACAAGCCCGACCCGATATTTTACGGTGACAGCAAGCGTTATTTCGGCGTGGAACTTGAAATCGATGAGGGCGGCAAAAACAGTGGCAACGCTGATACGCTTCTGGGTATCGGCAACCGGGTTGCAGAGCACATCTACATAAAATCTGACGGAAGTCTGTCGGACGGAATGGAAATCGTAACTCACCCGATGTCCCTGAAATACCACAAGGACAAAATGCCCTGGTCGGAAATCATGCGTTCAGCAATTCGTATGGATTACCGCAGTCATAAGACCAGCACTTGTGGATTACACGTCCACGTCAACAGAACAGCCTTCGGCAGTACCCGGGAAGCACAGGATGAGTGCATTTCCCGGGCGCTTTATTTTGTGGAGCATCACTGGCTGGAGCTACTTAAATTCAGCCGCAGAACTGAGTATCAGATGAACCGCTGGGCAGCTCGTTACGGCTATAAGAACAGTCCCAAAGAAATTCTGGAGGACGCTAAAAAGGGTTGCAATGGTCGCTATGCTTGTGTAAATATTACGAATTACCACACCGTTGAATTCCGTATGTTCCGCGGCACGTTGAAATACAATACGCTGATTGCAACTCTGGAGCTCGTGGACAAAATCTGCGAGCTTGCAACAGACCTGACAGACAACGAGCTGAAATCTGTAAGCTGGTCTGATTTCGTAGGTTCGCTGGACGACAGCACGGAACCCGAACTAATAACCTATCTCAAAGAGCGCCAGCTCTACATAAACACGCCCGTTACGGCAGAGGAGGACGATTAATATGTGTGCAATTTTCGGCTTGATAGACTATAATCATACCTTTAATGCGAAGCAGCGAGAGAAGCTGCTTCGCGTACTCTCAGAAGAGTGCGAGGAGCGAGGCACAGACGCTACCGGCTACGCATTCAACCACAACGGTAAGATGACGATTTACAAGCGTCCCTACGCCGCTCACAAGGTACACCTTAGACTGCACGAGGACAGCAATGTTATTATGGGACACACCCGAATGGCTACCCAGGGAAACAAGCTTGATAACCGCAATAATCACCCATTTCCTGGAATAGTAAACGGAACGCATTTTGCGCTTGCTCACAACGGTGTTCTTCACAATGATGCCAGACTTCGCAAGCAGATGTCACTTCCGAGCACACCGGTAAAGACGGACAGCTACATAGCAGTTCAGCTTCTTGAACAGCAGAAATCCCTCGACATACAGTCCATAAGCGAGATGGCTGAACTTGTCGAGGGTTCTTTTGTGTTTACAGTTCTGGACGAGCACAACAATGTGTATTTCGTCAAGGGAGAAAATCCGTTAGCGCTGTACCACTACGAAACCTGTGGATTGTATGTCTACGCCAGCACGGAGGCGATTCTCGACCGTACTCTCACTAAGCTAGGAATCATCAGCATTGAGCACCAGAAAATCAACACCAGTTGTGGTGACATTCTGAAAATCGACAGCACCGGAGCCATGGAACAAGGAATGTTCGATATAACAAATCTGATGATGTATGATTACCGCTATTTCCGTCGTGACAGGTGGAATGTCCCGGAATCATGCGAAAGTGAGCCGCAGGACGTAAAGCAGCTCAAAGATTTTGCTTGCAGTATTGGTGTTTCAAGAGAAGATATTGACCTGCTTTTAAGCTACGGTTATTTCGTGGAAGAGATAGAAGAAATGCTCTATCAGCCCGGAGTGATAGAGGAAGTGCTGTGCGAAATTCTGAACGAATGCGCATACGACTACTGCGGTGAATTCTGATGAAGAATTTCGTATTTGGATATGCACGAGTTTCAACGGAACAGCAGAACCTCGACCGCCAGTTTGATATGCTTCAAAAATACGGTGTGGATTTCATCTACAATGAAAAGATGACCGGAACGAAGCGCAACCGCCCGGAGCTTGAAAAACTCCTCGAACGCCTGACAGAGGGTGACACGGTAGTCGTGGAATCCCTCTCCAGGCTCGGCAGAAGCACAAAAGATCTGATCTGGCTCATGGAAACTTTCAACTCGAAATGCGTGAATCTCGTTTCCCTCAAAGAATCCATCGACACCACGACTAGCACCGGAAAGCTGCTCTTCACGCTGATGTCTGCAATCGCTCAATTTGAACGCGACGTAATTGCTGACCGTACCCGCGAGGGCTTGAACTCCGCACGGGCAAGAGGGCGGAAGGGCGGGCGTCCGCGTACGGATTCTGAGAAACTCCGCAAGGCAATCAAGCTCTACAATACCCAGCAGTACTCCCTTGCCGAAATCGAGGACATGACCGGAGTCAAACGCTCTACGCTGTATCGTGGGATTCGTTTCAAAAACGGTTGACGAACGGCACGTTGATTTTGGGATAAGTTCTGGGAAGAAATCCGGTGTAAAAGGGGCATTTTTCTGTGCATTTTCGAGTGCCTGAAAATCGCCCCACAAACGGTCGTTTTTGAACATTCCGATAACAGCCGGAGAGAAATTCCCGACTTCCATATACAGCCAGCGCTCGCAGTTCAGCGGGCGCTGGTTTTTGAAATCTGTTTCATCAGCGATACACTTTATTTCTTCCAGCGTGATATAATCTATATAAAGGAGATGGTTTTGTGAAAGTTGTATTCAGCGTTATCGGGTGCGCAATCGTCGGAGCAATAATCGGCGCAGTCATCGGAATCATCGTACAAGCTCTGTTTCCGATTTACGGAATAATCTCATCAATTGAACTCGCACTTGGAGTCAATGGGACTGTGAGATTGATCATCGTTATTGTTCCGGCTGTTATCGGCGCTATTCTCGGAGGAATAGGCGGGGCCGATGTTGATTAGCTAATATATCTGTTTACCGTAAGTAATTGCAGGTTCTGAAAAAGACTGTTCTGGGTTCTATTATAGTATCAGCCCCGGGGTGTAAATCTCGGGGCTATTTTCAGTACAGATATATTTTACCATCCCATCACATCATACCATGATAAAATTTTTTGTAGAAAAAGCCATACCACGTCACCATACCACCACAAAATCAAGGCAAGCGTGCATTAAGTGGGCTACGCTATGCGTTTTTCTATATGGTTTTAAGATGTGATGGTGTGATGGGATATGAATTTATGTGCGTTAGATTCTGGTTTCTTTCCGATAACGCTCCACTATTTTTTTGCCTTTCAGTATTAACATGTATTTTTCTTCCTTATTTATTAGGTCGTTATGGAGGTCTTCTTTTTCCCCTTCAATCATCTGCTCCTCTGAATTTAATTTCCTAGAAAGCTCTTTTATTTCGGATTTCAGTTTAACGATGTAGTCAGGGTAATATGCAAAATTCTTTTTATCTTCATTGGATAAATATAATTTTGGAGTTACCCTGTTTTGAAGTAAAGTGAAATCCCATCTATATATATCCTTGAGATTTTGGTATGGGTTTTCTTTATATGAGACAGTCTCATCGTAAAAGTAACCGGTTATAAGCAGGTATACATCAGAGTAATACCGTGACGACAGCAATCTTTCCGCTATTTGGTTAACATCTTCTGTAGATACAATTATATGACGACAGAAAAGTGCCAGTATCTCTGAATAAAGAGAAAATATAAAATTGCAGATATCCTGGATGTTAATGTTTATCGTACCTTCAAGAAGAAATTCTGTGTTTTCTATAAGATAATCTTCAATATGTTGTATATAAAGGACATTGTTCCAGAGAGTGATGATTAAAAGCAAAAGCAGCGTGGCATTGTTATATGCATGCTGAAAAACACTCTCACAATCATCATCTAGAATATCATTGCGCTCATCAAGCCATTTAAAGTATGCTGAATACTGCTGGCTTTTTTTATATGTGTCAATGTGTAAAGCCACTCCGACAATATCACGGAATGTGATGTAATCATTGCGGTCAAGCATTTTTTTGCCGTGGATAGATTCTTTTAAACCCTTAATGCTACTTTTATCAAGTCTCTTTATTTCTGGTGGTAAACTTGAATCAGATGACAAAACCGAAAAATCCATTGGCGACTTATACAGATTTATATTACTTAATATTTTGTCAGTAAACTCATGAATATGTACTTCGATATTCATACGGGCTATCACCTCCTGAATTTAGTATACACAATTTAAGCTGTATTGTCAATGTCATTATAAAACCATGCATCTTTTGTCAGCAGAATTTATAACTATGATTGCTAATTCGCAGCGGATCCTTCTATGTCTTAACTACATTCTTTGAATTATGCTAATGGTAAATTTGCACAAAAAAGCCAATTTTTAAAGCTAGAGAAAATTCTCGAGAAAATCAGCATTTTTTATCAAAGCAGCAATTTGCACTTTGTGGCAATTTGTTACCAAATCGCAGATTTTGTTATATTGTCATTTATGAAATAGCTTTATAATGCGCCATATGTAAAATCAACAATGCCATCAACAAGTTTATATTGCAAACGTTATTTGGCTATATTGCTATAATTGAGCGGCTCGTACGATTTGTTAATTGTGACAAATTAACAAAAGCGGCCTTGAAATTTGTTTTGAAACGTGATATAATAATCGAGCTTGAGAAACAAGTCATTGCTGCATGGTTCCATTAGCCGGGTTACTTTGACTTACGCTAGCGTTCTGAGCAAAGTTCATTGAAAAAATGAATAATCTCACCTATCACATACGGAAAGAGAATTGTCGACGGTCTCTTTCTGCGTGTGAGGCTTTGTTCCGGCCACTGCAAAAACAGCGGACCGGATATTCTCAAGGAGGAAGTTATGTTTAATTCCATGAATAACACCACTGGCATTGATTCTATCGCTTACAGCAAATCATGTGCAGATACTGTTTCTGCTGTACATTCACTTGATTCATACAGTGACATAGTACGAAACACCTTGGGGAAGTCAAACAACACCCCGGATATTTTACGTTCTACGGTGAAGGCAGAGTTCAATGCTCGGAGTCTTGAAGAACGGCTCAAGGCTCTGAAGGATGTCAAGAAGGACAAGCTTTGCGTTATTAGTTTTGGCAGAGGTTTTTATAAACTTCAGGAATCTGGTAAGTACCATTTTACGAGCGCATATGTTATGTTCTCGCTTGATGGGAAAATGTATTACTTCAATTACGATGAAGATAATCATCCGGTTGACTTTGATGTTTTCTTGGGTTACTCATCATCTGGCGATCCAGCCGTTATGATAAAGACCGGTGAAAAACATGACTACACGGGAGAAGACACCCGTGATGTCAGATGCCCCGAGTTTTTTGCATCAAGACTTGCTGTCAAACGTTCAGAAAGCAATGAGTATGTTGCAAACTACTTTTATCATGCTGCGACAAACCAGCTTTCCTGCAACATTTCCAATGAGATTCCCAATGCTGATGCGTCGGATCTGATGTTCAAACTGCTGGCAAATTTCATAAACAGAAGCAGTGACACACTGAAGTGAGGTGTTGCAGATGGACGATTACGAATTAGAATCTTTCTTTGACAATGAGCCTCTTCGTGACGTTGAGGATCAGTTTGATGAGATTGATGATCATATTCCGGATTTGGAATATGATGAGGATGACCCGCTGGATAATGAGCCTGAACTAGATGTTGAAAAGCTCAATATGCCTCAGCAGACCAATGAAATACTCAAAGACTGCAAGATAGATGAACCTGTCAGCGATATCGACGAGTGTGATGAAGACCAATCTGATTCCGAGAGAGATCAGCCTTTGCTTTCGGCACTTGTACCCAGGCACAGGGATAAATCTCAAATCAAACATAAACCTTTGGGTGTGGATTTGTGTCCGGAATTTTCAGGATCCCGAAACGACCCACCCAGTCAGCCTGTCAAGCTCAAGCCCGGCAACGCATATGAGCTTGCGCAGGAACTGATGAGAAGGGTAAATTTCATAATCGTTTGCAGTGCCATAAACATGTTTAACGGCATTGTATACGAGCTTCTCGACAATGAGACCCTTGACCGGCTCATTCTCAAGGAGCTGAGGGAACCTATCGCTGAAATAGGCAGGCCCGAGATAATCAGCGCAATCAGGGCGTTCGTCAAGAAGGAACCCAAACTTGTTATCGATGACCCGACCATCGACCCGAATTACATTGTGTTCAGAAATGGACGCCTTGACATTCGCACGATGGAGTTTGCTGATAACGATCCGCTTGTATTTCAGACTTCGTATCTGAATTTCAACTATGACAGATACAATACACACTGCCCTAACTTCGAGAAGTACCTCGAAAGCGTTTCAGGAGGAGACCCGGACATCAAGGAGCTTATGCTCCAGACGCACGGGTACATCGCAAGCTGCTCCATGGACGCCAAGTCCTTCTTCCTGTTCATCGGCGAAGGGGACACCGGTAAATCCCTGACGATTGGGTTGGATACTATGTTTTTCCCGAACGACTTCGTATCGACCATAGAGCTGCAGGCGCTCGGCGACAAATTTTCAACCGGTAATCTCGCAAATGTGCGCCTTAATGTGGGCGGCGACCTGCCTAACAAGCCGCTCACTCCTGACGTTGTGAAGCACGTCAAGGGAATTACGGGCAACGATATGATGACGGCAGAGAAGAAATTCGTACAGCCGTTCAGCTTCAAACCTACCTGCAAGCTCGTGTTTGCGACAAATCACCCGCTTGTTTTACAGCAGCGTGATGACCAGTTCTGCGAGCGGCTTGTGGTGATACCATTTGACAACAAGATACCTAAGGACAGGCAGGATCATGACCTGCTTAACAAGCTCAGGGACGAACTTCCTGCAATCTTCAACATGATTCTTGAGGCGTTTCTCAGGCTTCGTAACAATAATTTTGAGTTTAAGAAAGTCGTTAATCTCAGTAACTATGTTGCAATACCATTATCTGAGTCCGGCTCCGTTTCTCATCTTGAGGAGGCAGTGGACGACTTCGTAAGTATACATTATGAGATAACCGGTGACAGCGGTGATTTCGTAAGCATTAAGCAGTTGTATGCAGAATTCAATGCATACTATCTTCAGCACTATAATTTGAACACAAATCAGGACAAGTTTTCAAAGGCGTTCAGACAGCTTTTTGACAAGTCCGAAACGAACGGATATCCCAGGAAATATCAGTCCAATGCACATGGACGAGGATATCAGGGAATCAGGCGCAAGGACTGATAATCCCCTATATTCATTATTCCACAGGAGATGCCCAATCCGTTGTAAGATTGATATATTAATATTTGTAAGTATGCGTTAAGGGTGGATGGACCGGAACACACCAGGTGCTCTATCCATCTTCCTGCATGCTGGCATAGAATACACTCTCAGAAAACAATCCCAATTCACAATATTTTAGGAGGAAAACAATATGACTTACACTGACTTTACCACTTACTATTCAAGCAACTCGATTAGGAATTACCCTTCCGAAATAATACCTTATAATGGTAAAACCCTTTCGGAAGAAGTACTCACCGGTATTGGTTTCAATTATGATTCGGCCACTGCTAAGAAAGTCCTTGCCGACATAGAAAGCGGCAGAGAGGGAGACCTGATATTTCTGGATCCGTTTAAGGGAAGAATTGACCTTTATCTGGCGAGAAAGTTCATAACTGGTACCCAAAACAATTGTGATCTGTACTATGCAGAGTACATTGCCAGGGACGGATTACGCTATATCGCATATAATACGCACTATTTTGCTAAATATGTGGACTGGCTCGGCTATCAATACGATGATGAAGAGTCTCTCCGTGATGAGTTTGACGCAGTGGCATTCTTCGGATTAGGAAATAAAGAGGACTATGGCATCGTCATACATGTACAAATATGATGAAATCACACTTATGAGAATTACAATATAGATCAATGCGCGAGCATTGTAAGTATGAAGAACCGGAGCGTTTTTAATGCTCCGGTTCATTACCTTATGCATTCCGCATAAGACGACCTGCCCCTCGCCGCAAGGCGCCAGTGGAGCAGTTTTGGTATCCGGTCAGACCAACATTGTCAACGGTGAACACAACAGATTTTCGGCAGCGGAGTACGGCGTGACAGGCACGCTGTATCACCTGTTTCCATGTTTATATATTATTCCCCTGTGCACCGACACGGGCAGGAGGTGTTCACTATTTTGACATAACACCTGACAGGAGGTATTACCATATGAAACAACCCAGAATGATTTCAGTTATCTCGTTCCCGAGAAACAACAGCATTTCACCAGAAGAAGTGACCTATATTGAGTCGGCAGATGCGTCTGACATTGCGTCGGAAAAATTTATAGCTTCCATTCTCGTAGATATAATGAACAAGGAGAGCCGTGAGGAGGAAGCGGTATGATACGAGCGGCGGCATACGCCAGGTTTTCAAGCGACAATCAGCGTGACGAGAGTATTGACGCTCAGCTCCGGGCGATATATAAATTCGCCCAGGATAACGGCTATGAAATAGTAGCAGAGTATATAGACCGGGCAAAGACCGGAACCAACGACCGCCGTGAGGATTTTCAGAGAATGATAGCAGATTCTGCTTCCGGAGATTTTGAAGCGGTCATCGTGCATAAGCTCGACAGATTTGCACGCAGCAGGTATGACAGCGCATTTTACAAGCGTACCCTGAAAACAAACGGAGTGCAGCTTGTTTCGGTGTTGGAGCATTTCGGCAGTGAGCCGGAAAGCATTATCATGGAGGGACTTCTGGAGTCCATGAGCGAATATTACTCAGCGAATCTTTCCAGAGAGGTTAAGAAAGGGCAGATGGAAAACGCCCTTGCCTGTAAGCACACTGGCGGTCAGCCCCCGCTTGGATATCGTGTAACTCCGGATCTCAGGTATGAGATAAACGAGGACGAAGCCAGAACGATACGGTTGATTTTCGATTCGGTTATAAACGGAATGAGCTATGCGGATATTTCCAGAGAGCTTAACCGTCGTGGACTCCGCACGCGACGGGGCAGGGAGTTCGGGAAGAATTCCTTGTATGAGATATTGCGTAACGAAAAATATGCCGGAGTGTACACATTCCGCAGGAGCACTCCGGCAGGCGCAGACGGAAGAAGAAACAATCACGGCAGCAGAAACGATATGATACGGACGGAGGGTGGAATTCCGCAGATAGTAAGTAGGGAGGAGTTTGAAGCGGTACAAAAAATCATGGATTCACGCAAGCGGGAGCCATCTCCGAAGTGCTCAGCAAAGGAAGAATATCTGCTGAGCGGCAAGGTGTTCTGTGGAGTATGCGGAAAGACGTTCTGCGGTAATCGTCAGTGGAGTGGCAGAAGCAAGCGGCTTTATGTTACATACCGCTGTAATTCCCGTTCAGAAAGCGGACTTCGTGCATGTGGGAACAAGGCGATAAATCGGGATTATCTTGAGAAGTACGTGTTCCGGCTGCTTGCCGATGTTCTGTTTGATGAAAAGCGAATCCCGAGCGTGATAGATGAATACAACAAGACCGTGCAGGATAATGACGATGATTTCTCCAAAGAAATAAAAGACCTTGACCGTTCGATAAAAAAGCTGAGAAAGGAGATAGATAACCTCGTTGCGGTAATTGCAGATACTGGCTCGACAATGCTTGCGGAGGCGCTTTCGGATAAAGAACGTGAGCTTTTCGCATTAAAAACCGAGCGTCGTGATATAGAGCAGCGCAGAGTAACGGTAGATGTGAACCGTTCTGAGGTCGTGGAGGCATTCCATAAGGGCAGGGAGCTTCTGCTTTCCGGAGAGATTCCGCATCTTAAGCAGCTTATCAGGCTATACGTCAGGAGGATCGAGGTGTACCCGGATTATGTGGCTGTATTTCTGACATATCTGCCTGTACTCAAGGCGAGTGCGGACGAGCAGTCGCTTTCCGCGCTTAACGACGCTTACGATGGTGCGCTTGACGTGGAGAACAGGATATCACGGGAGGCGCTGAACAGGAAGGAGTTTTGATAGTAATTGACCCGGTGCTTGGTATGGCACCGGGTTTTTGTTACTGATAATTGTTTAAGAGTGATTCCATTGCTGAAATAATTTCTTGATTTTCAACAAAGTCTTTGAAGTTTAGCAGCTTTCGCTTTTCGGTTAAAACAATTATTTGAGAAGGTGTAGCAAATGATTTCCTGCGGTTTTAATCTTCATAAGTTCCATCTGAAAAAAGTGGCTCTCAGGTCTGCTGCCTGATTCAATAATTGTTACATTTTGTGCATGGCATTTTCCTGCCGGCTTGTTTGTTATACGCTTTTTTCGGTTCATTCTTCTTTTTTGCAGCATCAGCAAGCCCGAGCTTCCATAGGATGGTTGCTCGGGCTTGGGTGTTGAGTTATTTTACAGCGCCTTGCCGTCCCTGCGTGGTCGGCAAGGAAAAACTGTACAGTTTTTCTACGCTTGCGGGTATCTGCCCCCTCATCGCTCCACATCACTCGTTCGTCCCCCGACAGCACCGAAAAAAGGTGATTTTTCATCGGTTACTGCCGAGGAAACGAAGTGCATTGAAAGAAATTCAGCCGGAATCAGAGTCCGTGCAGTAATCAAATCCCCGAATGATCTTGAAATACACATTCGAGTATCTCTCACGTTCCGCACCGTCGGAATTCATCATCGCTTCAAAAAAATGATTTCTCGCTTCCGCTCTTTCGTCCCACTCACGAACTTCTTCATAGCAAACTGTTGTGATGCCGTCCTTTGACAATTCGGAAAAATTCACTTCTGACCGTCCCCTGTCTTTCCGTAACGCAGAAATTCAAGGAATGCGTCTTTGGGAATATGTATCTTCCGTCCGGACCTTACCATCGGAAGATTCATCTTTTCACGGTTTCGGTAAAAAGTCGAAAGTGAAATTTCCATAGCCGCAGCCGCTTCGGCAGGCGTAAGAAAATTTCTGTCCAGCTTTTCGATTTCTTCTATAAGCAGTCTTTCCATAGCTCACACTTTCAGCTTTTTCGCATTGTGACGGATAATAAAAATCGTACCTGCCACAGCTGCACACACGGCGGAAATTACTGCAATAAGCTTAATTGTTTTCTTGGATTTTCTCCTGCCGCCACTTTCACCGAAGAACAGAATATCAAAATCTTCGGGAAGCGGCATTTCAGGATCGGTGTTTTTTCTGTAATAGATCATTTCGGGATTCTCCTTTTTTACATCTCGATGTTTTTTCTTCGTTTTTCATTTCTGCCCGTCAGGACAGCTTTCAGCTTTTCGTTCTCACATTTCATCCTGCTCACCTCCTTTCGCAGCACTTCATTTTTAGCCGCAAGGATATTTATTTCATCGGCAGCAGAGGATGTAGAACTTCTGCCACGCTTGGCTCTGTTCTCTTTGCGGAGAATTTCCCCTGCCGCTGTTATTGCTTTTTCATCAAGCACACGTTCGCCCTTGGCATTGGTTTTGAGTTTTTTCGCAAGCTCCGGGTGCCCGCTTAACGTTTCATATAATTTTGTTGTATGCAAACCGTTCACTTTGCAGTATTCGGATATTGAAATGTATTGGCTGTTTTTTCGCATTGTGGTGTTTTCCTTTCAAACATTCAGGTATTTGCTTGTAAATTTTCTTATGATATGATATAATTATTTAAACTCAAAACGCTTTCAGGTGGTGCTATGAATCATTACTTCAATAATATAGATATACCGTTCAGTATAGGCGGCTGCAATTTTCACGCTGTTAATATAATTTCATCGTCCATTGATACAGACATTCCTCTTCACACCCACGGAGTGAACTGCTATGAGATACATTTTATTTCAAACGGCTGTGGCAGGCTCATTGCTGATGGCAATGAATATGATATAAGCACAAACACACTTTATGTCACAGGTCCGCTCTGTGACCATGCCCAGCTTACAGATAAAACCTCGCCTATGTATGAATGGTGCATTTACCTGCGTGCTGAACAGAATAACAGTGAAAGATCCGACATTTTAATTGACCAATTTCTTTCGCATAATTTTTGGATAGGTAAGGACGATCAGAATATTCTTCCGATATTTGAAAGACTTTTCTCGGAGCTGAAAAGCAAAAGTGCAGGCTATGCAAATATGGCAAAACTCATATTGTCAGAAATTGTTGTTTCAGTGGCAAGAAATTTTTTTGACAGTCCTGCCGAAACCGCACTCTCATCTTCCGCTATATACGAACGTTCAAGCCTTATCATTGAGGAATATTTTTTGTACGAATACAGCTCGGCAAATCTCGACGAACTTTCACATCGGCTCGGGTTAAGCACAAGACAAACACAGCGGCTTATTGAAAAAAATTACGGCAGCACATTCAGCGAGAAGAAAGAGCAGGCAAGAATGTCCGCTGCCCGTCTGCTCCTTTCCGACGACTCATTGAGCCTTTCTGAAATATCCGAACGTCTCGGCTTCTCCTCACAGGAGTATTTCTCCTCGTCATTCAAAAAGTTTTACGGCATCTCACCATCTCACTTCAAAAATATAAAATTGTGACATTTATGATAGAAACAAGTCACTATATACTCTTGCCTTGTCAAAGGAAAATATATATAATAATGACAAAGCAAGGAGGTAATGCTTATGTACGATATGTCACCTTATCTTAAAAAGATAAATGAAGTCATTGAAAAAGGACCTTACAGCAATAACTGGCACTCTTTATCGGAATACGAAGTCCCCGAATGGTACAGAAAAGCCAAATTCGGCATATTCATTCATTGGGGTGTTTTCAGTGTCCCTGCTTTCGGAAATGAATGGTACTCACGCAATATGTATGTCAAGGACAGTCCCGAATACAAACATCACATTGATACCTATGGCAAGCATACCGATTTCGGCTACAAGGATTTTATCCCGATGTTCAAAGCAGAAAAATTTGATCCAAATGAATGGGCAGAGCTTTTCAGAGCTTCGGGAGCAAAGTATGTTGTTCCCGTTGCAGAGCATCACGACGGATTTCAGATGTACAGGAGCGAAATCTCACACTGGAACGCTTACGAAATGGGGCCTCACCGTGACGTTCTCGGAGAACTGAAAAACAACTGCCGTGCGCTTGGAATTGAATTTGGTGCATCTTCCCACCGTGCAGAGCATTGGTTTTTTATGGACGGTGGAAAAAGCTTCGACAGCGATATAAAAGAACCGCTCCAAAGGGGGGACTTATACTGGCCGTCAATGCCGTCGGCGGAATTACACGATATTTACAGCAAGCCAGAACCATCCGAGGAATATTTGCAGGACTGGCTTGTTCGCTGCTGTGAGCTCGTGGATAATTACCGTCCGAAAATAGTGTATTTTGACTGGTGGATACAGCACAGCTCATTCAAACAGTATCTGAAAAAATTTGCGGCATATTACTACAACCGTGCCACTGAATGGGGCAGTGATGCTGTCATTACCTATAAGCATGACAGCTTTTCGTTCGGCTCGGCAGTTCCCGATGTTGAGCGTGGTCAATTTGCTGAAAGGAAGCCTTTCTTCTGGCAAACAGATACTGCCGTTGCACTCAATTCATGGTGCTATACCGAAAATAATTCCTATCGTCATGCCGAAGATATTATTTGCGATTTAGTGGATATTGTCAGCAAAAATGGCTGTCTGCTGCTGAATATCGGTCCTAAAGCAGACGGAACAATCCCCGATGAGGACAGGAATATTCTGCTTAACATCGGAAAATGGCTCAAAATCAATGGTGAAGCCATCTACGGCACAAAGCTCTGGAGAAAATCCGGTGAAGGGCCGACTGAAATACCGGAAGGACAGTTCACCGACGGAATAAAAAAGAATTTTACTCCGCAGGATATTCGCTTTACAACTGCAAACGGTTATCTTTATGCTATCGTACTGAGATCCTCCGAAAACGGAGATTATGTCATAAATTCTCTCGGGATACAGCCTGCATATCAGCGTGACAATTTCAGCGGAATCATCAAAAGCGTCACTGTTCTCGGTACAGATGAAAATCCGAATTGGGAAAGGCTGCCCGACGGACTTCATATTAAAACAAATTATAAAAACAGCGGATACCCAATCGTTTTCAAGATCGACATTGATTAAATCTTATTACTTATCTATCACAGCACTTTAACAGGTGCTGTGATTTTTTGCCTAAATCATCTTCATCTGCATATCATATTCAAACCCTGCAAACGTTGAGTTTGTTAGCGTGTAAACCGAGTTGAACAGAGAAACCGTCAGAAACCGGTCTATCCTGCTGATTTTGTCGGGATAGCTTACAAGGCTTTTCATTACATACTGAATGTGGTCATAGGTGATTTTCCTATAAGCTGCCCTCGCCGTTTCTTCCGATACACGTTTTCCCTCAGATACCACGCTTCGCTCTCCGCAGAGAACATCAACCATAAGGTCTTTTATTTCTTCTGCCATTTGAGCAACAGAACTGTCGGGGTGAGAGATGAGACAGTCATAATCGATCTGTTTCTTAACTTCTTCCTCAACTGTACTTCTGTCTATTCCATCAATCAATCCGTCATTTTCAACAGCTCCGGGCGAAAAATTCTGAAAGTCAGTCCGTGGCGGATTGATAGATTGATCGTAAGTATAACTCATATCAGTATTATTTATATCAATATTATTAGAGTCCGAATTTCGGACTTCTTGATGTCGGAACACGATTGGTATTCTGCTCACCTTTAACAATGAAGTTCTTCACATACAAAATAGACGGCAGTCGCAGACCTCGGCGTTTCTTCTTCACAAGCCCGATTCCTGATTGATCGTCAAGCTCTTTGAGAAGATTGAGAGCCTTTTCGTGACCTACATCAAGGCTTTCCTCAATTTCTTCAACAGGGAAAATGATATATACCCTGTTGTGCTTGTCTATCCAGTTATTTTTACGGCTTAAACTCATACGTTCAAGAAGAAAGCCATACAACAGTTTTGCTTCATTGGATAAGCTACCGAAATGTTCCTTGTCAGTGAAAAGCACTTTCGGCACTCGGACAAAAGTAAATTGCTCAGCTTCAATGCCGTAATAATAGTCAAATTCAGTTTTGGGCATATAGATCACACCTACTCATAATTTAAGGCAAATAAAAAAGGCGCTGTAAAAGAAAAGGCTACATCCAGAAAAAGAAAGGATGCAGCCTTTTTTGTGATATAATGTAATTGTGCAAAAACAAAACCCACAAGAACATTATACAGCATATCAGCTGAAATTACCAGTAGAAATTGAAAAAATAATAGAAATTTCAGACCCGGGAATTCCAAGAAAGGCACATCTCCGTCGTCAGCAACTCCATGGCAGGCACAAAGCCTAGCCATGGAGCCGCTTCCTAGGATCTGCACCTTTCTTGAAATTCCGGAAAGATTCATATTCGCTCCGCAGTCATCATGCTGCGGAGTTTTTTCTTTCCCATAGTTGTCGAAGCGCCGGAGAAAAGTATTGTCAGCCTGCTGTGCGCCTGAGAAAAATATGTGCATTCTCTCCGTCCCATTCAATACGGTCGATTATCTTCCGCATGAAATCTCGCTTATCCACAACGGAGAGTTCCGCGAAACGCTCCCGGAATTCACCGAGGGATCTCACCAGCATATCAACGTGTTCGGAACGCTTGTCGTCCTGTTCGCTGATGTAGCTTAGCTTTGCGAGTTCGTTCTCGGTGTTCTTGATTTCCGAATCCAGGCGTTCGACTTCGTTTTTCGTGTATTCAAACAGCGTGGAAGTCGGTTCGTTCATTGCGAGGGTTTTCATGAGATTTGCTATCATGCGTTTCTTTTCGGAAAGCTGCTTTGTGAGTTCCTCGGTCTGTTCACGGTTTCCACCGGTCTTTTTTTCGATTTGCCGGAGGATAGAATCAAGCTGTTTTCCCACATTTGAACTAGGCTTGTTGAAATTCATTATCTCATCGCAGAGAAGCTTGTCAAGAACATTTCCGTTGACGTTGCACATCTGGCAGTTCTTTAAACGGGAACGTTCCTTTAATTCGCACATATAGTAGAAAGTCTGTGAACCGTCAGCTTCACGGCGTGCGTTACTGTTTATCCGTGGGCGCATTATGGAACCGCAGTTTGCGCAGCGTACAAGCCCGGAAAATACTGAAACCTGATTCCTTACCGGGCGGTAGAAGCTTTTTCCGGCGTTGCCGCTGATTATTTCCTGCGCTTTTATCCACTCCTCCGAGGGGATTATCGGTTTGTGCTTTCCGAGGGAGATTATCCATTCCTCCGGGGGAAGACGAAGCTGTTTCTTTCCATTCTGTTCAGTTCTGTGGAATGGCATAAGACCGTGCTTTCCGTCTGCTTTTTCACGTTCAAAGCAGACGTCGCTGCCAAGCTTCGTGAAGTAGTCGAACGCGGCTTCGTCCGCGGCGCAGTACACCGGGTTCGTGAGAATATCCCGGACCGTTCTCATGCGGAATTCGCTGCCCTCGCGGGTCTTTATGTTGTTCTGAATACACCATGTTGCGACCTTCGTGAGCGACTGAAATTCAAGGAACTTAGCGTAAATCGTGCGTACTCTGCTCATCTCATCGTCAACTACGGACAGTTTGTAAGCGGAGCGGCTTTTGCCCTCGGCGTCCGTAACAGCGGTCTTTTCCCCGACAAATCCCAGGGGAGTTACTCCACCCAGCCAGCGGCCGGTCCGCGCCAGAAGCACCAGATTATCACGCACACGTTCAGCGATGGTTTCACGTTCAAGCTGAGCGAAAACGGCTGCAATATTCATCATAGCCCTGCCCATTGGCGTGGAGGTGTCGAACTGCTCCTTTATGCATATAAACGCGGTATTCATGCCGTTCAGTTCTTCGATGAGCGTAGCGAAATCTCCGACATTCCTGCTGATACGGTCGAGCCGGTAGACCACGATATAGTCGAATGGCTGTTTCCGTGCACTCTGCATCATCATCCGGAACTGCGGACGGTCAAGGTTTTTCGCAGAGAATCCCTCGTCCTCATACACCAGAATATCGCTGTCCTTTGCATCAGGGATATTCCGCTGAATGTACTCCCGGCAGAGTACTACCTGGTTTTCGATACTCTCGCCCTTGCCGGTGAATTTCGATTTTCGGGAATATATTGCGATCTTCATGAGCGGCTCCTTTCTTTGGTTCTACTTACTATTATAGTGTGCGAAAACTCCGGTGTCAAGATTTTTCGCAGAAGGGAAATGGAAATCTCCTGCGTTTTTCGCGCAGGAGATACATTAGTTAAAATACCGTGAGCCTAATACATAGGTTTCATTGTCTTTTTTATTCTCATCTGAATCTGATTCAGATGGAAGAATTGGCTCTGGCTTGAACATCCATGAATAGCGTGACCATAGTTCTTTGATATATTTCCCAAACAGCTCTTCGTTATATGTACAAGCTTCCTCCGCTGAAGGTGCTGTGAGTGTCTTCCAGAAATCGTTGTTTATTGTAAAGGTTATGGATTTATTTGTTTTGTTTTCCTCAAGCCATTTCTCGTCAAATTCGGGGCAAAACTTCTCCATTATCGGCTTTAGTTCTGCGGAAATGTATTCAACGTCTGATTTGCGGTTTTTCATTGTTTCATATCTGAACCCACTCTCTTGAATCAACTTGTATAGAGCGCTGTCGCTGATCGGTTTTGTCTGTTTTTCCCTTTTAGCATAGTATGTATACAGTTGATAAATGAGAGCTGCTGGAATACGGATTCCAGTTTTTTCGTCAGTTTTGTCAAGAGACTTGATAAATTCATCTTCGACATTTCTCGTTTTAGCTTTTCGTGAAATAGCCGAGCCGTTTAATAAGTGCCATCCGTGTGCGTAGAGCAGCTCACATATTTGAACAGTTTCTTGATTTGTAATCAGAGGAAGGTCGTAGAATTTGCCGTCATATGAAAATTCAATGTGCAGGAATTTGCTTCTTGTATCAAATTCCGAATTATATCTGGGTGTTAGGAAATATAAGTGCTGATTATGTAAAGCGTTCGATTGAACCTCAGAGTTTTGAGTCCAGTTGTAAATGAATGTGTTCCTGTAATTAGAATTCACACAGGTTTTGGAATAATTGATAAAATCAAGCCATTTTGGGAGTTTGTCCAGGTTCCCTGAAATAATCGTGTTTTTGGTTTTGCTAAAAGGATTCATAATGATATAGACATAATCCTTGCACAAATTATCAAATGTGTTTTTATCGCCTGTTGTGAAGTAGAAAAGATGTTTTATAATCGAATCGGACAGAGAGTCGTCTTTATCTTTAAAAGATGAAATTACATTGATACTCAGGCACAACCCATAGTCTGAACTCCGAGCCATTTGACGTACTAATGGAGAACCATTCAGCAGAGGTACGGCTTTTTTATCAGTGATTTTATATATCTGCTGGATACCATTTGTGATTATCTCACAATATTTGTAATCTATGAATGGCGGAATTGCATTTAACTTGTTCCGATAAATATCTAAGAAAACATTAGTTAAATTAGCAAAGGTCTGTTCATTCCAAAATAAAGCGGTATTTCCCGAGCTTTGGAGAGATGAATCTTTTTCGTGGTGTTCAACGCTGCAAAGTAATGAGAATATTATACTATAAGATACTTGCGCTAATGGAATGTCAATTAAGCTAGCTGAACCATTTTCGAATCTTGTACAACGAAAGTAGACAATAAAGTCATGATGGATAAAAAGCCTTTGGTATGTGTCACTGATCCAATCGCAATAATTTCCGGGCACGACTGTTCCACAGAAGTTAAAAGTATTATGTAGATCTGGATTAGAATCAATAGCTTTATAATCGACCGATATATTTTGTGCGTTATCAATGTCGTGAACATAGAAAGCATAGTAGTTTAAAGCATTTATAAATTGTTTTGCATTATCCTGGGAATAGTTAAAAGCTGCTGAGAGCTTAGTTATCAAGTCATTTTGATTGCTTAATGGTTTATTGGCTACTTTTTCAAAGTAAATAGTGTTGTTTAATTGCTTAATTATATCATTCATTTAATTCTCTCCTTCGCAAATGATGAGCCTGAGAAAATGGCATGAGTTTGTTCGTTAATAATATTATATCATTAGTGTATATAAAAGTCAATGAAAAAATGGATAAATAAGGTTCTTATTGACGCCTATTTAACTCTTCATTATGGGTTACTGGCAGTTTGGGTTCAGGTAACCAGAGTAATCAGATGGCTATGTTATGCGGGTTACCTGATACAAAGCAAGATTACATGACTAAAAACAGGTTTTCAGAAGGAAATATTTGTCTTATTTAATAATTATTCTTCTCGCCAGAAACCTTATTTATATGCCATGCGGTGAAGTTTTCAATTTGGTGTTCGTTGGTAACTGAGACATATGGTTACTCGGAAGCCAAATTAATTGGCAATAAAATTTTAAAATCATAGGGCATTTGTTAACCAGTATGACGGAAAATTAAAAATTACAAATCAAATTACATGGAAATAATCTAGGAACCCGACGAGCAGATTCTGTGTTATTCGGCGTTTCCCAATGAAAAGGAGAGATTTCCATGGCGAGAAAATCAAACGAAATAAAGATCATCTGGCACGAGCCTGCTGAAAAGCAGACGAGTGAGAATGTTCAACAGGCGGTTGACGACTTGTATATTAAGATCATAATAGATAAGCTCAGCGCCAGCGGGCTTACATATGATGAGCAGAAAGTTGCACTGAAAAAGGTGCTTTTCTCTGTAAGTAAATAAATATAACGCCCACAACTAATTATTGAACTCTGTCAGAGGAAAAATTAATTTCATTGGAGGATTATAAAATGAACAGCAATCAGAATAATCAATACAGGATTTTCCCTTTTGTAATACTTAATAGCTCAAGAAAAATAGCTGACCCAATTAATCAAGTTGATGTCTCTACAAAAGTAGTAACATATCCTGGGAATGTTTCCCTGCCAAATAACCCCACTGAAGTATATCCGGAAGCTATAAAATGTCCCCAGACAAGCAAAGATTACAAACCTACCCCATTTGACTACGCATGTTATATATCGCGTGTTACAAAACTGAAGAAATACAACGGAGCCTTATATAATTATTGGGATGGATGTTATCATCAGATAAATGAAGACAGGATTATTAATATTATTATGTCTTACTGCGGAAATGAACTGATGGAAAGAGGCAGTAACTTTTTGGTGGTTCAGGTTGCTAAAGCAATTGAAATGCTCCCTGAGATTTACTGTGAGACTCTGCCCGGTTACCCTGATCTGATACCGTTTCCCAACGGGTTACTGAGTATAAGCACGATGCAGTTTCTTCCACCAAGTCCTGAAATATTCGTAAGATATGCTGTTTCTGTGCCATTCGCTGGTAGGTCACAAGATTGCCCGGTATTTTGCCATTTCCTTGATGTGGTTACCGATGGTAATTCCTTGTTGAAACAAAGGCTGCTCGAAATAATCGGGTATCTGTTGTCAGCACACAACGATGCCAAAAAGTTTTTTGTGTTCGCTGGCGTAAGTAACTCGGGAAAATCTGTTATGATACAGTTGATACAATCTTTGTTGAACAAGGAATGTATTTTTTGTGCTGACATGAATGCCCTGGGGGATAGATTTACCACAGGGTACATGAATGGTTCACATCTGTGTGTATTTGCGGATATGCCCGGCGCACGGATTTCGGACCAGGCTGTAGGAATAATTAAGGCGCTTACGGGTGGAGATACAGTAATTGGTGAGAGAAAGTATCAGGCTCCGGAGATAATTGCTAATGAGACCAAACTATTGTTTTCGACAAATCATATGATTCAGACCGCAAGCGTAGACCAGGCGTTTATGAACAGATGCTGCATAGTTCCTTTCATGGTTGGTATACCCGTGGAACAGCAGGACCCTATGCTTCTTCAAAAGCTGTTTGCTGAACGTCAGGCGATTGTCTACATGTCAATTAATGCTTATCGTGAGATGAGGATGAGGTGTGGAAATATGGCTGCAGTTTTTACTGGCGAGGAGGAAGCTCAGAGGAAATATCAGCAGTATTGCAACAGTTTGCATGCTATCATGGGTGACTGTGACTGGATGTATGCTCAGTTTGTTTCAGAATGTTGTATTCTGGCTGAAGGGGTTAAAACTTCTACAATAGATTTGTATAGGGCTTTCTGTGAGTTTTGCCAGATACGGAACTATATTGTGATTCCATATGAATCGTTTTCTATTAAGATTTCCGAGTGCTTTAAGACACTTGAAAGATGTAAGATTCGCACTCCTGATGGACAAGTTAATGGGTATTCAGGTGTCAGAATTAAGTCTTTAATCTGAGTATTTTTGGGGTTGATCAAGGGGTTGATCAATATGTTTACATCTGGTATGGGCATCCAATAAATTGAGAGCTGCTTCAGGTTTAATGGGTTTGTCAGTTCGACCTGGATAATATCAGATGTAATCATTCGGTCATTTTGAGGGGATTATTACGTTTTGTTCCATGTTCCGGGTAGGTAAAATAAAGTATTTTAACTTTATATCTATCTGCTGTTTTTGATATTATTTAATTTATCACTTTTAATTAATAACCCGGAACATGGAACAAATAATCTGGTTTGTTAACTGTGATATTATGGTAATATTGCTGTCATATTGTCGAGTGTTAATTACATATTATCTTCATAAAGGAGATGATATTTAGATGCGAAAACAACAAAATATAAATGTTATTGTTCACTGGCCTGAGGATCAAAAATCGAAGGATGTTATACAAGATGCTACAAATCAACTGTTTGTAAAGATAATTGAAAACAGGCTTAGCAGGACAAATCTTTCCACAACCGAAAAGGAGTGTGTGGTCAGGCGTGTAATTTCGGGACTGGAAATATAGATTACATAACTGAAAGATTTTAAAGATCAATTATGCATTTCAGCTTTTTGTTGTTATAGATCGGCAGATTCAGCTTTTGTGAATCTGCTGATTTATTTTTTATAAATTATATTTTTATTATAATTAATACAATTACACATCATATAATTATTGGTATATTAAATAGATGGTAGATTTAGACAACAGTTGAAAGACATGATACATAATCATGGAGAAAAATAAATACAAAATATGTAATATTATAGTGCTATTTTGATAAAGTGGACTAAAAATGATACAATTATAAAAAATAACATGAAAATTGTGTTTTGGGGCTTGAATTGACCTACTTTTAATGGTATAATAAGAGCAAACATTATTTTGAAAAAGTGGATATAAAACAGAGGAAGAATGTATGTATAGCTGTATAAAGTCTTTTATGGATAATGACAAAGAAAATGGATTGTTGCTCCTGGATATGCCGACGGGTTTCGGCA
>JABLTM010134921.1_pt1 | contig 61085 bp, 47 predicted proteins | sample 7160121 | NCBI WGS metagenome assembly JABLTM01 (sample SAMN14651224, study PRJNA627086) | human gut metagenome | isolation source: feces | host: Homo sapiens
ACTCCTCACATATCTGCACCTAAAAAGAGTGTAGAAAACAAACCCAGCTAATTCCGGGATTTGCCAATTAGAAAAGCAAGCGTCTGCTTCTCTTTCCATATAATTCGTCATCGTCATCTTATGACTATAAGATAGCACAGATTTTTAAACTTTGCAATAGGAAAATAGCCTATTTTTCTCAAAATAGGCTATTTTCTCTTACAATGATCGGGTGGGAAAGCCCACGGTTAAAACCGTGGGAGTACGTCAATCTTTCTCCTGTTTTGCATCCTGTTTTGCATGAAGTAAGGTTGCTTCCTTCTGCGCAATGATCTGTGCATTAAGAAGTCCTGACGAGCTGATGTCTTCTGTGACGCAAGCTAGAAGTGTCGAATATCCACTCTCACTGTCCTCATACAAATAACCGATAATATATGCTTCTTTTGTTTTATCATCCACACTGCATGATACATCGAAAACCACATAATTAAACTCTCGGCCATTCAGATAACCTCGATCCGACTTAACTAGCTCACCACTTGCATCCTTACTTCCAGCCCCAGTAAGTAGAATTGGTGCTGTCTCAGAAAAGACAGATTCTGCGAAACTGGCACGTTTCCCTTCGGAAATGTAGATGTAGAATCCATCCGCAATTTTCCAAAAAGTACCGTTTCCCATGGTGGCTGACTGACGATCCGGCACATCCACCACATCACTTAAATGCTCAAATTGATGTTCTATCGAAAAGTCAGCATCTGCCTCATACACTCCATTCTGTGCATCAAATATAGAGTCGCTTAACCCACTCTCAGGAATGACAATATCTATCGGCATGGATGCCTTTGCAATCTGTGCAGCAACAAGACCAACTGTGCAAGCTACACCAAGTAATATACATATTACAATACCAGCTATCTGACCACTGGTAAAGAAGCGTTTTTTATCCATTCAAAAAAATCCTTTCAAAAAATTTTCGAAGCAGCGACATATCTGTATTTTTTCTTAGAACCAGGTCTTTTTAATGGCTTTCCATCTGGCCCAAGTACTGGCTTTCCATCTTTAAGCACCTCTTCTTCAGGGTAAAATGGAGTGATGTTGAAGATACCAGTTGTAAATGGTTGTCTTTCAAAATTCTCTGCGTAGACGGCAAGCTTTTCTGTTGTAAACATGTACTTTAGACAATGGCTGTCATAATATTCGGCAGTATTCTTTGTTTGTATATCGCATAATGCCTCACGCATACTAACTGCAGCATCTTTTGTTTCGCATACAAAAAGGATTTTAGCCTCGCCCTTCTTTTTGACCTTTCCCTCTTTGATTACGAGGAATTCCTTCGATATGTTTGCTAAGATCTTGTAGTACTTGTTTACCTCACCCTCTTCATCAACTGCTGCTCTTGCCTTCGGGTCTGGCACAAACTGGACCATCAGATTTAATTTGGTTTGTTTTGAAGGATCAGAACTATCAGGAACTTTAAGGACAATATTGTAGTCGATGTCGAAGCGGGTATCGTAGGTCTGCTCTTTTACATAGGTGTCATTATGTACAAGATGCGGCTTCTCAAAGGATTCAAACCGTGCAGAGGTACAGATCCTTCTAATGATCTCGTTTTCGCTCAGACGACCTAGTATCTCATTTGGAATAGCTGCTGATGTGAATGGATATGACTTGTATATGCTAATTGATACACTGTTAAGAAATGCTACCCCAGCTTCTTTAAGCGAATAGGCGCTCAGTACATTTCTTTTATCATTGTGATCCACGATTTTGTATTTCCAAAGGAGCCCTTCTTTTGCTAACCATGTAAGCCTTTTTTTAACATACTCATAATTTGGATCTTTTGGTACGCAAAGCTTTGGATTGCACTCTTTTGATTTGTGTATCACATACATACATTGCCTTACAGTTGCATATTTCAAGAACCAAATAGCCCGTAACAGCTGAGAGTCCACATAGGGATTTAAACTATCAGGATCATCCGATCTGGACACCTCTGATTCAAGCGGATATCCAGTGACATCTCCATCCACCATATACTCCCCATTGTCTGTTTCATGGAACTCCACATTCTTAATCCGAACCATATCGCTGTATTTAATTACATTATCGCATGGCTCGACTTTCACGTCATAGTATGCCGTAGAAAATGTCTCGATCTGAGCCGCAAACCCTTTTTTAAAGGAGAATTTCGTAGCTGTTTGCAAAGTGGCCGCCTTTGATTTTAAAGAATCTTTCGTATTCTCCATAGAAATCAAGGGTCCCCGTCACTGCAGACGGGGAGAGCTTACCATTTTAGCCTCTGCCTGAAACATCCAGTTTGAATATCAAACAGATCCTGACAAGCTCTATAACCCCGTTCCCCCTTTCTGACATTTTTATCGAACCGGTACCGGCTTTCCGATCTTGACATTCGTATCTCGAACAGCACGATAGAGTGCTATTGCAATTGATTTTGTTTCGCGATTATACTGGGCTACCGTACTTAGATAGACCTGACCAACCTGCGGGATGATGGCATTCTCGCCGCTCTTATAGCGTCCAAACAGCTCCATGCCCTTCGGCAGAGGAGTTGAAGCCTCAGCAACTGTACCATACCATGTACGCTTACCAACGTCTACAATCGTGCAACGCACCGGAATGGTAATATTTCTCAAATCAACATCAGCCGGAATCATGCTCCATGGTGAAACAGAATATGGCTTATGATCGAGCTGGAAGGTTCTGCCAACACCCCTCTGCGTCATGTCGATAATATCAAATGTGTAGGTATCACCCGGATTCATGATATATGTCATGTCTCTGGTGTAATCATCAGACCAGTTTGAAATATGGACAAAACCGATAACGCCCTTATTAACGATGTTAACAATTGCATATCTCGGATATACACGCATAATGACACCTGCAACCTTCTCAACTCGCGCTGTCGTACCGTCCTTCTTCGCATCGTTAAACAGTTTGGTCAATTCCTCGTTAATCTGTACTCTTGCTGTAGCAGCAGCTGATGCGTATACCATGTACACGATATGATTCTCAACATCAATCTCTTTTACTCTTGCAGTGATTTCACGATTGATGAATGCACCTGGTACTAACTGACGCTCTGGTGCGAAGTTTCTCGCCGCTGCGTTTGGATATAAGTCTTCTGGAAGCATCTTGAACGAAACATCATCGTCTGCATCATAGTATACCAGAGCATCATTCATATCCTTGGATGTAAATACCATCTTGTAGACAACTCGATTTGCTGCCTCTTCCTTCAAAGTATTCAAGTAAATATCGGCTGCCTCGCTCTTCTGGATGCCGTTTGCCAACTCCTGCTTCTTTAAAAGTGCATCCTTATCAAGTGCCTTGTTTTCCAATTCGGTTGAAAAACGATTGAGTGTTGTTAACTCTGCCATAGTAATACCTCCTGTTTTGAATAAGTTTTTTAATATATCATCACAATTATATTCCTGCCGTTGCTGCAATCATTTTTGCAAGCACATATAGGCAGATCGTGACTAATGGCACTCCAATGATCAGCCCTGTTATGGCATTCTTTCGAATTCGCGGACTATTTTTAATTGAAAAAACAATCACAAAACCAAGTACAATGCTGAATATTGAAATGACAAATACATATTTAGCGACGTATAGCACAAAGCCCACCGCAATGAATTGAAGCGGTGTCAGTTCGCTCATTAACTCAGCGTATACCGTCATATCTGTTTCTGCTTTGGCAAACTCGTATGTCTCTTGACCACCGCATCCGGTAAGCAGAAAACACATCATACCTGCCAGAGCAAGTTGAATCCTTTTTCTCATAACTAACTTTCCTTCTGCCAACTAAAACCTCTGCCAGTTAAAACTTGAATTGAATCAGAGCTAGTACAAACAATTTGACAACCAGGCACCCACACCAAGATCAAGTGCAATCATAATGACTGGAATCAGTATCATAAAAGAAAAGATTGCTAATTTGCTCATTGACTTGCTGTTGTGGAAGAAAAACAGCATACAGCAACCCAAGATGAAAGATGCCAGAGCAATCAATGTCGCATACGGATCAAACGCTTGATAAAGTGGTAAGATCATACTGGCAACCGTATTTACTGTTGACTGTGAAATGCCTGCGATACTTGTCGTACCAGACGAATTAGAACCAGATAATCCAAAGTCACCATTCATTGCAGAATTTAAATCTGCCGAACTACATCCACATAGCAATACAAACGAAAGCAAACTAACTGATAATACAATCTGCTTACCAAAGTATATTTGGCTTGCTGCTTTTTGTTGGATTTCCTTTTCCTGCTGCATCCTTCATCCCCTCGCTTTCTTTCTTTGTATTGGTTGCTTTTGCATTGGTGTCTGCAGCTGCTCGATTGGCTTGCCTTCTCAGATCCTTTGCCTCTGTGACAGGTTCGATAGGTTTTTTTTCACTGGCACTGTATTCATCTATAGAGTCAGTGCCTTCTTCTCCTGCACTATCTGTCGCTATGCCAGACACATCCTCATCTTCAAACTGTGCCGTTTCTGCTGATTCGAACGCATCTTCTGAAACGGATTCTGCTGTGTCAAATGAAATGCTATGATCATCGTATTGAGGTTCCATGACCTGTGAATCATACGGATCATCACTCACTGAATATACTTCTTGAGGTGTATCATAATCTGCTTGCAAGTTGTCACTCTCAGAAATATCATCGTCTTCTTCATGCAAACCTTCCTCGTCTGGATTATTCTCATCATAATAAGATGGTGCATTCGCTGGCTCTTGATATCCGTTTCCAGATTCATCCCAATCATTATCGACATCAGTTTCAGTATCATTTGAATCAGTTGTTTGATATGGCTCATCGGATTCATCGGCATCCGATGTTTGATACGACTCGTAGGATTCATCGGCATCGCTTACAGTTTTATCAACGACCGTTTCAGCCGTAACCGGTTGCTGCTCATATCGAATCACCTGTATCTCCTTTTTCGGCATATATTTCTTTAGGCTGCCGTCTGGTATGATACGCATTTCAAGCGGGTCAATATCTTGTAACTGATATTCTGCCACAAGCAATGTCTCAGCGTAGTTGCCACTGTAAGGGACTGCAACGATGCCTGCTGACATTCCACACTGGTCATATAGAATATTAACCAGATTGTCCGCAAACTCGGAAAGATCCTCTGCGTCTTCCTCATATAGCACTACTAATACGTCTGGACTGTAGTAAAAGAGATTGTCTGAGGATATCAGAGTACGCATGTATTTCAGACACTTTCTGCGCGTATCATCTGTGAGGTCTGGTAGTTTGATCATACACCAGTATGTCGAACTTGCTACAGCACTGTCGTTGCTTTTGGCTAACTGAATTAACCGATCTTTTGATGGAATCAGGTTGTTAAAGTAAATCATTCTGTCATTTGCCTGAACAATGTTGTAGGTCTTGATGTAAAGACACATATTGTATGCGATCTTCTCTGGAAATACCGTCTCCTTTGCATTTTCCACGGTAATCAAGCCGAAATCCATGTTGTAGGTTTTTAGCATTTTCCAAAGAATCTTTCTTTTTTCAAAGAAAACGGAATCTTTTAACAGCTGCTCCATTGTTAAAAGATTCTTACCGGAGTCTTCAAAAGTCGTTTCCAGTTCATCTTCTAGCTCCTGTTGTTTTTCCTTCTCATCGTCAGTTTCAGAATACCCGGATGATGCCATCACAGTAAGTGTGCCAACGATGCGAAAGATCGTAACATTGCCACCGAAGTAATCTGCCATGATACAGGCAAGTTCTTTCGATGATACGGGGGAACATCTGGACTCTGCAATTTCTTTCAGCATATAGTCCAAGTGTGCATTTAACTTTTTAAGCTTTCGCTTTTTCAAAAAGCCTAACATATTTTCACCTCCCTCTGCCTTTTAGCTTAGTTTTGTGATCTTATCTCTCGTCACCCTTGATTTTCAAAAGAACTTGTCTGTGCTTCTGGAAGTGCTTCGGATGCCTGTGTTTCTATCTGTTCTTCTACGGTTTCTGCAATAGTGTTCTGCTCATTTTTCTGCCAATCTGCTATTTGACCATTGGCAAAGGCACTAAGCTTTTCCAACTGAGCTTGCGAAACAAGATAGGCAGAAGAATCACCCAAGATTCCGGTATCCCAATGGAGTAGTTTTCTTCGACTCTCCCAGGCAGTAAATAACTGCTGCAATGTTTCCGGTGTTTTAAGTGTTGTCGGCAAAAACAAATTTGTAATTGCGCCGTAATCTGTCTCTTCCGGCATAACTGCCTCGGATGTAAACTCAATGCTTTCTGGCTGTGTACTTTCAATTTCCAACTCAGTTGTTTGTGATTCGCTGCTCTCTATCCTGCTTTCTTCAAAAGTCGATTCCCATTTCTGAGAGTCCTCTTTTGCTTCTTCTGTTGTAAAAGCTTCAGCCGATATCGTTTCTTCCTCACTGTCTGTCTCCTGAACCAGTGTGTCCGATCCTTCTTCTATCGTCTCTGTTACCGCTTCCACAGTTTCAGATTCCTCTTCAAAAGCAGCTGAGGTTAAAGTAGCGGCAGAGGTTGCTTTACCATCATTTGCCACTTGTAAATCAGCCTTGCTAAAGTCACTTACCGTTTCACCTGATTCCCTAGATTCATCAATCAGCGCTGTAGAATGAACAACATTCTTTGAATCCATGTAATCGGAACCTTCAGAAGAGGCAGATTTCTTTAAAAAGATTGCGACACCTGCTACACCGACGATTGCTGCGCCACAAACGACCACTGCAACAATCCTCTTGTATGCAGTCCTACTTTCGACCTTTCCGCAAACCTCGCAGGTTCTGGTATCCTTAAAGCCTGACATTTTCCATTTACCAAATGCATGACCTGCTACTGGGAGCGTTTCAACCAGCTCCGTCTTTCCACATCTCATGCAGACACGCTCTAAACGTCCCTCTGCAATGCAGGTCGGCAATGTCTTTTTATCTACCCACTCATGACCCAGTTTTGAAATGGTCCGAGATTCCTGTATTCCACATTTCTTGCAGGTACGCACCCTTTCTCCGGTATGTTCACAGTCAGCTGCCTTTTGAATTGTCCATTCAGGAAAATCGTGATCTAACTCTGGTATGGTTTCTTCTTCCGATACCGCTTCACTACACCTTTCACAAATCATTTGGTATTTTCCGCTTTCTGAGCAGGATGGCGGCACAAGAACAATTTTTTTTGGTTTATGTCCAAGCTCAGGTGTAATATGCAAGATCTTCTTTGCCTGACATCTGTTACATACCTGATATTCCTCGCCTTGTGTTGTACAGGTTGGTTCTTTTTTAATTATCTCAGATCCATAATCATGTCCAAGGGATTCAATCTCGCCTTCCTCTGTTACCATCTGACAGTTGCGACAAAGGATTCGGTATTTACCCGGCTTATGGCAGGTAGGCTCTTTGACAATCTCTTTGTACATGTCATGTCCGGTCGGATCTAATACACCAAGCTTCTTTTTGTACTGGCAACGTTTACACATCTGATAAACCTCACCACTTTCTGTACAGGTGGCTTCTTTTCGAATGATTTCTCCATACTGATGTCCGGAGGCTTGAATCTTTTTTGACTTTCTGGTTGCACCGCATGTTGTACAGATTTCAATCGCGCGTCCGTTTTTATCGCAGGTTGCAGGCATTTCTACAAACCATTCATAGTTGTGCGAATTGTTTGATGGTGATTTTTCCTGTTCTGTCTTTCCGCATATGGTACAAACTCTTTCTTTAATGTCCGGCTCTGCGCAGGTTGTCCCACTTTGAATACGAACCCATTTTCCATAGGCATGCCTACATGGAATAGGTACCGTATATGTCTGTCCGCAAACCGCACAGATATTTTCAAGTGTTCCCTCTTCCGTACAAGTTGCCTGCTTCAATAAAACACCCTTTCCTCGTGGCTGATGAGCTGCTGCAATCTCTTCCTTTTGAACCAATCCACATATAGAACATCTCTCTTCGCAAAGTCCAGGATTTGTACAAGTGGCTACCCGTATCAGTCGTTTGACAAAGTTATGTTCTTTTGGTGCAGGAATTGTTCCTGCATTCCTCTGTCTATCACCACAATGAATGCATTCCAGATCATACACACCATCCTTTTGACAAACAGCTTTTTTGATAATGATTTTTTGATATTCGTGTGTCTTTTGTGGCAAAGAAACGGCTTCCTTCTCACCACATGCAGTACAATAGCGTTCCTTTAAGCCATCTTCCTTGCAAGTAGCAACCTTAACGACTTGCCAATCAGACCAGACATGTTGCCCGGTTGACGGTATTGATTCAACATTTTCCTGTAGATGGCCGCACTTAGTACATTTTAAGTTATAGTAGCCATCTTCCTTGCAAGTAGGCTTCTTGCCAATGATTTTTTCATAAGAATGTTCAGTAGTAGAAATGCTTTGTTCCTCTTCGAATCCACATACCTTACAATGATGCTTACGAACCCCTTCTGTGTTACAGGTTGGCTCAGCTTCAATTGTCCAATCAGACCAGATATGTTGCCCCGTAGGTGGAATCAATTCGTCATTCTGAATGACCCCACATCTTCTACACTTTAAATGGCACGTGCCCGGATTATTGCAGGTGGGTTCTGTTTCTACAATCTGCTCATAATCATGTCCCAGTGCAGGGATGGGTTCTTCCTCGTGCTCATTGCAGAGGACACACTGGCGAACTTGTAGCCCTTCTGCCTCGCAGGTGGCAGGCTTTTCAACAATCCATTCACCATATTGGTGATGCCCATTGGCAGGAATTGGCATTTTTTCTTCTTGTCCGCATACGCTGCAGATGTGAATCTGTATGCCTTCCTCGCAGGTTGGTTCTTTTTCAATTGTCCAATCAGACCAGATATGTTGCCCGGTCGGTGGAATTGTCTCTCTACGAAGTTCCTTACCACAACGCGTACATCGAACAAGCAAAACTCCTTCATGCGCGCAATCAGGTTCTTTTTCAGCCTTTGTTTCTTCTATGTGACCTAGTGGGGGAATCTCGCATACAATCTGAATGTTGCCATCGTTGCCTCTTTTGAATACCCTGCCTGCCTTTTCACAAGTAGGCTCCATACGTTCTTCTGGTCCCCATGATACTCTTTCCTCTTCTTCCTTTTGAGGAATTGATGCTGCAATTCGAGGAATTGTTCGTATTTCTTCGTGTCCGCATACGCAGCGACGACGTTCCTCGCCCTCTTCCTGTTCAGTTGCCGGACGAACCACTTCCCATTCTCCAAACTGATGATGGTGATATTGTTCGACCAACTGATTGATCGTATCCATTAAGTTACTACTGCCAGACAGTGCAACTTCCGTTCCTGCAGAATCTTCTTGCGGTTCTTCTTGCTTTTTTCGAAAAAAGCCGCCTTTCTTTTTCCTTTCCGGTGTCATGGCCTGCTGATAGGAAACACTATCTCGCAGGAGTGACTTGATCGGAACAGGAAGAGTACGCGCCATTTCGCTACGTTCCTCTGCCGGAAGCATTCCAAGAACTTTTTCAAAGCGAACATCCAGTTCACGGGGATCTGTCTTGTCAAGAAGGTATTCGTACAGCATCAGTAATTGTTGTTCATTCTTGATAGAAAGCTCTCCACTGAAGCATGCAGGACGTTCCAATGGTGCGAATCCATAATAGACTCTTGCCTGTTTCTGTGAACGCTCTTCGCGGATAATATCCACAATTTCCGTTCGTAGGTTCTTTGAATGAGAGCGAAGCCCTGCAAATACAATATTGTTTAGTCCAGAGGAAAGAGCTTCCTCTATTTCCGGTGTCCCGCGCATTCCGGCAGTCACCAGTAAAATCAGTGTTGCATTCAAATCTCTTAAATCTCTCGCCTTCTCCAGTTCCGACATGGTATTGCAACGCATGATGATCGCATCAATTGGATTGTCAGCTACATACTGTACGATAGACGAAATACCATATTTAACGGTTGACACCACTTCATACCCTTGCGCTTGCAATGCACGTTTGATGAAGGATTCCAAATCATCATCATGAAATCCGTACAAGATACTTTTTGCTTTTTGCATTTTTTCTTCCCCCAAAGTAACTTATTTAACATCCGCCACGCGATAGTAGACCTTTGCGGTCTCATGACTTCGACCTCTTAGAATCAATGTAACAAGCACATCTGGCAACTGGCTTTCTGTAACTCTGCCAGGAAATTCAGCTGTTAAAATACCACCGCAGTAAAGATCCCTCATGTAGTCGGTTCCAATCCGTTCAGTTGTTAACAGCGGAATAATATTGACGTTATATTCCTCATGCAGCCAAACCAAATCGCTTGCTTTATATGGGCCGGATGGCATACGTTCTGGAAGAATGAGCCAGTCACACTTTTTTCGGCTGGCCAGATATTCCATCAGCCCTATCTTTGATCCACAATAGTGCGGAATCAATTCAAAATCTCGCGCGGCAAGTAAAGCTGTCATGCGCTCACAAATGCTTGTCGCATCGTATCCAAAAACAATGTCTAAACTCGTCATGATTCTCTCCTGTTCGGTATAGCAATAGATTTTTGGCAGAGGATTCATTTTCTATAAATTTTCTACAAAAATCTATTGCCATACCATTCTCATTTTTGTTGACAGAACGCTTACCGTTTGCTTCTAGTAACAGAATCAATGTTGAAGTACCTATGCTGTAAATTTCATACTACCTCTGCTAAAAGTCACTAAATTTTCCACTTTTCTCTTGCAAATAACACTTATCTATGGTATAGTACATATACAAGATTGGTATGTTTAGCCCACTGATAATAATGTGGGTTTATTTGTGTTCTTTTAAAGCGCGTCATTCAAAATTAGTATATCACAAAAAGCCATATAATACAAAGCTTTCTGGCATTTTTTGGCAAAAAAATAGACCCGACAGTTTTAACACTGCCGAGTCTACTTAGATGCTAATCATAGTCGTCAATTGGTTTTTCATCAATAATCGCTGCCGTGAATATTACAGGCTTAGATAATATAGCAGCTACTACTAGCAAAGTTATATTATCTTGATTGATCTCCGATATATTTTTTGCCCCGTTAATAAACGATACAGCTTTTGAGCAGTCTTTAATCGTAATTGATAATTTTTCATTTGAAACAATTTGGAATCCATTTCCATTAAAAGGTTTGCGAAATGAAGGAAACTGTAAACCATTTCCTTCCATGAAGGAACAAATTTCGTCTTCGAGTAAACTAGCTCTATGCCACAAGAAATTTTCCACTTCGAAAAAGAAAAGGTCATTCCATTCAACATCGCACCCTCTATCAAACGAATGAAAACAGCTCTGAATATCTATGCTTTTGCCACTTTCCTCTATGCATTGCAATTTTTTACGAAGGAGTGGAACTGCATCATCTTTCCAATACTGATCACATAGATCGTAAAGTTCCCACAACGCGTCACCAATTGAAGAAGTCGTCGAATCCAGATTCTCCTTCATCTTCTCCTGAATATTCTTCTCCATCTCCATTTGCTTCTGGATCAGCTCCTCCAGAGTTTCTTTCGGAGCTTGTTCTTTTGGAAGGCACTTGATTTCCTTCACATCCAAACAGAGAATTGATGTCTACTGCCCCCTCTTCATCAAGCGTTTCAAATCCATCATCAAAAGACGAAAACTCACTCTCGTCCTCTTCAACTTCATCGAAAACTGGTTTTGCTGTTTCAATGACCTCAGATTCAGAAGGTTCCACCTCAACTGTTTCTGGTTTTTCTGGCATGGGATTATCAAATCTTGTTTCCTCGGTTTTGGTTGCCTCTGCCTTCGGCTGATTCAACTGTGCCTTTGTTGTAACAAGCTCCTTTTTCGCCTGCTCTAGCAGTTTGTTGACTTCTGCTAGTTGCGCCTCTGCCTTTTTCAGTGTCTCGTCAAGCTTACTTACTTTTTGAGACTCAGACAGATAGAATACCATTCGCGCCATCAGGCTGGTGTATGGCGCAATGTCTGCAATTTCCTTTTTGGCTTCTACAAAAACTGCCATACAAGAAATTGCTGTCTCCTCGTCCATCAGCTGGCAGAGGTTTTGCAGCGTTTCTTGATATGACGGAATGTTGTATACACCATCCAGCCCTAAACTGTAGTATCGGATACAGTCAGCCAGAATCTCTTGTGCGTTTAACACGATCTGACCAGGAGCATATCCTTTATGCTCCATCAGCTGAACGGAAGATACCACTGCGGCAGTGTCTTTTTTTGCCAATCCATGCAGCAGTTCAAAGACTTCCGTTTCCTGCGGAATTCCTTGAAGCTCGCGAACCAGATCCTCGGTGATACCCTCTGCACCTGCATCTGACAGGCACTTGTCCAAAATGGAAATGGCATCACGAACCGAGCCTCTGGCCGCAATTGCAATTAGAATCATTGCAGTTAATTGATAGGATACCCCTTTGTTATCCAAGGTTTCTGCCAAAAGATTTGCAATGGTATCATTGTCTACGGTACCGAAGTTAAACTTTTGGCATCGAGAGATAATAGTTGCCGGTACGCGATATTCTTCTGTGGTGCAGAGGATAAACGTGCAGTACTGAGGCGGGTCTTCCAGTGTTTTCAGTAACGAGTTGAATGCTTCTGTCGAAAACATATGGACCTCATCGATGATAAACACTTTCCGCTTTCCAACCTGTGGTGCATACTGCGTCTGTTCAATTAACTTTCTTGCATCCTCAACAGATCTGTTTCTTGCCGCATCCAGCTCAATTACGTCTGGGTTAGTCCCGTTCATGATTGACTGGCAATTTGGACAGCAACCACACGGTTCACCGTTTGCATCCTTATTTGTGCAATTCATTGCACGTGCAAGAATTCTTGCAGACGTTGTCTTTCCAGTTCCACGCACACCTACAAATAAGTAAGTGTTGCTGAACTTTCCCGACTTTTCCTGCGCAGCCAACACCCCTGTTACCTGCGGCTGGCCGACTACCTCTGCTAATTTGACGGGTCTAATTTCGTTATATAACATTTATTTCACCATGAGGAGCATCGCATTTAATAACTGGCTCTGCATATAGCCGGGTTTCTTGCACTCCTCTTTTTCCTTTCCTAATAGTCTAATCTGATACAGCAGCGCATCTAATGTGTAAGCCGACGGAATTTCGCTTGTTACCATCGCATATGCTGTCGTCAACAGCATCGTCAAAACACCGTGAATTTCATCACGGTTCTTTTGATAAATACTGTTTCTATCCTTTTCTCTGAACAGCCCTAATGCTTCAAGCAGGGCTTTCAAATCATGACTACAATATGCCTGATAAGTAGCACGATACAGAGCTGTCTTTCCCTCTGCACTGATCTTGTCCATCTTTCCCGGACAACCACCACTGGCACAATACCAGAAGTGCTTCTCATCTTCACTAACTAACTTTGATGCCATTTCTTGCGAGAATTCCGGCAAAGATAGCGGAACTAACGTGTACGGAGTACACCGACTTGCTATGGTTGCCCGAACCTTATTGGCATAGGCAATACATACATAGCGTACCACATTCCCGTCTTCCATGTTTTTAAGGATCATATTTTCTGCCTGTTCAGATGCAGTTTCGATCCCTTCAAGCACGATTACTCGTGTCTTGCTGATTACTGGATAGCACTCAGTAAAGGTTTCAATAGGTGATAATTCATCAACTGAAAGCGAAGCCTTCTTTGCTTTGATCCAAAGTACATCTGGATTCTTCTCAATCGTACTCTGACATGCCTTACAGGTACAATTTTCTGAGTGGTCCCCAATACATGTATATCCATGCACCGCCTTTCTTACAAGAGTTTCCTGTCCCAGCCCCGGTTGGCCGTACAGGATAATATTACCTGCGCCCTTTTGCGCATACCGCAAAAGGCGCAACTTTGTCTCTTCATTTTTCATAATGACAATCTGCGAGAACCGCATTGTAGCGGTCCCCGCACTCTCCTTTCTTAGTGATCATTCATCAAGCACAACTCCTTCTGGAAGCTTTGGTGCTGACGGCTTTTGCTTCGGCAACCAGGCATAGACTCTCGCATCGAGTCCATCGCCTGTCTCGTCTAACCAAGCAAGACCTGTCTTTGGCTCGTTAGACATCGCCCACACTACAAGAGATGGGTTCTTGTCCAGATCAACAAGATCTCTACTGTCAATCTTTGCGACCTTTCTGCCAGTGCGCTCACCATGTTCGCACTCGGAATAGATAAGTGTAACAATGTAGATTCCGGGTTCCGTTGGCTTTCCAACCTCGTCAACATAGTTCCACTGGTCTGTCTTTGGTGCTTTCTCTGTGACTTCCGGCTGTGTTGTTTCCTGCGATACATCTTTTGGGAGCAGGCTTTGCAGATTCTCAGCTATCGTAGTCAAAGTATTTTTAATCCAACATGCCGTGAAGTGTTTTCGACAAACAGATACATATTCCTCTACGCTAAATGTGTTTGCGTAATTTTGAAACTTTTCTATAAAATCACGGTCAGTTCCATTATAACAAAAATTAACGCAAGCATCCCAATCTGAAGATGTAGTGAAAGGTGCAGAAAATTGAAATGTAGCTTCAAATTTTTCTCCACACTTCTCGCTGGATAAAACAAACAAGCGAAACTTTGTACAATTAAAAATAACATTAGTGATATCCTCTGATACAACAGAAGTCAACTTGTATCCACTATGGCAAAAGCCTACTGTATCTGACAAGTAATCAGCAATTTCATCGTCTCCAAGAATTCCCTCTGGAATATCTACTGTTGACGGTAATGCCTGAAATAACTTCTCATTACCATCGGTATCCCACTTAATATTCGTTGCCTGTAACATTTGTAATTCCTCCTACTATATTATATTTTGAAGGGGCCGCATAGCAACCCCTTGCAATCTTTCAAAAATCCATGCAAAATCGGATATCACGGCTCATACGGCACTACTTTGATTCTGTCGCCCTGTTTAAAAAACAGTTCAGGCAGTCTAAACAAAGTCTTATATTTCTCTGCCAATTCCTTAGGTAAACTCAGAAATTCTCCGCTTTCGTCCGAGGCGTAGCAGATAAAAAAACTACCATGAATGATATCTACTAGCTCACGGTTCTTTCCCTCGCCTAAATAAAGTGCACGATTGAGAGGTAAATTCGTTAATCTGCCTTCTTCGTTGCAGACAAGAGCAACTTGACTCTCATACGGCATAATGACTTCAATATAGCCACCAACCAATTCCTGCATTGCCTCAAGGGAATTGGCTATCTCTATCATCTGAGGATACTTACCCGGCTCTACAAGAAGCACCGAGATCTTTGCTTGATGTTCACTGGTTGGATCTGTGTCTGCGCTATTAGCATCTTCCTCTTTCTCTGAGTTGAAATCTATCTGCTTAAAGCCCAACATGTCGCAGAAATAAAATCCCTGCGGCACAGTGTCGCTTTCGCAGACTTCTACGACATCCGAAACAGACATCGAGCGGCAGCGATAATCAGAAGGGTGATCAATATTTAGCTTCGCATACACCTCTTCCAGACTGCTGCATGAGAGATCGCTTTCGTAAGCCAGATCATAGATTTCGCTATTAACCGAATCAATCATGCCATATGGCATAAACATCGCCTGCTTGGTGTCCTTTTCAGGATTTATTTGATACAATCTAATTTTCATTTTAACATTTCTCCTTCTAAAAAATATGTTTTTGAAAGGGCCGCATTGCGACCCTTTGCAATTTTCTTGGCACTCATCCATGGAATGATACGGACAATTGCTGATCTCCGCAATGTCCACATCAAGACCATTTCTTAATCTTCCACAAAAACACCCCCTATTTCTCGCTATTCTCGGCAATCAGGTTATCGAAGTACGAAGCCAGAAGGCTCATGTACTCGGAATCCGTTGGATACTCCGTTCCTTCACATTTACCAATCAAAGCATTATTGTATCCATGTACTCTTCTGAAGTAGATTTCCATAGAACGGGCAAAAATCTCAGTTGGTTCGAGATAGTAGTCAAGATTATACTTGCCCTTACTAAAACTACCCTCTGGCAGTTTTTTCAACTCCTGCTCATACGCGTGACGTACTGCGCCAAATTCGGGCTGCAATGAAAGATCTCCATACAAAGAATCAATCATATGCCCGTATTCGTGGATAAAGGCAGAGGGTTCAACTGCTGATACGCAGAGGCATCGAATTCCCGGATAGTACAATCCAAGAGCTTTATGATTGCCCAACCTGCGAAATCGCAGTGATACCGTCTCTGACCCTTTAACCCACCAAAGAGCAGCTTCGTGAAAGGCTACAAAAATAGAGTACGTTTCAGAGATCTTTTCCAAATCGCACTCTTCATCCACTTCCACGTAACCAAAGTAATTATTATAGCCTGATTGCTGCATATACTCCAAAGTTGCCTTTGGAATATTCTTCTTGGTTTGATAGGACAATGCATAATCTCCTGATTGGCGACGGGTTTGTCTTGCCTGATCAACTGCCGGAAGTAATGCATGCACATAGGCTGCTGCAAAGCCTACATAATAAGTAGACATAGAGAGCATATGTTTTCCGGTTTCATCCATATGTATACATATATCCGATGGACCAATGCCATCATGCAACACACGCATATACCTACACATTCCAGCATCGACAACTTTTGCCCAAGGCAGTACCCATGGATTTAATTCCTGCGTCTTTATCTTGTCCAGTTCTTCTTCCGACACGGCTTGAAGCAGAAACTTGTAATCTGACACTGCCTCTGCAAATGGTCGAACTAGTGGGTTAGAGTCCAAAATGTACGCCATTTTGCTACCAGAAAGCTGTCGCAATTCATTCCATGCCTTGAACCATTTTACACGCGCTCCCTCGCCGCCAACCTTATCTTCAATATAGCATTCAGCAAGATTTTGAGTCGGCTTATCAAACGGAAGAAATGCGCCTAGCTGTCCTCTTTCCTTTAGCTCCTTTTTTCTGGCTGAAAGCTGCTCCGACAAAAATTGCATGGATGCAGCAACCGCACATACCCATGCAATGTCGTCAGAGAAGAACTTTTCATCACTACCAAAACGCCATCCATGCGCACTGTGAACAAGTGACTGTTTTAAAGCCACATTTGCTCCATAGCACACTTTGTCACCACTAACGGCAATAATAGGAACTACCTTCGCCTTATCTTTTGCATTGACGTAAGACTCGGGGTGCGTAGCAAATTGCTCCTCTGTGAACGGGCAACCATCAGGAAGTTTCCCGATGTTGTTCTTATCACAGACCAACAGACGCACATCTATGTCCGGGAAGTACATGCTTTTGATCACATCTACTCTTGACTGCTTTTCATCAAGAGTCATATCAGGTGCGATCTGTGTCAGCATCGGACGAAATAGATATTTCGTTAATGCTGTTGCCAGTGCTGCTCCAGAATTTGTCGCAGCTGCCTTTCGAACCGAAAGGTAATCAGCACACTGCTCCAGAAAGTTACTGTATATTTTAGGCTCTTTAGTAGCCTTCAACATCAGCTGTTCTCCTTTCTTCAGGTAACTGTCCAAATCAGCTGTAATCTCGCGCTTGGACAATTCGATTGAAGCGTGGGCATCTGCCGGCTCTGTCTCAACATCTTCGCCCCAAAACCAATCTGGTGCATTCGCTTCTTCAATAATAGAAAAGACCTCTAACTTTTTTGAATCTTTCTTCTTTTTTGTTGTCTCTGGAATTGTCAAATTTTCCAGTAACGATAACTTATTATTCCTATTCATTTTTTCTCCTTACTGCACACAAAAAAGTCCTGTGCATGTGCATAGGACTTTTCACGTTAAAACACCAATCATAAATTTTCCACGCGCGAGATACTGACTTTTCCGCCATGAATCAGGCAATCATCTAGCCCTTTTCCAAAGGCATGATTCCAATGGGCAAACTCCGGGACAAAACCATTCTCGTTGATCAGTCTCAGCGTACCCATTGTAGCATCGCGCACCATGGCATTTTCCATCATATCCGTATCATTCGCAACAGTGATGCGTTCAATGCCAAGCTTTTTTAACCACTCCAAGCAACTGCAAGATTCGCCAAGCAAATCCTTTCCCTCACTTGACATAGCCATAGGATCAGCCAACAGACGATAGGTTCCTACGCCTGGAAGTGTAATAACTAAATATCCAAGCTTTGTGCTTGCCACAATACCTTTCTTTTCTCCCTCACAAACGAATACTCTTTTTATTTTCATTTTGGGATATCTGGTCTTTAGATAATTCAGACCGTAAAAAGAAATTTGGCTAGTTCCAGCGCATCCGTTCAGATATCCATTGGACGACATTGCGACATATTTGCCAAATCCTCTGCTGATCTTAGCGATGATTGCGGCCTTGTCGCTAACAGGAACATCAATGCTCTCAGCTATCTGCTCCCGCTCAGGGTCGTCCATTCTTTCGAATCGCTGGCGAGCAGCTTCGTCTCTGGCTGCCTGACTGGTACGGATACGCAGTCTGTAGATTTTGCCTTCTGCGTTGTACTGTGGAATGAAATATCCATCCATTCCAGCCATTGTCCAGGTGCCGTCCTTCTTCGTATAAAAACCAGGCACACCAGACAAACCGTTTTCGCCAAACTTTTCTTGCAAGTCTAAAATCAGTTTCTTTCTGGTTTTATTCTGCAAGTAGCGAAACTGCTGATATCGAATGCCGTCCTTATTGTAGCGATCCCAGTCGGAAGGTGGCAATGATCGAAATGGATACGCTGAAAAGATTGAGCGCATCAACTCATCTGACCAGCCGTCATGCTGGATCAGTTCCATGCGATCCCCTTCCTCAAGAACCAATTGCGACAGCAGTTCTCGATATACCCTATCAAGATAGGCTACGTCACGAATTGGTTTCTGATTTGCAGGAATATCCCTTGTTCTTGATGAGGTCATTCCTGCACTCGGTCGCATCTGTTCAACCGTTGGATGCATTAAATTTGCTTTGGTGCTGTCTGATGTTCTTACCTTCCAGTCGCTAGACTTTTTCTGCAATCCGGTATGTTTATCCTCCCAATCTTTATTTCGTTTCCACGACCCATAGTCGCGGAACTTTCCAAATCCATCGGCAGTCACACCCACAAAAACAAATTTTCGTCCATCCTCAAGCGTGGCTTCGTTTCCTGTCAAGACAGTGTTTTTTTTCTTATCGGGTTTTAAGTATCTGTGACAATACAGATACAAGGTTTTCGTATATCCGATATAGCCACACCAGTCTGGACTGCCACATATTGGGCAAACTTCACCCTTGCCGTAATGAATTATAGTTGCCATTTCAATCTTCTCCTTTCTTAAAATAAAAAAAGAGCACGGGCAAATGCCTGCACTCTTAATCTTCATACGATAGCTGTCCGTTTTTTGGGTACAGCAAACAAACCCAGCATTCTGGGACTTCGCCATTTAAAGAAGCACCCTCTGCTTCTCTTTCCAAAAAAGTCGTCACCTGTACGGTAATAGTGTAGCATATTTTTGGGGAAAGTGCAAGGCAAAACTACTACTTTGGCACAACCGCACGGACAACTTCTGGAGATGCACTCTCAACCGCACTTCCAGTAGAATCTTCTTTGTAGGCGCGAACCACATATTCATAGGTACTGCCTTTTTCAATGGACGCATCCATAAACAGATTATTGTTTTCTCCCGCATTGGTTCCCATCAATTGCCAGTCGGAATCCTGAGAATCTCTTCTGTAAATATAGTATCCATCACAAGAATCTTTAGTATTTTCGTTGATGTCCCATCCGATTTGAATACATGGCGTATCAGATGCCAGATAAGAAGCAGTCAACATGGTAGGCATATTCGGCAAAGCTTGAATCTCAACTCCGTCTTGCTCATACCAACCACCAACCGCCATACCAGATTGGTTTAAGTATGCTCTTACTGTATAGAAATAAGATTCTGTAATCGTGGTATCGGTATCTATATAGGAACCATGCCGTATCTCATCTGGATCGGTAACTGTCTTGACAACTTTAAAGCTTCCATCCGGCTGTGTCTTTCGAAGTACTTCCAATTTTTCAGCGCTACTACTTAAACTGATCCAATCAATTTGATTCCCCTTTGTGCCATTTGATACCGCATTGTAGATACGCGAGGTTGCACCTACGGGTATTCCACCCTCTATACCAAGTTCGTCGTAATCGCTGTACACGGTTTCTCCAGATGAAGTACAGTATGCAGATCGAACCGTATACCAATCACCTGCCTCTGTATTGTCGAGAACATATTGGGTCTCTTTCTTATTTGGCTGTCCCTGTGTGCTCGCGAGAAACTTCCATGTAAGATCTCCCGCTTTTTTAACGTAGATTTCAAAATAGCTCACCGTATACAAAAGATTATTTCCTGTTGCATCATTTTCGAGATCCCATGACAGTGTGATATCTCCCCCTTTTTCTCCCGGACTTGCCTTAATATTCTTTGGCATAGGCGGAAGAATTGTTCCCTTTGCCATTTCGTCGTCCATCCAACACACTTGCCTGTCGTTGATTTTAAATGGTCGGATGGAGTAGGTATAAGTAATTCCTTCCTCTGCACTGATATCTGCATACTTCGTTTCGTCCAAAATATCTGCCAGTACACACCACTCTCCACTGTCACGTCTACAGATTCGGTATCCGCTCGCCTGATCGTTCTTATCCCACGTTAGTGTGATCTGCGATGGATATTCTTGCGTTGCCGTTACTTTTGCATCTGCCGGATAGCAAAACATAATACTTGCTGCTATTGCCGCTATAGAAAAACTTCTTTTTTTCATCCAATTTCTCTCCTAAAAAGTATGCTATGTATGATATACTATTGAGTATACCAATCTGGACAACAGATTGCAAGGCAGAATCAACTACAATGCACAACGAGGTATATCATGAGAAAATTTAAAAAAACTTTATATTGCTTACTCTCCGCTGTCGTGCTGACAGGCTGTGCAAGCTCCAGCAATCAATTACTTAAAGAGCGAGAGAATCAACCAGACAATGTTTTTGGAACTGAAGAAGAAAGTACAGTGGCTCAAATCAACGGTGTTCCGGCTGATTATATTTCGGATGGCGAGCCTAGTTTCCCATCCGATACCCTGTCCATTCCGGCATTGCACACACTGGCACTGTCAGATACCACTTTCTGCTCAATCTTTCTTTCCGGTTCTAATGCGATTATTGTAGGTACTGGCACGAATGATCAAGATGCACAGACAATAGTTTCCTATTTGGATTCGCTATCAGTAAAAGAATGTGTTATCTTGTTGCCTGATCTTGCCGCATCTGAGGCCGGGGGCATATCTGCATTGTTATCGTTAATGGAAGATCGCATTGCTACTGTCATTTTACCTATTGTTTCAACAGATGAATTTACGGCAAATGTATTTGATGATGTTGCCGCGCTTTATCCAATCCATATGCCGACCGAGGGGGAAACATATCAGTGTTTCGGCTATGATCTGACATTCTTCTATCCCTATGGCACAGCCCCTGCTACATCTGACAGTGGCTTTGCAATTCAGATCGCAACCGATACTGTCAAAACATTACTCCTGTCAGGGACAGATACTGATATGCTGAATACTTTTATTTCTAATAAGAAGTTGTCTGCAGATATTGTAATTAACTACTCCAGTGCATTCAGTGCCACCGTGTACAGTGAGCTTGGCGGACGATATGCCTATTCGCCATTTATCAATGACAGCGTTCTCGAAGTGCGTTCTCCGTACCAATTTGCAAGCCAGTTCCAAAAGGCCGGCTACTCGCTTTCTTGCCCGGATACTGATGGAACCTGTGTGTACTTACTTGGAAGCACAATCTCTGTTCGCACTCATGTAGGGTCAGATTCTTCATACACTTTACTGCAAACGCAGGAAGAAACAACCCTAAGTGATGATGCCACTGTATTTTGGGATGGGGTATACTATCATAAGTCAGCAGGATGTATCAACATTAACACGGATGCATTACTCAGAGAAATTACATTAAAAACGGCAGAAGATAATGGCTATGACATCTGCCCGAATTGTTGGAAAAATTAGGGGGTGATTCTATGCAACTGGCAGAGGCAATTGCTTTATCCAAAAAAAACGAAGAACTACTGCAGCAGCTTATCAACCAAACGAATGCTCAAAACCTGCCACTATGCATTCGACATTTAACTACTTTACAAAAACTTGATATGCAACACTTAGTAGGCATCCTTCTCTCAATTCCATCGCTACAAAAAGACACATTGATTGATCTTGCTGCGGATGCCTTATGTAATGCCGACATCATATCAGATCGCTTTCAAGCAGAGCAGCATGTAGCTGATGCTCTTGAACAATACAAAACCACGGACGCATCTTGTCAAGAATTCCTTACGGATCTTCCAACAGAGGTATTGAAAGAACTATTGTCTATGTGTTGTTGCTGCTGCCCGGTTTGCCAAACGGTAAATCCCGATCTTTATCAGGCAAACCTACATCGGCAATCAGATGAACTTGAACTTATTCGTTATTTGATTGCATTTCCAGAACGATGCGAACAGTTAACGTCGACATTCTCGCTTGATACCCTGTTTCGCTCTCGCATTGATACTGGTGCTGATGTAGGAAATTGCATCATGCCTTCTGTCCTACAGGCAGTTCAGTCACACACGCCACCAACTGATCCTACTATTAGCAGATATTATCAGTTGCTTTCCGATGCTTCAAATCAGAATCCTATTTCAATGGAGCAAGTTGAACATCTACTGGACTACTCTGGCAAAACGGACATTATGACATATCCTCAACTTCCTGCAAAACTACTTAATCTGCAACCATTGTTAATTACAAACACCGATCATGCAACTCGGATTATAAAAGAAATTCAAGCTTCGAGGATCATGCCAGTAGAATCCATCCTTCTGGATGGACATTTAACATTGGTAATTTTTCGCTTGGCAAATCATCAGTTCTACCAGGTAAGTCCAAAAGTGGTATCTCTCTTTTTACCGATGTTTTCCAATCGTGCCATCAAAAAGTATGCGCTCGCGCCGCAAGCATTAGTTGCCAGTTTACGAATTTGGCAAAAGTCTCACCTTTTTTCACGTGAGACAATCTTTCCCATTAAGAATATCACTCCACTGGTAGATCAAGAAGGAAAGATTACAAATGATTATAATATGTTAGTTAATATTAGTTTTGGTATATCATTTGCAGATTTTTACATGTTATTGTTGAAAAATGTTTCTAATAGTCATATTAAGATTACATCATCCGTTTTACCTTCTGACTGGCTCTTAAAGGCGTGGTATTACTATATACCGGATGCAGAGGGTATGGTTACGGCTAGTAATTCGCTTAGACTTCTTGAAAATCCCACTGAGGATGCCAAAAATCAAGTACTTGTGCATGGTGCAAGACCGATTGTAATTCATTTTTTGAGCGGTCAGCCTGTGTCGGACTGTTGCAAAGCTTTTCTTTCTCTCGCTGAGAAAAGTGGTATTCAGAAATGGAATTGTCTGGCACTGGTGCAGTTACTAGATGATGGTTTTTCCTTTGTGTGTGTGCCTGATAGTTTCGATTACTTATTTGATCTGCTACACTCATGGGCTGAAAAAGCGGTTGTCCTAGCCAACAGGCAGGATGTGGAAATCCAATTAACTTGTTAGTTGAATTGTTAGTTGAATTGTTAGTTGATTAGTTGTTAATGCTACAAAATGTATCAAAAAGCCTTATGTTGACTACATTCTGTAGCATTATTTTTTTTGCAAAAGTACCCTTGTTTCGGGCAATCTCATAGCGTCCTTTCGATGTAAGTAGCAGAGGTTGGGCAGAATGTGTGGAATTTGACAAGCAAGTGTTGGAATTTTTTGGTCTGAGTACATTGATTTTATCGCGATTCGCCCTCACAAATTGTTAGTTGAATTGTTAGTTAAACTGTTAGTTGAATTGTTAGTTAAACTGTTAGTTAAACTGTTAGTTGATGAAGTCATTGATTGATTTTTAATCAAAACTATGATATAGTTAATGAGTAACCCAAAACGGTTGAAAGTTCCTTGAATTCACTGGATTTTTCAGCCAATATTTTTTTGCAAATATCATATGTTTTTGAGGTGTTTTATGTTTTATAAATCTGAATTTAGGGATTTCTTTTCTTATGCGGCAACTACTGTATCCAGTAAGGCGTATATGAAAACTGTACTGCAAGAATTTTTAGGAATGGGCGTGGATTTTGATTTTCAAAGTGTCAAATTGCAGGATATGGTACTGCTGTTAGTGTATCGTTCAACTGTCACTTCGAATGCTTTGTGTTCAACTTTGCTTTCATGGCGGTCTGACGATATGGTAAAAACAATAGCTTCTGTATTTCCACGACTTGTTAAGCTTGGATTGGTAGTACGATATCCCCTAACACTATATACTTCACAGTCAAGAAGCATTTGCGATACCCGTTATGTTTATACTCTCAGCAGTAAAGGTGAACGATATGTTTGTGCTAGATTTGATTTGCCAGAATTGCAGCCATGGGAAAGGACAAGCGCACCTTTCTGCTTACATACATACCAAAACACATTGACCATCTTGCAGCTGATTCTTCAACGTGTCATTGACGCAGACAGACATCGCGGAAAGGCATATGTACCCTTATGGAAGCTAGGTACAGATCAATTTGCCAGAGAGTATATGCTTGACAAGCAATCCTACAAGACGGTTCGTCAGACAGTCGGAAAAACTCAACGCAACTTGATTGCAGATGCAATTTATACAATCTCTGACCCTATGTATAGCAATAAAGACTACTATGACGACAACTACTCCCGGTCTTACTATCTTGCACCATTCAATCCGATTGTCCTAGATGATTCTCGTGATATCCAGTTGCCACTTCATATTTTTATCGAAGCGGATATGCGCACAGAACGAAATCCTGTAATCATAGAAAAACTGGCCAGATATACCGATGTACAGACAATCTCTCGTACTGGATCATACTCATACAGGGACAGTTGTATCCTGTTTTCCTGCTATGACACTCCTGCTGTTCCATCTGAGCCATGGCTGTTTTCAAAGCCTTCACTTGCAAACCTCGTTCAGAGGGCACAGGATGCCTCAGAAGACAATCGGTCCGTTTTAAGGGATGATTTCCTTGAGAAGATAAGTGATCTTCCAGAAGCCATCCAGAAGGGCTACAGAGAGGTTAATGAGTTTTACAGAAGAAAAGACTGTAAAACGGTCCTTCAACTATTGCAACAATACAGTGCAGATAGGACGAATATGCGTCTACCACTGCTTTCTCAGTATAAATCCGAGTTTTTGGCAAAGCGATGTCGGGCAAGAATTGCTCAGATTTACAAATGTCTATATGCCGATTTGGATAATCTGCAAGCAAACGGTAACATTAGCTATGTATCGAATCAATCCAATTGTTGCAAAGTAATTCGTGAGTGTCTGGAAGGACTTCGTTGCTATTTCTTCTCAGCATCGACCATTTGGCAATCTTCATCAAGAATCTACCACAATCCTGACTTCCTATCTTGGATTGTCTCGACCTACTACGCGGGAGAATATGCATTACTAGCTGATATTAAGCCTCGCCTTAATGCATCAGAAAATGGAGTGCGAGTAATCCTATCAACCTATGAGCAGACCCCACCAGACAAAGTACCTGCTTTTGACAATGATCTTGGCATCCACTTTTCGCAATGTCTGACATTGAGAAGAGATGATACGGACACTGATCAATATACACTTGTGTTTGAAGATTTAAGTGACCTTGGTTCATGGGTTCGAATTACAGAGTATTTCAGAAGATATCCAAACGGAACAGATACGCTTCGAATTGTCTGCCTTTACGAGTCTGAGGAAGATGTTAAGTCGTTTGCAAAAGCTACGGGAATATATGGAATCATTGAAGATGATAAGACTCTATTTCAATCTCCTACCGGAATTTCTTATATCTCAACCAAAGGATATTTTTCAAATAAGATGTCGTTGGACAAGTGGAATGAAATGAGTGATAAGGACAAGATAGCTTGGTCGCAGAGGGCGCGATCCTATCAACTACGTGCAGTCGCAGAGGGAGATGTGATCGTGTTTAGGGATGGAAATTATTGACATGGTTTGCTGGTGTTGGAGACAATGCCAGCATTTTTGTAGCCCTGCATCATAGGTTGAGCAGAAGTCGTTTCTGAAATGTGTCTGTGGTCTCCTCTGCGTACTATGTATGTTTGCGACTGAGGAGCTATTATTAACTTGCAAATTCTGAACGTGCCAGCAGCTATAGGTTGTTGTATACAACAACCTAAACATGCAATCAAAAAAAATAAGCAGACACACATCGTTAGATGAATGCCTGCCCAAACTCTTTCCTGCATTTGTTACAACTCACCTTGCCAGATCCAGTAAAACACTCGCCAAAGGTTGTTTAATCATAATAAAAATGCAGTTCTCCGTCAATCAGCTCGTACTTCATACCCTTGACAGCAAAACTAACGTAATTCCAATCACTAGAAACATAGTATGGCTTTCTGGTGTATGTTTTCTTTACCCGCACTTGACCATACTTGTTTTTCTCATATGTGGACACGGTATCGATCAAATGTACAAACTCCTTCTGGAATCCGCACACTCTTACGACAATTTCCACCGGGTCAAACGGTTCTGCGTTCTTAACAAGAGAATCCTCAATGTCTTCCAAGTAGTTATTCTGCGTCAGATTAGTTCCCATCGTCTTGTCTTGTGTCCATTGCAATTCCTCGTCCAGTTTTGCCTGTAACTTGTCAATTTGCGTTTTCGCTGTTCTAAGCTGCTTTGAGAAGCTTTCCTTAGCATCTGCAAACTGCTTGGATAATACATCTAGGCATTGATGATCATTCTCCAGCTTTTGTTCTGTTAACTTGAGGAAGTTTTCAAGCACCTTATCGTTGTTGCTCATGTAATCTTCACAAAACTTGTGCTTGTCAATCTCTCCAGATGCCATATACGCATCCTCAATCATGCTATACACTTCTCTTCCTACAGATAATCCTGTAATTTTTTCAAACTCTGCATGCATCATAATAATTTGGGGAGCCATGCTTTTGGCATGACTCCATCCTCCTTCCATTTTTTTCTTCGAGTATTAGAATAGTTTTAAATATACGGTAGATATACCTTATCCGAGATAAGACCATCTTCCTTCAGCAACTGACAGCATACGCGAAACACGTTCTGCTGCAATGTACGATGGATCTGCACAAGGTACAGAGTGATCACTACTACTTCAATCTCTGCCTCAGTGAATGTGTCCATACTCAACTGCATTCTGTTGTAGATACGCTCACAGTAATGGAAACGCATCTCCTCTGCTCCAAGTGGAGTAAAGAATGGTGTCAGCTGTTCCATCTTTTCAGCAAACTTTGGATTACTCATGAGCTGTTTTGTCAGTTCAAATGACGCTCGATTTCTGTCGTCCATCATTGCGCCATTAAAATCATCCTTAGTCTCACGATATATCTGGCGAATTAAGCAGCCTGCAATAAGCTTCATCTCCTCGCAACCAACTAATTCAATTGCTCTCTGATGAATGTCACTACCAAAGCTGTTTACAACAGCCTCTAACTTTTTTGCCTTTTCAATTATTTCTCTATAACTTTCCATACCTATTACTTGGGCGAAGCCTATGCTCCGCCCTCTCCTTTCTTATTTTTTTCACCTGATACAGCACCTTGTATCCGCCATCTTCAAGCAAAATGCCATCAGTGCTGATATTTTTTCTCTTCACCCATGTTGACCCCATCACGAAGTCTCAGCATCTGCGTGATAACCAGGGCAAGCTGCGAAGTATGTCTCCTTTACCTGACGATACTCATGTTTACCGTTAGGTTCCGGCTTTCCAACATCAAACCAGTAGCGTTTCCCTTTATAATTTCGGTTATAGTAGTCAATTGCCTGCTTCTCATCCTCTGCCAATATAATTATATAAATCTGTACAAGACTTTTTCGCATAATGGTCATAGGATTCAAATTTGATGCCAATTGGCTTTGGTCCCTTTGTAATCTCTTCAACAGCTGCATCCGTATACCGATCCCTATTCTGCAACTTTGCATAGGCGAATCGGAATGCCTGATCACTATCTTCTGCTTCTACGTCACAAACATGGCTACCATTTGAACTACTAAAGGTGACTCTATACAGTAGCATATGAACCCTCCTTGTTGTAATCCGTATGAATTGCCAGCTGGATCTCTTCGCCTTCGATAAGAGTTATTTTCTTCACTCGTGCTACAGCATGTGCATCTTCTTCTAAAGAGATGTCGACCGCTTTTACCATTACTATCGCATTTCGCAGGTACTCTAATCTGTCGTTTGCGTAGACTCCGTCAATGTATACACCTTTTCCATAGGTTTCACCTGCTGAATATTGTGATTCATCCCAATCCAGACAGTGTTCTTTTTCTTCAACTCGAACCCAAACAGCTTCTACACATTCATCTGGGTTATTACCATCAAATATAATTTCAATTCTCATATTTTTTTCTCCTTTCTTTGGCTGATATCACTATCTCTTAACATGGACCTCCAGCAGCGCCGTGGAAGGCTCCGGCTGGATAATTCCATTCGCCCTTAACATATATCTGTTCAGGCGTGTATTGGCCCGTCAGAAGGCTCTGTACGGCATCATGATCTTTATGGACAACGCATGACTTCGCATCACCCACAAATGTATTCAAATCACACTTGTTATCAAGCGTAAAGCCCAGGATCTTTTCATCCTGTACCAGAGCCTCATACTCTTCTGGATACAATTCTTTAATTCCGGCAAACAGTGTGGGTGTACTAAAGATGCACATAGCACAGCTGCATCTATTCCACCCTGCTCGATAGCACGGGTGTGGATTGATGTTATGGCGTTTCATGCACTCCCAGATATCTCGTTCAGACCAGTCGATGACATTGCGCCACTGATGGACTAGACGAGACCTTGTATTGGTTCGATGAACCTCCATCTCGTTATAGTGGCTACGGCCTGGCGACTCACCACGCCGCTCACCACTTACAATGAGCAATTTTGCATGCTTCGTTTCTAACAAGTTAGCTGTTACGCTATCTTGAACAGAAGCCTTCAATGTTCCACTGCACCATCTGCCTTGATGAGTGCTGCCTTTTGCTGGAAACTTCTGACGTTTTCCGCCAAGTTCTTCCAGTTCTTTTAAGTGTTCCATCTGATCAATGTTTGCAATCACAGAGGATGCAACCATGACCTTTAAGTATGCAGAACACCAACGGCGACTCAAATCAGCGCTTTTTGCTGGGAATCTGTAACGATGCCCATACTCTTTTAACTTCTCCTCCAACTCTTCTGTGCAAGTTTTCTTCAACTCTTCGCACTTTTTGTAGTTTGGAGACTCCTTGCACCGAAGAACCTCACCTGTGTCTGGATCAATCCATTCAATAGGCTCTGATGCTCCGAGTCTGTATAGTTCACCGAAGAACCCATTGACTCGATAGGAAACTACCAACTTGATGCCCATAGCCTCTGCAAAGCTTTTGACATAGGCAGAGGTGCATCGCCAGTCCATACGTCTGGATGGATGACCACCATCGATGTCATGGTGCCACAGCTCAATTTTTTCTTTTGGAACACCAAGCTCCAAAAGATTTAGAGCCGCGCATAATGAGTCCTTTCCACCAGAAAACAGCACGATGATCTTATCGTACTCTTCTAGTGGTAGCAGCTCCGGCAAGTAGATTTCCTTGAAATGTTCGGAATCTCTTCTGCCGGGCACTCTCGGTTCAATGCATACACCCGTACCATAGATTGGAGATGCAGGTTTTCCAAAGACTACCGGAGTCTGCACGGAGCAGTCAACGTCTCTCACAAAATCAGCAACTGAGTCATCGGAGTGAGGAAATAGATCCTCAAACATATCGTTAAAACTCAGCTGGCCTTTTACTTTCTTTGCCATATCTTCTCCTTCTTCATATAAAAAGGAGCATAGACCGCATACGCTAGCCCATACTCCCTTCAAAATAATACCAGTTAATTTGCAACCTTGTGAAGCGTAGGAAGCAGTTCTCCGCGGCCAGAGTTAATGACCATAGGTGCTACCCAACGAAGCTTCAGTTGACGGTCTCCTCGTGAACCCGTCCAAAAATGATGCCAGTGTGCACGACGCACATGGATTGATTTTGGACTACCATGGACTACTTGATCTGCAACTGCCGATGCTGACTTAACCTTCTCGGTACTCTCACCTGTTGATACAGATACATAGTGTCGTCTGACCTTTCGGATCTCAGCACCAATGCGATAGCCAGCATTAACTACCACTGGAGACACCTTTTTGGGGTATTGCTTTCTTGTGGTAGCATTTGGCTTTTTCGTAACCGCGATGGCAGTATCGCTTTCTGAGTCGATTACGACATCTGCATTCTCCGATTGGATATAGAGAAGCATTTGAATGATCCCCGTCATGAGACTGCGCTTATTCTCAATGCTCTTGCGCACATCGTCCACTGTCACACTTGTAAATCGAGCATCGTGTTGCAACTCATCCAACGGTCGACATAGTTCCTCCACCGTGCGATTAACGCACGTTTGCATACTGTTGGACGCTAGGAATAGCCTTGCTGAATCTAGCCGTACCATAGGATTATCTTTCAGTTGTACCATTTCAAGAATATAAATACCAGTAGAGAAATCTTGATCAAGAAAAACTAAATACTCTTCACTCCCTACTTGTAAACACACACTCTTGAAAGGCATGTGTAGCAGTGTATCAATAGAAATCGTTTCAGTGCCCACCGTTTGGTTGAGTTCTTTTGCAAATTCCTCGTCAAAGCGATACACTGCCATTGATTCGCTCCATGCAATCAATCCTACCAGTTGGGAGACACGAAAGAATTTTGACGGGCTGATGTGTTTAAACACATTGCTCAAGCATCCCTTCATTTCATCCGACTCTTGCAACGCAATTGCAAGCTCCATTGGAAACCCGACACTCTGCTCATCCCAGCGCACGTTCCAGTGGTTATTGACCAGAATCTGATATTCCTGATACTTTCGGAAGAACGCCTTGCTGTTCTCAACCTTTGAAGAAAACTCCGGCTCCTGAGAAAGTAACGCTTCGTACATCTTAACAACAACTGGCTTATCCATATTTCTCTTCATAATATTTTTCTCCTTTTTATGCAAAAAAGCACAGACTGCATATGCTCGTCCATGCTCTTTTAGCGTTTCTTAAGATATCGGAGCGGGAATTCTCGGCCATTCAATGACCGAGATGAAAGCGACCTTATACAAACAAAGCCACTCCTACATGCACATTTCTGCATCACAATTCTCCTGTCTCCGATTTGAAATTGTTTTGATATCAGATACCGCCCAATTGTTACAGTGTGTTCTCACTGACAATTCGGCCAGTGGCACCATCTTGTGATTCTTCCCCGGAACGGTAATGTATTCTCCCTCTCTGTTCTTGATATACACGCTGCTTGTACCGCTGAAGCCTGTAACCCAACCTGTCTGTCCGAATGCCTTAACCTTGTCGTTCAGGTAGATACCTTTCACGACGCAGGTGTTCTTTGCATTTCGCTTGGCAGTACGGTTTGGTTCTTTTCGTCCTTTTCTCGGTGTCGCCTCATGCAAAGAACGCTTCTGCTTTCGCATCTGTCGGTAATAGGTCGTGTTCGGGATATCCGTAATTCTGTCCATTCCGTGCGCAGCGATTGCCACCGCATCATTACCATGCGTCTTATCAATGTGCAAGATCTTTCGATCTGCTGCTGTGATATTGCCATAGGTAAATGCTGCATCTGGAAATGCCTGCCACAGCCTGCGTCTCAGGATGTTCATGATCGATGTATCCCGATATCCCCTTGTAAATTTTTTCTCTTTCAGCATCCAGTCGTACAAAATACCGCCCGGCTTATGTGCAGCTGTCGTATGACACCGATCACATACTGTTACAAGACGGTTTGGATTGTCACTGGCTCCCTGACTTCGAAAATCGACGTGATGTACAACAAGTTTGACGGTCGTTCCGTCCTTTCGCTTTGATCCTGCTTTGCATTTGCAGCACTTACAGGTATAGCCATCTCTCGAAAAAACGAAAGCCTTTTTGTTTTCGTACTCATACATCGCACCTTTCTGGTACATCTCCCCACGAATTTGAGGATTCTCCATGTGCTGGACATCGAAACGTCCCACCTCGATTCGAAGCTGAGTATCTTTTGGCAGCGCGTTTTGGTATCTGGATATGATCCGAATATGATGATCCAGTTTCGACTGAATGGATGGTGGAAGCCACCCATCCGATCTTGCAGAGTCAAACGTATTCGCTTGCTTTTTCCAGTGTGTTTGATGCTTATTTTGGGTGACTGGCTTCTCAATGTAGACTCGCCTGGTTGCAGGCTTAAACTTTGGATGGCGATAGCGTACTTTTCGGTACCGTCTTCCTCTACGATAAGCCTTTCTGGTTTCCAATAAAGAGCGTTTTTCCATGGAAGAGCGAAGTTCATACTCTTCCTTACTGACAACCTGTTCTGTTTCCTTACTGATAATTCCTGCACCGATGTGCTGAGATCCGGTATCAATCCCGATCACCATTTCTTTCGGATGCGTACATCCTGTTTTGTAAGTAAGCTGAATGGTAAATGGTTGTCGAAAAGCAATCTTGGCTCTGCCATTTTTCAGCAAAAGTCGTGCTTTTCTAGGCGTGGTTGGTGCTAAACCAATCCCATTCAAACCAATGACATATACTTTCATTTTTTCCTTTCTGCGTGGACACAACAGCCACGCACATCATACGATGTGATTTGTCCTCGCCAATGTCCGGGAGCTTCTTGCACCTGGTCGTTGAGCATACCCTTGCTCCATACGTTGCCAGAACCCATACCGATTGAAACAAATCGTCGGGTAGGGTGTTGACTCCATAAGACGTAGTAAAAATAGGCTAGTCAACCGTCACCATTGACCTTTCGGCCTCCAATGACACCATCTCATTTCCTCACATGCTTTCACATGCTCGGTCATTCAATGGCCGAGTTGTTGACTGATTCCTGAAAGGAAATTAAGATTTAGCATCTCCCTTCCATGGCTCAAGATTTCGATTTGGTACCCATGCAACAACCTTGACTTGATATTGTGCATCCGCGGCAGTTTCGAAATTTTTATCACCCCAATAGAATCGGGTATCGATACTCCGTTCTCCGTGAAAGTTTTCTATTGTTACGGTGTACTCATCTCTGTACGTAGGGAATCTCACGCTGCACGGAATCCAAGTGTAATCATCTTTTTCTTCTTTTTTCTCCTTTTTTTCATCGTCCTTATCCTGTAAGAATGATTCAATGTCAAACCATCTATCCTGCAAGATATTTCCGACGATTTTAGGCGAATTGCTGCAACCTTTAACAGCAACTCTAATATATCTTCCCTTAATATCAGAAAAAGCCTTAGCTCCGATTACATCCATTATTTTTAAAATGGACTCCAAACCTTCAGCCCCTAGATATCCGCCGTATATGTAGTGATGGTCGGTACTTTTAACGACCATCTGCAACATAGCTACAGAATCCCTCATGACAATATCGACATTCTCAACCATCATATTGAGGACTTTGTAGCCCTCTTCCTGTAAATTCTTTTGTGTCCACTTCTTCATATTCTTTTCTCCTTTTCTTTTTTCTTGATCCTATCTCTTTTCAACAATCTGTGGAATCACCATGTTTCTCTGATTCCATCTGGTCGAAGATTCCAGATCTGCTCACGAGTAACCTCAAATCCCAACACGTCAGTAAACATCACAATTACAGCTGATGCATATAGTCGCGCTGGAGTTGTGTACTCCTCACTGCAGAACCTAGCCATGAAATCTTCCAGTTCTGAATTTGACAGGTAGATCGCCACATCCAGTTCCAGATGCTTAGAAGCATAGATATCATGTTCTTTAATCCATGCCCACACATCCTTAATTTCCTCAATCTGGTCGCTGCTCAATTCAGGCTGGGGCTCTGTGAGAAGCTTTGAATGGATTACAATGTCAAGTTCCTTCTCAAGTTTTTCATAGCCTTTCGCTGTTAATGAATAATTAACATATCCATCAGGGTATTCCATGGCTGTCGCAAGCCCATGACATACCCAGTCGTCCCAATCGGCATTTCTTTTTGCATCCACATAGAAATTACGCGTGGATACGAAATGTGTCTTTCCAAATTTCTGAAAAGTAGGTGCATTATCCATGCCAATTGCATGAGCTGCCATTGACAAGATTCCGTCTTCTATCATTGTAAATTCTCCTTTCTCAAAAGGCAGAGGGTTCACAATTTCCTGCAAGCCCTCTGACCTACTAACTCGGGATCAGTTTTTTGAGGTGTAACAGAAAACGCATTATACATTACGCAATCTGTTTCCTTCTTACTTACGCTTTCTCTTCTGTTGACTCAGATTCTTCAACGTCTGCCTCTGCTGACTCGTCCTTGTATGCTTCCTTGTATGCGATAGATACGCAGTACACCGTAATGGATTCGTCATACATTGGTTTTCCGTCTTCGCCCAGAACAATCGGCTGCATACGAATCAGCGAACCGTTTCCACCTGGTGTCAGACTGAAGTTTGCAGAAAGATAAAGCATGTTTCCAAGCTTTCCGATTGATCTTTCAAATAAATCCTGGTCAACCGCAACCTTGAAAGCAGCCTCTTCGGTCTTCTGGATTTTCGACAGATTGAAGATCACCTGACTTCCATCCTTCAGGCTAAGAGTCACTGTGTTGTCCGTGTACTCCATGTACAAATACACGGCATCAGATTTCTGGTTTCTGATGATTGACGTTGCAGCTCTCATCGGTGCCAATGCCTGCATCAGTTCATCATGCTTAATTAAGCACTGGCATGCAGGGGATTCACCAAGCTTTTCGACATTACTGATCGATGCACTGTTAAACTTCGGTGCTACAATAAGCTGGCTTTCATACCACGAGTAGCGATCCTTAACAACAAGCTTTTCCTTCATAAGACACAGAGTAATCTCCGATCCCTTGAAGAAATTGCTTACCTTAGCCAATGCTGATGCAGGTACTGCAATCTCAAGCTTTGGATCTTCCTTGAAAGTGCCCTTGCCAGATGCTGCCTTCGGATCGATCAGCACCTTTACGAACTGCGTAACTGCCGGATTACCACCATACAGCATCAACTTCTTGCCGTCGTAGCACAATCCAGTGCTTAGACCGTTTAATGCATTCACAGCGCGACGGAACTTCTCACCATCCACAGTCAGCTCCACACAATTATCCGTCTTTGCCTTGGAAAATTGCATTGGCTGACGCATGGATACTCTCAAGCGAATACCACCGCCCTGAGAAAACAACCACACAACCTGCTGCTCCTCATCTACTTCCAGAGTGACACCACCGGAAATATTTGCGAACCCACCGACTGCTGTGAAGAAATCACTTGCACAAACAGTTACAATGGTTTCCTTGCCTGGGTAGGTCTTCATCTCCTCAGCATACATGCTGTGAATTTCAACCTCGCCGTTTTCGAATGTATACAGAGCAATTGGTGTCATTGCCTGCTTCTGTACCTCACCATCAGCAGTTCGAACCTTTACTGAAACTGCCTTTGATGCGATGCGAATTCCAAGTGAATTGTTCTTGCCAAGAAATACTCTCGACAAAGAAACAACCTCAGCAACAACCTTTTCTGACAATCTTAATTCAACCTTACTCATATTTTTTTCTCCTTCTGCCTCTTTGGGCTTTTTTTAATATTTTTTATTGATGGTTCGTGCAAGAAAACTCCTGACTAAAGTCAGGAGTAAGTTGACTTGCTCCGCCACTAAAACTTGTACTTCTTGCGGCGGGACTTCTTTGTGTAATCAAAGACAATATCCTCATCCGAATCCTCGTCTGAGTTGTCGTCTGATTCCACAAATCCATACCAACCGCCATCAGCACTGTCCCAATTGTCCCAGTTATCGCCGGAGTCCTCAGATTCCTCAGAATCCAAGATTTCTACGACGGCAGGTTTCTTAGGCTTTTCAACTGTTTTCTCAATTGCTTCTGGTTCTCCCTCTGCTTCCAGTTCTTCCGTTTCCTCTGGAGCGGTCACATCGGTCTCATCCTCCTTAACGGCTGACTCCTCTTCTGCCTCGTCAATCTCCGTGAATTCAGCATCAAAGATATCATCACTTTCATCACGATCAAGACCGAGGTCGTCAACCAATCCGGTCAGCGTATAAAAGTCCGGTGCCGGATCAATTCGTTCTTCGCTCGTGTGATCAACGTAGTTTGCTTTCGCAAAGACTGCATTGATCTCATTTACGTTACCGTAATCACCGTTTTTCAGTGCCTGCGCCATACGCATCTTCGGATCGACTATATTTGCCATCGCTGACAAAGCTCCGGCGGAAAACTGACCCTGTAAGATGCTTGCCGCATACTCCTTGTTGGCAATGCTCTCCAAACACGGAATTGCTTGTGTCTGCTCATATGCCAGATAGTATACACGACACGGCTCTCTCTGGATCAGACGATAAGATCTTCTCGAAGATTGCCACATAGTCGCCAATTTGTCTCCTATCTGATAGTAAATCAAAGTTGGGAAGTTGTACAGTGTTCCTTCTTCCTCGAAGATGAAATCAAGACCCGTTTCAACCAACTGTGGATTTGTAATTAAGCAACGCATACCTCTGCATGCCTGATCCTTAATCCACTGCTCACGATTGATTGGCTTAACCTTCATCTCCAAAACAGCGATTTCTCGCTCCTTCAGAGTACCGCTCGAAACAAGCACATCTTTGAGACGCTCCGTCACGCGTCCTTCTCCTTTGCCTGTACACTGAATGTAGATAACAATGTTTCGGTTTTGGGAAAGTTCGTCAGAAGCAATCTCAATAAGCTTCTTTTCTTTGTTTGTAAAATGTCCATCTGCCATTAAAGACATTAAATCCGGCAGATCAAAGAGTACTCTGCCGTTTCTAGGATCAATGACTTTTCTGGCATTTGGCATATCTGGCCAGTACAATCCATGCTGGCGATGTGTAACACCAAGCTTGTAGGCAAGTACCATATCGCTAAAAGCACACCGATAGCTGCCCTCCATCTGGCCATAGGCATTTGCCAGTGCAGTTTCCATTTCGACCGGAACAACCTGTTCCTCAAAGTCAGGCAGGATTGCACGGAAGTCTTTAATTGACATCGTGACTGCTTTCTCTGCAAAGTAATCCAGGTACAGCGAGATTGCAATACCTGGCTTCTCCCTCTTCTGGCCGATTCTAGCACCCTTGTCCGTGATTGCAAAGGTTGTGCTATCAACATTGCCGTAGAAGGACTCTTCAAGAGTACCATATTCCTCAACAAACTCGATGCTGGAATCATAGGAATACTTTTTCCTCATCTTCTGAGGGTCTAGCATCCAAAGAAGTTGAAAAGTGTTTCCCGCAGTACCATTTGCAAGGGTTCCAGTAAGCCCCAACACATGCTTGCTAATCTTGATAAGACAATGCGCTGCATGTGTCTGAACAGATTTATTGGTATACTGATGAGCTTCATCCAGGATGAGAAAATCAAAGAAATCCGCATTCAGATGTTTCTTCATCCATACCGCAGGACTCATCTTTCGAGTTCCGACTGGATCAAAAAGACTCACAGATGCTCTAGGTACGTTCTCCATAAGCGTTAGATGCCAGATTTCAGGATTGATATTTGCCTCTATCGTGCCATCCATCAAGCGCTCGTACTGCGGGAGTACATATACGCTTTTGGTAGTCTTTCCCGTATGGGTTGCGAAAAAGCTCATACGCTTCCACTTGGTTTTCGGAAGCGTTTGCTTGTCCTCTCCTGCAAGTAATGGTGATTTCTCCCCAATTGGAGAAGCCTCTACACCCCAAAGAGGTGTTTTGCAGTAAGAACAATATTGATTCGAAGCAGTTGGCGTCATAAAATCCAGATCGGTTAATGGAACCACCTCTCCGTCTCTTTTGGTTGTCAACATTTCGCCACATCGAGGACAGATCATACCCGTCCAGATTTCCGGCTCTTCATCGTCAAATCCTTCAGGAAGCTTCCAGTTGCTACCATTACACCGAGGACACGTCCTCTCATCATCTCGATAGACCTCGACTCCCTCCTCCAAACAATCCGCACAGACATATCTCATCTTGCGGCGTGTCTTTAAAAGGGTAGGCACTGGACCATACATGTAGTTACCTTTTGCGAAATCCTTACCAAAGATCAAGAACTCTCTGCCTTGCGGCTTTTCGTTCTTGAACTTTGCAACCTGCGAGAAGGAAGTGATGATTCTCACATTCGCATACGGAACCACCTTTCTGATCTCAGCAGCCCATTTCTCTATCATATGACCTGGACCCATGACTCCGACGCGATAGTTTATTGCATCTTTTGTCATGTAGGCATCCTTTACGGTTTTGCCTGGGTGACTTTTCAGCCACTTACGCACTGCAAAAGACTCCGCAGTACAGATACCCATTAAAGTCTTTCCGGTACCCATGTCACATAGCTCGAGAGCATACTTTGAGCCACTTTCAAAAAGAGAGACTAAACCGTTAATGGCTTCTCCCTGCTCGATGTAGGGAGTTTTCGCCTTACAAGCCAATGTATCAACACGTCCTGGTCCCTTACTTAACACATTCAGAGAGTCCAAAACATGCTGAATTAAAAAGGCATGCTGCTGCGAGAAGTAATTGTCCATCGACGATACGTCAATCGGCAGCATCTTCTTATCCTTTTTGGCTGTTGTAATTGGTGTCTCCCCAGATGCTATAAGATCAGATACGATGCGATCAAACTTTTTTTCTGCCGCACCAATACGAATGAGAATCATATCAGCCAAGCATATTTTGCGCTTGCCAACAGTGATCTCGCGATCCACTGTCTCAGCTGCGACCATAAATGTGTTTTTGTCTGCATTACTGACAGCCTGTGTCGTTCGTCTATCGTAGACAGTGCATACACCTTCCTTCATCAACTGCTCAAAGATTTTCGGAACCCACTCTTTCTTGAGTGGCAGATCGTATCGCCCCATCAGGTAGCTATACAAATCTGCATCTCGTACAGACTGTTCGCAGCTTGTGATAAGGAAGTCGCCATCCGCCTCTGCCACACGATCATGAACAATCTGATACTTCAAGATTCTGTCCTGATCGAAAAAAATGGTTTCCGGCTTTGATGTTACATAGCCACCCTCTTCCTTAGAAGACTCGGAGTGACCAATCAGCAGCGTTTTGTCATCTTCGTCTCTTCTGATAAAGACTGAGACATATGATGACGACTGCAAATGCGCACAGAAATTGCGCGCTTCTGCTGTACGGCTAAAAACGCTTGCCGCCAGCAGAAGCTTACTACTTGGATCAAAAACAGCCCAGTCGAGAAACGGCTGGACTCTTTCGTTTGTAATATACATTGCATTTTTCTCCTCTCTTTTTCTTTGTCAACCAACAGCAGAGGCTTATTCTTCCTCATCGCCCTCTGATGCTGGTTCTTCTCCGGTTAAACGCGAGATGGTTCCATCTGCTTGAATTACGGTAATGGTTGCACTATGGAAAGTTCGAACCGTAACCTTACCGCGTCTGTCTTTTGGATCGTCGCTTTTAATCGGAGTCCAACTGTTGACACTGTTCTGCGTGACACGACCTCTCTGCATATGACGATGAAGATCGTCTCCGCAAATTCCGCCTCCGACCCCACCTGCCATCATCATATAGATACTATCGGAAGATGGCATCTTGGGAACCGTGATGCTTTGTTTCTCCTCGTAAGGTTTTACGAAAAGCCCTTCCACACCACTGTTTTTTTCATGTGCAAACAGTGCCTCATATGCCCTCACCCGATCAACCTTGATCAGCTTGAATTCCTTCAAGCGTAGCGTAGGGGCTGCAGTAACAGGGATTCGCTCCCCTTCTGGACAAATTTCTGGTAAGTATGGAAGCTTCTTTACTTCGTCCTCATCAGCATACTTGCTCAGAGATGCCTTGGAACTTGAATGGATCAGATCACGTCTCAAAATAAGTACGACCTGATGATATTTCGCATACTCCTTATCATCAAATCGATACATCCTTTCGATGTGATACTGTCTCGTAATCAAGTTATTATGGAGAGTATCTTCAAACAGAACTCTCGGAATAACCCAGATCAATACACCACCAGAACGCAACTGAAGATTAATCTTCTTCAAAAACTCCGTCTCCATGCGTTCTTTTCCATCCGGCATCATGCCGTATGGTGGATTAGCGAATATCACATCGAACCCACCGTGTGACACTCTAAGATCTTTCAAGTAGTCACCACACAAACAGGTTTCGACAAGAGGATTCTTTGCTGTCTCCTCTGCAGCGTTTCTTTGCAGCTCACACCCGTACACTTTCAAGTGGGGGTGATTTTTCTTATCAAGTGATGTCAGGATTGCCCCTGCATCACCAATCGACGGATCTAGCGCATAAATCGCTTTATCATCGTCGATCTTCAATTGCGCTGCAATTCGTCTACAGTGTGACAAATCGGTGTAAAAAGCTCCTGCTTTGGCATGATTCATCACCTGCTGGTTAACATGTTTTAAAAAAACATTGCCCATTTTTCCTTTTCTCCTTTCATTTTGGGCACAAAAAAAGCGCCTTACGATCTTTGTCGTAAAACGCTTATCAGTGCATAAATTTGAATTTTTCTCGGTAGCTGTACAGTAATAAAAAAAAGGTACAGCAAACAAACCCAGCTCATTCCGGGATTTTGCAATTCGAAAAGCACCCTCTGCTTTTCTGTCCTTTGAAGTCGTTACCTGTACACAGACAGTATAGCAGAGGAAATAGGCAAATGCAAGCAGATTCCTCGCAAATGATACAAAAAAAAGATGGGGAAAACTTGTATTATCGGCATGACTGTGGTATATTTAGGTTGTTAAATACAATAACCTAATGAGAGGAGGAGACATATGCCAATCATACACACACCACTACAGATATCTTTTTCGTCAACAGAGGTACTTCAGAAAGCACTTAACACAGAGTACACAACTACTCTTCAAGATGCCTGCAAAATTCTTCAAGTAACGCATTCGTGGGTTCATCAATTTATTCGACCATTTGTTCCCTATGTATATGTTTCTCCAAAGCAGGGAAAGGAGCTTGATGTTGCCAAAAACATCTTTTTTAACACACAGGAATTTCAACATCTCATTTTGAACAACACTTCTTTCTCAAGAAGAACAATTCAAATTCCAGTTTGTTTGTTTTTAAAAAAAGAAAAACAAATGGAGATTGTAAAAGAATATGATCGTCTTTGTGAGGAAATGGACGAACTTCAGCAGGAGATCCAATCCAATAAGTGGGAAATTCATGCCCTTAAAAATGAGATAATTACTCTCATCGGTAGGAATCTTTTATATCCACAAGAATATCCTTTTTTAAAACTAAATTACAAAAAGCGTTCTCAATATGCTCAAATCCCCTGCTCGTTTGATCTTAATATCAACAAGATGAAAACAATTGCTACACATATGCAATCAGGAGATTATTCTGAAACTTCCTGCCGACAGCTTTTCCTTAGTGGTGCTGTTCGATGCGAATTGAATCTTCCAGATAAAAATGGGGGCCTTTCGAAGAAGGTATACTATGCCAACGACCTAGTACCTCAACACCCTATCACAATCGCTTATGAAAATTACCTTCAAATGTTAGAGACACGAAAGGGATAGATCAGAGGTTTTTGAGAGCATCAAAATCACGGATATTTGCAAAACTTTTCGCACTGAAAAATGTCATATAATTTAAAATTTTTCTACGGTTTTTCTATGGTTTGTTAACTGCATGCCATCTAAAAGGTTAAAACCAACCCAAAAGTGTCTTAACTAACAGTTCAACTAACAATTCAACTAACGCTTTAACTAACAGTTTAACTAACAATTTAACTAACAGTTTAACTAACAAAATAGATACTAAGGTCTTACACAATCTGTGCCTTGTTTTCCAGCACAAAAATAGTGCCAGAAGCATTAGCAGAACCAATGATTCTAGCTATGTTTCTGGCACTATCAGTTAATCAACTAACAGATTGGTTAACAAATTAATCACTGTTCCCTGTCTGAATGCGGAACTGTGATATTTAATGCGCTTGATATGTTTGCAACAACTGCCTCGTCAAGTGTGTATTTTAAGATGCTCATATCTACAGGAACCTCAACAATCTCTCCATTATTATCTGCCGTATACGTTGAGTTGTAATCGCGATAGTAACGATCATATGCACACAGACCATATGGCGAATCCCATATGATCATGCAGCGTTCTCCAGTGCAAGGAAGCCCTTGCCCTTCGCCCATTGCCTGGTCAACAATACTTTTTGCATTCGCGTATGGAATGGTATAGCTCAAATTTCCCTCTGCATCATAGCACTGATAAATTGTCTTTTCGACATTTGGAACCAGATAAAATATTTCGGAAATTCCCTGATCCCCATATCCATACGACACATACATGTAATCGGCCGCATCAAATATGGCACTTAATTGTGTCTGCTTCTGTTCTAGTTGTTGCGCTCTCAATACTGTTTGCTGTGGCAGCTGCTGCGCGCCCCAAATACGTTCTGCGGTACCCTCCGGTAGCCAACAGCAATTGCGTACATAGGTACTTCCAAGCAGATATGGATTAACGCGTCCTGTATTCGTCCACTCCATATAGGCATCCGCATCGTATGACAACAATTTGTTTTTCAATTCAACAAACACCTCACTTGTTGCCAAATATTGGCATGCGGTTGTTGCTCCATTTAACAGAGCCACATCGTCAACATTATAGATCCCACGTTTTGCATAGTTGCCAACAATATCCGCATCTTCGAATCCAGATGAACCACTGATACCATAGCTGTCTACTTTTGAGAGCGTCATACCGTCATATTGGAATAATTCCGTTGATACATTGGTGCCATCCGCAATGTAACTTAAATAGTACCAAAGATCATATCCAATTAATCGCTCATTCTGATCAGTTAGGTATGAATAGCATCTGGAAATTCCCTCTTCCGGGAACAATGCAACCCCATCTGTCTCAATTTCAGACTGCAAAGTTACCACACCGTTTGTTACTTCGTACATCTGCATATACAACTTGTCACTCTCGGTCTTTGTTCCGACAATCAGCAATTCTACCTGCCTGTCACTGTCAAAATCTCGAATCTGGTATCCAAATACTGTTTGTGGCACATTGGATACAAATCTTGCACCACCCTGCTCATTGCTTACAAGCCAAATATCGAACGGTCCTTGTTCTGGATACTGTAGACTCCAAGCGTACTCCTGTAGCTTGTCGTAAGTGTCCAGATAGCCAGAAGAATTAACCTCTGCCGCCTGTGTTGGAATTGCCATTGTCAGAGCTGTGAGACTCATCATCCCAGTTAGAATTGTTACCATTTTTCTTCGCATTACGTTTCTCCTTTCTTCGATCCCGATACATATACATACCATATATGCACGACATTAGAATTATGATTATGATGAATGCCACAACTGCAATTGCTAGAATTGCGGCAATATTAACTTTCTTTTCCTCGTTTGATTTCGACTGAAGCCTATCAAGTAATCCCTCTGCTGTCGGCTTTTTTGCTGAAGACGCCGTTGTTTCTACTGGCGGTGCCGTTGGCTGCATTGGATCAGCTGCCCCGAGTGCTATCGTTTCCTCGTAAGAATTAATGCCATTTACAAGGAATTCTATCTCTGAACTTAACTGAATTGTCGATGCAAAAAAATCCATGTGCGAGTTCTTCATAGATTGCACAAAACATGTCGAAGGAAAGAAATAATCCTCTGGCAGAGTAACACCTTCTGATGCAGTTACGTAGCATTTTTCATAAGATCCAACAGGAATTCGAATGTCAGCATTCTTTGACAAATAGGGTACTTCAAAGGCATATTCTAAGTGTGTATCTCTCGAGGTAAAATGGAAGTACAAACTTGCTCCTCTAAAGGTTCCATTCTTGGTTCCGGCATCAGGATAGTTTAAATATAACGAGATATGTCCGGTTCCTTTTGTTCTGGCCGTTGCCAGTTCGTTTTGATTTGACTGGTAAAGGATGGTTCCATCCTCTCCAAAGAATTTGAACGAATAACCGAGTTCTTCCTGCCCCCAGCCATAGATCAGATTCCCGTCTTCGTCAACAGGACGATCATCTGCCGTATAGCCAGCAATCAGTGGAATTTCTGGAAAGAATGCATTCGTTCCAATGTTTTCATTCGAAGCAATCACGATGCAGTGTTTCAAACTCGTATCCTCTGCCGAAGTTTCTTCAATCTCTGTCACACCTTCTGCCACACTCTCTGTTTCACCACTACTTTTTGAATCAACTTCTGTGCTTTTTGCCTCGGTTTCTGTCTCATCTTCTTCTGATAGTGTTGACTTCATATCTTCTGTCGATAACACTGGTGCTTCTAGGCTTTCTCCATCGTCCGTATCGTCAGTTGCTAACTCAAAAGTAGATTCAATTTCGCCAACATCATTCGCATATATCTGCGACACGGGTGGAAACAGAACACACATTGCCGTCAGTACACCAACAAATCCCTTACTGTGCCGCATCCGTTTCCTCCCATGCACTCGTTTCTGCCCAAGCCTCAGTGTTTTCCTGTGTCTGACTCCAAGAATCTGTATCAGCTGTACCCTGCGTATCTTCAGAACCTTCCAATTGCCCTGCAGCATTGTCTGCTTCGCTCTGCGCATCAGTCTCTGGAATGCTCTCATCAATGGCAGAGGATTCTCCCTGCACGTCCATAAGGACTAAGTAATTGTCCTTCAGTTCGTCAATCGAGAGTGTCCATTCTGGCCATTCGGATTCTCGTACATTGTCCACATTTTGATTCCAGAAAACTGACACCCGAACAAGATCCTGATTATAGAGTCTTCTTGTATATACGGCACTTCCTCTGGTTGGGTCTTCTGCATTGATACTAAGGTAAGATGACAACCCCTTCGTGTCTGAGCCAAATAGTAGGCTTTTGCCAGATTCATAGGCCTCTTCGTCTACTGTACTCCAATAGGAATCTAACAAGCTTCTTGCTGATGGACTCTCTTTTACCTGCTGTTCCCACGCTGTTCCATCCTCTGGCACACTTACCACTGTCTGATAAAGACTGTATAGTCCGGTTGGCTCACATATATCCAAAAATCCGGCAATGGACGATTCCATTTGATCTGCCCACCACTTTGGAAAAGCGGATTTGACATCAGTGACTTCCACACTACGTTGTCCTTCCGGGAACCATGCCTGCAATGATGTTAAAATGCCATCCCACAAACCTTCCCCTTCCTCTGTCATTGGCATAGGAATACTCACCCATCCGCCCTGCGTCCAGATGTTTGTCAGGTTGCAAAATGTCTGCCCATCAGTCAGCTGATCAAGTATTCCTGCCACTCCCAATGCATTGATGGAACACGTCTTTTGCGATAGGTCAACCTGCAGAACGGTAGGCACTGAAAAAGGTTTCTCTATTACACTATCGTCTTCCTGTTTTATTGGAACGGTTCCACTGGCAGAAACCCACACTCTTCCATCCGTATAATACCCACCCTCTATTGCGATCTGGCTACGGTAATCACCTGCAACTGCCTCTGCGTTAATACTCCATCCAAGCGGTTTTACATACTCCTGTGTTGCCTCTGTAGATTCTTCTGCAACTGTTTCAGAAATGGTCTCAAAGGCAGAGGATTCAACCGTGTCGGCTCCCTCTTGCCAGTTTTCTTGCTGAGTCTCAACAGCCTGCGAAGAATCTGTCTGACTCTCTCCCCACTGCTCATTTGCTCCATCATTAGATGTTTCCCAAACTGTCTCCTCTGCCCATACAGTAGTATTGACAGAGATTGCCAAAAGGCTCATGCCAATACATAAAAATGTCTTCTCACGCATTCGGTTTCCTCCAATCTTACATCTTTCGTATCGCCTCGCATGACTATTTGGCAAGGCGAAGTCAACAACTCGGTCATTGAATGGCCGAGGATTTCCACGCCAGATTCCTAAATATCAAGATGCACAAATACACTCTGTCCATCTTCGAAATAATATATCTGCTTCTGTTGATACATCACATTTCCTACGGTATCAGTACCAAATTCATCAATTACCATAGGTAAGCCATATTGATTACGGCCAACATAAATCACGACATGATTTGTGCTACCTGTCAGGCGAATGATGATATCTCCTGCAACCAGATCATTTGCAGAACAAACCCAGCTTTTCGGTATTGCATTACTTCTGAATGCTGCTGCCATTCCTGCACAATTTAATCCGTTAAGGTCGATGCCTGCATAGTGATACAGAATGTAGTTAACAAAGGCAGAACAATCCATACCTGTCGGCTCTTCTTTGTAGCTGGAGTGGCCACCACCCCACACATAAGGTACACGTCCAACCTTTTGCAAAGCAGCTTGAAGCATTGTTTTTCTTGTGTCAGATACTGTTCCTACACTTTGCAAAATGGAAGCAATCTGCTCCTCTGTCAGCGTTATACAACTGGACTGACTTGTTATGTTGCCGGTACTATACTGACTGTAGGTGGATGAGATGATTGGAGCTGCCGTAGGTGCAATGATGGTTTCCTCTGTACTATCTTCTGTGCTTTCTTCCTCAAACTCCTCTGTAGATGCTTCCTCACTTTCTTCCTCGTTGGTTTCTGCTTCTAAAGCATCCTCTGCCACCTCTGAGCTGTCTTCTAAGGCTTCCAAGCTTTCTTGTGTAGATTTATACTCTTTATAGCTCTCATAGTCTTTTTCCGGCTGTCTCGTGGCCTCTGTACCTTTGTCAGCTGCCACGGAATCAATGACATTTTTATCAAGCATTCGATCATGTAACATCTCGCCTTGAAGAATTTCTTCAAGATCACTTTCATTCTCTGAATTATTTACGCTTTTACTGCTAGAAATATTAAGCACGTCCTCCTTTCTGGTTACATCTGCCTGTACGCTGACAGTACCAGATGCAAATGCAAGGCTAGCTGCCAGAACAAAAATATTAAAGTGTTTCAAAATGCCCTCCTCCATATGTATGCATCGTGCCCTTTGCACGACTTTTGCAAATCTTAGTTTTCTTTTTTCTTCTTGCTGACAATGATATATACGATTAATATGATTACAGCTAATGTCAGCACGACCACGCCGACTAGAATTATCAAAACAAGTGCTGCTGTCTCAATTCCATTATTTTCCTCTGCCTCAGTCATTTGACCTGCCAGTTGATCCAATAGGGAATCCTTTGCACTTGTAGTTTCTGACAATGCCGATGTAGTTGATTCGGTTGGTGCATAGTAAGATGTCCCTGCTGCATTAGGGGCAATTTCCCCAGTTTGCGATTCAGTTGTCGTAACTGATTTTCCATCTTCGTCTGTAATCGCAACAGACTCATTTGTTGTCTCATCTTCTTCCGAAGATTCCTCAAATGTTGTTTCCGCCCACTGCCCTTCATGGTTTATTTTTTGTGACGTTACCGTACGAGACAGTTCGATGGTATTTAATTGGTAGTATGTCCATGTCAGTTCCAACGCTAGATCCAGATGTCCGACATCATTTTTCGGAACATAGCATTCCGAAGGGAGAGTTGGACAATCGATGACAACCTGATCATAGTCATAGCTTTGGACCTCATATGGTGTATACTCTCCTGCCGGAAGTGTAGCAACATACTCCTCAACTGTACAAGGGATTCGAATTGCATACAAATAACCATCGGAATTTAATAAATACAAAACTGATTCCATTCCTTCCGGATTTAACATATAGCTTCTTTTATAGCTCAGTTGAATATACAATTCGCCAAACTCTATGTTGGAAGTGTCGTAAGGATAATCTGTTTGAGTTGTTAATTGTCCCTCGCTGTCGTAGATACAATACAATTTTTTTTCTGGATCGTAACACCACACTGATCCAAGCATACTTCCATTTTCGTCACGAGGCATACCATACTCGTCGTAAGATGCAATTGTTTTGATCTCTGGAATGTAATCTTCTGGTTCTGTAGCATCCGTAATGTCAACCGATCCCGGCATGATCCAAGGATCAGCATGTACATTTCCACACAGAATTGTCAACAATGATATTGCAATAGCTACACTTAATGCTTTCAAATTTTTTCGTTTCAAAATCGGTCCTCCTTCGTGCGGCAAAAGTTTGAAGTTGGTTGGAAACTCAACCGCCCCGTTTGTCTCGATGGTAAGTCTCCAACCATATATCACTCGATTATATCAGATATTAAGATGGATATAGTGGTATATGCCACCTGACAAATAGTCTGTGCCCTTCTGCTGATACAAGACATTTCCATCATACGCTCCGGCACCTGTTTCGTCAATCGTCATTGGATATCCATACTGATTGATTCCAATATACATTACTGCGTGATTTCCATTCCCACCAATCCTAATGATGATATCTCCTGGCATTAACTCACTTACCGAGCATATGCTACCACCTGAAAGAGATCCATATGTAATGCCATCAACAATTGCTGTGGTACTCGCACCGTTCCAGTTAATTCCGGCATAATGATACAGCATTGTTCCAACAAATCCTGAGCAGTCCATCGCCTCAGCGTTCAGTGCATAACCATGTCCAGCTCCATAGTAGTACGGCACTCTTCCCACCTTTTGCAAGGCACCACGAATCAGCGACTCTCGTGTTCTGGAAATGTTCCCAAGGCTTTCGAGAACTGCATTGATCTGCGATTCGCTCAAACTGATACAAGTACGATAATCCCCTGTTTGTCCAGTTGCATATGCTGAAAATGCTGAGGTAATCACCGGAACTGTACCACTGTTTCCACCTACGATACTACTACCCGAATTTGTATTGACAAATTGATCATAAATAAAGTTGGCATATGCAATACGATTGTCCATTTGGGCAGAGGCACCCGCTTTTTCATAGATGTTTTGGAAAAGTACTGCTGCGTCTGCTGGTGTAGAACAACTATTTAAACCACTTACAAGTGTCTGTGTTTCGTATTTCGCAGAGTTCATCGTTTCCCAAAGGAAGTTTAGCTGCATTTCAAGATCGCCAATACTTGTTCCACGCGTGTTTGCATAGTAGTAAAGATCGCTCTTTAATGCCGGATATGTAAACTGTGCAATGCCATAACCAATCCTGTCATTGATAAAATTTCCATACGCTCCAGAATCTACTGCTGCTGTGTAGGTTTCATCATTATAGGTACCCTCAAAGCGATTCTGCATGTTGTTGGCGGCAAAATGCGATTCCTGATACAAATTGCCCATAATACCTGCTGTGCCGATTTTGGTAACCCCCTGCTTAATAAAAAAATTCCAAATCACCTGCGCGCCTTCCCCGTCAACGGGGACGTATGCGCCTGTGCCAAAACCATCCGGATTTAAAATAATTGATGCAAGAGAAATGGTATACGGATAGCCATCATGCTCGAATTTCGCGTAAAATTCCATATCTTCACCATCTTCAATTTTCTGATTTAACGAATCTATCCGCTCAGAAAGTTCTTCTCCTTTTGGTGCGCCAAGTAGAATCTGCGAATAGAATTCCCAGTCGAATTTGGCATCACTGCCCTCTCCATAAATGAGTCGTACATTTTCCTGTGCGAATTTATCTGGGGTTAGCGACACGTTGACTCCATCAAGTACCTTTTCTTCTTCTCCAACGTACTGTACCGAGCCAAAAAGGGATTGAATCACTTTTGGAACTGCGGTTACGGATGTACTGACACGGCTACCACCATCCTCAAGTACGGAACCAGACACATAGTTGACTCGTTTTGGTAAATCTGACATCATCTGTTCGTCAAGACAGATATTAATTCGCTGCTCAAAATCCTCAATTATCGCATTTGCATTTTTTTTCAAATAAGCTTGTATGTCTTCGATTGAATTGTTGTCATACCAGACAATACTATTGAAATCCAACAAGCTTTGTGCAATTTCATATAACTTATCCTTATCAATGTATGTAATGATATTTCCACTTTCATCGGTCTTAACGTCACCTGTTTCATTTGGATTTTCCAGTTCTCCGCTCTCCAAAGCCCATTCTACATACGTTGCATACACATGCTGCCAGGATACTCCATACTCGTACTCATAGGAACAAGGTGACAGCCATGACGAATCCTCCATCTTTCCGGCCGACAAAGAGTACACAATTGCACCATCACGATATTCGAGTAATTCTGTATCAGGGATATCTGATACATTGTTCATATCGTTTATCTTATTACTATAGCGCGTATCGGAAAACTCCCAGTTGTAATCATCCTCCACAGTGGCCAGATAACCATACAGAATACGATGTGTCTTAACAGCCCCCTGTACAATATCCTGTACATTCATATTAGCCGGCAGTTTTTCAAAAAAATCATACACATCGTTAACTGCTGCTGTTAATGCTTCTTCATCAGTACTGGTTCGCAATGTTTCAATATCTTTACGGTAATTTTGAAAGCGCTGGTATAATTGTCCATAATCTGAATCGTCTATCTCATCTTTTCCATCGTATCGCTCAGACAAGTATCCATCCCATTCTGCGATATCAATATACGGATCCTCGATTGAACCGGTTGTAAAATAAGGATATCCTTCTTCGCTTAAAAAGGATTCTAATACGTCAGCAAATTCCACTGGAGAATATTGCCTTGTGACAAGTGGAAGGTATCGAAGGCATTGTACCTGCTGGTCGTAATCCTCAAATTCTGATACCACAGAGACAAAATCCTTAAATGCTTCGTAGCTCATCAGTGAATCATCAAAATAAGATTCAATCTCTGATATCAAATCTGCATGAATTTCTTGTGCACGTTCGTTTGTAAAAAGGAAATTGTATTGCTGAACCGTCAGATCTTCAAAATCTGTCACTGAATAGTAAGCATCCAGATACCGTTCGTCGTCGTCTGCTATAAGAACCATATATATACTATTTGTAATTGATTTCCAAAACAAGGTAACTGTATTAAAAATGCTTTGTAACGCACCAACAATGCCCATGACGACTAACACAACGATTAGCACAACTCCCAAACAACCTAGTCCACATCCTGTCACACATCCTGTCACACACCCTGATGCGCAAGTGTTATTGCCTTTTGCTTTATCTTGTAGTCCTTTTTTAACCGTTTCTTTCGCTAGTTTTTTTAAAATTGCAAGAAATGCGCCCATCCTAAATCCTCCAAAACTTGCTTAAACTATATAGCTGCGCAGAGCAGCAGTGGTAGATAAGATATTAGAACTTTTCCACCAAATTAGGCAAAGCGCCACGCCCATAGGAGCTATGCACCACATGGGCGTGGAAACCTCATGCAAAAAATGATCATTGGTCTTGGTCTGAGAAATCAACTAGCTGTAAGGCAATTTGTAATTGACTTATTATGTCGTTCTTTGCCTTTTCTTTAATTTTAATATCATTTCTTGATGAATTGAACAGGTCGTTCGTCGAATCATCGCCAATCAAGTTTTTAATTTCTGCCGGATAAGTATTGTATAAACGGTTTGCTATAGACGCTGTTTGGTTGCTGTTCTTTAACGCCATCTTATCATCAGCGGATAGTAAATTGTTGATTGGGAGTGACATTTCCAGAAGTTTTTGTGCAGCAGTATTGGCGTGAACTAATTTTTGTTTATCGCTTCCCCTTGTAGGATCATAATCTAAAATAGGTTGCTTACTTCTGATAATTGCCTCTGCTAGCTGATTACGCATTTGCTTATAATCGTTGCTCTGCTTCTTATCCCTCTTTCCCACGTTCTTACGGAGCGTATCCGCAATATTGCTGAACTTGTAGCATACAGGTAGCGGCTTATATACTTTAGCCTGACTGGTACTATTAGTAGGCTGCGTATTTTGCTGTGTATCCGACGTTTTCTGTGATGATGAATTCTGCTGTGTATTTCCACTCATACCACTATTACTACCTCCTCTGAACTGTTCGTAATATTGCCTATAATTCTTTCTTTGCTGCTCAAAGCAGTCCATACGATCCTTCGGTGTAAGGAATTTCGCACCACTAGGCATGTAGGTTGATTGTGCAGCATATTGTGACACCATTCCAACACGGCTCTGATATGGACTTCCAGATGCTGAAACGTTATTACTCGGAGCTACAGGAAGCGATGAACTTGCGTTGGTATTTATCGGAGAAGGACCACCTCCAGATGTAAAGTGTCCTGCTTTCTTTTCTTCCTGTCTTATCAAATTTGCTTTTCTTCCAGCCATAACCATTCCTACACCAGTTGCCGTTACTACCGGTACTGAAGTTGGTTCTGCAACCGAAGATGCAAGTATATATGGTGCAGCTGCCACTGCTGCGGGTGCTGCCACTGCTGCAATTGCTCCATGCTTGCGACCAAAATCACTGCCTATATCGGCACCTATCTGGCCTGTCAGAATGCTTCCTTCAATACCACCTGCCATTGATCCAACGATTGAACCAGTAATACCGCCTACGATACTTCCTGCAATCTCGCCTCTTCTTTCTTTGCGAAGTGCCTGCGCTTTTTGACGATGAAACTGTGCTCTTTGTTCCGGCGACAAAGCGGCATAGACCATAGGTTGCTCAAAGTTATCAACATTGGCAATTCTAGCAAGTGCCTTATTTTGTGCTATCTGAACGTTTGCAGCGGCAGAGGATGCCTGATAATGCTGACCACCTGTCTGATTGATTTCTTTTCGAGCATCTTGAACTTGTGCTTTGGCATCTTGAATCTGAGCAATCTGCTCGTTTGTATCTTCGATTGCGCCGTCACAAACTGCCATCTGACGGTCTACACTTTGAATCTGCTTATCCAGTGCTGCATTTGCAACCTGATGCTCCGTTTGCAAGCCCTTTAAGTCGTTGGTCAACTGCTTTGCTGTCTGACGGTATGCTTGTACTTCTGGATCGTCGTTTGGCTTGGTTCCTCTTACCAAACACTGTGCTTTTGCCTTTTCCTCTGCCAGATTAGCTTCTGCCACCTGTGCCTGTAAACCAGATTCACGGATACGATACTCAGCATCGTTTGAAGCTCTTTGATGCTGTAAATCCTGCTTGCGGCCAGAAAGCTCACGCTTCTTTCTTCGCATAAGAATGGCATCCGATCTCGCCAGCTGCTCCTGCTGTTCGAGATTTCCTTGCATTGCAACAAGACTTTGCTCATCTCTCGGAAGATTACCGACGGTAAATCCATCGTATGCGCCAGCATTTTCTTGCGCCGTTCCTTCTTCTGTGGTAGCGTCTGCACCATCGGTTTCAACCATTGCCTGTTCGCTAGGAGTTGCACCTGCTTCAGAATCAGCTACAGCACTCTCTGTTATTTCATCAGCTGAAGCTTCACCCGGCTGTGCGTCAACTGCAGCACCAGATGTCTGCTTTCCTGCAAGTGGATTGCCCTCTGCGTCGGTATCTGCTGCATCTTTTGATTCTGTGCTTGCGGTAGGTTCTTGTCCGCCGACGGTAGTGTTTTCCATTTCTGCTGATTGTCCAGACGGATTTGTGGCGTTCGCAGAAACTTCTCCATTCTCTGCATCCGTTTCCGCATCCGATGTCTGACCGAGTGGTACCGTTTGTGTTTCGGTTTTCTCTCCAACTTCTGCTGAAGTATCATTTTGCGGTGCAAAAGCAGTAGGCTCTGCTGCCCCCTGTGGTGTAGCTGTCTCGGTGTTTGCGTTAGTGATATTATCTACCGCATCACTACTTGTCTCTGCCATCGCACCAGCATTATGATCTGCTGTAGCATTTTGATCGCCTGACAGATGTTCCTCGCCACCTGCAACTTCCTCTGGAAGCTTTCCGGTCTGCTCCTCTGGCATAGCCATAGGTTCGTCGGTTGGTTCATTAAACTGCGATTCATTGTCTGCACTCTGACCTGTAGACTGTCCACTCGCAAACGCACCATCCTTGATTGCGTCGGTGCTGTCGCCTGTATCCTGACCGTTTTGTTCCATTGCCTGCTCCTGCGGAACACCATTAAAATCATCAGCCTGCTGTCCATATTGAGCTGATAATGGCTCGGCACCTGCAAGCGCTTCCTGCACATTCGCCTGCTGATCCTGCAGATTGGCTTCATCACGCTTCTTTTTCCAATCGTCAACAGCATGTTTACCTGCTCTAAGTGCTGCTTGCGCCATACGCGCTGTCTGTCCGGATGCACTCAATGCACCGGTATCGGATACTCCGAGCCACCTCTGGAACCAGCTTCGTGCCGGCTGGATGCCAAAACAGCATGCAACTACGCAGAAAATTCTTCCGACCTGTAAATTAACACTTAACAAAGATATGTCCACTTTTAGGATGGTGCACGGCACAGCCAGTAGTAAAGTATCAATTACCGGGGTCATTAGGTTGCTCGCCATCATGCTAATCCAGTTGGACAACCTTGACTTGATACTCTGTGGTCCAAGCATGCAGCAAAACGGCAGAGAAATCATTCCAACTACACATGACAAAGCGATAAAAGTATAGTCAATTGCCAATCTTATGCAAAAAAGAAGATAGGCGAGAAAAATAAAGAATCCGACAATTGCAATATTTGCACAGGCAACCGAAACAGCATGCCCCAAATCTGCATTCTCAGCACCATATACTTGCGTAATGATTGTTGACGTTAGCTGATTTCGAACATGGATCGTTTCTGTCAGCAACTTTGGTGCCAATGCCAGGATCAAAAAAGAGGTAACGATACTGCCAATCGACGACTTCAATTGTGCAGCACGTTCTCCTGTGGATACACCGACAATTGCTTGTACTATTGCAAAGATTAACTGGACTGACAGTACCAGAAATGCAATACCTCGTATAAGAGAGTATGCAATTGCGGAGATTACACCATACACATTGCCCTCATCGAAGGAAAAACAGTAAAATCCTGTAATACCATTGCCTGTTTGCATGATGATGTCGGTAATATTCCCGATCAAAAGACTTAACAGCCATTGTAACGCATCGTAAAGGGCAGCTGTCATATCTACGATCATATTCCAGAAGATTTTACCAATTGTTCCCATATCAGAGGTATCAACCACATCCGTTACATCCTCTATGGTTGCTGCCTCTGTCCCTGCCTCTGTCCCTGCTTCTGTCCCTGCTTCCTCTGCTGCATGGACTATGTTGGGAGAAGGCGTAATGACTCCGACAAAAAGCAGACTGCAAAGCAAAACCATACATGCCCGAAACATATACTTTCTGCAGTTTTTTTTGAGCTCTACTTTCATAGATATTCAATTTCCTCCTTTCTGAAAAAAGATGTAACTTCCATCATTGCTTTAACATGCGCGCTCTCTGTTCAGCATCGGTTTCAACAATCAATCCCTCGACATCCTTTAGGTAAGCCACTTTTACGAAATAGACGTGGCCACTATCGACAACACACATTTCTCCACGATGGCGACGACGCATTTCCGGGTCGGTTTCCCTTACATCACCACCAAGCTCAACAAGCATTGACATCTGCGAATCTGTGATATTGATTTTCTTTTGCAGATACTCTTTTGCTGAGAATTGGTGCTTAAAGAGCAGCATGGATGAGGTGTTTTCGAAGATGGTTCTAGTTGCCTCGTCGTCTCCAAAATCAGTCAAGGACTGGGTTATTACCCAGCAGCCGCAGTTCTTCTTTCTGGCGGTACGATATAATGATGCGATCAACTGCTTACAGTATTCGTTCTTCCACATCTTATCAACCTCATCAAGAATCACAACCATTCTCTCTACCTTGCGAGGATCTTCTGAGTTTGTCTTAACGAAGGACTCATTGACAAAAGTGATTGCTACCATTCGGGCTACATTCATCTCAGATTCCGGCAATCCAGAAAGGTCGATGTTCGTGAATCTGGTTGACTTACTAAGGTGGATCGTAGACTGTCCGTCGAAATAACTACGAATTCCAATGATAGAACTAATCGGTTCACTAGTTTCTGGATCATAGTGCATGCCATTTTCGTCAAGAGGTGTATTCTGGTATTCTTCGCGTGTAAAGAAACGTACTTCAACCGGAGTGTAGTATAGCTCTGTGACGTACTCTCTTAGGGCCGCAAGCATCAAACGATATACCGTACCCACTTCCTCTGTTCGATGCTCTTTTTGAGCCAACAGAAGGCGCTTATAAAAGTCGGTGAACGTCGGCAGCTCCTTTCTGACACGCTCGGTCCGGGTTCCTGCATTGGTTGTTACCGTAATGTCGCGATATAAACTGTCAATATCGCCCTCTACGATTCCACGGTCTGCATACAACTGTGTACAGATGATCGTGATCTGCTCCGACATATAAACCATGTCCTCAAACTTCATAGTTGTGCCGGAATAATATGCACCACCCGTGATCATAAGCATAATTACATAGGATACATCCGCAACCTTGGACTTTAACTCAAGCGTCAACCACTCATCCGAAACAACACCGTTTGAATCAATTTCAACCTTTTTTGTCGGTCCGATTTCAAATATGTTCAAGATAGTACCTGATCCCGGGCTGACCGTATAGATGACTCCATTAACAGAACGTGCAAGCGCACAATACTCGCCCTCGATACTTCCCGATGGACGTTGCGAGTCGATTGCAACAAATCTGGTATCAATCGCCATTCTAAAAGACAGAATCTTCGTTGTCAGAGACTTTCCAGATCCCGTCATTCCTGCAATGATCATGTTATAGCCGTTATGAGAGCGGTCAAATGGATCAAACAAAACAGCTGATCCATCCGACATGTTTTGACCAAGGTATGTGCCGTTTTCATGCTGGAAGACGTTCTGGCTATAGTTAAAGATGGTTGACAAAGATCGCTGATCCATCAAAAACATCTTGATTGTATCGGACTTAATTAGTCCGAGGGAAAGATTAAATCTACGATTCAAGCAGCTGATTGACTGAAATGCCTCTGCCTGTACAGCGAAGCAGCTGGTAATATCAATATTTTTATCTCTGGCAGCTGCTACAAAAGCATCCGTTTGTGAATCCAGTTCGGCTACGCTTAATGCCCATATTGCAAAACCAAATCCAACATTAAAAAATTTGTTTTCGCCCGTTTCGATGGCAGATGCCCAGCTTTCGGTTTCTCTAAGTTGTTGGGAAAGCTTACGGGTACGGTTTCGATCCTGTGCCTTTTCTGCCGTAATCACCTCACCTTCCAGAATTACAACGTGCTTATCCAATGTTCTGGAACTCTCCGCTTCGCTCAATGGCTCGATAAAAATGGCAGAGGAACAGTTGCCGAAGTTTAAAAGCGATGTAAACGTCCTCGCAAACACAGTTCTCTTTGGCATTGCGACAATGGAAAAGCATCTTACATATACATCCTTTCCACCATCATTAAGAATCAGATAAGAGTTAATATTGGGGTCAACTCCGTTCGGAGCGACGACCTGACGCATCGCTTTATTCTTATCCAGAAGTGATGCGTCTCCCCAGTTGGTTTTTAAGATTTCTTCCTCGGACAACAGCGTCTTTCTTTCCTGCATACCGCCGATGATCCGCTTCATGGACGCCACAAAAACGATTGCAAGACATCCAAATATTGAAATTGCGATACCAAGTAGCATAAGCATCCGATATGGGATCAGCATGGTTCCAATCTGTTGCATTATGAAACGCCCTCCTCTTCCTTCTTTTTATCTGAATTGACAGATGATTTTCCAGATGTCTCCTGGTCTTCCAGCTGACTTTCTTCAACATCCGGCGTGGATTGCTCACTTTCCTCAATAGATTTTTCATCCACATCCTCTTCACCCTCAGAATGTTCTCCATCATAGCCGTACTTTCGAAGAAGCTCCTGCTCTCTTGCGCGTTCCTGTTCCATTAGCTGCATTTCGTATGGTACCTGCTCGCTATAATAACGTGCGGTCTGCTCACGCTCGTAGGCAACCTCTCTTTGTATTTCTGAATCGTCAAGTGTGGAGAAAAGATGGAAATAGCTAGACCCAAAAATATTTTCCATTCTAAATTTGGATGCCGAGTACGGATGGAAGTGTGCATATTCGCTTTCCAACAGTTCCTCACAGCTCATTTTTCTTGCCTTACATCCACACTGAGATAGTGCAGTTGCCAAGATATTAAGCTTATCGTACAAACGTCTTCTGGCTTCTTTATAGATTTCCTGCTTGTTTAACGCACGGGATGAAAAGTTACTTGGGTCATAGATCCAGTCAACCAGATAGCTTACATTACGTTGCGGTCGTACATTGTCTCCACTTGTGTTATGCAATTCTTGAATGATTGCCTGCTGCTCATTGATCATGTTAACGATTGCCTGCTGCTCTCCAATGTTCTGTCCAAGAAGATCCTGATAGTGCATTCTGGCATCGTCACTTCCAAGGGTAGATAATTCGTTGACAGTTCCCTGCAGCTCCCAGTAGGTTGCCTGCAGAGAATCCAGCTCTTTTTGAAGCCGTTCAATGCACTGCTCACATTTGCGCACATTAATGCTCAGATCGACCTTACGGGCATCCTGCCTTACCATAAGTGGACTAGACACAACATTGGTCATGCGGATCATACCAATGATTGATTGATACCGCTCCTCTGCAGAGGCCATATCAAAGTCATATCCACTAATCGCCAGACCTGCTATGAATCTTGTACCGCCATCGGTAACAATCGCGCCGCCCCAGCGAAAGTCAATGATATCTTCAAATTTGACATATTCAGTTGCATCCGTTCTTCGAAATGAATTGTAGTTTAAATGGATGGCTTCGTTTTCGGTAACAGATGTAGATTGTGCCTGATTTTTTCTTTGCAGGTACAGGTACAAAAACACGGCTCCTGCGATAAGTGCCAATACCACCACGATGCCAATTGCCAAGTAGATTTTCCCAAGAAGGGCATTGATCATGTCCATCAGCAGTTCTCCTTTCGGTCGTAATTTTTGGTGTACAGCACCCGGTTAAATTTGCGCATCAGCATTCGCAAAATAACCGCTTCTAGCATCATTCCACCACCATGCAGGTAGCTAGATTGCGGAATCGGCACCATTGCAATGATTCCGAAGAACAAGCTGACTACCACATCCAAAAAAATCCAGACTACCGACAATCCCATCGGTTGAAAAATTTTGAAGAAAAAATAGTCGATCATCAAGCCTATGATGACATACACCAGTTGGCGTTTGGTAAATTTCCACCAGCGATCCTCATCCTTGTACTCAGCGGGTATTTGGTATTTTCCAGTCTGTGCCATAAAAATCATCTCCTCTCTTTTGTACCTTTGTAGATAAATACACACTTTATGAAGAACCAATCATCACAGCAATGTCATACAGCAAATCCGCCAAACCTAATCCGCCAAATAGCACCATAACCAGAATATATAGCGTCATGACCTTGCTTTTATACTCAGCTCGCTTTTGAGGGGTACCAGAGATGAGGTATCCAACGAGGTAGATTGTTGTAGCAGCAAAAGCCACAGAAAAACCGACAACCTTCAAGGATGATACTGCATCCTTGAAAATTGCAATGGCACTTTCAAAACCGCTTGGAATCGAAAACTTGTTAAACCAGTTCTGCGGATTCATATCAATACTCTCAACATTTAATATCGGAGTTAAAACCCTTGGCAACACTTCCATCACCCCTTTCAATTTTCTTAATTCAACACTCAAATATTTTCAAAAAGCGGTCAGCTGACAGCCAGCCAACCGCTTTGATGCAAAACCTATATTACTTACACTCTCGCATTTGCTCCGACCTGAAGTGCTGCACCGACAAGTGCAATCGCTCCACCGAGTACGAACAGCGCGATACATGCCCATATGATGGAATCCTTACCTGACTCACGTTTCTGAGAATTGCGGTTGAATCCCCAGCGAATCAAGCCAACAATAAGTGCGATTACAGCGATGATTACACCAATGTTGGTTGCGCCTGTAACCACGGAGCCTACAACACCCTTGGCCGCGTTGCCAATCTTATCAACACTGGCATTGTTTCCGGCACCGTTTAACACAGCTGCTGCATCAGTCGGTGTGGATGCAAGTGCCTGTGCTACAAACAACTGTGTAGAAGCGATTGCTGTGGTCATACCAACAGTTGCCTTTTTCAATTTTAACCGTAATTTTGATGGTATCATAGTATCCCTCCTTTCTGTTTTGTTCCTGCCAATTCTGATTAACAGCCCACACAGACTGTTAGATCGTTATAAATATTGTCGTGGCAGAGGAATTATCTTCTGCTAGACCACAAGCTCAAATCGACAGATCTTGTGGTGTTTTAAAGTAACTGCAAAAAAAGATTCACAAAGGTGGTTGCACCACCAATTAAAATCAATGCGCCTGCGATACCCACCAATTTCCACTTGGCTGTCTCTCGCAATCGTCCCTGCTTGGAAAGACCAAGTTCAACAAAAGCAATGATCAAGCCCACCACGGCGATACACACACCAACTGTGGCAAGCATATTGTAGACTGAACCAAATATCTGCTCAATCTGCTTTCCCACCGCAGCCACTCTCTGACCGACTGTGCCAGACGACGATGAGCGAACAATTGATAATGCTTGATCGCCCTCTCCTGCATATACGTTTTGACCGCATACAGCAAAAGAGAGAATTAGTGCCATTGATGCAGGAAATAGAACCCCTGCTGATGCCTTACCCTTTTGATCTGGACACTTTTTCGAAAAGCTCATCATATTGATGCACCAATCTTTAAGAATGCTGTTGCGATGGACACTGCGGCACCAATTCCTGCGGCTGCTGCAAGTGCATAGAACAGCTGCATTTTTGATTCTTCTCTCTTGCCGCCATTTCCGCCGGATGCAGAAAATCCAATCGCTGCGAAAACTACTGAAAGAATCAGCAATGCGATACCTAATGCTATGACTGCATCGTAGACAGAACCAAAGATACCCATGATTGGCTTAACAATTGAGTCCACGCTAGAATTTGATCCCAAACCTTGCATAACGGTATTGGCATCTGGAACTGCTCCACGATCAGTAGCAAACGCACTTGTGCAGAGAATGCCAGTGGCTACCGATACCTGCGCCAAAAAGACGGGAAGTTTTTTGAACTGTTTCATCCAATTTTCCTCCTTTCAAATCAGATCGAAGTGGATTTACGATTCCTCTTTTGTCTTAAAAAAGTCAAGAATCACAATTTTTTCCACTTTTACCCTTGACATTGCGTATTCTCCGTGCTAAAATGTAGGAGAACAAAATGATTAGGGTGGGTGCAATTGAAGTAGCATTCGGTGAGTTTGCTAAAAAGACGCACCTATGTTCGCTATAATGGCAAGAAATGTTCCTGTTGTTGCCAATGCAGCGCATCCGATAGCGATTGCGGTTAATTGTCCCTTAGCAT
>JABLTM010022628.1_pt1 | contig 60882 bp, 56 predicted proteins | sample 7160121 | NCBI WGS metagenome assembly JABLTM01 (sample SAMN14651224, study PRJNA627086) | human gut metagenome | isolation source: feces | host: Homo sapiens
AGCCTTTACAACAGCCAACCCGGGTGGAATTGAACTTCCTTGAGGATTGCCTTGTGGTCAACACCGTCGATAGTGATGTCTACGAGGTAGATGTGGGGAGTGTAGATCAACTTGTTGATTTCCTTCTCGTCTACTTCGAAGTGGATAGATACGGGAACACCGTTTTCATCTTTCTTCTCTCCGTAGAGAACGCAAGGTACGTGACCATTCTTACGAACTTCCTTCGTTGCTTTCTTACCAAGTGCAGCACGTGAAGTACCGCTGATTGCAATTTGCTTCATTGTTTGAATTGAATTAAATGTGTTACTCTAAATTAAGTTGAGCCATCGTCCTCCCGAAAAGAGAAGTGCGACAGCCTTTTAATCGCTTAATTCGCCATCACACACAAGGCCAAGGGCCTCGGTAAGGACAAATCGGGCGCAAAAGTAATGATTTTTTTGCGCTAAGCCAAGGATTGTAGGCTTTTATGCTTGATGTTTATCCCGCATAGATCGCAAATATCGTCGGGATTTTACCTAAATCGGGCAATCCTTCCTTCTTCCATTCGGCGACGGTACGTGTGCGGAGGTATTCCTGTTCGGTGGTCAGTCCGGAAGCGATACAGAGACGGGTGCGCGGATGGCAGGCGGTGAGGATATCGGCCATCATTTTGCCATTGCGGTAGGGAGTTTCGATGAAAAGCTGGGTCTGACGTTCGGCAGCTGAGCGGCTTTCGAGGCGACGAAGGGTCTTGATGCGGTCGGAAGGGTCAATCGGAAGGTAACCATTGAAGGCAAAGCTCTGTCCGTTGAACCCTGAACCCATTACGGCCAGGAGGATGGAGGAAGGACCGACCAAAGGTACAACGTGAAGTCCTTCGCGTTGGGCAATCGAAACAACATCTGCCCCAGGGTCGGCTACGGCTGGACATCCTGCTTCGCTAATTACCCCAACGGCTTCACCTGCGCGGAGGGGAGCAAGGTAACGACTGAAGAGGGAAGCATCTGCATGTTTGCCCATGGGGTAGAAGGTCAAGGAGTCGATGTCTATGTTGCGGTCAACTTGCTTGAGAAAACGGCGGGCGGTACGTACTTCCTCGACAATGAAGTGGCGAATACCTAAGATAACGGTACGGTTGTAGGCGGGAAGTACTTGTTCGATTGGGGTATCGCCCAGTGTGACGGGAATAAGGTAAAGGGCGGGGGAAAGTTGGGACATAGTGAAGGAGGAATAGGTAAGGAGGGGAAGCAGGAGAAAGAGCACACGTCGGGAAGAAGGAGCGTCCTTGCTGAGAAGAAGGAGTTGGCACGACTCGGAAACGTGAAAAGAAATGCTCAAAGCGATTGAGCTGAAAGTGAAAAAAGCAGGAATATGAATGGGCTCTTATTCGTTAGGAACTGATTCGAACTTCCTTCTTTTCTACGAATCCTTTCGTTTTTTTCGTTTGGACTTTACTGTCTGCTGCCGCTCTTTGTATTTACAACTGCGAGAAACGTTTTTTGCCTCGGGCATAGTAATCGAGTAGGAGGCAACGAGCATGGCGCTCGGGAATGTTCTTGCCGCCATTGACCGACAGTGCCAAGTTGTGTGCACGGTCTTTTTCGAAGTCAGGACGCATGCGGGCAAACTCTTGGCGGGCACGCCACACGGCACGGAAGTTGGCTGTATCGAAGGTCAGCAGGAACTTGAGTGCCGCGATACCATCGAGCAAGGTGCGTACACGCATGACGCTCTTTAATTCCTCTTCTGGCAAGTTCTTGTAAAGCATCAAAAGGTTGTTACGGAAGTTGAGGAAAGTCTTGCGAGGGTTGGAGGCATCGAGCGTGCCACCGCCCACGTGGTAGGCTACACTTTGAGGAATACATACAATCTGTCTGCCGCGGGCTCGTAAACGCCAACAAAGGTCTATTTCTTCCATGTGGGCAAAGAAGCGACGATCCAGTCCACCACTCATTTCCCAATCGGCTTTGCGTACCATCAGTGCAGCTCCTGTTGCCCAAAAGAGCGGCTGGATGGTGTTGTACTGTCCTTCATCCTTTTCAACATCGGCAAAGATGCGACCCCGGCAGAAAGGATAGCCATAACGGTCGATGAATCCTCCTGCTGCCCCGGCATATTCAAACTTATCCTTTTCACGTTGACTCAGCAACTTGGGTTGGCAAGCGGCTACTTCGGGATGGGCATCCATGTATTGGCGCAAGGGGCGCAACCAGTGGGGAGCCACTTCTACATCCGAGTTAAGCAAGAGGTAGTAGGGCGCGTCGATTTGACGGAAAGCCTGGTTGTAGCCTTCTGCAAAGCCGTAGTTTTGTGGCAGAGGCAAGGAGATGACACTCGGGAATTCTTGGGCTAACATTTCCAATGAGCCATCTGTTGAACCATTGTCGGCAACAATGACCAACCCTTCGGGTTCGGAATGGCGCACGACGGAAGGCAAGAATTTGCGCATCATGTCTCGGCCGTTCCAGTTCAGAATAACGACGGCTATTTTATCAGTAGAAATCATAGAGCGTGGGGAATGTACCTTTTGAAGAGGGGATTTTGGTTGGTTATTTCAGTTGAAGAGCGTTGGGTTGAAGTGCTAGAGCGGGTAGTTCGGGCTTTAGGCATAAACCACTTCATTCATGCACTCCACTAACAGGCATCTAGAGTCCTGCCTGTTAGTGGTTCATGCCTTCTGCCTGCAGGCTTTCACCGTTGGCAGTAAATTGACCCAACTTTACCGGTTCGATGGCGTTGTCTTCTACAGCTTGTTCGCTGTGTTGCTGTACCCGGATGTAGTTGTCTGTAAAGCCGTTCATGAGTGCTCCTTCGCGAGCATGTTCCCACAGTACGGGGCGAGTGCTTCCGATGAAGCGGGCATAGTGGGCTTTTCGTTTTTCTTCTGACAGCTCCATGAGTCGGCGGCTCCGTTCGTGCTTGGTTTGGGGAGAGACTACATAGGGAATCTCTAACGCTTTCGTGCCGGGACGTTCGCTGTAGCTGAATACATGGAGTTGGGAAATGTCTAAACTACGAATAAACTCGATGCTCTGTTCGAAAAGCTCATCGGTTTCGCCACGCATACCCACGATGACATCTACTCCGATAAAGGCATCAGGCATCGCTTCGCGGATGCGCTGAATCTTTTCGGCAAAGAGTGCCGTGTCGTAATGACGGTGCATCAGTTTCAGCACAGCGTCGCTTCCAGCCTGCAAGGGAATATGGAAGTGGGGCATGAAGGCACGTGAGTGTGCACAGAACTGAATGATCTCATCGGTGAGCAGGTTGGGCTCAATACTGGAGATGCGGTAACGTTCGATTCCTTTTACCTGGTCGAGTGCACGGATTAAGTCTAAGAAGTTTTCTCCGGTGCTTCGTCCGAAATCACCCGTGTTGACACCCGTCAGTACGATTTCCTTACCGCCAGCTTGTGCAACTTCTTCTGCCTGCTTGACTAAGTCAGCTATCGAGGCATTACGTGAGCGGCCCCGGGCGATGGGAATGGTGCAATAGGTGCAATAATAATTACATCCGTCTTGTACTTTGAGGAAATAACGTGTACGGTCTCCGCGTGAACAGGAAGGAACAAAGGTGCGGATGTCGCGTGTGGCGACACTGACAGCTTCATGGCAGGCTTCGCCCATGGCAAGTTGTTCTTTCCGTTTCAGTCCTTCTTCGATGTAGCGGATCACTTCTCCTTTCTGTTCCATACCCAATACCACATCGACGCCCTCAAACTGGGCAATCTCTTCTGTCTTGAGCTGTGCATAGCAACCGATGACGGCTACAAAGGCACCGGGGTGTTCGCGGGTGAAGCGATGGATGGCCTGACGACATTTATGGTCTGCAACGTCGGTCACAGAGCAGGTGTTGACGATGCAAATATCTGCCTGTTCTCCTTTCTCAATGGTTTTAACGCCCAGACTCTCTAAGCGGTCACGCAGGCTGGAGGTTTCGGCAAAGTTTAATTTGCAGCCCAGGGTGTGGTAGGCTGCCTTTTTATCTTGAAGTACTGACATATCGTTGAATTTGAGGGAGCAAAGATAATGCAAAAGTGAGCGCAGTTAGCAGGTGCTCAACCTAATTTTGTGATAAGGTGGTGAGGTGACGGGTTTAAAACAGAAGTCCTGACATCCGTTGTTCCTTGTACGGGAACTGGGAATGTCAGGACTTCTTTACTTGTTATGATTAAGCTATGAAAAGAGGCTTAGGGACATTGCACGGTGATGGTCGTTGTCGTTACGGGAGGCATCAAGGGGTGAGCCGGTATCGACCGTGTGCGAGCACGTTGGAGGTAATTTAAGACGAAAGGATTGCGCAGAAAGTTTTCTGGGGCCGTGTCAATGATTTTCTTAATCTGTTCAGTCATGATGGGAGTTGGATATTGACTGCAGAGGAGCATGAAGAAACCCGGGCCTAACACATTGTGATAGTTTTCTTTGACAAACTGCGTTTCCAATTCTTCCGTTCTTCGGGTGATACGCTCCACCTTTTTGCCCACTTTACGCTGAATATCCTCGGGAGTACATCCTTCGCGCATCATTCGGATGGATTTTTGCTGGAGTTCCCACATCTCGTTGTCCAGGCGGTTGCGCTTTTTGAAGAAGTTATAGAGCTTGTCGTTGAGCGGGCTGCCGCTAACACGCTGGGCAACGTTGTCTACTTGGATGTTGAGGTCGCCGTTTTCAATGACAATGGGCATGACGCATTGGTTGCGGGTATAAATCATGGCCATCATGGCGGAGTCTACGTCTCCTACAAAGTTGAATCGTCCGTGAACTACCTTGCAGGAGTCAAGGCATACAGAGGCTGTATGGATGGTCTCTGTTCCTTCAATAGGCGATACGCGCAAGTAGAGCATCCGACCGTCGAGTGAGGAGACTGAGGAGTTTCCCGCGATGTTGTATTGTTCAGCACACGAAGTAAGCAGAAGCAGGGAGGATAGCAGGAGTAATACTTTATCCATAATAATAAGGAATAAGAATGGATACCTTTTCTTTCTCTGTAGCCAATTTTCTGTCCTTGAAATAGTGGATGGGGTAAGTCAGAAAAAGTTTGGCGTTGTGATATTCAAGTTCGGAAAGGAGTAGATTTCTCTGATTCCTTTTCCAATTTTGCTGCAAAGATACGACACTATCTAAGTGGCTGTGCGCATTCACTTGGAAACTCTTGATGCCGTAAAAGATTTTTGAGAATTGTCTCGCGTAACTTCTTGAAAACGCGCACGTTTTTCACACTTAGCCTAAGATTTTAGGGATGGGTTGAGGCTCGAAATGGGAGTGATGAGTGGGGCAACAAAAGGCTTAAGGTCGCAAACGTAAAGTTCACATGAACTTACGCTTGCGACCTTATCGTATTACTTGTTCTTCTTCATTTCACTGTCAATGCGGAACACCGTGTAGAGTTCCAATACGGTGGCGATGAGGAGGGTAATCTTCCATTCACTGGCTCGGAAGGGCGGAATGCCGTAGAGTGAGGTAAACATCAAGGCGGCTGTAACGAGTAAGAGCAGGGCTCCCAGCATTTGCTGACGAACCAATCGACGGATGGTGAGGGTATCGTCCCGATGATCTTCGGTAAACTGGACGTAACTGAAGAGTAATGCACCCAAGGCAAAGATATAAGGTGCGACGGTCGGGATAAAAAGGGGCAGGAGTGCACCTAAGACCAGGAGCAGACCGCCTATGCGGAATAAAAGGTTGCGTAACATGGAAGGAAAACGGAGGGGAATAAGCGTTGGGAAAGAAGGATAGGAGTGTGAAGAGTCGGGAAGGAATGGCCCAGGTGAAGGAAGAAGCCCGACTTCCTAGGGAGATTATTCGATGACAAAAACGTCTTCGTTGGAAGTCTTCATGTATAAATTGACGCGTGCCACCCGTTCAACTGCTGCCGGATTGTGCTCCAGTTCGTAGAGGGCTTTGCTGTCAGCCTGGTAGCGCTCTTCATACTTTCTGATTTCTTCCTTGAGTGCTTCGTTTTGATTGTGTAACTCGTAGCGGTGCCAAAAGCTGTTGGGGTCAATAAAACCCACAATGGCTATAAAGGCGGCAATGGTCCAAAGATATTTTTGGCGAATCACCCGAAGCGTGAAGTTTTTTATTTTTTGTCCCATAGTGATAGCGATTTGAGCAGGGTCGACCGACGAGGTCGGAACAGGAAGAAGAAGGTTAGGCAAGCATGGGAGGAGAGGACGCGCGGGCTATAGGTGTGGAAAGTCTGATTTACACCAAGCCATGTCTTTCCCGTTCTCTCCTCCACTGCTTCTTTTACAAGTCGTGGTTTTGTAGGCGATATGTCGCGAGCTCTTCATATTTAGTGCCCGGACGGCCATAGTTCGCGTAAGGATAGATGCTAATGCCTCCACGGGGAGTAAAGAGACCGGTCACCTCGATGTATTTGGGATTCATGAGTTTGATGAGGTCCTTCATAATGATGTTGACACAGTCTTCGTGAAAGTCACCGTGGTTGCGGAAACTGAAGAGATAGAGTTTGAGGCTCTTGCTCTCCACCATCAGTTGATCGGGCAGGTAGGCAATGCGTATTTCAGCAAAGTCAGGTTGTCCCGTAATGGGGCAAAGACTCGTAAACTCCGGGCAGTTAAAGCGCACCCAGTAGTCATTGTCAGGATGTTTGTTGACAAACGATTCTAATACTTCGGGAGCGTAGTCACTTTTATATTCAGTCTTTCGGCCTAAGGCCTCGAGGGTTAAATCTTCTCGCATATCAGCTAATTGTAATATTGGTTTTTTGTCTTTTAAAATAACGGGAGAGTTTCGGACCAAAGGGAGTGGCAAGCGTGCGGGCGTGGCGCGGACATTGCTTGACACATGCCGAACACTTGATGCAACGTGTGGGGTCCGTCTCTGTCGGATGAAGCGGGTCGATGGCTTGGGTGGGACAAAGTTTTGCACACTTGCCGCAGGTTGTACAGCGGTCGGCATCGGTCGTTGGTACAATCTTCACGGGATGTTTCTTAGCCTGACGGCGATAACGTAAGACGAAAAGAATGAAGCCCAACATGTTGAAGAACCCACTGCGGGGACGTGGCATACGCGTAACGTCAATGGGCGTACAAGAACCTGTTTTCAGCTTGTCTGCTACCTTCTGACCAAAGGCTTTTGCTTCTTGTAAATCCGCCGTGTTAGGGCGACCGGGTGCGATGGGATGGGTAGAAGTACTGTAAGAATGTTCACCGACAAAGGCACCTGCCGCAACGGGAATGAAGCCGCGTTGAGTCAAGAACTCCGCCAATTGGGCAGGTGCTTTCTCAAAGTCACGATTACCATAAACCGTAAGCAGTACAGCCGGAGTTTGGTTACCGCGCAGGTTCTCGAGTCGTTCGAGGGCAAGCGGGGCTACCAGTCCGCCGTAGACGGGTACACTTATAATAAGTAAGTCATTGGCGGTATAGGTTGTGATGGAATCGAGCGGTGTGTAAGTCACGTCAATGGCTTTACCGTAGGTCAATCCCGTACCTTCTGCTACAGCTTGCGCTACGGCGCGAGAGGTTCCAGTTGGAGAAAAACAAGTGATGTGAAGTGTCATGGAGAAAATACTTGGGAAGTGGAGTTGGAGAGGGGAAGCAAGAGGAGTAGCCTGGCAATAAGGACTGGTATAAGGAGCTGATCCTTTGTCTCGCTACCAACCTTAGTTATGAATGTGTGTTCTCCTTCTGTTGTAGGTATTGTTCGAGCCCTTCGCGGCGCAATTTGCAGGCTGGACAGTGTCCACAACCGTCGCCTACGATGCCATTATAACACGTCAGCGTCTGGTGGCGCACGAGGTCAAGCACGCCGAGACGGTCAGCCAGTGCCCACGTTTCGCACTTATCCAGCCACATGAGCGGGGTATGGATGACAAACTGCTCTTCCATGGCCAAATTGAGTGTCACGTTGAGCGAACGGATGAAAGAGTCACGGCAGTCGGGGTAGCCCGAGAAGTCAGTTTGCGATACCCCAGTTACCAAGTGGCGAATGCCGCGTTCGCGTGCATAGACAGCTGCAATGCTCAGGAAGAAATGGTTGCGTCCGGGGACGAAGGTATTGGGAGGTCCGCCTGCCGGCTGTTCTTCGTCCATAGGGATGGAAGTATCGGTTAGGGAGTTCTTGGCCAGTTGACTGATGAAGCTGACATCCATTGTGTCAAAGTGTACTTGAGCGTCTCGGGCAATCTGTTCCGCAACTTCTACCTCGAGTACATGCTTTTGTCCGTAGGTGAAGCTCAGCGCATAGACTTCTTCGAAATGTTCCTTGGCCCAATAGAGGCAAGTGGTTGAATCCTGACCGCCACTGAATACGACCAGTGCACGGCGGTTATCATATTTATGTATCATGAGTGTACGTCTTAATTCTTCGAGTGAGTGAGTAATCTTCCGTTTAGAGGTCAAATATTTTCCAGGGACTGTAAGAGATACCTTCATCGCGGGCATCTTCGCCTTCCCATCGTTTGAGGCTGTTCACAACGCGGATGGTCAGCGGCAGGGCAATGATTTCGTATACTGTCTTCAAGACCACTTGGTTGAGCATCAGCCAGGGCATGACCGTCCAAGGTACGACTCCTCCCAGTGCTAAGGGAAAGAACACGAGAGAGTCTGCCGTTTCGCCCACTACAGTAGAGGCAATGGCACGCAGCGAGAAGTGTTCTCCCTGTCGTGCGTTCAGTTTCATTCGGCTCATGACGTAGGCATTGAGGAAAGAACCCACGAGAAAAGCCAGGAAGGAGGCAGCTGCAATGCGTGGAGCTAAGCCAAACATTTCGTGAAATCCTTGTTCGCCAGTCCAATAGTCGGCTCCGGGCAACGCATCGGCAGCCAGTCCGAAGAGTACAAAGAGGAAATTCATGGCAAAGCCCAGCCAAATAATCAGGCGGGTGCGGCGATAGCCCCAAACTTCGACCAGGCAGTCATTGATGATGTAAGAAACGGGAAAAACGATGAGCCCCGCCGTGAGGTGGAGCGGTCCGAGAGCGACCTGTTTCGTTTCGAGAAGGTTTGCCGCAATCAGGCAAACGCAGAAAAGCACTCCTAACAACATAAAAGGAATGCTCACCATCGCACGGCGACGGTGTGAGTCAGTGGAAAAATGTATCATTCTTGTTTTTTACGAGGTTTGTCAAGCACTCGAAGCCTTTGCCGGCAGCAGACGATGTGCTAAGACCCGGTAAAGAACTTACTGAAAGGGGTTGCAAATGTAGGAAAAAAGCCCCACCTGTTTTTCTCGACCTTGTGAAAAAGTCTGTATCCTTCAGAACGGCTTCAGATTTAATCTCTACATTTGCTACTCTTCGCAGGAAGAGGGATGCTGAGTGTCGGCGTATGGTCGAGGCGGCACTCTCTGAATGTAAGTCGTTTTTTTGAAGGACGATTCTGTTTCCAAGTCGTTCCAACCTTTTTGTGTTGAGGTTTGCCGAGGCTATACGTTGGCGAAAGGCGAAGGCCTCAGCGTTAGGGGGAGGTACGGCTGCTGATGGGAATAGAATGGAACTGGCTAACTATAAATAAATCGTTATGAAAATATTGCTTGTTGAGGATGATGCCGATTTGCGTGAGGTGACAGAGCGTGCCTTGCTCAAGGAACGTTATGTGGTTGAAACAGCCGCCACTTACCGTGCGGCTCGTCAGAAAGCCTTGGTTTATGAGTATGATTGCATATTGCTTGACATTATGTTACCTGATGGGAACGGACTCGACTTGTTACGCGATCTGCGGCAAAGTGACCGCCCGATGCCCAATGTCATCATTCTCTCTGCGAAGGACTCTATCGAGGATAAAGTCGAAGGGTTAGACCTTGGGGCAGATGACTACTTGCCTAAACCCTATCATTTGGCCGAGCTTCATGCCAGGCTGAAGAGTGTGCTGCGACGTCGTCAGCGTGACGGTGGCAATGTCGTACAGGTGAGCAATGTGGTGGTTCATCCCGACAGCTTCAAGGTCGAGGTAAACGGTGTGTCGCTTGATCTTAGTCGTAAGGAGTATGACATTCTTTTCTATTTCATGAACCGGCAGAACCGACTGGTCGAGAAGCAGACTTTGGCTGAGGCCGTGTGGGGAGACTCCATTGACCAAGCCGACAACTTCGATTTTATCTATGCTCAATTAAAGAATCTGCGGAAGAAGCTTAAAGAGGCTGGAGCGCAATTGGAAATCAAAACGGTCTATGGCTTTGGTTATAAACTGGTAGAGGGAGCATAGTCCTTCGTCACATTTACACTCCTTCTTTCTTTGACTCGTTTGGCAGCGGTGGCACTTACTCTCGATACAGGTTGGTTCTCCCTCTTTCGTTTCGTGCCTTCTTTTTTCATCAATCGTTTCCGATCGCGTTTGATAAGCGATTCTTTTCTTTCACCTTCTTCAATTCCACTCCCATGCGTTTACTCCACGTTGTAACCTTCCGATTATCCCTGTTAGCCGCTCTGTTGCTGACGTTTTGGGCCGTGTTTTTCTATTTTGCCATGATGGAAGAAATCAATGACGAAGTAGACGACTCACTCGAAAACTATGCGGAAATGATTATCACCCGTTCCTTGCGTGGCGAACCCTTGCCTCAAAGTGCCAATGGGACGAACAATCATTACTACCAGCGGGAGGTCAGTGTGGCTTATGCCGACACAACGCCTCACGTGGAGTATGCCGATCGCGACATCTATTTGCATGCGAAAGATGAGGTAGAACCAGCCCGTGTCATTACCTATATCTATATGCGTGCGGATGGTACTTACATGGAACTAACTGTCGCCACACCTAATATAGACAAGTCCGACTTCAAGGCTTCCATTGCCTACTGGATTGTCTTTCTCTATGTTGTCCTCATGTTGAGCATCGTGGTGGTCAACCTTTGGGCTATTCACCGAACCATGCGTCCGTTGAGCCGTTTGCTCTCCTGGCTTGACCAATACCGCCTGGGACAATCGAATGCTCCCTTGCAGAATCCGACACGTATCCGAGAATTTCAGAAACTGAATGAAACCGTAGAGCGTAGTGTGAAGCGCGGTGAGGAACTTTACGAACAACAGAAAGTATTCATTGGTAATGCCTCTCACGAAATGCAGACGCCTATTGCGGTTTGTCAGAATCGCATTGAGATGCTCCTTGACGAGGAGGGACTGAATGAAGTGCAAATGGGAGAACTGATTAAAGTACGCCAAACGTTGAGCCAGCTTTCACGGTTAAACAAGTCGTTGTTGTTGCTCTGTAAGATTGAGAACGGACAGTTTACGCATGACGTACCGACCGATTTGACGGAAGTGTTGAAGATCTTGCTTGTAGACTACGAGATGGTCTATGCCTCCCGTTCCATTCGCACCGAAGTGGCACTCAACCATCCTTTTGAGATGAATATCGATGAAACCCTGGTCAGCGTATTGCTTTCGAATTTACTGAAGAATGCCTACGTACACAATCGCCCCGAGGGATTGGTACGGGTAGCAAGTGACGCTTCGGGATTGACCATCGAGAATACGGGAGTAGACCATGCGTTGGAAGTAGCACATATCTTTAAACGCTTCTATCACACTTCAACCAGTCGTACTTCTTCGGGTTTAGGACTTCCACTGGTCGAAGCGGTCAGCAAGCGGTATGCTCTTCGTCTGACTTATAGCTTTGTGAACGGTTTGCATCGTTTCCGATTGGAAAAGGGAAACTAACGGAGTGCGTCGTATGGAAGGACGTGGTTTGTTCAATCCGTCAAACCTTCAGCAGTCTTCTTCTCTGATGTCTTGACTTCAGTAAGTACCTTCAACCGTTCGCGAAGGTTGGTTGACAGGTTGGGGGATGTCCTCTTATTTTGAGTGGAAACTCGTAGGGGGGCTTATCATGTCTTTCTCCAACTTAGGAGGCTCGTTACGATAGGGTAGACAGGCGTTGTACGGAAGGAAAGAACGGGAAATAGCTTGAAGTACGAAAAAAATGCTTCCTAAGCACTGATTTCAGAATGCTTTCAGAATTGCCCCCTACTTTTGCATCAGAAACAAGAAACAAAAGTCATTCATCTAAGAAAGTATACGACAATGAAAAAGTTTATGAGAAACCTGTTGGCACTGCTCGTATTGGCATTCGCCGTTTCACTTCCCGTAGCAGCTGATAAAGATCAACCCATCGAAGTAACACAATTGCCCGCCAAGGCACAACAAATCATCCATCAACATTTTAAGGGCATACAGATTGCACTTGCTAAAAAGGAAAAAGACCTCTTCGGTCAAAGTTATGAGGTAATCTTTACCAACGGCGACAAGGTAGAATTCAATCAACGTGGTGAATGGACAGACCTCAAATGCCAAACGAAGACGGTACCTCAAGCCTTGGTTCCTTCCCTGGTTGCGACCTATGTGAAAGCCCATTATCCGAATACACGCATCTTGGAACTGGAGCGAAATGACCGCAAGGGATATGAAGTAAGACTCTCTAACGGCTACGAACTCGAATTGAACAGCAAGGGCAAGTTGGTGGAATTAGATCACAAACGATAACCTGTTGTATGCAAGATATTTCAGCTTATTCTATTTAGTAAATATCTTACCAACTTCGTTGCAGTCCTTCATCGTAAGAAACAGGAACAGGCAACCTATCAGTAACTTCAAAGAAACAGCGCACATGAAAAAGTTTTTTTTCCTCTCCGTATTAGCTATCGCTTCCTTGCTGGTAGCTTGTGACGACGACGATAATTATGTAAAGCATCTCCCTGCTCCGGTTGAACAGGCCTTCAGTCAGAAGTATCCGGGACAGCACACCTCTCGTTGGGAGGTAGAAAATGGAGCCTATAAGGGAGAATTTCGTAACCCGGAAGGTATGGAAGTCGATACTTGGTTCCGTCCCGATGGTACTTGGTTACGTTCAGAAACCGAAATCCGTCCTGCCGCTTTACCTCAGCCCGTTAAGGACTATGTAGCCCTTCGGTTTGTTGACTATTACATAGAGGATGCCGACTATATCGAAATGCCGCAGACCTCATACTACCATCTCGAACTCGAAGGTAGAGGCGATCGGGAAGTTGAAATCAATGTTTATGCCGACGGTACTCCGGTCGAAGAGATGGGAGGAGGCAATGTCGATCAGAATCGTGTGCCCGATGCCGTGATTGCAGCTTTTGCCACCCGTTATCCCAGTGTAAAGGTCATGAAGTGGGAGGTCGAACATGGTTACTATAAGGCCGAGTTTGTAACCCTGAAACGTGTTGAGGCCGAAGCTTACTTTACTGCCGAAGGTGTTTGGGCTGGTACTGAATATGACTACGAAGGTTCGCTTCCCGTTGCAATTCAGAGTTACCTTACCTCTAATTATCCCACCTTTAGAGTAGATGATATCAAGTATGTACAAACATCAGCTGGTGATTATTTCAAAATCGAAATAGAGCTTGGTGAGAAGGAATTAAAGCTCTGTCTCACTGCTGATGGCGTAGAATGGGAAAGCAGAGGTTAGGCATTCCTAATCAGTATAATGAAAGAAGACATTTCCAAGTTCGTAAACGGACAGGAAATGTCTTCTTGCTTTCTATAGCATAGGGATGAAAAGTCCGCCTCTCTAAAACTCATTCCCTAAAGTCGGGGTGAGGCCATTAAAGCCTCAATGGGGAAACGCGTCTTAGTCTGCGGGTAACGAAGCAAAATCCCAGGTGAAGGAAAACGGCTTCTAACAAGTAATTTGTATATCCCAGGGACAAGCGTGCTACCATGCCCCGGGGATTTTAGTTTTCCGACTAAGCCAGATAATCCTTTCTCAAGGCTTCGTACTGTGCGGAGTCCTAAACAAGATGCTCGACAAGGGGTTCATACAGTGCGGAGCCCTAAACAAGACACTTGACAAGGGGTTCATACAGTGCGGAGCCCTAAAAAAGACGCTTGACAAAGGGTTCATACAGTGCGGAGCCCTAAAAAAGATGCTTGACAAGGGGTTCATACAGTGCGGAGTCCTAAAAAAGACGCTCGACAAGGGGTTCATACAGTGCGGAGTCCTAAAAAAGACGCTCGACAAGGGTTCCGCACAGTGCGGAGCCCTAAAAAAGACGCTTGACAAGGGTTCCGCACAGTGCAGAGTCCTAAAAAAGACGCTTGACAAGGGTTCCGCATACGTTGAGCTTCTTATAAAGCCATTCGGTCAGGGTTTTACACGTTGCACCCTTTTCAATAATGTCAGGGATAAGCATTGTTTCTCTGTTAGACGATGCACATACAGCATGAAGACAGGATTCCTCTGCTATATGTAGTATCTCAATATACGAAAGTGTTCTGATGACTGTATCAATCTGGTCTATGCTGATAGATCGGGTGAGCTCTGGACAGGGTTCACCTACTTTATCGGGGTGACGATATACAAAGACGCGCCGTAGGCTTTTAAACCTATGGCGCGTCTTTTGTTTTAAGTTGTAAGTAACGTCTTTACTTCTTCATCTTTTCAATAAAGAAGTCACTAATCGTGCGGAAGAGGTGGAGACGGGTGTTACCGCCCTGGATAAAGTGATTGCGGTTGGTGTAGACCTGTTGGCGGAACATCTTACCCGCTTGTACATAGGCTTCACTGACTTCAGTAAAGTTGCGGAAATGTACATTGTCGTCGGCCGTACCGTGAATGAGCAGCAAATCACCGTGGAGGGCATTGGCACGCTGGATGGGATTTGTTGCGTAACCGGCTGCATTCTCCTTCGGAGTGCGCATGTAGCGTTCTGTATAGACCGTGTCGTAATACTTCCAATTGGTTGGAGCGGCTACAGCCACACCGGCACAGAATACATTACGACCTTCGCTCATAGACATCAATGTGTTGAAACCGCCGAAGCTCCAGCCCCAGATGGCAATGCGATTCTTGTCTACATAGGGAAGTGAGCCCAGGTAGATAGCGGCCTCAACTTGGTCCTTTGATTCGAGGTCACCCAAACGGAGGTAGGTGCACTTTTCGAAGTCTGCACCACGGGCTCCCGTGCCTCGACCGTCAACGCAGACAAAGACAAAGCCCTGGTCGGCCATGTAGCTTTCGAACATGGCACCGGGATAGAAGCCCATGCTCCAGTCGTCCTTAACCTCCTGAGAAGCGGGACCGCTGTACTGGTACATGATGACGGGATACTTCTTGGACGCGTCAAAGTCGCGGGGCTTAACCATCCAGCCGTTGAGCTCTACGCCTTCAGAAGTCTTGAAGGAGAAGAATTCCTTCTGACCAAGCAGAGGAGTAATTTTAGCCTTCAATTCCGCATTGTCGACCATGGTCGAAAGGACCTTACCGTCTGAAGCCTGGCAGAGCGTGGTCACGGGCGGTTGCTGAGCCGAAGAATATACGTTGAGGAAGTACTTCATGGACTTGCTGAAGGTAGCATTGTTCGTACCGACGTGTTGAGACAACTTCTTCTTTTTGCCATTCTTGTCAATCGAGTAGACCGCTGTACGCATGGGGCTTTCTTCGTGAGAAGCGTAATAGAAACGACCCGATGCCTCATCGTAACCATAGAATGCACTGACGTCATAGTTGCCCTTGGTCACTTGGCGTTCGAGTTGGCCGTTGAGGTTGTACCAATAAATGTGGCGGTAACCGTCGCGGTCGGAGATGTAGGCAAAGTGGTTGTTGTAGAATTGCAGGCTACCATAGGCAGCGTCGGTCACATACTTCGGATTTTCCTCACGTACGGCCAGTTTGCATTCCGTGGAACGTGGATTGGCCATGTAGATGTCCATGCGGTTTTGGTGACGGTTGAGTGTCACAACTGCCAACTTCTCGGGGTCAGAAGTAAAGTGAATGCGGGGTACGTAGCCGTCGGCATCGAGCGGCAACTTCATGGTGCGGGTCACGCGGTTCTTGATGTCGAAGGTCATGACACTCACGTCGCTGTTCTTTGCACCGGCTACGGGGTATTTGTAACGGTATTCACCGGGATACTCATCGTACTCCATGCGTGTGGGATAAGCTCCCTTAAACTCCTGGATTGCATAGACAGGCACCTTCGACTCGTCGTAGCGCACCCAAGCCAGCATCTTGCTGTCTGCTGAGAAGTCAAACGAACGGGCTGTAGAGAATTCTTCTTCGTTTACCCAGTCGGGTACACCGTTGAGCACCTCGTTGAACTTACCGTCCTTGGTTACTTGGGTTTCTGCATTGCCGTAAAGCAACTTGACCAGGAAGAGGTTGTTGTCGCGAGCAAAGGCAATCACATTGCCATCGGGCGAGAAAATCGGCATTTGCTGCGGTCCGCCATCAGAAAGCGGTTCGTACGTTTTGTTAGCTACATCATAAATGTAGTAGACCGCCGTATATGAGCGGCGATAAATCATGCGTGTCTGTGTACGGAGCAGAATGCGTCGTTCGTCGGGCGACATGATATAACCGTCAATGCCCTGCAACTTTTGATTACCGCGAGCTGCATCGACATCAAAGATGACGCCCAGTTCCTTACCATTCTTAAACGAACGACGAATGATGCGTTTGCCGTCGTTAGAGAGCTGCGTGTAGCTTTCGCCATCGTTCATCGGGTTGACACCATAGACATAGTTCGGGAAATACTTACCGCCAGCAATGTCTTCCAGCGTCAGCTTTTCCTGAGCCTGTACTTCCGCTTGCGCGACAGACAGCCCGGTAAAACCAGCGACACCGGCAAAGAGACCGGCGACGAGAAGAAGAATCTTTTTCATAAAGAAGAGTAGATTTTTGATTGATTCTAATATTATTTTCGCGGCAAAGTTAGTGTAAACTTAAAGCGTAACCTAACATTTTGTAGAGATTCCCTTCCCTTTTGCTTGGCAACGTTTCTATTTATTCCGACCTTTGCTCCGGTCTTTTACGCCTCATTGCATTTCAAACAAAAACGAAGAAGTCATGGATAAAATGAGTCAGTACAATTATTCCGTAGAGCCTTTCTCAGAGGATTATTGCGGAAATCTTTCTTGGGGCAACTTGGGCAACCTCTTGCTCCGTTGTGCTTCGATGCACGCAGGCGAGCATGGATTTGGTTATCAGCAAATGATAGGCTGCCACCATGTGTGGGTACTTTCCCGACTCGTTATCGAGATGCAGGAATTGCCCCGTACGGGAGAGCATTTTGGCATCCAGACCTGGGTAGATAAACTCTACCGTCAGTTTACCGACCGTCATTTCAGTGTGTTGCGTCCAGATGGTACAGCTTACGGCCATGCTACCAGCATTTGGTCACTCATCGACACCGAAAGCCGTCAGCCAGCTGACTTGACAAAACTGCCCGATGGTGGATTCTCGGATACATTGATTCCCGAACGCCCTTCTCCCATTGCTCCGATGGGGCGTGTTCGTCTTAAGAATGCTCAGCTGGTCGGAACGCACCGTGCTGCATTTACCGACCTTGATATCAATGGGCATGTCAATTCGATTCGTTACATCGAGTTGTTGCTCAATCAATATGCGGCAGAGGATATGAAGAAACATCCTGTCCGGCGTATCGAAATGGCCTATTGCCTGGAAGCTTATTGTGGCGATACGTTGGAAATCTACCGAGAGGAGGATGCAACTCAGCCCAACCGGACTTTGTACGAAATCCGGAAAGCCAGTGGCGAGGTGATTATCAAGGGAAGCATTGCTAAGGCTTGAAAGACGACAGCTTTTAAGAGTATAAACTCAAACCGATACGTTATGAAAACAATGATTACACTGCTTGCACTGTTGGCAACAGCCGGAAGTATGAGCGCAGAAAACAAGTACGGGGAACGTTTTGAAGGCGTTTGGCAACAGGTGCAATACACTAAGCCGGATGCTGCCCCCATTCGCTTACCAGTGTGGAAAGTGATGCAGACCGATGGTAGTTTCTGTACATTCTTGATTGCGAACCAGTCGGGAAAAAGCATCATTACGAATGAAGGTACATACAAGGTAACTTCTGACTCAACGGTGGTAGAACACGTAACGGGTTCGATTACCGACCCGACACTGGTTGGTAAGAACAATCGCATCACTTATCAGTTCAAGGACAAGGATGAAGTGAACGTGACTTACCGCATGCCGGGAGCTTCGCGTGATGGACACGAAACTTGGGTACGTGTGAAACTTGAAATGCCCGAGTAAGCAGGTAAAGTCCTTACTAATATGATAGGAGACACATTGGGACGATGGCTTTACTGCGCCGAATGTGTATCTTCGCACAACAAATAAACATCTCACTCAACATTTATAATTACAATAGCCCTATGGGAAAAGTATTGATTATTGGTGCTGGTGGTGTGGCCACCGTAGCCGCACACAAAGTGGCAAAGAACACTGACGTGTTTGATGAAATCATGATTGCCAGCCGTACGAAGTCTAAGTGTGACGCGATTGTCAAGGCGATTGGTCGCGATGATATTAAGACCGCACAGGTTGACGCTGACAGCGTGGAACAGCTTTGCGAACTCTTTAATGAGTTTAAGCCCGACCTCGTGATGAATCTTGCATTGCCTTACCAGGACCTCACCATTATGGAGGCTTGTTTGCAGTGCGGTTGTTCTTATCTCGACACCGCTAACTACGAGCCGAAGGACGAAGCTCACTTTGAGTATTCTTGGCAGTGGGCTTATAAGGACCGTTTTGAGAAGGCAGGTTTGACCGCCATCTTGGGTTGCGGTTTTGACCCGGGTGTAACGAGTATTTATACGGCTTACGCAGCGAAGCATCACTTCGACGAAATTCAGTATCTCGACATTGTTGACTGCAACGCCGGTAACCACCACAAGGCTTTTGCAACGAACTTCAACCCTGAAATCAACATCCGCGAAATCACGCAGAAGGGTCTTTACTGGGAAGATGGCAAATGGGTAGAAACCGAACCGCTCGAAATTCACAAGCCGCTGACTTACCCCAACGTAGGTCCGAAGGAAAGCTACTTGCTCCATCACGAGGAAATCGAGAGCTTGGTTAAGAACTATCCGACCATCAAGCGTGCTCGTTTCTGGATGACGTTTGGTCAGGAATACTTGACTCACCTCCGTGTGATTCAGAATATCGGTATGGACTCTATCAAGCCCATCAACTATCAAGGCATGGAAATCGTTCCCCTTCAGTTCCTCAAGGCCGTGTTGCCTAATCCCCAGGATCTCGGTGAGAACTACGACGGTGAGACCAGTATCGGTTGCCGTATCCGTGGTTTGAAGGATGGTAAGGAGCATACTTACTACGTTTACAATAACTGCTCTCACCAGGCCGCTTATGAAGAAACGGGTATGCAGGGTGTGAGCTACACGACGGGTGTACCTGCCTGCATTGGTGCCCGTATGTTCATGCTCGGTTTGTGGAAGCGTCCGGGTGTATGGAATGTAGAAGAGTTTGATCCCGATCCCTTCATGGAAGAACTCAACAAGCAGGGTCTTCCCTGGCATGAAATTCACGATTGCGACCTCGAACTCTAAGCGTTTGAGCTCTATTGCAATCTATCATCTATTAGTACAAACCGCCTTCGGTCAATCGGAGGCGGTTTGTTTTTGTTTATGCTTACTTGATTTTATAGGGTCAGAGTGTAAAAGTGTACATCACTTCCATTTTGATTGAATGAAGGAACATGATAGGGTAGGTGATGATTTACAATGAAAGAAGAGAGTCTCCATTCTGGGTTTATGGCATAACTGAGGATGGAGACTCATTTATTGTGAACCTGCATCCGTTCTTTTTCCTCCCCTTTTGTCTATCGTTTTCGCCGATAGCAGCTATTCAGACAACCGTATGCCGATGCTTCGGTTTGCTCGAATGTCGCAGTACTTTTGCATCGCTTTTAGAAAACATCAAAACTTAAATACATCATGTTAGTAGCAATGCTTAATCCCTATGGTGCTTGGATGATAGGCGCTTGTATTCTTCTTGTTTTACTCATTGCCTTTGGTAGCACATTGGTTCATAAGTTGGCAGGCTTTAACCGTAAGCACCACGTGGTAGGTTGGGACGAGAGTACTATTTATGCTTGGGATGAAGATGAAGACTAACGAGGTTCAAGCCATCGGCACCTTCCTTTGTGATTACGCAACGACCTTGCTGGAGAGCGGGGCCACAACGGTACGCATCGAAAAGAATGTGTGGCGTATGGCTGAGTCTTATGGCTTCGAAGCAGAGGTAAATATCTATCCGCGTCATGTCGATGTCGTTCAGCGTGACCAGGAGACAGGAAGCACTGCCATCTTTAGCAAGACGATTAAAGGAAGTGCTAATAACTACGCGACAATTACGGAGCTGAGTAAACTCAGTTGGAATTGTTATGATCACCATCTCTCACTCGAGGTTTGTCAGCGTGAATACCAACGCATCATCCATACTCCGCGCCTTTCTAACACTTTGGTCACCATTCTGACCTCCTTTGCCAACCTTTCTTTCTGTCGACTCTTTGGCGGTGATTTGATTTCGATGACCATTGTCTTTGTCGCCACACTTTGTGGTTTCTATGTCAAAGGCGCTCTGCATCGGAAATGGGGCGTCGATATGCGTGTAGCCACGATTGTTGCAGGTTGCATCTCAGCCATCATGTCCTGTTCAGGCTATGTTTTCGGTTGGGGCACGACGCCCGATGTAGCATTGGCAACCAGTGTGTTGTATCTCGTGCCTGGTATTCCTTATTTGAATTCCGTGAGCGACCTGATCAATGGACATAACATTTGTGCTACGAGCCGTTTCCTTCAGGCTATGATTATCACAGTTTGTCTGAGTGTTGGTCTTTATCTCGGCTTATGGCTGATGAACATCGGTATTCTGTAATCTTCCTCACTTCCTATGATTCCACTTCTCGAAGACTGCTTCTTTGCCGCCATTGCCGCCATTGGTTTTGGTAGCATCAGCAATGTGCCTGTTAAGGCATTCTCAGGTTGCGCCATCTTGGCCGCCGCCGGTCACGGCACACGTACCCTGCTTATGGGACAGTTTGGCGTATCCATTATCTTGGCGAGTCTCATCGGCGGACTGGTTATTGGTTTCCTTTCCATTCCCGTATCAACCCGTTGGAAGGCTCCCGCTGAGAGCATGTCATTTCCCGCCTTGCTCCCCATGATTCCCGGTATGTATGCTTACCGCACCATCCAGGCTTTTTTGGCCTGTGTTCAACCTGCTTCCGAGAGCGACTTCATACATTACCTCTACCTTTTAAATTATAATGGCTTTGTATGTTGTCTCATCATTTTGTTGATGTTTCTCGGCGTAACGGTGCCCATCTTTTGCTTTAAGCGCTATTCGTTTTCAGCCACGCGCTAACGATTTAGCTAAGCAAAGGTGTCAAGCATTTTCGTCAAACCGCTTATTTTTGCATCTGCGTGTAATGCGTGATGTTGTGGGGCATCGCTCACTAGTGTGATTCAGCCCTTGGGTATTGAAGCCAATGAGATAACGTTGTCCTATAAAGAGATTTGTCAGAGGTTGAAGCTCCCTCTACAAGTCTCGGGAGAACGTCCCTTTAAAGAATGAATATATGATAGACGCTCTGTGGCGATTACAACAGTCGCGACCCTACAACATCACCACATTACACCCCCATCAGTCAGCCTTCCCGTCACGCCAACGGTATCCAGAACATTTGCGGTCCATGGCGTGGCGGGAAACTGCATTAGTCAGAAATCCCGTAACTCTTATTCCCTCTTCTTTCCTTTTTATGGAACTACGCTACCTCAAGTCCTTTATAGCAGCTGCGCGGACACTCAATTTTTCAGAAGCTGCGCGAACCCTCTGTGTGACGCAAAGCACTTTTTCGCAAACTATCAAGCAGCTGGAGGAGGAACTCGGGTGTACGCTCTTCTTTCGCAATTCCCATGAAGTTTCGCTGACTGATGCAGGACTCGAACTCCTTCCGTTTGCCGAACGCACGGTGCAGGCGGCTGAGGATTGTACCCATCGTATGGAGGATTTGCGTGAACTCAAATGTGGTACGCTCAACATCGGGGTGACGCATTCTTTTAATATGGTGATGAACGAAACCTTGAAGGACTTTACTAAGCGTTATCCAGGTATAGTACTTCACATCATCTACAAACCGATGACGGAACTCATCGCGCGGTTGGAACGTCGTGAATTAGATTTTGTGCTTTCTTTCCGTCCACAGGGACATTATCCCGATATTGATTCCCACATTCTTTTTGAAGACCGTCTGTCGGTTATCGTGCGGAAAGACCATCCGTTAGCCGTTCAAAGTAGTGTGTTGTTAACCGACTTACTTCGTTACCCAGTGGCTTTGCCCGCCATCGGATTGCAGGCACGCAATATTCTCGAAGAAATCTTGGTAGGCAGTGGGGTGAATCTGGACGTGCGGGTCGAGATGGACGAAGTGTCTCCGTTGCTTCGTTTGGTAGAGAACACCCACCTTTGTACTGTTCTCTCCAATTCAGCTGCCAATGATGTCGAACAGCTTTGTGCCATTCCTATTCAGCACGAAGGTTGTCGCATGGAAGGTTGTGTGCAGACGGTAAAAGGGCGGTATATGAAAGCCGCCTCCAAGGAGTTCATCCGTATCCTTTGTGAAACCTCACTGGTGCGCAAACGTATCGGAGAGTGGTTGGAATAATCTTCCCATCACGATGGTTATAAGCTTGTGAAAATGCATTCTGTTTTGATCGGAAATGGTCGGGGCAGGATGCATTTTTAGTATAGGGGGTGATTGTGTCTTCCTTTGCTTTCGATGTGTTTCCTTTTCTTCCCCCTCTCTTCATTCCTTTGTCAGTCTTGTGGTAGTCCGTATCTTTGCGCCACAAAATCAATATCAATCCAATCTTCTATGAACAAGAAATTGACCACCGCCTTATTCTCAGGCTTCTGTGCACTTTCGTTGACGGCACAGAGTGAACTCTCGCTGATTCCATTGCCAGCTCAAGTACAAACAGAGCAGGGAACCTTTCGTTTCAATAAGAAGGTAAAGACTGCGGTCGACGCATATCCTGGTGATAGCATCCAGTGGGTGCTCGACAACTTTGCCAAGGACTTTACAGCCGTAACGGGTGTCAAGGTGGAAACGAGTAAACCGACTAAGGCACAACTTCGTATGAAACTCAATCCTTCGCTCGGTGCCGAAGCTTACAAACTCCACGTCACGAGTGAGGCGATTCAAATAGAGGCCGCCCGTCCGGTTGGTTTCTTCTATGCTTTGCAAACCATCAAGCAGTTGCTTCCCTCGCGTGCCGTATTGGCCGGTAAGGCTGATCCTCAAGTAAAGGAGTGGACGTTGCCTGCTGTCAACATTACCGATGAACCCCGTTTCGGCTGGCGTGGCTTTATGCTCGACGAAGGTCGCCACTTCTTTGGTAAAGATGAAATCAAGAAGGTCATTGACGTGATGGCTGCTTACAAGATGAACCGTTTCCACTGGCACTTGACCGAAGACCAGGGCTGGCGTATCGAAATCACCAAGTACCCGAAGTTGACCTCTGTTGGTGGCTGGCGAAACAGCAAGGTGCTGGGTTGGGGCGATGTGAAACCCGATGGCCAGCGTTATGGGGGCTACTATACGCAGGAAGAAGCCCGCGAAATTGTGAAGTATGCCCGCGAACGTTTCGTTGAAATCGTTCCCGAAGTCGACATTCCCGGTCACTCGCAAGCTGCAGTCGCTTCTTATCCCAACTTCCTCGCTTGTGATTATACCAATAAGCACGAGGTATGGCTCTATCAGGGTGTTTCGACTGAGGTAATCAATGTCTCCAACCCTAAGGCTGTACAATTTGCCAAGGATGTGGTTGACGAACTGACCAATATCTTCCCCTTCGGCTACATTCACCTGGGTGGTGACGAATGTCCGACTACGAAATGGGAAAAGAATGAAGACTGCCAGAAGCAGTTGAAGGAAATCGGTTCGACTAACTACCGTGACCTCCAAATCAACTTCTACCGCCAACTTCAAGATCACATAGCTAAGAAGCCTGAAGCCGAACGCCGCAAGCTCATCTTTTGGAACGAAGTACTCCATGGCAACACCGCTCCGTTGGGCAAGGATATTACCATCATGGCCTGGGTGGGGGCAGATGCTGCTGCACAGGATGCGGCAAAGCGTGGTATGACGACCATTCTCTCTCCGCAAATTCCTTATTACATCAACCGTAAGCAGTCCAACCTTCCCACAGAGCCTCATTCACAGGGTTACGGTACAGAAACGGTTGAGGCTGTTTACAACTATGTACCGATGAAGGATGTTGACGCCTCTTTGCAACCTCAATACATGGGTGTGCAGGCCAATTTCTGGACGGAATGGGTAGAAGATGCTTCAACATTGGAGTACTTGATGTTTCCCCGTTTGGCAGCAGTAGCTGAGGCTGGTTGGACACCGCAGGCACTTCGTCAATACCCAGACTTTGTCAAGCGTTTACAGAAGGATGCTACATTCTATCAGCTCAAGGGCGTGAATTACGGCAAGCATGTATTTACGGCTGAGTAATTCATCATTTTGCTCATAGCCTTACCTTGTAAGGCCGTTTTTACTCTATCGCAAGAGGGTGTGTCGCTTTGTTGTGACACACCCTCTTGGTGTTTATAGGCGTTAGTTGTTGGTATATGCCCCTTGGCGTATGCAACGTAGCATAGAGGAATTTCTAGGGAAAACAAAAAACTCCTCGCGGCAAACGGAGGTTGTGTCCGTTAGTTGCGAGGAGTTGTAAGTTGTAGATGAAAAGACGTGATGTGAAGCTTACCAGTTCAGTTGGTCAAAGCCTGCGGCGCGATACCATTCCGTTTGACGGAAAGCCTCATTGAGGTCGCCGTGAGGGGTGTATTCTGCTTTTTGCGAGTAGATTGTTTGGGGAATGAAGAGACTAACGCCGCGGTAATCCTTCGTATCTACGGGTACGGTCAAGAAGGTGTTGTAACCCGGACCCACCCACACTTTGGGCGTAGAACCATAGAATACGACTGCTTCGTCGAGTGCTTGTTTCACAGGAGCGAAGTGTTCTGCCGGCAGTAAGTGTCGCAGTGCTTGGAGGGCATCGTAATTATGCGGACGATAGTAGTAAGCCGAAGTATAGGGCTGGTAGGCAAGCACGCGATGACTGCCAGTGCTGTCTGTCCATGCCATAGGCGGTGTACTCTTGAAGGGAGTGTTGGGAAGTGCTTGCTTCAGTGTTTGAGCGAGTGTTTCCATTCGGTCGGTCCGCAGGCAGGAAATCGTTAGTCCGAAGTCTCCATAGTCATTGATATAATCCGGGTTGGTTACATCCGACAGGTAAGTGCAGGCAATGTCAGCCGGATCGGTCGAGAAGAATCCCCTTCGGATGTCATTGGTGTAATTTGACCCTGCTCCCGGAGTGGCAATGGGAGCAGCTACAAGGTAGTCGGTCACGTGGCGTAAGTCGTAAGCAACCTCCAGGTTCTGCATCAAGCAAGCATCGAAGAAGATAAATTCGAAGTGCATGCCCGTGCGTTCAATCGCATGAGCCAAATCAATCGTGTTGAGTTGAGTCCCATCATTGTTCAAGTTCCCGTTCGGCCCACAGTCTATGCCGAAGGAGAAGGGTTGTTGGCGTGGTGCTGGTGTAATGCTTCCCCGTTCGTAGCGGTCGTAAATCGTGTCTGTAGCGGGAATCCAGCCATCGGCGTGCGACCACATGACCAATCCGTATTCTTCGCTTGGACAAGTTTTCTTGACGCGTTCCAAAATGGTTTGAAAATGCTTGGGATTGGTCGAGTTAATATCTTTCGTCCACTGTTCAAGTAAGATGGGTTGAGGTTGGTCGGACGTGAGTCGGTACAGGCGTGGCGCATGGTTGTCGTCAATGAATAGGGCTATTTGGCAGTTGGCAGGAATGTAGCGGATGCCCTGGACAATTTCTGCAGAGTCAGCCTGGTGAAAGTAAGGGTAGGCTGCCAACGAATTTTGTGCCGCCATGTAGATGAGTACCGTACGTGTACGTTCAGTACAGCCTGTACTGTCTTGGGGATTGGGAGGGAAGTTTCCCGATGAATGGGGCTCGTTGTCACAGCTGAGGGTCAGCAGCGGAAATAAGAGAAGAAAGAGAAGTTTTCGCATGGAGTAGCAGAGATATTAATAGCGAAGTGGAAGGAAGGGGGAGCCATAGAGCTCAATCTTATTTCTTGGGCGCAACAAATTCGATTTCCACTTTCTTGAAACCAAAGGAGGTAAAGATGCGGGTAAACTGTTCGCGTGCATTGCGTTCGGCCGCCTGTATATTTTGCTTCGTAAGGCACCGCCGTTTCATGGCAAGGCTTGCTTGTCGATAGAGTTGGTCGAGAACTTCGGGCGGTACACTTCCTTTTTGGTAAAAGGAGCGGGTACGCGTTTCGTCTATGAAGCGTTCATCGAGCAGCGTGATGCGCGGCAACTGCAATTGGGCCACAGAATCGGGCAGGGAAGTAAACCAGGTCGAGTCTGCTTGAGCCAAGTCAACACCCAGGCGAAGGGTTCCTTGGTAGATGCGTACCAAGTGGTCGTTGCCCAATGTACGGCGGCGATGCCATTCAACCATTTCCTCTGTTCGGACGGAGAGAAATTCCCATTGTCCAATGTCGCGAATGGAGCGAATCTCTTCGGGTGTAATATCAATACGGGTGTTATGTACTACTTGCAATTGGACGGGAGGATTTTCCTGCCAACTTTTCACCAAAATCACGACGGCAACGAGAGCCGCCGCAAGAGCCGCAACCCACCAATAGCGTAAGAGGCTCATCAGGAGGGGGAAGCAACCGGGACGGGAAGAAGGTTCTTTAGCCATGGGGAGTCATTAGTTTTTTTGAATCATACGAATCAGTTCGGGATTAGAGAAGTTCTTGCGGAATCTCACCGTGATGTGTTCTTCCTGGTAGCCCATGCGTTGGATGAGTGGTACCAGTGCAGTCGCCGCACTGCGTTCCGCCTGTTGTGTAATGCCAAACTCACCGATGTGGCTTAAAATGCTGTCGGTACCTTGACGGGCATATTCCGTGATTTCCGCATCGGTGTAACGGGAGCGAGCCAAGTCTATGTACTGGCGTGTTCCTCGATTGTCAATGCGTGTGGAGGTGGCCAAAATGTGTGGGTCGGGCAGTGTGACGACGATGGTCGAATCCGTGGGGCGTTGGATGTTCCGCTCGCTAAATTCAGCAAAGTCAATGTAAGCCTTTAGCGTCACATCGATAGGAATCGCCACCTTGCGGTCACCCAGTCGAGTCGGCACTTTGACCGACATGCCCAGCACCTTTCCTTCGAGGGTAGGGGCATCCGAGTGCGTCACTATTTTATGTATTTGGTATTCCGTTGTATACAGTCGGGCACATTTGCTCACTTCCATCACGATGCGGGCAGTGGTGTCGATGCGTGGAGCGGTAGCCTTTTGTTCAGGTGTTTGCGGGGTTGGTTTCTGACATCCGTTGCAACTGACCAACCATCCTAATAGAATACTAGCAGAAAGTAGAGGGACGATTCTGTAAAGCCGGGAACCCCATGAAAGCTTGCTCACAGGAGTTGGGCAAGGAATCGCACTTTTAAGAATGTATGACATAGCGTAGAATGTTGACGTTTTGATAGGGCGAAATTAAGGAAAAAGTAAAACCACAGGCAGACTCTCTCCCTCTTTTCCTTTGAATCCTGCTCATTTTGTTGTTATTTTGCGACACTTTTATCGCACGCATAATCTCAAAACTCTATATGAAACGAAAGATATTGATGATGGGCATTGCCCTGTCTGCAAGCGTTTGTTGCATGACGTCCTGTGGAGAAAAGAAAGGTTCGGCTGAAACTGCTACAACCGACAGTGTAGAGGTCAGTACGTCTGAAGCCAAAGTTCATTCTGAGCAGTCGTTGCGAAACAATTACACGGCTAAGTTGGGTGGAAAAACGTACGACATCCTTGTTCATCGTGTTGCTGATGCAAGTTTGCCCCAGGTGGCAGATGAGGTTGGTAATAAGTACACGGACAATCGAGTAGATGTAACGGTTTCTTGTGAAGGCAAATTGCTGATGCAACGCAGTTTTACCAAGGATTGTTTTAGTGATTTCCTTACAGCAACGGAACGAACTGGTACCATTCTCCTTGGCATGGCCTACGACTCAGAGCGTAGCAACGCACAGACGCTTTGTTTGGGTGCGCAAATCGGACAGGTTGGCATCGAGGAAGGTCCGGCTTTTATCGTCGAAATCCCCTTACAAGGTAAGGGTTCTTTCAGCATTGTGCGTGACCAGGCACAGGACACGACGGGCGATGCAGGGATGGGGGACTAAAACCTCTGATTGCTTTTCTCTTCATTGCTAATGGGGGAAGGTCGAATCTTCCTACTTTTTAGAACAACGGATTTCTTGGAAGAAATGAAAGACGCGAGATAAAAGGAATAATTTATTTTCCAGTTATCTCGCGTCTTTTGTATGATGTGTGTGCTATGGATTTTTGTATGTAAGGAATACCGTCATTTACTTATAACTATAACCTTATTCTGTAAGGTCGCATCCTACTTTCCGAGTGTAAATCTCAGCCCTGCTTCCATGTCAAACTGCCAAGGCTTATCGTGGCGGATGGAAGGAAGTGAACTTTGATCAGGTACGAAGTAAGAAACACCCGGTTCGAAGTAAATTCCCACATGGCGAACCAAATTAAACTGCATACCTGCCGACAAACGGAAAGAAGCCTGCCAAAGTCCTTGACCTAAATCCTTGTCTGATTCCGTTCCCGATTTGTAAGAGTCTGTGACATGGATAAGCGTTGTACTCTTTCCTTTGACACACTTCTCCAACATAAAACCAGCCGTCGCATAAGCGTTGAAAGGACGTGATTGGAAGAACGTATAAGAAGCCTGAATGGGAATGCCAACATAGTGAAGCTTCAGTGCTGTAGTGAAGTACGACTCTGCAGAACCAGAACGAATGCCAGTCTTCAACAGCGTGTAAGTCAGTCCCGTACCGATAGACCAACGGGAGGTCAATGGCATGGTTACATTCAGACCAACTCGAACCGGAATGTGGTGATTGATGTCCGTTTGCACTTTGCGGTTCACGTTCTTTGCAATGAGGAAGATAAGGTCAGCATCACTTGGAGAACAGATGAAATGGTTGGGACGGAACACCGTGCCGCGAGTGGTGGTCATAATAGCCTGTTTGTAATAGCCCTCGTTGAAGGTATGTTGGGCTGGCATAAAGCCACTCGAAAAAGCGAGGGTTGGTTGAGGCCGTTTTTCACGTTTGGCTCGTTGTGCAAAGGCATAGTTCGCCTTTCGGAAGGGAGAGTAATGAGAGCGTGGAGCCGCTTGACGAGTCTCTGCCTTCGTTTCTTGTGATTGACGTGCTTCGGCGGTTTCCTGTTTTTCAGCAGGCGCAACTTCCTCCTTCGTTTCCCCCTCAGCCAAGTCTGCAACGGGCATTGCTTCTGATCGTTGAGCATAGGCAAGGGCGGGTTGTGAAGTCGGCATGTCTACTGTAGCCTGTTCCTCCTTCTTCTCCTGTCGTGGAGTTGAAATCGTCTCCTTTTGAGCCAGAGTAGGAGTAGAAGATTTTGTCGGTAGAGTAGGTTGGGCAGAAGGAGCGGTCACCGATTCGACTTCCTTAGCCAGTTGTTTCGGAAGCGCGGTGTCGTTTGGGCGATCAATCAGCAAGACCATCGCCAAACAGGCCGCAGCCGAAGCGGCTGGTACAAAGAAGGCGGGACGACGCCAAAAAGGAGTCGGTGGTACAGATGGGAGAGAAGGAGCAAGTGCGCTTTCCAACTTTTCCCATCCCCCCATGGGTGGCTCCATGCGGTGGTCGGCAAATCGACGTTGCAAGTCTTTTTCCCAGTTGTTGAGTTGGTTCATAATTCGTGAATTTGAAGGTAATGAGTGATTTTTTCTTTTAGTAATTTCTTGGCACGTAGATATTGTGAAGCAGAAGTACTTTCTGCAATATTGAGTTTGCGTGCAATTTCAATGTGGCTCCATCCCTCAATGAGGTAAAGATTCAGTACTGTGCGGTATCCCGTGGGCAGTTCGCCAATCAACTCCATGATAGTGTCCGTGCTGATTGTCGGTGGTGGAGCGTCTTCATCGGGTGTGTCGGGTAACACTTCCACATCTTCCATGCAAAAGCGTCGTTCGCGTTCGAGGTAAGACAAGACAAAGTTGGTAAATACACGTCTTAGCCAGCCGCCTAATGAACCTTCTCCCCGATAAGTAAATTTACCGATCACCGAGAACACCTGTAAGAAACCGTCGTGAAGCAAGTCCTCAGCCTCCTCTCGTTGCCCCGTGTAACGCAAGCAGAGAGAATACATCGCCCCCGCAAAGTGCTCATAGAGCTCCTTGCGGGCCAAATTGTCATTTTGCTTTAAGCGTTCAGAGAGTTCGAGTTCGGTCATGAAGTAATGCTTACGTCTGATAGGTTCTTTCTGCGCATGCAAACAGAAAGGAAGTACTTGTCAGAAGCAGGGAAAGTATGCGTATTTAGTCCTCTACCATGATGATTTTCGGTTCACCGTATTCATTGATATGGATGAGTCGGAATTCATCCAAATCTTCGTCTTGGGGAAGTGGGAAAGACACATAGAAAGGTGGACTCCAAATGTTAGGCTTTATTCCGTTCAGATTATGGCAAATACAGAATAGTCGGTATCCTTCACTGTCAGTTACTCCCGTATCGTAAGCATTGATCAGATGCTTCTTTCCTGCAGTTAAGCTGCTTTGTACGCGGAGTTTCAAATTCAAGTGCCCCCCACCCATCCAGGCATAAACGATTTGAATTGGATCCTTTCCCAATTTTTCCATTTCAGCCTGGTTAGCCGGGTGAGCCAGCGGTTTGGTCAGTACACTGAATACTTCCTGCAGCTTAATCCACGTGTGGTCCTTTCGCTTTTCCGTGAAGTGATAGGATACGAGTAACCGTTGTCCTGTCTTCTTATCGCCATATTCGGTAAGCATGTCACTGTTGGTAATGATGAAGGGTTCTTCCTCTTCATCCATCAGAATGCTGTAAGGATAGCGTCCCATATTCTTCTTAATCAAGGTTCCCATTCCTACTTTGTAAAAGTCCTTAGGGTCTTCCGTCGTACATGAAAGGAGAAAAAGGGCTGACAGACAAAGTAGTGCCGTATGCAGACAATGGGTGTATGAGCGTAAAGTTTTCATTGAGAAGGAAGTTTTCTGGGACAATCTGTATAGGGGAGTCAGAAACTGAATGAATGCCAAGCCAATTATGGGCGTATAAGAGTTTGTAGACGATAAAGAAACGCAAAGGTATGGATTTCCTTGCATCGGGTCAAGAAACTTCTTAAATGAAGGTAAGCATAGAGGGTCTGATGAGTTGAAAACTAGCAATCGATTAAAAACCTCCCGCGTCACCGATACCGATAGGTTCGGGGCGCGGGAGGGGAGGGTAAGGAAGTCCTTTTCACCCCTTAAGAAGAGGACTTCGTTGTCTGTTTGTCTTCAAAGCGAAGGAGCAAGCGTCAAGCTGGTCGGGCTTCGGTGATGATGCCCGACGACGTGTGCCCGTCTTCTTCGGGTGACGGGATGGGTTTCTTATCCGTTGGTGATTGGGAAGTGCCACCCGATGAATTGCCTGAATGATTCCCCGTACCGTTCGGATGGCTTCCTGAAGTCCCCGAGTTGTTGCTCGAGGTGTCACTAGGATTGTTGCCTGGGGAATGTTGCGAGTTTTCATTCGAGGGCTGGTTCGTAGTGCCGTTCCCTTCCTGTGGAGTCGGTTGAGGCTTGGGGTGCGTTCCCTGTTGTTCCGTCGGTTGATTGCTCTGGTTTCCTGGTTGGGTAGTCTGCCCTTCCGGGGTAGGCTTCTGTTCCGGCTTCACGTCCGTCACACCGCCCGATTGCTGTCCTTGCGCGTCTGCACCCGGAGCCTGGTCGGTAGGTGCTTCCTCCTTGTTCTTACTGCGTAGAGTTGCTTCGTTGATAGAGCGTTTAATCTCCACGTTACACGCATCGATGAGCGTGATGAGCTTCTCATCGTCAAGAAAGTTGCACATAGACTCAATGAAATCAGTCAATTCAAAATAAGCTTTGTCTGTAGCCTTGCGGGCTTGTTCCAATGCGCCATTTTTGAGTTTACCCATTTCGATGCTTCGTTCCTTGAGCAGACTCTTCACCTGTTCGTTTTGTTCCTTAAGCAGTTCGAGCGTATGCGTCAGTCCGAGTTCTTCGATATCAGCCTTCAGTTTCTCCTCTTCAAGTGCTTTGATAAAGTTCGTGAGGATACCCGATTTCTGTCCGAGTTTCCATCGGCTGTTGATGCCGTGTGCATCTACTTGCTTCTTGACACGCATTGCAGCTTCGTACTCCGGCAGTTGTGACAGGGCACAGCTGGCCAGTACAAAGTGTTTGAGGCGATAGTAGAGGCTATCACGCATGGTGTCAGCTTCATGGATGGACGCTGTGAAATCACTCTTACGGGTGATGACCAGGAAATTGTCCTCCTTAGCCAAAGCATCGTTGAACTCCTTAAGGTAAGCAAGAAATTTAGTGTTTTCAGTGCTATAGTCCTGAATCATATCCTGTATGTACGACATAAAATTGAAATGAGTGCCGTTTCTCATTTTCTCCAAGAATGAAGGAGATACGAAAACAAAAGATTGTTTCATGATAATATCGTAATTTTAAAATGAATAATTTGGTTCCGTCATCTGATTGTTCGTGTGGTCCTCTCTGGTGTCGGAACCTGTTTTTCTAGTTGCTTCACGCTGCCTCTCTATTACAGGTGTCGCTTTTTTGTGTAAAGATTGGTGGGTTGTTGCCCGCCGGAAAATAGTTTTAGAGTAAGGGTGGTGAATAGAGAGTATCACCAGTTTGCTAAGAATAGCATGAAACGAAAGAAGGGGTTGTGCGTTCGTTTCGGGTCTTGGTTGCCGTAAGTGACGGCTTCCAAGGAATAGTTCATCTTTGTTGTGTTAAGGATAGGATAGAAGATTGATAGTGCAAAGGTAGAACAGACTTTTGTATGTACCAAATATTTGCCTTATTTTTTATCATAAAATTATCATTTTGTGCGGTTTATTTAATTTACCTGCTTCACTGGTAGTTACTTCGAAACAGCGAGGTTGATGAAAAACCGTTTTATGAATCTATAGAAGAAGGATTGTTGTTTGGTTGATTAACTATCTGCTGATATATAGAGATTATAGATAAATCAATAGTTGCATTGTAGTTTTGCTTCTCTCAAGAAACGAGTTTTGCTGAGGATGGTTGTCGTTGTACTTCTCTCAGTATGAGGAAAGAACTCCTAGTTAAATCCAATATTGCGAATGTATGTTATTTATTAATTTCCATCTTCGTAGAAATAGCAAGCGATAAACAGGAGGACATGGGAGAAAATCGTTCGCTTGGGAATCGATCGTGGGGTTCAGGTGTGTAATGCCGTTCTCTTGGGAATCGGACGGGAGGTGTAGGTGTGCAAGTGGGTTCCGCTTGGGAATCGATCGCGAGGTGCAGGTGTGTAATGCCGTTTGCTTGGGAATCGGACGGGAGGTGCAGGTGTGCAAGTGGGTTTCGCTTGCCAATCGATGGGGAGGTTCAGGTGTGTAATGCCGTTCTCTTGGGAATCGGACGGGAGGTGTAGGTGTGTAAGTGGGTTTCGCTTGGGAATCGATGGAGATGTGCAGGTGTGTAATGCCGTTCGCTTGGGAATCGGACGGGAGGTGCAGGTGTGCAAGTGGGTTCCGCTTGGGAATCGATGGGGAGGTGCAGGTGTGTAATGCCGTTCGCTTGGGAATCGGACGCGAGGTGCAGGTGTGCAAATGAGTTCCGCTTGCCAATTGATAGAGAGATGCAGGTGCATCAAGTTGTTTGATAAGATTGCGTATCGGTCGTACTTCGTTCGTTTTTTCGCTTAGGTTGTTTGGCACGAATGGGAATAATTGGGGTGCTTCCCTTCAGTCAACGAGTTTATTCGTTAAATTTGCAGGGCAAAGGAGTGTAGAGGCTCGATGTGCGCTTCGGTGTGGTCGTGATATTCCTTCGCTCCTGATGTAGGATGCAAGACTGAACAAGGATTTAGCCATTATATATAATGTGTGTCAGTGTTGCCTTCCTGAATGCAAATCTGAATATATAACTCCTTACAAACCTCCCAATCAATGGAAAGAAGTGATAGCGTGGTGATTATTCCCACCTACAATGAAAAAGAAAATATTGAGAATATCATCCGTGCCGTCCTCGGACTGAAGGAGCACGCTTTTCATATTCTCATCATCGACGATGGTTCACCTGACGGTACGGCCGCTATAGTGAAGCGTCTGATGGCTGACGAGTTTAAGAACGAACTTCACCTTGTAGAGCGTAAAGGTAAACTCGGACTGGGTACGGCATACATTGCGGGCTTTAAGTGGGCCATCGAACATGGCTATGACTATATTTTCGAAATGGATGCTGACTTTAGCCACGACCCGAACGACCTGCCGCGCCTTTACAACGCTTGTGCCAACGAGGGCTACGACGTAGCTATCGGTTCACGTTATGTGACGGGTGTCAATGTGGTGAACTGGCCCATGGGTCGCGTATTGATGAGCTACTATGCTTCGAAATATGTGCGTTTCGTTACGGGTGTGCCCATTCATGACACGACGGCGGGATTCAAGTGTTACCGTCGCCGAGTGTTGGAAACCATTGACCTCGATGCCATCCGCTTCAAGGGCTATGCCTTCCAGATCGAAATGAAGTTTACGGCTTACAAGCTCGGTTTCAAGATTAAGGAAGTCTCTGTCATCTTTGTCAACCGTCAGCTGGGTACGAGCAAAATGAGTGGCGGCATCTTTGGCGAAGCTCTTTTCGGTGTGATGCGTTTGCGCTGGGCATCGATGATGGGCAAAATTAAGCCCCGCAAGGTGAATGCCTAAAGACGGGCGGGGGCTTGTGGCACTCTCCCGCACATACACAAGAAATCTTTCTAAACGACTCAACTTTACTCTTCTATGCACTTTCGAATACAGATTAAGAATGTGACGATGGTCAACGAAGGCCGTCGCATGGTAGGTACCCTGGTGGTGGATGATGACCGTATTGAGGAAATCATCGAAGGCTGGGATGCTGAACCCGTTACCCCCGTTGATGAAGTAATTGACGGAACGGGATGTTACCTGCTTCCAGGTGTGATCGATGATCACGTGCATTTCCGTGATCCCGGACTGACCGCGAAGGGCGATTTCAACAGTGAGAGTCGTGCGGCGGCTGCCGGTGGTGTGACGACCGTATTCGACATGCCCAACTGTTTGCCCCAAACCACTACGAAGGAGGCGTTTGAGGAGAAATGGCGCATTGCGGCTGCCAAGAGTGTGGTGAACTATGGTTTCTATTTCGGTGCAACTGCAGGCAATGCTTACGAACTGGAACACCTCAATCCGCGTAAGGTGGCGGGCATAAAGCTCTTTATGGGTGCTTCGACGGGCAATATGCTGGTCGACAACGAACGCTCGCTGCGTGCAATCTTTGAGTCGGCGCGATTGCCAATCATGACACACTGTGAGGATTCCCGGCTGATTGCTTCCAACCTGGATGCTGCCCGTCAGCAGTATGGAGACGACCCGGAAGTCGTACACCATGCTGAAATACGTAGTGAAGAAGCTTGTTGGCAGTCCACCAGTTTGGCCGTGAGCTTGGCGCGTGAAACGGAAGCCCGGTTGCACGTGGCCCATGTGACCACAGCTCGCGAACTGGAACTCTTTACTCCCCATGATAAGCGCATCACGGCTGAGGCTTGTGTCGGTCACTTGCTCTTTACGGATGCAGACTATGCCCGTCTGGGTACGCGTATCAAGGTCAATCCGTCGATTAAGACTGCTGCCGACCGGGAGGCTTTGCGCAAGGCACTGAATACGGGACAGATTTATACCATTGGTACAGATCATGCCCCTCACCGCATGGCAGACAAGATGGGCGGTTGTGTGCGTGCCGCTTCGGGTATGCCGATGATTCAGTTCTCGCTGGTGTCGATGCTTGAGTTGGTTGACGAAGGTGTATTGACCATCGAGCGGGTGGTAGAATTGATGTGTCACCATCCGGCTGACTTCTTGCAAGTCGAAAATCGTGGTTATTTGCGCGAAGGCTATATGGCTGACTTGGTGATGGTGCGTCCGCATGTGCCTTGGACACTGACACCTAACCGCATTCAGAGCCGTTGTAACTGGAGTCCGCTCGAAGGACATACGTTCCATTGGCGCGTAGAACGTACTTTCTGTAACGGCTTCCCGATTTACAATCGCGGTCACGTGACGGACGAGAAATATCGTGGTCGCCCCGTATCGTATGATCGATAAGGTGCGGGGGTGAGCCAACGATGTGATGATAATCATGGGGAAGAAAGCTTGCATGAGTCAATCAATGTTCAGAGAAGCTTATTTTCTGTGCAAGCCCTTCCAGCTTCAGAAGCAACCTTTAACTTCTTAATATCCAACAGCCTTCCCATGCTTTACAAGCTTTACCAACTTCTTATCGCGTTGCCCATAATCTTTGTGGCAACCGTTCTGACCGCCTTGGTTACGATTATAGGTGGAATCTTCAATGCCCATTTCTGGGGGTATCATCCCGGTCGCATTTGGTCGAAAGTGGTGTGTCGGGTCTTGTTGTTGCCCATCCATGTGGAAGGACGCGAGAATATTGACCGCAAACAGAGCTATGTCTTTGTGGCCAACCATCAAGGACCGATGGACATCTTCTTGATTTACGGGTATTTGGGTCGTAACTTCAAGTGGATGATGAAAAAGGCGTTGCGCCGTATGCCGTTAGTAGGCTATGCCTGCTACAAAGCCCGTCATATCTTTGTAGACAAATCGGGACCGAAGGCTATTAAGGAAACAATCGAACACGCTCGCTGTACGTTGCAGGGGGGGACCTCACTGGTAGTCTTTCCCGAAGGTTCTCGTTCGTTTACGGGACACATGGGACTTTTCCGCAAGGGTGCCTTCCAGTTGGCAGACGAGTTGCAATTGCCCGTGGTGCCTATTACCATCGATGGTTCGTTTGACGTATTGACTCGTATGGCAGGGTTTAACTTTGTTCATCATCACCCCATGCGCCTGGTTATTCACAAACCCATCTTCCCGAAAGAAAGCAGCGCAGAGGAAATCCGTCGCACAATGGACGAAAGTTATCGCGTCATCATGGCATCTTTACCCGAGAAGTATCAGGGATATGTCAAGAATGAAGACCAGTAAAACAAGGTAAGCTGATTATACAAGAAGCCGTTCCGTCATCCTACGGAGCGGCTTCTTGTGTATAGCGGGTGAGGGAATGAAGAGCAGGGTGTGTCCCCATACTCCCCTTCAAGGTTTACTCTATTTGCATAGCGCAGAATACATTATTACCTATTAACGAACCATGATGCTTAACAAGTACACGTTTTATGCACATAGATTTTGCTCATGTGCAATTAAACTGTACTTTTGCCGCCGTTTTTACCAATAGATACGATAAATGAGAAAATTCATCTACACGGCTGCCCTCCTGATGGGCGTTGCAACGACGGCTCAGGCTGGCGGTTTTTTAACGAATACGAATCAGAGCGTAACCTTCTTGCGTAACCCGGCACGCGATGCCGCCATCAACGTGGACGGAGCTTACTTCAATCCCGCAGGTATCGGTTTCCTGAACAATGGCTGGCATTTGGGCTTTCACTTGCAGAGTGCTTACCAGACGCGTAAAGCTACGGCAAACTTTGCTCCTTTCGGTAATGGTACGGTCAATGGAGTGGCCAATCCGGCGGACGGCATCAAGCAGTATAAGGGCAAGGCTACGGCTCCTGTGATTCCTTCGTTGGACCTCGCTCGTGTAGGTGACAAGTGGTTTGCATCGTTCCACTTCGGTATTATTGGCGGTGGTGGCAAATGTAAGTTTGACGAGAGCCTGGGTTCTTTTGAAAGTCAGGTGGCGATGATTCCGCAGTTGATCGAAGTGCTGGCTCCCGGAGCCGTGAGCGGTTACACGATGGATTCACGCATGCAGGGTCGTCAGTACTACTTCGGTGGCCAGTTTGGTGTGGGTTACAAGGTTACGCCCAACCTCAATGTGAGTGTGGGTGGTCGCGTGGTATATGCTGACTGTAACTATTACGGCTATGTGCGTAACATCGGTTTGAAGGTCAATACGCCGCAGGGAGCTATCCAAATGCCGGCTGGACAATTCTTCGAGAGCCAGAATATGCCGCACTTTGCCGGACTCGTGGCTGACCGCGAGCTCAACTGTGACCAAACGGGCTGGGGCTTTACGCCGATTATCGGTGTGGACTATAAGCTTGGCAAATGGAACCTTGCCGCGAAGTACGAGTTTAAGACGCGCATGCGCTTGAAGAACCGCACGGGTGAGAACACGAGCGGACTCGAAGAGTATGATGACGGTAAGAAGATTGCAGCCGACCTGCCCGCTATCCTGACGCTCGGTGCACAGTATGAATTGCTCAAGAATGTACGCCTCTCGGGTGGTTTCCACTATTATTTCGACAAGCAGGCTACGCAGCACAAGAACCGCGAAGAGCACCTGAACGGAGGTAGCTGGGAAGTGCTTGCGGGTATGGAATATGACATCAATAAGCGTTGGACGGTTAGTGCCGGTTGGCAGACTACACACTATGGTCTGGGCGATGACAGCAAGTATATTACGGACATGAGTTTTGTAACGAACTCTAATTCGGTAGGTATCGGTGCTCGCTTCCAGCTCCGCAAAAAGGTAGCGCTCAACATTGCTTACTTCAAGACCTTCTATAAGCATTACAAGAAGGACTTCGAGGATTATGGTGGCGTGAAGGAAAAGTTTGGCTCCATGCTTCAGCCGATGACGCAACAACTCACTGCTGGTGCGGCTAAGCTCAACGCAGTGATTGCCAATCCGCAGGCTACGGAAGAAATGAAGGCTGCTGCAAAGCAACAGCTCGGTGTGATCAATCACGAGTTGGGCGCAATCGGTAAGATTGCAGGTGGTATGGCTGGTTTCAGCACCCAGGGTTCTGACACTTACCACCGTACGAACGACGTGTTCGGTCTCAGTCTTGAAATCGACTTCTAAGTGAGAAGAAGGACATAAAGAAAAACTCCGGTTTCTTTCCCTCGTGTGGGGACGGAAACCGGAGTTCTTTTGTGGTAGGTGTGAATGAGGAGAAGGAGGGGGGGAACGACCTTACCCTATAATGGTCGGGTGAGGTTGTTCTTCGTCAGCTCCTGTGGCGGAGTCTCAATCGGTTGCAATCTCGTCTTCATCGCTGAGCAGATGGGCGGGGAGCCGGTCGAGGGTTACGCTGCGAACTTCCGCGTTGTGCATGCGCGGGATGTCCTGGATATTTTGGCAAGCCAGGGTGGCGAGGATGCAACGGTTGAAGAGTCCGTGACCTACGGCAAGCACTCGCTGGTTGTCGTGGTGTTCGAAGAGGTAACGGAGAAATTGGGTGGCACGGATGTAGAGTGCCCCAATACTTTCGGTGTCGGTAGGGAAGTTTCCCTTGAGAGCCTGGGCCTCGGTGAGCGAGATGCCTGTAGCACTGCCCCAATCGCGTTCGCGCAATAAGGGACAGGGAATGAGGGGCAACTGGAATGCTTCGTTGAGAATGGCGGCAGTGTCGAGTGTGCGCTGAAGATCGCTGGCAAGCAATACATCAAAGGATTTACCACTTTGTACGAGTTGTTCGCGGAGAGCGGCAACCTGTGTCTTGCCGCGTGTGGTGAGATGTCCGGGTAGATGGCCCTGCATGATTTGGGCAACGTTTTCCTCTGTTTCGCCGTGACGTACTAAATAAAGCTCTATCATATAAATATATAGGGCATTGCTAAAAATGCCAGTTTGAGGGTCTTTGAGTTCTATAGGTGAAGAGGCAGAGTTATGTAAGCGTGGAGAAGCTTAGAGAGTACGTTGGGATATTCTTTAAACTTTTCGGTTTATAAACTCAGAGTCAATTTAACCTGCAACTTTTCAACTGATAAATATTAGAACCAGCCAATTAGGTATAGCTTGGTTCGTGACGGTTCGTCTATACGTTTGTGATTGCAAAGATACTTCACTCGTCTGAATGATGTCCTAATCAGCATAAAACAATTAACTTTGCGCGCAAATTTAACAGCAAAGAAACTGTAGTTTCCTCTTGAACGGTACAGATGGACAGAGATAAATAGGGGTAATCCTGTTTGTTTCGTCCTATCCTCCAAGGATTTCAACACTCAAATATAGCAACCGGTTATGAGTAACCTCCGATTTAAAGTAGTGGAAGACGCCTTTAAGAAGCGTCCCCTCGAAGTCCAGGCTCCTAAAGAGCGTCCATCCGAGTACTTCGGAAAGTATGTGTTTAACCAGGAGAAGATGTTTAAGTATCTCTCGCTGACCACCTACCTGCAACTGCGCGAGGTGATAGAGAAGGGTACGCCGCTTCCCCTCTCCGTTGCCAATGATGTGGCGAAGGGCATGAAGCAATGGGCCATGGAAATGGGAGTTACCCACTGTACTCACTGGTTTCAGCCGCTGACCGAAGGTACGGCGGAGAAGCACGATGCCTTTGTGGAACACGACATGAAGGGAGGCATGGTGGAGGAATTTTCGGGTAAGCTCCTTGTACAACAAGAGCCTGATGCTTCCTCTTTCCCCAATGGCGGTATTCGTTCTACGTTTGAAGCTCGAGGTTACTCAGCCTGGGATCCCGCTTCGCCTGTCTTCATTGTGGGCGACACGCTAATGATTCCTACCGTCTTTGTCAGCTTCACGGGAGAAGCTCTTGACTATAAGGCTCCGCTGAAGAAGTCGATTGCCGCTGTAGACCGTGCGGCTACGGCTGTATGCCAATACTTTGACCCCAAGGTGAGCCGCGTGACGTGTAACCTCGGTTGGGAACAGGAGTACTTCCTTGTAGACGAGGGACTCTATGCCGCCCGCCCCGACCTCTTGCTCACGGGACGTACCTTGATGGGACATGATTCGGCCAAGAACCAGCAGATGGATGACCACTATTTCGGTGCGATACCTGAACGGGTAGCTGAATTCATGCGCGACCTCGAAATTCAGGCTTGGGAACTGGGTATTCCCTGTAAGACACGCCATAACGAGGTGGCTCCCAACCAGTTTGAGTTGGCTCCGATCTTTGAGGAATGTAACTTGGCTGTCGATCACAATATGCTCATCATGTCGCTGATGCGCAAGATTGCTCGTAAGCACGGTTTCCGCTGCTTGCTCCACGAGAAGCCTTTTGCCGGTATCAACGGTTCGGGTAAGCACAATAACTGGAGTTTGACTACCAACACAGGAGTATTGCTCCATGCACCGGGCAAGACGCCCGAGGAAATTCTCCGTTTTGTTGTCTTTGTAGTAGAAACTTTGATGGCTGTGTGGCGTCACAACGGATTGCTCAAGGCTTCTATCATGAGTGCTACGAACGACCACCGTCTCGGTGCACACGAAGCTCCTCCGGCTATCATCTCCAGCTTCCTCGGTACACAAATCAGTGAGTTGCTGGAGAAGGTGGAAAATTCAACGACGGAGGAACTCTTTACGCTCGAAGGCAAGCACGGTGTGCAACTCGACGTACCGCAGATTCCCGAATTGATGGTGGACAACACGGACCGTAACCGTACTTCGCCCTTTGCCTTCACGGGTAATCGCTTTGAGTTCCGTGCGGTGGGTTCGACTGCGAACTGTGCCAGTGCGATGATTGCTCTCAATACGGCCATGGCTGAATCGCTCACCGACTTCAAGAAGCGTGTGGACGAGCGCATTGCCGGAGGTGAAAGTAAAATCAGTGCCATCCTCGACGTGGTGCGCGAAGACATTAAGACTTGCAAGCCTATTCACTTCGACGGTAATGGATATAGCGACGAATGGAAAGAAGAAGCTGTTCGTCGCGGTTTGGACTGCGAAACCTCTTGTCCGCTTATCTTCGACCGTTACTTGGACGACGAAACGGTGCAGATGTTTGAGCGCATGAAGGTGATGAACCGTCATGAACTCGAAGCACGTAACGAAATCAAGTGGGAAACGTACCAAAAGAAGGTGCAGATTGAGGCACGTGTGTTGGGTGACCTCTGTATGAATCACATCATCCCTGTGGCTACGAAGTACCAGAGCGAATTGGTGGACAATGTGCACAAGATTCAGCTTGCGTTCTCAGACCCCGAACGGGTGAAGAATTTGACGGCTTACAACATTGACTTGATCGATAAGATTAACCGCCACACTAGCTTTATTGCTGAAAACGTGGAGGAAATGGTTGAAAAGCGTAAGGTGATCAATCGTATTGAGAACATTCGTGAACTGGCCATTGCTTACCACGACGAAATTGTTCCTTACTTTGACCAAATCCGTTACCACATTGATAAATTGGAGCTCATTGTGGAAGATGAGATGTGGACGTTGCCGAAGTATCGCGAACTGTTGTTTATCAGATAACATCCCTTTTTTTACTGTGCCGGCCCGTGGGGTCGGCACAGTGTGTTTTATAAGGTATATAAGGAGAACTTCCTTGCTGTCCATCCTTGTTTCTTAGTCGTTAAAAAGAGGCAAGATAGGAAGGGAGGGCGTACGGCGCCTTGGTGGATGGGGAGAAAGGAATAAAAGGAAATGTCGATACGAACTTTTCCAGCTTCTTGTACATACCGAGCAGTCGTTGTACATTTGCATTCTAAGAATTTGATATGAAACTCATGACTATGAACATCCGAAAATTCCTCTTGGCGGGGTTGCTCGTTGCGCCCGCCTGCGTGCTTCAGGCACAGCAATACACGGTCGAAGGTGTTGCACCTAAAGGTGTGCAGTCGGTAACACTTCACCACATTGAACAAAACACGAGCGAAAAAGCGAAGGTCGTAAACGGTAAGTTTCAGTTTAGTGGTAATGCGGACGGAAAACTCTTTGCCTTGGTTTCGACAGGGGAAGAACAGCGCATTCCTTTGCTGCTTGACGGTAATGTAACGGTTGATTTCGCCACGGGAAAGTCAAAGGGTACTCCCGAAAATGAGGCTTTCAGCCAGTGGGGAGAGCGTTTTACGAAGTTGCAGAATCAATATGTCAAGCTGTTGCAGGACTATCGTACCTTGCGCAGTAAGGAACAAAACATACCCGAAAACGTGACGGAAAGCTTTAGCAAGCGAGCAGACTCTTTACTGTCGGCTATCAATGACTTGACGATCAAGTGTTGCGAGACCAATCGTCAGTATAAGTTTCCAGCTCTCTTCCTGATTAGTGCTGTCAATTCGTTGCCCAAGGAGACGGTGGTTCGCTTGGTCGAGGAAGGCAATCCTGCTTACATGCAGATCTCATTGACTAAGCCTATCAAGCGCAGTGTGGAGGGATGGAAGCGTCAGTTGCCCGGTACGGCCTATACGGACTTGGAGCTGAATGACCGTAACGGTAAATCGCACAAACTGTCTGAATATATTGGTCGTGGAAAGTATGTGCTGATTGATTTCTGGGCTTCGTGGTGTGGCCCTTGTCGTCGTGAAATGCCGAATGTCAAGGCTCTGTATGATAAATATAAGAATCGTGGATTTGACATTGTCGGCTTGTCGTTTGACAACGAAGCGAAAGCTTGGACGGATGCCATTGACAAGATGGGCTTGCCCTGGCATCACCTCTCTGACTTGAAGGGGTGGAAGAGTCTGGCCGCTTCGACTTATGGTATTAATTCGATTCCAGCAACCTTGCTCATTGGTCCGGATGGTAAAATTGTAGCCAGTGGACTTTCGACGCCTGAGTTGGACAAGAAACTGGAACAGTTGCTGAAGAAGTAATTGCTTCCCTTCCGAGGGGAAGTATGACTGATAGATCGCACTCGCCCCGGTCTGTGGGGAGGTGTGGGTGGTGTTCAATCTGACACCCTATGAAAAAGTGAACGGGAGGTAGCCTGATGCAGGTTACCTCCCGTTCGCTTTTGCAAGCCCTTCTTGCGTAAGGGTACAAAAAAAAGGGCTTCCGCCCTTTCTTCGAGTGGTGCGAGGCTTGATTGCCACGCCCACCGGCTCACAAGAGAGCCTAACATCTAACTGTTACCTTTCTACAAATCTTTTCTACCTAATCTTTTTACCTAACTCTCTAATGCTATGATTTCCTCTTGCAAACTTCTTCGTAAAGTTTTGAGGAATGCTATATGTTGTAGTTTTTGTGTTGGCTCGTTATCTTGTTTACGAGTGCAAAGGTAAGGGGAGCAGAGGGAATAGCCAAATGGGAATTTATAAAAGACTTTGTCGTTTGCAAAGTTTGGAAGCAAGTAGGTGGTTTTGTTAGGTGAGGTGGCAAAACTGGCTTATATAAGGGCTACTGGATAGCAAATCAGATGGTTAAGGGGGTGTTAAGGATGGGGAAGCTCTAAAAAAGGAACGAGGGTGTGGGGGAGAGTTGATAAAAATATCGTACTTTTGTAGTCGAAATGAACGATTCGTTTCAGCCTTGCGGCTAAGAACGGCTTGTCTGGCAGGAGTCGGACTAAAGTTGCTCTTTCGGAATCATTCATTTCAATGGATAGAAGTGGGTATCTGCATGGATTGTGGGGATGCCTTCTACTTACTACATATAGATTATCTATGAATATAAAGGAAGTCGCTGAGACCCTTGAACGGTTCGCGCCACTGCCGCTGCAAGAGAGCTATGATAATGCCGGCTTGCAGATTGGATTAACAGCGGGCGAAGATGTGTCAGGGGTCTTATTGTGTTTGGACGTCACTGAAGAAGTCATAGACGAAGCTGAACGGAAGGGGTGTAACCTGATTGTGGCACACCATCCTTTGTTGTTTCGTCCTGTGAAGCGAATCACTGGGCAAACGCAGGTGGAACGCTGTGTGGTGCGTGCCATTCGTAAGAATATCGCTATTTATGCTGCCCATACCAACTTGGACAATGCACCAGGGGGTGTAAACTTTCACATTGCCCGCAAATTGGGGCTGGAGCAAGTGCGCTTTTTGCTCCCGTTGCAGGGTAGGGAAGGGGGTAGTGGCGTGATTGGAGTGCTTCCCGAAGCTGAAGATGCTACTGCATTCCTCAACCGCGTGGCAAATTTGTTTGGAGTAAAGGCTTTACGTAGAAACGAAGGACCGGGACGCTTGGTGAACCGCGTAGCACTCTGTGGAGGTGCGGGTGAGTTCTTGTTGGACGAAGCGGTGAAAGCGGGGGCCGACGTGTTCCTTACCGGAGAAATGGGGTATCATCGTTACTTTGGTTATGATGACTCGATTTTGATTGGTGTGATGGGGCACTACGAGAGCGAGCAGTACACGGTGGAGTTGTTGGATGAAATTCTGGCAAAGGAACTTCCGCAACTGAAGCGTGTGAAGTCTGAAATTGTAACAAATCCCGTTCGGGTGAATGAGTAACGCTCATTTGCAGACTAACGAAATACATATACTACATCATCATATATTATCATTATGGCAAAGAAAGACGTGGCTGAAATGTCCGTAGAGCAGAAACTGAAGAATCTCTATCAGTTGCAAACGATGTTGTCGGAAATCGACCGTATCAAGATTCTCCGTGGTGAGTTACCCCTTGAAGTGGAGGACTTGGAAGATGAAATCGAGGGTCTGACGCACCGTATGAGCAAGTACAGCGAAGACGTAGATCGTTTGAAGGCTGACGTTGCTGCCAAGAAAGCGAAGATTAATGAGGCTAATACCGCGATTGAGCGTTACCGCAAACAGATGGATGACGTGAAGAATAACCGCGAGTATGATATGCTCTCAAAGGAAATCGAGTTCCAAAGCTTGGATGTTGAACTCCAGAATAAGCGTATCGGTGAAGCTCAGCGCATGATTGAAGCAAAGAAGGGCGAAATCGAAAATGCTAAGAGCCAGTTGGAAGACCGTCGTGCTGACTTGGAAATGAAGAAGTCTGAGCTCGACGAAATTACGGCTGAAACGAAGGCTGAAGAGGAAAAACTCCGCGAAAAGGCTAAGAACTTGGAGCAGAGCATCGAACCGCGCCTGTTGGCTGCCTTCAAGCGTATCCGTAAGAGCTCACGTAATGGTCTGGGTATTGTTTACGTGGAGCGTGATGCTTGTGGTGGTTGCTTCAATAAGATTCCGCCCCAGCGTCAGTTGGATATTCGTATGCGTAAGAAGATTATCGTTTGCGAATACTGTGGTCGTATCATGATTGACCCGGAATTGGCTGGTGTTAAGATTGAAAAGCCTGTTGAGGAGAAGCCGAAGCGTCGTATCCGTCGCATTACGAAGAAGGATGACGAGTAATCTCTTAGAACATACACGGTAGCTACCCGGTTGGGATAGGCAGACTTGTATCAAAAGAAACCGATTGGAGTACGTTTCATTCAAGAAAGAATGAACGTGCTTCAACCGGTTTTTTTGCGTATCAGGGAGAACGGATGGGGATGATTGATAGCGAGCCTTGTTTAGAGCTCCGTATAGTCTGGAATATCTGTCAGGTAGCGTACTTCCATCTTTTGGTAATCTACCCGACAACAATAGTGGGCTATACCGTTGCTGACAATCAGGTAATCGGCACGTAGAACACTGTTGTAGGAATAGATTTGCTGGAAGACTGCTTGGGTGATGGGGATGTGAGGGGCTTTGTATTCGATAATCATTCGGGGAGTGGTGCCTACTTGATGGTAGAGCACACTGTCGCAACGACGCGAAACGCCGCCGACCTGAATGGTGATTTCGTTTCCTAACAGACCGGCAGGGTAGTGTTTGTGCTCTACCAGATAGTGGGTGAAATGTTGGCGCACCCATTCCTCGGGAGTGAGTCGGAGGTATCGTTGGCGAAGAAAGTCGTAAATGAATGTTTCGCCTTTTTCGTGGCGCGTGCGAACGGGATAAGCTGGTAGGTTGAGGGACTTCATTTTATCGGCAATAGCTTTCGTTGAAATGGAGTTTGGTGTAACTTTGCAATCCTTGGTTTTGGGCAATTTTGCCATAGAAAACCAAGGCAAAAATACAAAATACGTATGAAGACAAAAGAAGAAATAACGGGCAACTGGCTGACTCGATACACGAAAATGCCCCTGGATAAGTTTGGTGAACACATATTGTTGACTAACTTCAATAACTATGTGGACATGTTTTGTGAACAGTGTGGTGTGGAGCCTGTCGGCTTTGATGCTAATATGCGTGCTGCAACGGCGGGTGACATTACGATGATTAACTTCGGTATGGGTAGTCCCAATGCGGCATTGATTATGGACTTGCTGGGAGCTGTCCACCCGAAGGCTTGTCTCTTCTTGGGAAAGTGTGGCGGAATCTCGGACAAGACGCACCTGGGTGACTACATTTTGCCTTTGGCGGGTATTCGTGGAGAAGGCACGTCGAACGATTATTTCCCGCCAGAAGTACCTGCCTTGCCTGCGTTTATGTTGCAACGTGCAGTTTCTACTGCCTTGCGTGACAATAGTCATGACTATTGGACAGGAACGGTGTATACGACGAACCGACGTGTGTGGGAACACGATAACCGCTTTAAGGAGTATCTGCGCGAAACACGGGCTATGGCTGTGGATATGGAAACGGCTACGTTGTTCTCTTGTGGTTTTTATAATCATATTCCGACTGGTGCATTGCTGTTAGTTTCTGACAATCCCATGGAGCCTGAAGGGGTGAAGACGGAGGAGAGCGACAATCTCGTGACGTGCAACTTTGCGGCGACGCATGTGAGAATAGGTATTGAAAGTATGAAACTGATCATCGGCGAACGTAAGACGGTGCGTCATCTGAAGTTTGACTGGTAAGACGATGGCAGGAGGTTTTTCTAATCAGAAAAAAACGGACGAAATCACGTACGACCAAATCGTGCGTGATGTACGGGCGGGACATTTTAAGCCTGTCTATTATTTGATGGGGGAGGAGGCGTACTACATTGATCGAGTGGCCGACTTCATTGTGAACACTGTACTGACTCCTGAGGAGCGTGACTTTAATCTAGTGACGATCTTTGGAGCTGATGCGGAGATTGATGCAATCATGACTGCGGCAAAGTCTTATCCGATGGGGGCGCAGTATTTGGTTGTATTGGTCAAGGAGGCACAGAATCTTAAGAATTTGGATCGGTTGGCACTTTATTTCCAACAAGTGCAACCTACCACGATTCTGATATTCTGCCATAAGAATGGTACGATTGACCGACGCTTAAAGGTTACTTCGCTCATCAAGAAGGAAGGCGTACTGTTTGAGTCCAAAAAGCTTTATGAGAATCAGCTCGTGACTTTTGTGCGTGATTATTTGAAACGCAAACATTTGGCGACTTCTCCTGAAGTTCCTGAAATGATGGCGGCCTACATTGGTTCTGATTTGAACCGAATGGTTTCGGAGCTTGACAAACTGATACTGGCATTGCCTGCAAGTGAAAAAGTTATCACGGTCGAGCAGGTGAGGGGGAGTATTTCCATGACCAGAGAATTTAGTGTGTTCGAGTTTCAGGACGCACTGATGCAGAAGGATGTTTTGAAGGCTAATCAGATCATGAAATTTTTTGACAGTAATCCGAGGGCTTATCCATTGCAGGCAATTCTTCCGACAATCTTTAAGGCTTTTGCCAATCTGATGGTTTCATACTATGCTCCGACTAAAACGGAGAATGGAATCGCTCAATGGATGGGCATCAATCCTTGGCAAGTGCGCAAGAATATCTTGCCTGGGATGCGCAATTATTCAGGAGTCAAGGTGATGAACATTATTCATGCCATAAGGCGTACGGATGCGCGTTCGAAGGGAATTGACAACCCTTCAACTCCTGGTGGAGAGCTGCTGAAAGAGCTCGTTTATTTTATACTTCATTAGTAGAATACGCATCTCTAACAGATTCGTGTGTTATCGGAAAGTCTGGTTTCTCTGATAGGAGAAACCAGACTTTTTTTGTGCAATATCATGATGTGCAATAGAGATGTACTACTTAATCGAAGGTGTAATGATCTTGTGTGATAAGGCTGGATGGAGTAGTCTGAACAGCGTTGATCTTTCTTGATGATTCTTCTATTGCTTATTGGGGAACTCTTCTAATAAGGAATGTAGAAGCGACTAATGGGTTCGAATCAGGAGGAAGTAAGGAGAAGAGTACATGTACACATACAGGATTTAGATAGAGAGGGAAGCTTTCTTCCATTGTTCGATTCTTCGTATTTATACTTTAGTTGTTTGTGAGTTGTTAGACAGGTGTTTCGCTCTATTGATTACTTTTCAACAGAGTTGGGTGCTGCTCGCCAGTTCATGGGATAGTGTTCCGAATTCTTCTTTGAAGCTCCAAATTCTCTTCTTGATTCTATGTAGAAGGGGAGAATAATGTAAATATCTCCCCTTTGAGGGAGTAAAAAGGAGGTTTGAATACTAATATCTGTATTATTTGTAATGTGTATAAGTCAAATATAATCATTGTGCAAGTTGTTTGATTCTCTCTTCATTCGGTATATGATCTACGATTTTGTTTCTTAATATGCTGATAATGAGAGAGTTATGCTTATTTCTGCATTCTGTGGTTGTGCTGTAGCAATTTCTCTGATCAATTCCTTGTAAAAGAGAAAATCATACGAATAGAGAGAAGCTGTATTCTCTTAGAATTTACATTAAGTCTAATTTAAGAAAATCGAATCAGAAATACACAGATGAAAATTTAGTAATCCTCAAACAGGATATTATGGATTTGTAAATCAAAACTAACTTGAAGTATTATACACAAATATAAAGTATACAAAGATATATCACAAGAGTGAATATAGTTTTGTTGATTAATAAAAATACATCTAGAAAAATAGTGATTATATATATGAACTCCAATGATTAAATCATTTTATTAAGGCTATACTTTGAGCATATTCCTAAAATCAATGCATAGAATTTTGTAGAGAACATTATTACATAGTATATAGATAATACTATTATTATAATCAATAGATATACATAATTAGTTATAGTAATACTTTTATTATGGTATAGGAATGTACTTCTTAGTGATGATTTAATATTAGGTTTGTAGATTTAGGAAACAAAATAATTTTATGAGGATTGTAAATGTTCTATTGGAATAGAATTTACAGATATAAATATGTAAATGTAGGTCCTATTTCGATGATATTCTTTACCTTTGTGAACGCTAAGCGATGGGAGCATACAACTGTCTTCTGTGTTTTTCCGTGTGTTTTTTGCATGAAATGACGTCTAAGAATAGTCATTTGAGGAAGAATAGTTGTGGTGAAAAGTTCGGATGGAAGCAATCGTAGCATTGATAGGCTTGGTCTGTGAGCTGGATTTTTATTTAGGATTAACCCGTTCGTATGGGGAATATCATTAAATGTGCAGAGAATACCATTGTCCTATTTTTCTTTCGACTTTTATCTTCTTTCCATCTCACGACTTAAGCTGCCTATATTATCTGTATAGTGAAGCATGGGTAGCGTGAATTGGAAACCTGATCTTTTTTGCTCCCCTATCCCAATCATTTCCTAGTAATACAGTTTCATTCCAATGAAAGAAAGAATACGTTTGATTATGGAGTACCTGCAACTCTCACAGCAGGACTTCGCTTCTCGTTTGGGAATTTCTCCCGCGTCCCTCTCTAGTATTTTCACTGGTCGTACCAATCCTACAAACAATCATGTCAATGCTATTCATCGGGAGTTTCCTGAAATAAATGTGAATTGGCTTATGTTTGGTGAGGGGGAGATGTTGGCAGCTTCGATTAGTCCATTGGGGGGCGATGCAACAGTTTCTTCAAGTTCTTCCATGGAAGACGAGGAAATATCTTTAGCGAATGCGCAAGCAAATGCCAAGATCGGAGACGGAGGCGTACAGCCTTCCCTGTTCGATGTGTTACCTGAGAGCCAAACTCAAGTACAGTTGAATAATCGTACATCTCTCCAGGATCCAGCTTACGAAACATCTGCTCGCTTACGCCATGCAAGTAATCTTCGTATGCCTGTAATAAATATTGACAAACAGACGCGAAAGATTAAGGAGATTCGTGTCTTTTTTGATGATGGTACATTTGAGGCGTTTGTTCCTTCCAGTAAATAGCAGGCACCCACCTATTTGCTTTCGTTTGGTTAGGTCTTTCAGTATCTCAGTTCCTCTCTCAACCGTATTTTTACATCGTGGATAGAGCGATTATACACGTCCTCAATTATCCAAGAGCGTTCATACGTCAATCGTTTAACGGTTGAAACATATAAATAATAAAACGACGCTGGTCCACTATCTCATTGAAGATAGTGGACCAGCGTCGTTAAGAAGAGTACCCTCTCATTGTGTGTATGTACGTGTAGTCTGTGTACTTAGTAATAGAGGTCTAAAATTAGGGGTAAATGGTCGCTGTATCCGCCTTGGTGAAACGTACCAAGGAAGGTACGGTAAGGGCGTACTCCTTCGCTATTCTTTTCGTTTTTGAGAAGAAATGGGAAGTCAACGATGCGGCAGTTATGCACGGTAGTAAATGGCGTTATAGGCGGAGTTTGGGTAGCGTGTTCCAGCAAATTTCCGCTTATGATGAAGTGGTCTAACTGGTTCCATTCTCCTTGAAATTTGTAAGTCCCCCGTATGTGGTTTCGGGCTTCCTTCTTGTATGTAAGTAGGTAAAGTCGATGAGGGGAGAAGGCGGTTAAAGTGTCAGGCACCAGTGTAGTCTTGCCGTTTTCCGTCCTTGATGAAGGGTGAGGGGAAGTTCCTGGAGTGAGTAACACGTTTAAGTCGCGTGTAAAGCAGCGTTCGGGATACCATGCATTAAAGTCCCCTGTCAGAATGATAGAAGGCTTCTGGCGCGTGCGAAACAAGCTGTCCGTATAGGTCCGAAGTCTTTGCATAATGCGTTCACGGTAGCGTTCAGCCATGCGTTCTTCGCGTCGGCTGGGCAAATGGCAAATAAAGAGGTCAAGCGTATCGCCGGTAACCAACTCTCCCGCAATGTGTAGTACATCACGCGTCTGTCGCTGTTTGTTCGAAATGGGAGGAACGCGAAGCGAATCTTGCTGACAGAGTTTAAAACGATGAGGTTGATAAAGCAGTGCCACATTGATGCCACGCAGATCTTCCCCATGAGTGATGACATATTGGTATCCCAACCTTCTCAGTTTGGTTCGTTCCGTAAGGTGTGCAATCACACTGTCATTTTCCACTTCCACCAAGGCAACCAAATCAGCTGGAGCTATTCCTCCTACTCCGGCAATCACCCTGCACAGTTGTCCTTGCTTTCGCCAATACTTTCGGCTGTCCCATTTTCGAGATCCCAGGGGAGTAAACTCTTCGTCTAACTTTCCTTCGGCATGTAGCGTATCAAAGAGGTTTTCTACGTTGTAAGTCATGATGCGAAACCGACGGTAGGGCGGATTCGATACCCCCATCATTTCGCCTTGCCAAGTAAGCAACGTAAATAGTATACCTAAGGGAAGTAAGTGCAACTTAGTTTTCAGTTTACTCATGGTGATAAGGTTCGCCTCGCAGAATGGTCATGGCGCGGTAGAGTTGTTCGACAAAGAAGAGTCTCACCATTTGGTGTGAGAAAGTCATCTTCGAGAGCGATACCTTCTCTTTAGCCAGTGCATAGATCGCAGGAGAAAAGCCATAAGGCCCTCCGACAATAAACACCAACCGGCGAGCAGCCTGCGTGTGCTTTTTCTCCAGATAAGCCGCAAACTCAATCGAGCGAAATTCCTTGCCGCCTTCGTCAAGCAGCACGACCCAGTCTCCTTCGCGTAACTGTTTTTGAAGCAGTTCCCCCTCCTTCTCTTTTTGGAGTTCGGGAGTTAGTGACTTCGTATTCTTCAGTTCAGGAATTACTTCCAGTTCGAAGGGTATATAATGTTTCACACGGTCAACGTATTCGTTGATCATAGCCGTCAGGTGCTTCTCCACGGTGCGGCCGATGACGATAAATTGTACTTTCATAATGCCGCAAAGGTACGAAGAAAGCCTGCTTCCAGGGTCTGTAAGTTCCGCGATCACACAAAAAAGTCGCCCGCATCAAGCTAGAGCCAATGCGGGCGACGATTTATGTTCAAATGGATAATAAGTAATGGGTACATCACTTCTCGGGATATCTCTCACAGTTTGAAGTTCATCATGCAGTGAGAACCTTGTGATGCGCAAGCCCTTTACAGCGTAAATCCATGAAGCGAAAGGGGCATTATTCCACTACTTCTTCAAATTGATCCTTACCTACACCACAGAGCGGGCAAACCCAGTCATCGGGAATGTCCTCAAATGCGGTACCAGGAGCGATGCCCCCATCCGGATCACCTACTGCAGGGTCGTAAACCCACTGACATACTACACAATAGTATTTCTTCATTGTTTCTTTCGTTTTATAGAGATTAGTAAAATAGTGGAGAGTCCTCGCGATTCATGCGATGTTCCACTTTATTCCAGTCAATGAGAGGCCAGAAATTTTCTACATATTCTGCGCGCCGGTTCCGGTAGTCGATGTAGTAAGCATGTTCCCATACATCGATACACATGAGCGGGTGCATGTTTTTCGTAAATGGATTTCCAGCGTTCGATTCAGCAACGATGCGTAGTTCATGGTGGTCGTCCAGAGCGAGCCATACCCATCCCGCACCAAACAGCCCGACAGCCGCAGTGCAAAATGCCTTTTTAAACTCCTCAATACTGCCAAATTGGGCAGCAATCGTCTGGCTGAGGTGTGAACTCATTGGGACTGGGTGGGGAGAAAGCTGTTTAAAGAAGAGAATGTGGTTCCAGGCCTGTGCCGCATTATTGTAGAGTGCGCCGTCAGCCTTACAGATAATTTCCTTCAAGCTTGCTTCCTCATAAGGAGTGCCTACAATGAGTTGATTTACATTGTCCAAATAGGTCTGCAAGTGCTTACCAAAGTGGAATTCCATCGTCTCTTGGCTCATTCTTGGAGCCAATTCATCCTGCCGATAAGGCAGTTCAGGCATTTTGTGTATCATAGGCCTTCATGTATTAGGGCTTCGCTTAGTTGCTAACCGCGTGCTAAAATATGGTATTCCATGAGACAAACCAAGTTTTCACAAAGAAAATGCGATTCTTCAGCGTATTTTTTAGCAGAACTCCTCTTTTAAGGAAGGTCAGAGTAATGATATTTTGCATTAGCCGTTCCGTCAGCTTATCTCGTAAGTCAAATAACAGGGTGCATCGGTAAGCAGCTTGGTGTTTTCTGGCGTTCATTCGCTGATGTCTTCTCCGTTCAGACCACAGCCATTCGTATATCACTCAGTTGAAAGATGCGGTCGAAGTATTTCGTCCAGTGATTTTCAGCCACTCCCAGTTGGAGTCCATAGAATCGGGTGTCAGCCTGTTGCAGTCGTTCCATTTCCGCAAAGTATGATGCAGGCGGAAGCGGAATGCGAAAGTCCGTAATCCACAGCACGTCAGCTCCCCTATAGCGAGGGTGACTGTTGATGAGTTCAAAGGTTTGATCCATCATGCAGCGCGCATCCGTTCCTCCCGTGGCCCTTTGTTGGAAGAAGCGAAGCAGTGCGGCGCGGTCTTCCATTACGTCGACGGGTAGAGTACGCACCGCAAAGCCAATGAGGTAGCAATCGCGTCGCGTCTTCTGACACCATTCAGTTAAGCGCATCAATAAGGAGAGAGCTACCTTCTCAGGTTCCCCCATCATGCTTCCCGAGCGGTCCACACAGACAATCATCGGTCCTTGCGGACGGGCACGCCGTTGATGCAAACTACGCGTTGCGTGAAGTTGGTTGCTTTGGTATTCGAAAGTCTGAAGCTGTCCCGTCACATATTTTTGTAAGAATACGTCTTCCAACTCAGCGTCCAGGTAGTGTGCCCATTCCGTCGGAAGCAAAGCGTTCAGGTTGCGCCCCATTGTGATGCCGTTGATGTCCGATCGCGAGGCATGTTCCATTGTTTCGCTTCTTCCCGAAGTCGTGCCGATGTGTTTGTTGCCCAGCGGGTCCGCTTTTCTTCCCATCGTTTTCACCACCTCCATGAGGAGCGGGTATTTTCGTTGCAAGCGTGCGACCTGTTGCAATCGTTCAAACTCCAACGAATTCCATCGTCCCCCCATCAGTGCCCACGTTTGGTAGAAGTCCTCATTTCCAATTTGGTGGTTTTGAATGTAGGAGGCCACAGCTCGTAAGTTCGTTTGCAACAAGCGTTGCTCCATCGTCTTTCGTTCGTTGACAAAGCGATGCTTTTCCGATTCCATACGAGCGCGTAGCAACCGTTCCCATTCATTTAGAAAATACGTCCATTTTCCATCGTCAGCCACCCCTCCCTCTTCCGTGTTCAGCTCCTGTTCGAAGAACGTACGTTCAAATCCATCCTCACCATATTCCTCGTCAACCTGAGCCAACAGTGCCCGCCATCCCGCTTCTCTTTTGCTGAGACTCCACTGTTCCGCCTCCTTTATTTGGTGTCGTTCCGCAGTCGTGCGCTGCAGGCGGTATTGAGCCTTTTTCAGACAAAGTGCCACAAACTGTATGTGCGTGTCGAGAAAGACGCGGGCACTCACCTCGTCACTCAAAACCTGAGCCGTAATAACAGGGTCTGCCATCGTCTCTATCAAGTAAGCCGTCAGTGCGTCTTCCCGATAAGGGAGTGCCGCCTCATAGCTTCCCGTTTCTACAAAGTGTTGAAGCAGTTGCAAGTAGAAGGCAGGCGTCAACGTCCCGCCAGCTTGGGAAGAGTTTGGAGTCAAGTCATTAAGCTTCATTATAGAGTAGTTTACGCAAATCGGCGCGGGTTAGTGCGATTTGTTTGCTTAGCGTTTGCACGTATGTTCGGATGAGGTTCAAGTCAGCCTGACTCACGAAAAGGTTGTCTTCCAGTTCGTGTTGTGTAGCCTCCAGTTGCGTACACGCCGTTTCTATATCCTCCTCGTAGTGATTCGAGGAGAAAGGATGAGGCGTCTGCTCCACTGCCGGTGTGTCAAAGAGCGCACCCAGAGAGCCTTCGGCTGGGTTGAGACGAGTAGTCCCTTGACGGTGCATCCGAAACTTGACACCGTTTATATAGATGTGTTCGTCGTCACGACAAAGAGTAACTTGTTCGGCTTCTTGCTGTTTCAGCAACGCGTTGAGCTCAGGAGTAAACAGTCGGATGACTCGGCGGCGAGGTTGCTGCGGGTCTGTATAGAGAATGCCTGGCAGCGGACTGTTGCCGCGTAACGTGGCGGTCCGTTGAGGCAAACGCTTGAAGTCCGTGATAAAAATGCACGTATGTCCCGTGCCGTGATTGTCAATTTGGTAGAAAAATCGATCTACAATTTCCAAGTCATCATCGCGGTGATCGTTGTCGCGTAACGCCTTGGCGAGTGCTTCCTGTGCTCGGCACGCCCGTAAATCAGCCTTAACCGCCAGGCTGATTTTCTCCAGCTGTCGCTCAATGGGTTGAAACACACAGCGTAGCGTGATGCGTCTGACAGCTTCAATTTCTTCTGGTTCATTCCAAAGGCAATGATACATCGGAAACAAATCCGTTTCACCAGCCTGTTTCCTTTCCTGCAGAAAAGCCGTTGTGCGAATCAGTTGGGCGATGTGCTTCCACCGACGGTCACTGATGTAAACGCGACGAGGCAAGTCACTTCCCTCCAGTTCCACGTGTTCCAGTTGCTTTCGCATCGTAGTAATAGCCTGTAGCAAGCCCTCTGAGAGTACCACCTTTCGGGCCTCCGTTTGCCAATAAGTATATTCCTCCTCCGTAATGGTCAGTTCCGGATCAAGAGCATACGTCTCTTCGTTAGCAGCGAGCGTTCGATGATCGTCCGTCAACATTTGTCGGAAAGTTTCCTCCTTTTCGATGCAGTGACTGACCACTCTTATCAAAAAGCGGTCCCATAAAGCCTCTAGCCCTTCTCCTTTAGCAGGAAGTTCGTTTGAAGCAGCCACCAGCAATTTGAGTGGCAACTTCATTTCCTTTTCTCCGTTACGAAACAGTTTTTCGTTGATGACCGTGAGCAGCGTGTTTTGAATAGCGGGTCCGGCTTTCCATATTTCGTCCAGAAATACCACGTCTGCAGTAGGCAAATATCCTTCCGTCATGCGTTCGTAGCGGTCAGCATGCTTCAGTTGGGCAATGCTGACAGGACCAAAGAGCTCGTCGGGAGTCGAAAAGCGCGACATAAGGTATTCAAAGGAGCGTGCTTCTCGAAAGGCTTCCTTTAGTTTGCGTGCCACCATTGATTTGGCCACACCCGGCGGGCCGAGCAACAAGATACTTTCGCCAGCCAAAGCTGCCAGCAGTGCCAGTGCCATTTCGGTCTCCTTCTCGTAGACATGGTGTTGCAACTGTTCTAATAAAAGCTTGATACGTTGTGTAGTAGGGGAGAGAGTCATTTCTTTTTTAAAGAGTAAGGCAATGGGTTTTTAATACAGGGGCAGTTGTCTTCTACAATGCCCGCCATCGCAGTTTGGATGAAAAAACTCCTACAATGTTCGTCATTTTTCTCGACCCTGGCAAGTTTTTAGACTCTATCTCTGCATGGTTCAGGGGGATATCTCTCCTCGTCTTCCTCTTTTTTAGCTGTCATCGTGTAAAAACATCAGCGTCAAGATATAAAAATAAGACAGACTCCGATGTAAAAACCAGAGTCTGTCTTTATGGAGTACATCCGTTTCCGTATCATCCATTTTTAGGACAACTTCCGTGTCAGTTGGGGATGGTTGGCAGGGAAGGTTGCTTCGAAGTGGGAAACTATTCAGAAAGAACGTATTTCTTTTCGTATCTCGACATCTTGCCGTCGCGTGTAATTATAGCTACGACCGTTACGTGGGTGCGTAACCCGTATTCTACCAGATAGGAAATCTCATAGTAGTTGTTGGACATGTCTTCCTTTGTCCATCCGTTGAGTGAGTAGTTGACGATGGTGCCGTTGGATGACTCCATTTCGTTCTTCTCTACGCCGCTGCGCATTTCTTGTGAATCAATGAATGCGAAGTTCTCGGCACCGACCAGTTTGGTCAGTGTATTTTTGAAGGCTGGTGAAGCGATGTCCAGATAGGGTGGAGCTGATTCGAGCGTTTCCATGACAACCTTCATGTAGTCATATTCACTCAGACTGCCGCCTTCGGTTTCGTTCATTCCGTCCACCACGACAGCCTCCTCCGTACCATCGTCTATTAATACACTGTCAGTGTCGGTGACTTCGGTGGTTGCTGGCTTGCTTTCCGCTGGGCTGGGTTTGGCAATGGTGATGCCCACGCTGATGATGAGAATCAGGAAGAACTGTGCGGCAACTACCCAGTCAGTCCCTTGGAATCGAGGCTTAGGTTGCTCTGTTTCGTTGTCTCCCTTTTTGCAGAGCAAAACGAGCAGCCAGATGGGGCCGGCTAGGGGAATCAGCGAAATGAATAGCCACCAACCACTTTTTCCCGTATCGTGTAGACGGCGTACGGTGAAGGCCAGTGCAGGAATAAACAGCCCCAAACTGAGTAAGGAGGAAACGATGGGCATGCCGCTTAACAAAAGCAAATCGATTGCAGTGGCCTCAATCATAAGGAGGACGTAAAGTAGGTAGGCCATCCAGTATGACCGTCGGGAGAGCGTACCCTTGAAGTCAGCGTAGTGTTTGATGAAAACATCTACAAAGTAGGTCTGCCATACAGTGAGAGAATTGTCTTCCTTATCTTCATAGGAATTGTAGTCAGCTGAGAAGGAATTGCTTTCAGCTTGGAGGGCAGGAGTAGCCGCAGGGGTAGGATGTTGCGCGGCAGGTTGAGGCGAGCTGGCGGCAGGTTCGGAATCTTCAGAGGGAAGCCACTCGCCACAATGCTTGCACTTTTTGGCGACAGCCTGAATTTCTTCGCCACAATAGGGACAATGGATTGTTTTGTTCATGATGTTTAAGTATTAAGGGGTTAATAGATAGGATACGTTTGATACCATTGCTGAGGCAATCTTTCTTGCCTATGAGCAGGGATGATGGTATTTTATATCGTGAGTTTGGGGTTGTGAGCTTTGTTTTTTCACTTTTGAGCTGTGAGGCAATGCAGGGCGTAGCATGGGGCTTAGCTAAGGTCGTCCGTGTATTCTCTTCCACTGAAATTGACGGCCAGTCCTGCCAGGAAAGCAAAAATGCCGATGACATAGCCTGCATTTTCGGTGAAAAAGGAGGCTCCGAGCACGTAGCCAATCAGCCCCCAACCGAGGGAGAGTATGACGCAGACCACCTTGCCTATGTAGGGCAGGAAGATGAGAAAGAGCAAACCAAAAAAACTGCTCAAGAACCACCACCATGATTCCTTATACAGTCCGATACCAATGGCTATAAGCGCAATCTGAGTGAAAAACATGCCTGAGAGGTCTTCGTTGTAGTTGGCTTGTGTCACGCCCTTCCTCACTTCGGCATACAACGGGGGCTGTACGGAAGGCTGCTGCGATGGCTGAGGCGTTGAGGTCTGAGGAGCAGCGGCACGGGGCGGCGTTTCTGAAACTTTGGGAGCAACAGACGAGGAGGAGGCTGTGGTGCTTGACTCACTTGGTTGTTGGGTTGGGACATTGAGCCATTCACCGCAGTGCTTGCACTTTTTGGCAACGGATAGAATTTCCTCGCCGCAGAAGGGGCATTGTTTGGTTTGTTCCATAGTTAGTCGGTTACTTTGTGAAAATGAATGCGACCCATATCCTCAGTATCAAGCGAAAGGGTATCGCCCGATACAGATAAGTTGGAGAAGGAAGCCATGTCTTCATTGTCCTGTATATACTTTCTTCTTAGTTCTCTATAGGCACTTTTACGTGCCTCCTTAGTCAGGGTACGGGTGATGTTGCCGTGTCGGTTCGACAATGCACCGGCAATCTCATCACCTGCCAATTCTAGGGTACGGAGAGCGTTCACATCGTCAGCAATGCGGTAGTTGAGATGTGTTACCTTAACGTCAAGTGTGTTGATTTTGTAGGTTAGGAAGAGGTCACCCCAGATGACTTCCCATTCACCCTTGATGGTAGAGGAAATCTGATAGTCAATGACATACTCGCCTGCTTCTTCCGTGTAGGAGGTAAGTTGTGACTCGGTAAAGGTTCCTCCGTTCGTTTCATCGCTTTCCACGTACTTGAGTTGGTAGGTGAGTCTGCCTTTCATGGGGTTTCCCTCATCATCTTTGCTTTGTGCAGTCATAGTCCAAGTACCCTCCGCTTGTTTCGCAAGGTCGTTGTCCTCGCAGGAGGAAATGACGACAGAGGTGAACAGCAAGAGGCTGCATGTAAAAAATAAACGTTTCATGATAGATCGTGTAAATATAAAGTAAAATGGAGTGGCTAGTAGTCGCCGGCATCGGATGAAGGCTTTCAATCAAGTTCTGAGACAAAAAAAGCGTGGGATTGTAAGTTGTCCGTCCCACAGTCTGAGGCTCTAGCAATTGCCTATCATAGTTGAACAGACAACGTTAGAGCCCACGCTGATATGATATACAATGCCCCAAGAGACCTTCATAAACAGACACACTATACCCGATTGGATATAATGGGTGCTTACAAGGTCCCTACGGGGTTGATACAATCATACCCTGGACATCTACCGTTGCTATGCTCAAGACTATGATTAACTGATAATTTGCTAGATTTCAGACTGTCTCGAACTTAGCGTTGAGTAAACGCCTTAATAATATGTTATTAGACTATTTTTAGCTCAAGTGCATTTATGTCATCAGTAGTATAGGCATTTCTTCTAATTCGAAATGCATGCTTTTTGCCTAAGTACACTTAAGTGTTGCACATCCCTCACAAGTATGCTTGAAAATGATTGCGCAAACTTATTCGGTTTCATTATAGTCCGAGGCAAAGTTATAATGTTTTTGGTAATTGAAGACGGATTTCTTATTTTTATTTTCCTTTCAGTTTACATTTTGACCGCCTCTATTTTTCAAACGCCTCTTATATAATAGGGGAGAGACTAACCAGTACTCCAAGAGTTAACCCAACCTCAATTTCTGTATTTCTTATTTTGTATTCCCTATATTAAAACAATTGGTTTTGCTACTGAGTTGCAGGGTATGTACGGTCGTGTCATGCCGCGCTTCATATCAACCGCAACTTTCCCCACCGATTTATAATGAGCAATCGATGGAGATAAAGCCAAGCCATGACCATATCATCCAATCCTTCCCGATCAGCTGCACAGCTCTCCGTGCTGATAGAAGGAGCAACAATCGTAGCATCCGATTCATTTTTCCCTTCACAGATTCAGCCAGTCCTGTCAGATTTCCCCCAAAGCAAGTGAAATCCCCAATTCGTTCAGTCCGATCAAGCTACTAATCAGTGAATCTATCAATAAGTTCCATCAGATAATCC